>Ga0222712_10000592_pt1 | contig 47272 bp, 39 predicted proteins | sample C33_657DmetaG_FD_165043 | JGI IMG/M metagenome (GOLD analysis project Ga0222712, IMG submission 165043) | Estuarine water microbial communities from San Francisco Bay, California, United States - C33_657D | ecosystem: Environmental > Aquatic > Marine > Unclassified | place: USA: California... | reverse complement strand
CCATGCGGGCCGCCGCCACGGAAGCCGCTTTGCTGGAACTGCCGGTCCTGGAGCGTCGCTTAGGCACCATCTCCGCCATCGGCCGCGTCGCCCCGCTCATCGGCTTGGCGGCCGCCATCTTCTCCGGTTTCCACCTCGCCAGTGCCTTGCACGACGGCAGCGTCTACGCCTCGGCCCAAGGCCTCTTCCCCGACATCCTCGCGGCCCTCGCCAACGCCGGCTTCTCGCTCGTCATCGCCGCGGGCTGCTCCCTGGCCCACCACTTCCTCGTCGGCCGCGTTCGTTCCATCGTCACCGAGATGGAAATCGCCGCGCACTCCGTCATCACGTTCGTGCAGCACGAACTCCCCGAGGAGAAGAACCGCAAGGCCTGAAGATGCGCACGCCCCTCGGCATCCTTGAGAAGGTCCGCCCCGTGGAACGCGGCGTCGACTTCCTGCCGTTGGCCTTAGCGCTCACGTGCGCGGCCTTGGTCGCGGTGCTCGCTTCCAACTTCGTCTATGCGCCTGGCATGTATGTCGGCTTTGACGAACGACTGGCGGCCACGACTCGTAACCTCACGACCCCCAAGACGAACGTCGGTGACATGGCTCGCACGGCCACCACCGTGACCTTGATCTCGGCGCGTGGCACCGGGGTCTTCGTCGTGGCTGGCCGCGTCGTCGACCGCGACGGGCTCCGCACCGAACTGCAAACCTTGGCGAAGAACAAGGCGGCCCAAACCCGCCCCGTCCTCGTCAAAGCGGATGGCGCCCTGACCATGCAAAGCTTCCTGACGGTCTGCGAACTGGTCCGTGCCGCGGGTTTCCCTGGGGTACTTATCGCGGCCGACGAACGTTGATTCGCGGTTGCCAGCGGACCGCAGAATAGCCCAATCTGCCGCTTCCGTGTCTGACCCCGTCACTCCAGCCCGCTCCACCGTCGTCCCCCGCCATGTGGGGATCATCATGGATGGGAACGGACGCTGGGCGGCGGCCCGCGGACTGCCCCGACTCGAAGGCCATCGCCGCGGGGCGGAACGGATCTTCGACATCGTCGACCACTGCATTGATGCCGGCATCGGCACCCTGACCATTTTCGCCTTCTCGGCCGAAAACTGGAAGCGCCCCTTGGAAGAGGTCAATGGGCTCTTCAAACTCGGTGAATGGATTCTGCGCGCCAACCTCTCGCGGCTTGCGCGTCGGCAGGTCCGCCTCCAAGTGATCGGCGACCTGTCTGCGATGCCCGACTTCGTGCGCGTGCCGCTCGAAGAAGCCATCGCCGCCAGCGCCAACCACCAAGCCTTCACCCTCGTCGTTGCGCTGAACTACGGGGCCCGCCAAGAAGTCACCCGCGCCGTCCAACAGATCGCCCAAGAAGTCGCCGCGGGCAAGCTGGCCCCGGCCGCCATCGATTGGGCGGCCTTGGAGGCCCGCCTCCAGACGGCGGGCACGCCCGACCCGGACCTCATCATCCGGACCTCCGGCGAGTGCCGTCTCAGTAACTTTCTTCTGCTGCAGTCGGCTTACGCGGAGATTGTGTTTGCGCCCGTGCATTGGCCCGAGTTCACCAAGGAGCAGTTCCAGCTGGCCCTCGATGAGTTCGCCAAACGGGAACGCCGCTACGGCCAAACCCCCGAACAACTCCAAGCCAAGCCCACCGCATGAAGCAACGCGCCCTCAGCACCATCGGACTCTGGCTCGTCGTGGGCCTCATGCTGGCGGGTTTCAATGCGTTCGATCAGGTGAAGCTCGGCGGCTTCCTGCTGATCGCCCTCCTGGGCCTGGGCGCCCAATACGAGGTCTACGCGATTCTCCGCCAAACCGGCGCGAACCCGCGCACCACGGTGGGCCTCGCGGCCGGCGCGCTGTTCCTCACCGCCTTGTTCATGGGCTGGGTGACCTTGCACCCCTCCGCGCCTTGGCTCGCCCTCATCTGGGTCGCTATCCTGCTGTCGCTGTTGGCTCGCCCGCTCCAGAACCACGCGTGGGTCCTCCGCCTCTCGACCTTCTTCGGCGTTTTGTACGTCCCCTTCCTCCTTGGCTTCCTGGTGATCCTCGCCCGCGAGCCCCAAGGCCTCTGGGCCGCGCTCTGGGTCGTCGTCGCGACGAAGTTCACGGACGTCGGTGGCCTGCTCATCGGGGTGCCGTTCGGTAAGCATAAGATCGCCCCAAACGTCAGCCCGGCGAAGAGCGTCGAAGGTTGCATCGGCGGCGTCCTACTCTCGGCCGGGGTCAGCGCCTTGGTCGCTTGGGGCTATCAACTCGCCGGCATCACTTTCCTCACGCCTGGCCAAGCCGCGCTCTGCGCCTTACCCATCGCTGCACTGAGCATTCCCTCTGACCTCGTCGAATCCTACTTGAAGCGACGCGGCGGGGTAAAGGACTCGGGAAGCACGATCCCTGGGATTGGCGGCGCGCTCGACTTGGTGGATTCGTTGCTCTTGGTGGCCCCGGTCGCGTACCTCCTGCTGAAAGTCGTCTAACCATGGCGACGCCCGCTCCCTTGCACGTCCTGACGGGTCCGACCGCGGTCGGCAAGACCGAGGCGGCGTTGACCTGGGCGGAACAGCATAATGCGGAGATTTTATCCTGCGATTCGGTCTGCGTTTACCGCGGCATGGATATCGGCTCGGCCAAACCTACCTCCGCCCAACAAGCTCGCGTTCGCCACCATGGCATTGACCTGGTTGAACCCAGCGAGCGCTACTCCGTCGCGCAGTACGTCGACTACGCGCAAGCCGTCATCGCCGACGCGACGGCCCGCGGAAAGAAAATCCTAATCACCGGCGGTAGCGGCTTCTACCTCGCGGCGTTCTTTGGACCCGTGACGGACAACCTGCCGATTGGTGATGCGGTCATCAACGAAGTCCGCGCCCTGCAGAACCAAGGTCCCGCCGCGGTGCTCGCTCGGCTCAACGAACTGGAAGGCGCTGCCCTTCCCGCTTGGCTGGACCAACATAACCCGATTCGCGTCGCCAAGGCCTTGGAGCGAAGGTTGGCCTCGGGGCGAAGCCTCGACGAACTACGGGATGATTTTTTGCTCCGACCGGGACCATTCGCCCCGCACGTGGTCACGAGTGAACTCCTGGAGCGGCCCGACGAGGAACTCCGCCAACGCATCGCGCAGCGGACCGCCGAGATGCTCAGGGACGGCCTGATCGCCGAGGCGGAACACCTCCTCCGCCTCAACCTCGACCCCGAACTGGCCTCAGCCCGTGCCGTGGGTTACCGCGCCACCATGGATTGGCTACAAGGCGGCAAAGCCGTGGCCTTGGATGGCTTGGCCGAACGGATCAACCTAGACACCTGGGCGCTGGTCCGAAAGCAGCGGAAGTGGTTCCGGCGTCTCGGGCTGGTTGTGGGAGCCAATGGCCCAGCCTAATCGCCCCAAACCCACGCTTTTGCGGTTTTTGAGGGTAAAAGCGGAACCTGAAGTAACAAAACCGCCTAAAACGGCATTTTTCGCCCTCCGTCCTTGCCCTAGGCTAGAATTCACTCACATTTGGGGCTCTTAACCCTCCCCGACACCCATGCCCCTCAAAATCGGCCAGCCTCTCCCTGAAATCTCCCTCAAGCAGAAGACCGACGCCGGTCTGGCAGACGTCAGCCTCCGCCGCAATGTCGGCAAGGGCAAGACCGTCATCCTCTTCGTCCCCCTCGCCTTTACGGGCGTGTGCACCGACGAGCTCTGCAAGGTCACCGGCCTCCTCGACGAGTACAAGAAGCTCGGCGCCGACGTCATCGCCATCTCGGTCGATTCCCCCTTCGCCCAGGAAGCTTGGGCTAAGCAGGCTGGCATCTCCCTGACCCTCGTTTCCGACTTCAACCGCGTGGCCGTCAAGGCCTTCAAGGTCAAGGACACCAAGGTCATCCCTGAGAAGACCGGCCTCCTCAACGTCGCCAAGCGCTCCGTCTTCGTGGCGGACAAGGCTGGTAACGTCATCCACTCCGAAGTGAAGCGCGACCCCTCCTCGATGCCGAACTTCGCCAAGATCAAGAAGGCCGTCGAGCAGGCCTAAAAACCCTGCTGATAGGTCGCTTTTGAAGGCGGTCGGGCTTGCCCCACCCCGAGACACCCCGAGAAATCGGGGTTTTTCGTTTCTGTGGAAACTCCGTGGAAATTTTCCCCACTTCAAAGAGACAAAACCGGTGAGGGGAATTTCAATGAACCCCAGCAAAAGCGGGGGGAAAGACCCAAGAAAGCATGAGGCGGTCGAGATTCGATTTATCCTTTTCGAGGAAAAAGGGCCTCTAACGGACCCAATCGATTACGGCACGCGGCTCGCTCATTTACGAAGCTTCCACTTGGCGAGCGCACGATTCACCGCCTGCAGGTCGAAGGCCTCCGGATCGAAATCTTCGCCGACCCACTCGCTCAGGTCATCATGCTCGGGATGATCCGGATCCGCCAAAGCCTCTAGGAGCCCCGCATACCCGGATACGCCGCCGCAATCCTCCGGCGGAGCCGAACGGGCGCCAGCGAGGCAGCGAACGGGGTCGGACGACGCACCGGAAAGGACTTCCTCGACGACGATCGCATGCTCCCAGAAATCGCCGAAGTCATACTGGTAGTCGAGCTCGTCGCCTTTCCTGTAAAGGAGTTCGCTGAGGACTACCCTTGCCTCGTCGCTGACGCAGCCGGGGTCGCGCCCTAGTTCTAAGTCCGGGTTGAAAGGCTGAAAGCACTTCCTGCCCTGCTCGAACGCATGCAGGTGGCTGTCGGTCCAGCCGAAGGCCTTCTGCAGCACAACATGGAGGTCGGGAAGCACGATCGAACCGGGCACCACTATGCGCCTCCACACCGCTGGACTGACGCCCAGCATGGTCACCTTGAGCTGCAGGAAAGCCTGGGAAGTTCTTGGGTCAGTCATGGCACGTCGTGCTATATCCTAAAGACATAAGCGCTGAGATAACTACGTTTTGGGTCCAGCATCGCGCATTTTAAACGGTGGTTGGGTGGTTACCCCGAGTAACATTTCAACTGGCCCCATTTAGCGTGACGCTATCAAAAGGCTAATCAGAAAACAGTCACACCATCTGCATTTCAAAGTTAAAGTTCGGTATAAGCATTCTACACTCTCGAACACGTTTTTCGTCCTCCCTCAAGACGTGCCATGACATATTGAGACCTTCGATTAACCCCGAAAAACACATACGCCACTCTTCTTGGGTCAAATTAGACGAAGATGAATTCAGTTTTTTAACAAGAGAAACGCCTGAAGACATGACTTCTCGCAACATTGCTGTACAAAGATTTACTTTAGGCGAATCCGCAGGACTTCCTCCGAAATAAAGCCCAGGGAGGAGCCTATAGCCCTCTTGCAGCCTAGGAATTATGCACGAATGCGTGTCCCATGACACAGGTACGTCATTAATTAATGGAGAAAAAATCTCCTCCAACTCGTGCCATGCCATGTTAAAATGGCAAAGCACATGCCCGAAATATATCGAGAGTGCGTGATCATCTGACACTTCACCATCCTCCAGGGTCGCAATTAACTCGCTAAGGTGGCAGCAACCTTGGTCTAGCTCAAATGCCGCAGATTCAGAACTCATCGAAACCAAGTCGTTGGATTATACCAGCACCTACACATTTGATAGACAAACTCTTCGAGTTCTTCGACAGCCTTTAGATAATTTGAACGTTGAGACATCTGCTTTCTGATTTGGCCCCGCCAGGTTTTAATCACGTTATCTATGCCACGCATTCCCTCTACCACCTTTGGATCGTAATTTGGGTACGACTTTGGGTCAGACACTGGGATAATTCCGTTTTTGGTCCAGCGTCATGCATTTCAGGGGGTGGCTAAGTGTTATGGTTAAGCTGCTACTAGAGTCAACAAGTGAGCTCTACGGTCGATGGGCTTGCCGGCGAACTCCTCGGGGGTCTTGAAGCCCAGGCTTCCGTGGGGGCGGTAGCGGTTGTAGTCCCGCAGCCAGTCGCCCATGGCGACGGCGATATCGTCGTAGTTGTGGAACCACCACCGGTCGGCGAACTCCCGGCGGAAGCAGGAGTTGTAGGACTCGATGACCCCGTTCTGCCAGGGGCAGCCTGGATCGATGTAGATGGCCTTGATGCCGTTGGCGGCCATGAACTCCTGGACGGTCTCGGCGATGAACTCGGAGCCGTTGTCGGACCTGACGTTCTCGGGTTGGGCCTGCTCCCGGATCATGGCCTCGAGGAGGACGCGGGCGACGTCCTCCTGCTTGATGGCAGGGGCCATGTAGGAGGCCACGATGCGCTTGGTGTACTCGTCGATGATGAAGAGGACGCGCAGGGCGCGTCCCTTCCTTGTGCGGAGCATCACGAAGTCCCAGGCCCAGACTTGGTTGGGTCGGGTGGCTTCGCCCACATGCGTGCTCGTGGTGCGTCCACGGCGGCGGACGCCGGCCTTCGGGGCCTCGCCTTGGAGCCCGTGTTTGCGGCGTATCCTGCGCACCTGGCGCAGGCCGACATGCAGGCCGAGGGCCTTCATGTGGCTGAGGATCTTGCGGTGGCCCTGGGTCGGATAACAGTCGGACAACTTGATGACAGCCGTGCGGATCTCGCGCGCCGTCGCGCTCAGGCGCGGGCGGTAGCGGAGGGCGTTGCGGTTGGCGGCCAGCGTCCGGCAGACGAGGCGCTCGGAGGCCGCCGGCAACCGGCGGACGACCCGGCCTTCCGGCCCGGCCGCCGCTCTTGCCAGCGCCTTGACCGCCGCGGGCGAGAGCTCCGCGGCGACCTCCAAGGCGACTTGCCTGACCTCCCCAGGGCTTAGCGTTTTTTTTGGAGGGCGATCTCCATGATCCGGAGCTTGACGGCCTGCTCGGCCACGACGCGGGCCATGTGCTCGATCATCTTCTCCTGCTCCCGGATGAGGGCCGCATCGGAGGGCGCCAGCAGGTGCAGCTGGTCCCGCCAACGCTTCAGGGTGCCTGGGGTGATGTTCATCTCCTTGCAGATCTCGGAGGCCGGCCGGCCTCCGTCCTGCTGCTGGACGGCCCGGATCCGGGCCTCCTTGGGGTGGTGCTTGTGGCTCATTATGGGGGTGTTGTGGGTTATTTTGGTGTTGTTGTAAACACCCCCCGAAAGTTACACTCTGCTGGACCAACAAACCGTGACTACCCCAGTCACGCTACACCTCCGGGGCCGCCTTACGCGGCCTCGCCTGATACCGTGCCGTGTTCCGGTGCAGCCCGAGGATCCTGCAGGCACGGCGCTCCGAGCAGGACGTCCGGGCGAGGACGGCCGACAGGAGCTCCCGCAGGGCCCGCGGGCTTAGAGTTTTTTTCGAGCGCGATCTTGAGGACGCGCTTCTCCATCAGGAGGTCGGCGACCATCTGCTTGAGCTCCTTGTTGTCCTTCTCGAGCGTGCGCAGGCGCTGGGCGTCCAAGTTGGTCATCATGCCCAGCTGCTTCTTCCAGCGATAGAAGGTCGGGGCGGTGATGTTGAGCTGCCGGCAGATCTCGGCCTGGCTCAGCCGACCTCATGATCGCGGATAGCCCGTATCCGGGCCTCCTCAGTGTGGCGTTTCTTGCTTATCTGATGCGGCATCTTCAGTGGGGGCGGGTTGGTTGCCCACGAAAGTTACACTTTGCAGGACCAATAAACCGTGACCACCCCACTATCTCCTACCTTTTCGAGCAATCGTGAAGAGTTCTGCAATTGAGACACCCGACCAACAACATTTAAACTGACTCCATTTAGCGTGCCTCGATCATAAACCTAAATAGGTTCCAGAAAAAACCTGAAGTCAGGAAATTAATTACTCCGTCCTTGAGAGTGTTCGCTAATAATAGATGGGCAACGAGCAATACTAGGTAGGAAACTGACACTAAAACCATGGATGCCATGCGCAGAAAGCGGCTTGCCATGAGTATGTTTACGAAGGCGCAGAAGAGGCCTGTCCTAAGCGCTGCGATAGAGAAATCAAACAATGCAAGATTGACCAAGTAACGATTGTATAGTTCGTAATCTATAGGGTCCGGCAGATGGCAGACCGGAAGGGAAAACGACCCATCGAGCAGGAGCACCAGCACCAGCAGCAGCAGCGCATGCTTAATGCGGCACTCCAGGTCCTTTTCGATTAGCGAATCCACGTCATGGGTGGATTAAAGACCTCGTAGCCTTCAGAATGACGTATAAGTTTTCCATCTTTATAACAACTAGTATGTGACCTAAGCACTATATAAGGAAGCGAACTGGGCATTGGCATTCCTGTCGCCAAATTACCTGTTTTAAGCATGATGAACTTGGCCAACTGCAGCTGCCCCTGTTCATCGGGAATGGAGGGAAAGCCCCTTTCCCACATGGGGAATTTGTAGGTGCTCTTCGCGGAGCCGGTTATTTCCGACTTAGGCAAGAGCCGACTTAGATGCAGGGCTAAAGAACCGCCCCCGCCTCCTGTGTCCTCGCACTTTGGGCATTTTGATGCCCCGGATTTCCCCGCCTCGCACCCCCAGAGATCGATGCGCGAACCGTCAGCCATTTTCTGCGCAAGCAATTGATCGATGGAGGTGCCGATGAAGACGCCTTGGGCGTCTCTTGCTGCGCTCAGGGTAGCGTTTTTTGCGTGCTGGCTTGGTCGTGTCCCTATGAGAACAGCCGACAGATTGGCTGAAGTTCCGTCGGCTCCATTTTGGTAGAGCAGCCTGATTCGGTCAGTTCCATCCTTCTCAAGGGGGTCAAAGCTTTGGAAGTTTTTATCTGCGTGCCCGACGATCGAAATCTTGCTGATGCATTTCGTTTTGCATGCACAAAGGAATTCAAGAATCCTGCTCGAACTGCTAAATTGCGCTTGTTGTCCGTCTGTAGTTTGAATGTAGACATCCATTCCCAATTCATCGCTCGCACTAACGGGATTGTTGGCGAATCCTTCTTGTTGGTTTGGACCACCCTTCAATCCAACCGGATCCCGGCTCAACCACCGACCGAACACAGGGGAATACCAGCGGAAACCCATCTGGCAAAGTCCGGTCGCCTCGTCGCGGATCTGCCCCTGGAACCCAACATCCACACCAGTCGGGCTAACTTCTACAGGAGATCCATCGGGCTGCATGCAAGTCACCTCACCGAAGGCTTCGTAGCTCCGGCGCTCGAGAATATTGCCATCTTCGTCTAAGATGGCCGTGGCGCTTCCCATCGCGTCAGAAGTCACATAATATCTAGTAATAGTCATATATGATTAGGGACGGGTCGTGGGGCCCACCGCAATATTACAGTTGGGTCGCTTCGGTTAAGGTAGTTTCGGTGGGTTCTTGTGTCAAGACACTGGGCCTGAGGCCCGGTGTCCCGCCCATGAGTTCGTCCGGGGTTAGGTAGCCGATGGCGCCATGGGGGCGGTAGCAGTTGTAGTCCCACAGCCAATCGCCCATGGCGACGGCGATGTCGTCGTAACTATGGAACCACCACCGGTCGGCGAACTCCCGGCGGAAGCAGGAGTTGTAGCTCTCGATGACCCCGTTCTGCCAGGGCGAGCCGGGGTCGATGGTGAGCGTGCGGATGCCGAGGTTGGCAAGGCCGTCCCGGACGGTACGGGCGCTAAACTCGGGGCCCGTTGTCGGAGCGGATGTGCTCAGGGGCGCCGTAGGATTCGATAGCCTTGGCAAGCACCGCCATGACGTCTTCGGCGGCGATGCGGCGGGCGACATGGTGGGCGACGCACTGCTTCGTGTGCTCGTCGATGAGCACGAGCGTGCGGAAGCCGCCCCCTCTCGTCGTGATGTCAGACACGAAGTCCCACGTCCACACATGGCGGGCGTAGGCGGCCTTCGTGGGGATGCGGCCGGTGGTGTGGCCGCAGCGTGGCTGCCGCGGCTTCTCCTGCGGACGCCGAGGCAGAGGACGCGTCGCAGCCGGCGGATCTGCCTCAGGCCGACCGCTGGCACCCCTGGGCCGACCAAGATCCGGTTGACCAAGACCTTGGCCTTTTCGGCACCCTAGGCGCGGATGGCGGCTGAAGACGGCAAGGAGGTCACGCTACACTGCCGGGCTACACTCTACTTGACCAACAAACTGAGACTACCCCACATTACCAACAGGCTGCCACTTTAATCAACGCTTCCAGCCCGGAGTAGAGTCGACACTAGCCCCTTCAACAGTCCGAAGGAAAGAACGCAGTCTTTCGTCAGTCTCCCTTCTATTGTGCTTAACGTCTTGTAAAAAGAGCGGATGCCTTGACTTAAGGAAACATTCAGCTGCGCGCGAAAGAGCAGCCAACTCATTCCCTGCATCGCCTTCCCTTTCGTAGACGGATGCAAGTTGAACCCAAGCCATTCCAAGCAGCCAGTTAACATCCATGCCTTCCCGATCAATTCCGACGGTATTTTCTTGGAGATATTGCAAGTGCGCTAGTAGTTCACGCTTAGCCAAATCCCTACTCCCAATGAGGTAAACCGACTCTACTCGTAGAATTTCTGAGCGGTACTGCACACCCGACCCTGAGTCGCGGCAACCCGTAAACAACAAAACTATCAATAGAAATAGCTTAATCCGCGAATGCGACGTCATAGTTTCATCGGCAACCATCAATATTGTGCAAAGCTTCAAGTGCTACATCTAAAGCCTGCTCATAACTCTCAAAGTAATCCTTTTAAGGAAGCCAGGCGGAGGCTGAACCAAAGTATAGGTAGGCTTGTCGAGTTCCCATTTGCCCTTAGAAAAACACCAGAAACCCTTCTGAAAAGTCTCTGTTTGGACAAAGGTATATGCGTAATACGGACCAATCTTTTTAAAATACTTCTTAAGTCCCTTCGCGATCTTCGAAACAACTTCAGACTTCGAAGTGGCAGCATCCGACGCGATGTCCTCTGCCACAAACCCACCAATATCCATCAAGCCCACAATGCTCCTCGCCGCAAAGTCCGGAGGGAAACCGGATGTAAAATTAAATGGGGAGAGATATCCCTCGGCCGTCTCCGAAAAATCGATAACAGCGTCCATCTTTCTATCAAATTCGTCATCTGGCGCACCTTCGTGCAATCCCTTTACAACAAAACCGCAAAACTTGATTCTTTTGGTTCCAGGGACTACTTCGCCTTCAGATAATCCAAGCCAATCAACGTAGGTCACGAGATTATTTCTGGCGACGCGGTACAAATTTTTCCCACCTGTCAATCCAACCGGATCCCGACTCAGCCACCGACCCAGCGCCGGATTATACCATCGGTAGCCCATCTGGTAGCGGCCGGTCACGTCAACGCGAATCTGCCCCTGGAATCCAACATCTACACCTGTTGGGCTAATTTCCACAGGGGAGCCATCGGGCTGCATGCACGTCATCTCACCGAAGGCTTCGTAGCTCCGGCGCTCGAGAACATTACCGTCTTCATCTAAGATAGCCGTGACGCTGCCCATCGCGTCGGAGGTCACGTAATAGTTGGTAACAGTCATCGAAAGCAATCGTGGTGGTTATTCAGGGAGTTTTGAAATTTCCTCAAAAACGCTTGTCCAGGTCTCAATCGAAGCCATTCGACCAGCCAGAACTGACAACCGCTCCTTGGCGGCAGCGGCCATGTCGGCGCGCATGTTGGGCTCGAAAGCCATCTGGCTAGCCCGGTAAATGAATTCGCGAGGATTGGAGCAAAGCCACCCGGTCTTACCGTGATCAACCATCCGGCGCCACCCTCCCCTGTCGTCGACAATCAAGACACTGCCGCTCGACATCGCCTCCAGGCCGACACGAGGCCAGTTCTCGGTCGTATCCATAGGCTGGAGGACGATTTCGCAATGACGGTAGAATTCCTGCTGAGAGCATTCCTTATGGTCTTTAGCCGCACGAATCCATGAATAGGGCCGGCCAATCTTGGCCATGGCTCGGTGGTCAAAGCCCAGAAAGATACCCCTCTTCAGTACCGGTGCCACGAAGTACTCATAGATGTGGAGGGTGGCCTTGGCGTACTTATCGGCATCCTGACGAGACACCCTACCGCATCCGAAATAATCAGAGGGACGCGTGGAAATGAAGGGGAACAGGCTATTGTCAAAATAGGGCTGAAAATGGCAAAATGACGCCTTGGAATCAGGCGAGATAGAAAGTAGCTTGGCTCGTTGGTCGGCCAGGACGTCGCGATTCTGGTAGATGAACATCGCGATTTGCCCTGCAGCCATGGCCTCCTTCTCCTTGGGAAAAAGCCAAGTCATGCAGTTGGCGAACACGGTCCTGGATGTCCTAAGGCGAATTTCAGGTAGACGCTTCAGGAACTCCGAGCTGCAGAAACCAAAAACAGGATCCCCCTTCCTGACCGCATCAAAGTTATTCGCAGGATGCACCTTAACGCCGCGAGCCAACATTTCTGGATACAAAGGCTCGTTTGTCCACCCCTCCATCGAGGGGATAAGGTTAACCTCAACGCCCATCTCCAGCCAAAGGACGATCTGGTGATGCAGTTCGGTTGCGGCGCCTCCATAAAACCCCGGGAAGCCATGCACGAAGAGTTTGCGGATTGGACTCACGAGTTTTGCAATTCTTTTACGATTTTATACAGCACAATGTATTTGTAGGCTCCCGGGATAGCAATAGAAACCGCCCATGCCCCAGAACCCCGCCTACGCCTATTCCGACTCTTCCGACAGCAGCTCCTCCGACAGCAGCTCGTCGGACAGCCTATCGTCCTCGGATTCGGGTTCGGACTCTGATAGTTCCTCGAACTCCAGTTCGGACAGCCAGTCTTCATCCAACTCCAGCTCGGAAAGCTCCTCTTATTCGAGTTCCGAAAGTTCGTCCGACAGCGGGTCCTCAAGTTCTGATTCCAGCAGCGATTCAAACTCCAGTAGCGAGTCATCGAGTTGCTCGCCCCCGGAAACGGATCAAGCATACACCAATCTTGCCAAAACAAACTGTGAATGCTGCCCATGCTGCAGCAAGGAAGAGGACAATAAAACAACGTACCCGGTTCGCTACGGCGATGGCGAAGTAATCTTGTCCGAGTCCGACCTTGAAGGTGGCGGGAACGGCATCCCCTGGGCGCATCGTCGTACGTACGGCAACCTGCTTTCGCGGAACGATGTCGGGGTCAATGGGAACAGCTGGCTGGTTGAGTCCCTCAGTTACGTCACCTCATCAGGAACGCGGCTCTGCGTGGTGATTTCCCCAGAAAGAAGCGTTTGGTTTGAGCCAGCAGCCGGAGGCGGCTACGCGCCCATGTTCGGCACCCACGCAAGCCTAACCGTATCGACCACAGGTGAAGCCACCTACTTTGATGAAGAAAGTGGCTCTACCTATAACTACGCCTCGATCTACAGCACCACACCTGCGTCACGCGGCATCCTGCTTTCATTCACTACGGCTGGAGGGACAACCATGATGATCAGCCGGGACACAGCCTGGCGAGTCACCAAGGCCCAGACCACCGGCGACGTCCCCACCTCCTACGAGTACGCCTACGGCACAAACGGGAAATTCTCCTCCGTCACCCAGTATGTAGGTGAAACCCCTGTTCGTCGTGTTGAATACCTTTATCACAGCGGATACACCCCATGGGGAAGCGCGGGCGACCTATCGCTGGCCACGATCTCAGAATGGCAGGATGGCGTATGGGCAATACTCCGGCGGACAGCTTACCGTTATCACGTCAACTATTTGACGGGCGGATTCCCCCATGCGCTGCGCACCGTATTGAGCCCAACCGGCTGGGACAGGATGGTAGCCGACGGCCTAGACCCGCTCACAGCCACCATCGAGGAGGTGGAGGCATATGCACTCAGCGTTTTCGCGTACGATTCCCAACGGCGGGTAACGTCCGAAACCGTCATGGGCGGCCAAGGGACTTACCATTTCACTTACGCGACGAGTTCCTTCCCAGATGGACCAAACACCTGGGCAACGAAGACGACCGTGACAAACCCTGACGGAAGCATCGAAGTCGTCTACGCCAACATTGGACGTCAGGTGCTTCTTAAGATTCAAGCAGACTCCGCCTCCAGCAGTGCCAACCAAAGCATGACTGCGACCACTTTGGACGAAAACTACCATGTAGTCTTTTCGGCAACGTCCATGGCCGTCGCTTCGGTTTCGGAATCCACCCCGCAGCCTTTCGTCCTCAAGGACAACGAAGGGCTCATCAAGGAAACGACGTGGTATGCATCGAGTGAAGGCGAAAAGGCCGGGCATCCCAAGGGCGAGTACGTCAGGAGAGGCACTTCAGCGACCAACGGAACCAGGACATTGATACGCGAAACCGACTATACGGTTCGGACGACCTCGGCAGGCTCCATTACCCTGCCATCTACCGTAACCGAATTCCCCGTCGCAGGAGGTACAGGCGTAACCACGACGACAAGCTACGAGTTCTTTGCTGACACCTTACAGCCGAGCATGATCACGACGACGGCGCCGACCGTCCCCAGCAGCCAGAACGGCGACGGAGTGTCTTATTCCTCCCAACAAGCCTTTGACAGCCAGGGACGCCCCACCTGGTCGAAGGATGCCCTAGAAGTGGTTTCTCTTTCCGAGTACGACCCAGTGACTGGAGCGCTTGTTCGTCAAATTCAGGACGTAGACACTTCGGTCGTGAGCGGTGCACCTTCAGGCTGGTCTACGCTTGAAGGCAATGGTCGCAACCTTGTGACGGACATCGCTAATGACCTGCTGGGCCGCCCCGTACTGCAGCTGATGCCCCTTTCGGAATCCATCGTGTCGGGCGCGGAAAGAATCGTCCGACAAGCCGTATTGACAGAAAGACTCGTGGCCATCCGAGAAGACAGGCAATGGAATGGCTACGTTGAAGGCGAAGGCGCATCCGCCATCTTCACCCCTCTCCCAAACGTCACCTCAACCTACAGGGACGCCAACGGTGCGGCTACCAGAACCATAACCGCCAAATTGCCTGAAACCGGAACTTCCTACGGCCCCCTTCCGATACCGCAGGATCGATGGATAAAGCGGACGGACTACTTCATCGATCGCCACGATCAAGTGGTAGCTACACGCCTCTACCACAACGTCCCTGCATCCGGCGACGGACTCAACGGCCCTGACTTCTCCCAATTGGACTCCGGTTACGATTCCATGGGCCGACAGACCTGGACACGCACGGGTGGTGGCACGATCATTCGGAAAACGTATGACTACCGAGGTCTCACTCTCAGCGAGGCAACCGGAACAGGGCTCGCAGACGGAACTACGGACAACCTCGTCACGACAGTCGAATATGAATACGACGGCAATGGTCAGGTCATCTCTGAAAGCCGCACCGTCGACACCGGCAGCACCCCTCGAGTCGTTTCATATGTGCGCGATTGGCGCGGCCGCGTAGCAATCACCTTGGCCGGCGAATCCTATGCCGAAAGCGCCAGCTACGATAACCTCAACCGCGTTACGCGCAAGGACCGGACGGATGGCATGGAGGGAACCCTACTCTCCAGGATTGACTCGGCCTATGACAATCAAGGCCGCCTCTACAGGACGACATTCTGGAAGGTCGAGGGAGGCGTCGCCAGCGACCCCGTCGATGGCGACATTTGGTACGATGCCCTGAGCAGGCAGGTCAAAGTCCGGTCGATGGCGCAGAAATCATGGCAGCGTACTCAATACGACAGCCTTGGCAGAACCGTAGCAACTTACTACGGCTACCCCTTCGACGGGGTCCTTTCGGGGTCGGTGGGTTCGGTCACCGCAGACTACGTCGTCAAACAAACTCTACGCACGTACAGGGACGACGGGGCACCCCGCCGCCAAACCTCATTCGAACGCCTTCCTGGCGCTAGCGGAATAGGTCCTCTCGGGTGGCCGACCGGAACAGCAACACCAGCCCGGGCTTCCGTGGTTGGCATTTGGGCAGACCCACTAGGGCGGCCGTTGGCGGTTGCGGATTTTGGCACGAACGGCGGCATAGACTTCGCCTTACCGATCACCATCCCAACCAGATCCGACACCGTCTTGGTGACTTCGTACTTCCGGAATCCCGCGGGCGACGTGGTCGCCTCGACCGACCCCTCTGGTATCGTAACGCGAATTGAATTCGACGCAGTAGCGCGCCCCGTCAAACGCATCGAAGCCTGGACAGGTGCAGCGCCTTCAGGCGGCTCGGATAGGACCACGGAAATGTCCTATAACTTGGACGGGAACCTGTCCCTATTTGTGCTAAAGAACTCCGTCACCGGAGATCAGGTCTATCGCTGGAACTATGGCACGACCTTGGCGGACAGCGGAATCGCCTCCACGTTGCTGCTACGCGAGCATGTCATGCCTGACAGCGCGCAAGCGCTCGACCCGTCCGCCCCTGCCCTGCCTGGCAACATCCTGTATACCTACAATATCCAGGAGCAGGCAAAGACCATGATTGATCAAGCTGGGACTACCCATGCCTACGCATATGACGCCCTCAGCAGGCTAGTCTCGGATAATGTGGTCACACTAGGGACCTCGATCGACGGCGCTGTCAGAACCATCACCACAAGCTACGACAAGCTTGGCCGCGTTAGTGCGGTCACTAGCCTAGACCAATACGGATCCATCGTAAACCAATCCCTATTTGAATATGATGGCTACGGCCGGATGACCGCCGACGTCCAGCAATCAGGTGGCGCAGCCACTTCCTCCAGCCCGCGGGTGCAATACGGTTACGCTGATGGTTCGACAGGAACGCTACGCAGGACGTCCATGACGCTACCCTCTGGCACGAACATTGCCTATACTTACGGCTACGCCAGCTCTCCCGACGACATGCTTGGCCGTGTTGCATCGGTCACGCTACCAGATGAATCCCTAACGGCCGTGGCATACTCATACCTTGGCGCCTCTACGGTTGTCACACGGTCAATGGAGCAGCCAGGCCTAGTAATGGATATGACAGGGTTCGTCGGAGACGCCGGCGACAACGTCGGTGGCCTTGACCGGTTCGGCCGCGTCGAATCGATGCCCTGGAGCGTCGGCACCACAGCCATCGATAACTTCCAGTACGGATACACCCCATCCTCGTTCCGGCGGTTCAAAAAGAACGCCGCAGGTCCTTCCGGCCAGGATGAAGCCTATGGCCACGATCTGCTCCAGCAAGTCACCAGCCGTGACAAGGGAACGCTGAACGTCTCTGGTTCAGGAATTGCAGGTACTCCGTCCGAAACGGAACAGTTCAACTATGACCCCGCCGGCAATTGGCTACAATACGTCCGACAAGAGACCGGCGAGACCACGGTGAACCAGACTAGGGCGCACGACAAGGCCAACACCCTGATCAAAATCGACGGACTGTCCGCCAAAGTTGCGCACGACGCCGTGGGCAACATGACCAAGTTCCCGATCTCGTACTCGGCAACCGAAATCCCGACAACAGCCATCTGGGATGCCTGGAACCGCATGGTCCAGAACCTCGTATCGGGCGAAATCACGCGAACCTACGAGTACGACGGCCTGTTCCGGCGCCTTCGGACATCGGATACGCTATTCTTCTGGAGCGACACCTGGCAGCTAGTTGCGAAGACGCCCGATGACTCCAGCCTGCCCCGCTTCGAGTACATCCGGGGCACCATTGGCATCGGCGAAGTGATCATTGTTCAAGAAATTCGCTAAATACTATGGCTATCACCAGATACTATGTGACGTCCGATGCGATGGGCAGCGTGACGGGCATACTCGACGAGGAAGGCACGGTGATTGAGCGCCGGAGCTACGATGCCTTTGGCGAAATGACCTGCATGTTGCCTGATGGCTCCCCTGTAGGAGTAAGCCCAACTTGTGTGGACGTTGAATTTCAGGGCCAAATCGCGGACGATGTCACAGGCCTCTATCAAATGGGATTTCGCTGGTTAAACACCGTAACCGGACGTTGGTTGAACAGGGACCCAATTGGCATCGAGGGAGGCGAAAATCTGTTACTATACACGAAGAACGCCCCGATAAATCTTTCAGATGAAATCGGGTTAGCGCCTGAGTCAATATCAGTCAATTTCACGCGTGATATTACGGAGATCCGCCCTCCCCTCGGGAAATTTATAGAAAGATTCTACCTAAGCGCATCACTTGAAATCACGACTTGCCCGATAGAGATAACAGGAACAATAAGTGCTTCAGCCGGCCTTAAAATCCCAGCAATTTCAGGCGCTTCCACAGCAATGGAAATCCTTAGTGGTGGTTACATGAAAATCACTGCCACAGGAGAAGCCGGCGCAAAAGCAGAAATCAACTTCTCAGAATGCCGGACGATTAACCAAACAAAAGTGTGTTTCACCCTGGATGCATTCTTCGGGCTTGAGCGAAAGAACAGAAACGTCCGAGCGTCAAAAGGCCAATTCACAAGACAGAGATTCGGAACTGGTGTCAGTGCACACGGCGAACTCTGCCTAGACCTCTGCAACGGAGAGTTTGATGGCTCATACGACTACAACTGGGCCGCAAACGGAAACTTCGGCAATGAGAAGTCCAATCGAACCTACAATGCCAGCATAGATGAACTTGGAGGCGGCAACAAAACGCTCGGGAAGGTCGAGGAATTCGCTCTGCTTAAAGACTACTGTGGAGGAAAAACGAGTGGCAGTTGCTGCTGCGAGAAGAAATATGGAGTCAAAAAGTTTCTATGAAACTACCAACATACTTCGATTTCGGCAAAGGAAAGAAACTGACGGTCTCAAGATTTAGCATAGACTTCGAAGACATAAAATCATCCAGGGATGGCGCCATTGAGCTCACCTTGGCGGTCATCTTCCTCATCCTTTCGTCCGCCTTTCTTTACATAGGGGCTAAGGTAGTAATAGCAACTTTCATCGACAAGCTGCCAGCAGGTATACTGATTTTTGGAATTTTACTGGGCATATTCGGAGCTCTAGGCATCTACCAGTCCCCAATGATAGCAAGGCTGCGGTTCAAAAGCCTGATCAACTTAAACGGAGATGACTTAGAAATTAAGATTGGCCAATGCTGGCCTCTAAATATCCGCACAGAACGCTCGTTCAATTACCCATCCAACGAATGCGTGCTGTCCTTCATTTATAGCTACATCAATAAGCGCGACGAACACAACTTCCACATAGAACTGACCCATGTACCATCAAAGACAACCCACATAATTACCAGTACAATTCAGCCATCTCACATAGATCCATCCTGCAAGGCAAGCTTACGAAACTTGGTGAACAAAATTCGCGAAGCCATAGGAGAATCCGACATCACAACGTGCTGCAAATCCAGTGACGACTAGGGTATAGATTCACAACAAAAATAAGCATGGGAGCATTCTTACCATGCAACAATTGTAAGTCACCTCATCTAACATAGATACACCAATTCCGTTGAAATGAGCGGCTACAAATCTAATTGCAATGGCCAATTCAACTCCGACAACTCACCTGACTGCCTAAAGACAGGAGTACGCGGTCCGTAGTACAAGTTCCTCGGCATCTGTTGCTCCATAAACAGGTCCCACTCGCAGTTGCTACGGCGTAGAAGAGGGACAATCTCCTTGGCATGGGAAACCGAAAGCCAGAAGGTCGTACAGACGCGTGCCCCCATGATTCGCCGAAGGCAAGTCCCCGGAAGGTCATAAGTTGGCGCCCTCAGTGACGAGGTATCTAGCCAAAGGGCGTCAGCGTCATCGGGTAGATCTTTAAAACACTGGAGGAACAGCTCCGGGTTCTTGAGCATGAAATCATCCTCGCAGACCATAAATCCGCGAACGCCTCCAGGAATCGATTCGGCGAGTTCAATGCCTCGCTCAAAGGCGGCCAATCCAGCCAGCCGGCACCCTATGGCAGCCGGTATATACCTGTTGCGGAAGTTATTGGCCGAAAAATACGCCTCCATCCCATTGATATCATTCCATGTTATCTTGTCAGGATCGGCCAAGACCCCAGGAGACCAGACCACCTCATGGCTGAATTCCTCGGCCCGAGCCAAGGCACGCGCTTTTCGACCGGAGTTAGCCAATGAAATAACCAAGGTGTGCCGGTAATGGCTTGGCAGTCCTTCAATCTTTGAAGGAGCAGTCCAAAGTGCACGAGCAGTGGCTGCATCTAGATCAATCGGACCTAAATACGCATCTCCTGCTTTCAAAAACAACTCTCTCCCGTACGCAAACCAGTCCAGCTGCAGTCTGCCAGCCGCAGGCTCAGTCCAGCGCCCCATGGCGCCTCCGTTCTTCCTAGCGAAAAAACCAGACTTCATGAGGAAAAGGTCGTCACGCCATACGCGATGAACGGCCCTGACAACACGTCCAGGGCCATCCAAGACCAATCCATGAATAACTTCCATGTCTATAGGGCTGCACCAATGGCAACTAACCAGATCATTAGTGGCAGCCGGCATCCTCGCCTTATCCTTGCAGAGCTTTTGGGACGAAGCCAAACGTGCCCCTTTTGCTGCAGCCGCACGCCCAACAACCAGGTCCTCAGCTCCAATCGCAGGGAGCATTCTGTCTGCTGAAAGCTTCTTGGCCAACGCAACTGAAACAAAATAGCCAGCGCCACCGCTAGGCGCCCCCCTGGAATCCAAGCTCTCATCTCCGATTAAGCCGTACTTAGGATGTGGTATCGTCGCCAGACGATCCAGGACCACATAAGTATCGTCATCGCACTTAAAGATCCACTCAGAATCAAAATTCCGAAGGGCATACGCGAATGCCTCTCTGACCTTAAGCGGCAAGAACTCGTAGCCATCATCGACATCAAGAACCACTACATCGTTCTCCCCTGCGGTATCCGCACCACGTCCGACAAAGAAGAAATGCCGGACACCGCTTGCCGGGCGCGACAGCCAAGTGCGCCTAACGGCTTCACGTCGTTCGCGATTGCTGCCACAGCTGCAAATCGCGACGACAATCTTTGCTTTTTCCTTACGGACAGGAACCCGCCCCACCCCAGCAGCAACCATTGGACCTCGGTTACCAAATTGCCGGCTAACCATGTAGATTTTGGGGCGCACGGGATAACGGATACATGTGAATCTATAACTTTCAACAATACATACGTCCCAAGGCAGGGTTGACATGCTTTAGCCACCTAAGACCATTACGAAAACCCCATGCCCAAAAAGAGTTACTACGTCGCATCAGATGCAATGGGCAACGCTACCGCTATTCTAGACGAGAACGGGAACATCCTCGAACGTCGCCGTTACGAAGCCTTCGGCGTGATGACCTGCATGACGCCGGATGGCACTCCCTTAGCAACCAGCCCCACCGGGGTAGATGTTGGATTCCAAGGTCAGATCCGCGAAAAAATCACCGGCCTATACCAAATGGGTTTCAGATGGCACAACCCAATCATAGGGCGCTGGACGAGTAGAGATAAAGTAGGACTCTACGACGGAGTTAACGTATCCGCTTTTGTAAGAAATAATCCGATAGATCGCTCTGACTTCATCGGCCTAAGCAGCTGCAAAGAAGGCGAAGTGAAAAACTGGCAGGTCCTGCAAGTATATGACTGCTACAACGAAAAAAGCGAAGATGAGTTCAAAACAGAAATGGCCATAAAAGTATCTGCCATAGTTGGGGCACTTTTGCTCAAAGATATAACCTCAACACCACACACGCCACGAGACGCGCTCGCGGAGAAAACTGGCGAATTAACAGAGGAGATAACGCAACGACTAATTGAAGACAAGCCAATGGACAATGAACTCCCGGAAATAGACGAAACGACATCCAATCTCCTTCGCTTAATTAAGCACACATACGACATCAGAAAAGCAGCCATATTTGCATACGGGACATATATTTGTGTAAAAGCGCAATGGGAGAAATGCGAAGAAAACTGCTTCTGGCAAACCAAGTGGACAAAGAAATCCAGGATGATATCCTTCCCAATTGGGAGGCACCAAGCCATCTCGTCAGAGGCAGACAAGGTTGCTGCTTCTGAAAAAGCAAAAAGGGATTTATTCAAATGAGGACACCACTTTTAGTTATTGGCTTAATTCTTTCATGCGTTGCCTGCTATTTAGCCGGGCTCAATGCGAGGAGGTCGTCAATTTGCCTAAAAAGCGGTGAAGTCTTTGCGATCACTGATGTTAATGCTGAATGTCAAATTCTAGTCAAAGTAACAACATCCGGAGGACTGACTGTCGAAGCCAGGAGTTCTAAGAACATGGCTCGATCCCCCGACATCTCATTTACGGTTCACGACTACAAATACGCCAGTCCAGGCGTACGAAATTTAACATGGATAGATTACGACAAAGACAGAGAGCTTGCAAGATTCCTAACAGACGGAAAAACCATTACCACCCTTGAAACCCCCTTCTCAGAATGCCCTTTACTAAGAATTCAACCAGAGAAGAAGTAACTCTATTAAACGGCACCATCTGCCATGCCTGCACTCTGTCAGGCCTGTGCAAGCCGCCAGTTGTATCCACAGAAGCAACACAAGCAGCACGATTCTCATCGCAAGTACTTCAAGCACTTGACTGAATCGACATATATCAGGCACCACTTCGCGTCAGCAAGACAAGGCATCCTAACTGCTACCTTTTCATTTCTTGCTCCAGAAGATCGCTTTTCGGACGACTCTGGTACATCTGAATCACTTTCCGGGTAGCGGCAGGGACACCCTGTATTTCGATTGGGAAGATTTTTCGGGCATCCAGCTTAAGCCTAGAAAGGCGCATCTCGTAGACCTGAGCCTTATCCAGCATCTTGCGATCATAGGGGCTTAGGCTGTCTACAAAGGCCTTCCGCGAACCGTCCTTGGCCGATAGTTCGCCCAAGGGCTCCGAGGCCTTGATGCCCTGCTCGAAGCGCTGGGCGGTGTAGCCGTAGCCCAGAAGCCTGACATAGAGCCGTTTGGCTGCCTCGACATCGCCGGCGTAGATAGACCGCCGGAAGTTCCGCAGCGCCTCGGCGTCGGGGGAGTCATAACTGCCATGCTCCCTCGAGACCCCCTGCCTGGCTTGCTTCCACTGGGTGGTGATCGGGGACGGTTTGTGGGGCCAACCGTAATGTTACAGTTGGGTCGCTTCGAGTAAGGTAGTCTTGGAGGGTTCTTGTGTCAAGCCACTGGGCCGTAGGCCCGGTTCCCGCCCCGTGAACTCGTCCGGGGTGAGGTAGCCGATGGCGCCGTGGGGACGGTAGGCGTTGTAGTCGTCGATCCAGCCGGCGAACACGACCCGGGCCTCGGAGAGCGTGTAGAACTGCTCGCGGTCGAGGAGCTCGCGGCGAGCGCAAGCGTTGAACGACTCGATGAAGCCGTTCTGCCACGGCGAGCCAGGGTCGATGTACAGGGTCTTAATGCCGCGCAGGGCGAGACCGTCGCGCACGACCCTCGCGATGAACTCCGAGCCGTTGTCCGATCTGATGTGCTCGGGCGCGCCGTGCTCGCTGATGGCCTGCGCCAGCGTGCGCATCACGTCCTGGGCGTTGATGCTGCGGGCCACGTAGTGGCCCACGCACTGCTTCGTGAACTCGTCGATGAGCGTCAGGATGCGGAACGTGCCGCCCACGGTCGTGATGTCCGCCAGGAAGTCCCACGTCCACACGCTGCGCGGCTTGGTGGCCTTGGTCGGCACCCGGCCCGTGGTGAGGCCCTTATCCGTACCTTCTCCTTCCGGACAGGAACTCGCCCCACCCTAGCAACGACCATTGGACCTCGGTTGCCAAATTGCCGGCTAACCGTCTGGATTTTGGGGCGCATGGGATAACGGATACACGTGAATCTATAGCTTTCAATAATACATGTGCACCCAAGGCAGGGTTGACATGCTTTAGCCACCTAAGACCATTACGAAAACCCCATGCCCAAAAAGAGTTACTACGTCGCATCAGATGCAATGGGCAACGCTACCGCTATTCTAGACGAGAACGGGAACGTCCTCGAACGTCGCCGTTACGAAGCCTTCGGCGTGATGACCTGCATGACGCCGGATGGCACTCCCTTAGCAACCAGCCCCACCGTGGTGGATGTCGGTTTCCAGGGGCAGATCTGCGATGAGGTCACTGGTCTCTATCAGATGGGCTTTAGATGGTACAACCCAGCGCTTGGAAGATGGCTCAGCCGCGATAACATTGGGTTATTCGGCGGCCCAAACTGTACATCCTTTGCAAAAAACAACCCCACCCTCTACGCAGACATCTATGGTCAACTTTCTGTCAAAATTACAGTTCAAGCATATACCTTAGCAAACGTAGCGCTCCTGGACGGGAACGGGGTTGAACAGGAATTTGAGCTCCCTACCAGCCTTTCTGATTTCCTTAAAAATAAAATCAGTAAAACCGAGTGCTTTCAAGTGACAAAGAAAACACTTGAAAACATTAAGAAGGATGCGATTTCGATGCTTGATAAGTCGATTAAGAAAATCACCGGCTTAAGGCAAATGGGTTCGACCGCAGTTGAGGCAGGAGCAAAGAGCTACTCAGCAGGAACCAACCAGCTCTTCATCTACAGCACTATCAGTATCGACGCAGAAGGGATCATCGGCTGCGACTGTAAAATCAGCATACACATTCAGAAAAAATCAGCCCTTAAAGGACCAGATGCATTTCCGCTCGGCAATCCAGGCGAAGCTGCCGTAAACGTCGCCAAGGACGGAGATAAACTAGTGCTTGCCACAGCGTTAGGCGCCAAAAATGCAATGGCCATGTTCTCAGATGAGCTCGAGAGACAAATCGCAAAATGCCTAAAGTAGTTGCAGCCATGAAATTCAGTTTTTGCGCTGTTATTATAGTCATCAGCCTGACGTCAGGATGCCACTCCCTGCAAGACCGCGCATTTTGCGACCCCATCACCTTCGCACTTGAGCGTGACGGCGAAAGGTACGACGAGCAGCTGCAAGCTGATTATGAAGACTACCCTGAAAGGTTATATAATCTTACGGCAACTCAAAAACATAAAATTTGGGTAAGGCTAATCTCCGCATACGTATTTTCGAGTAGCTACGGCATTCAAAACCGACGCCTCCTGCGATCAATGGAGCAAATGGCCGAAAAGGACGGCTCCACGGTTACCTTGAAATTCGACTCAACCCTAACAACCTTCGAGAAGGACACCGCAGCCCACAGATATTTTCCAAATCAAAAAGACAGCAAGGGATTCCCAGCCACCTCACCTGTTTACTTTTTCTTCAGGGAAATGTCCTTTGACCGCAATTCCGCTAATAAAATTCGCGACGACGTATTTAGCTATAAAAAAACTGCCGCGAATCGGTTTCCAATCCCAGGTACTTACCCAGATGAAATCGAGGCTTGGATTTTAGAATCGGCCTCAACTCACTTGTATCAAAAATCCCGGGGGTTACCCAGTTACGCCCTAGACGTGGATATGGCGCACCCCGCAACCATCAGGAGCACATCCCATCAAGAAAAACTAAATGTCTTGCACTTCCTTATGTGGAAAAAATACATCTCGAAAAACGAATCGATGTATGACGACTACAGAAGTGCATCCATCTTGACAAAAGAAGTCTCCAAATGGGGCCTGATTGCACCAAGCCACCTAAACACCTACATTCAACTACACGGAGTGGAAGCGCAGCCTGAAGAACTCAGACAGTATGAACGCTTTGTTAATACGTGCAAAAAATAAAGCCACCTAGGGACGTTGCTAAATCTAGCCTAATAAGTAAACGAGTGGTCTCTTCCTGTTTTGCCACCGCTTTGATAGGCTGGGGCCGTGCCACCAAACTGCTTCGTGTGCTCGTCGATGAGCACCAAGGTCCGGAAGCCACCTCCCCTGGGGTAGTCACGGTTGGTTGGTTCAGCAGAGTTGATCGGGTCACGCTAAATGGTGCCAGTTTAAATGTTACTGGGGTACCAAGCTACCAAACCGCCGCCAAAATGCGCGATGCTGGACTTAAAGTGCAACTATCCCAAATTGTACCGCTTGCCGTCGGGAGTCCGACAGAGGAAAACTTTCCTGACTGTTGACCGTCCATACCGTGGACGCCGTGTAGACGAGATTCGATATTAGAAGGCAGGCATTGGTACGGATCGGCCGATAATGCTTCTGGCGCACTTGCTGGATTTGCTGGGACTTTTGTATTTGTTGGTTTTGGGGGATTTCTTTATCAGATTGCCCCGACCGCCTTCTTTGCTTTTGGCTATCCCTTCGCAAGCACCACCCTGCCCACTCCCTTTCACCAAAACTCCCCTATGGCACAAAAAGACCCGTTCAACGCCCTCCGCCCGTTCACCGCTGGCGGCCAAACCGGCTCCCTCTACTCCCTGCCCGCCCTCGAACAGGCTGGCCACGGCAAGATCTCGCGCCTGCCGGTCTCCATCCGTCTCGTGCTCGAGTCGGTGCTCCGTAACTGCGACGGCGTCGCGGTGACCGAGAACGACGTCAAGGCGCTTGCGCAGTGGAACGCCACGAAGCCGGTCGACACGGAAATCCCGTTCGTCGTCGCTCGCATCGTGCTGCAGGACTTCACGGGCGTGCCTCTCCTCGTCGACCTCGCCGCCATGCGCGAAGCGGTCGCTCGTCTCGGTAAAGATAGCTCGGTAATCGAGCCGCTCGTCCCCGTCGACCTCGTCGTCGACCACTCGGTGCAGGTCGACCGCGCGGGTTCCGCTTCCTCGTTCCTCGAAAACCTGCGCCAAGAATTCGGCCGCAACACCGAGCGCTACGAATTCCTCAAGTGGGGCATGCAGGCCTTCAAGACCTTCGGCGTCGTCCCACCCGCCATCGGGATCGTCCACCAGGTCAACCTGGAATACCTCGCGAAGCTCGTCTTCCTGAAGGATGGCGTGTTCTACCCGGACACGCTCGTCGGCACCGACTCCCACACCACGATGATCAACGGCATCGGCGTCGTGGGTTGGGGCGTCGGCGGCATCGAAGCCGAAGCCGGCATGCTCGGTCAGCCGGTCTACTTCCAAACCCCTGAGGTCATCGGCGTCGAGCTCACGGGCCGCCTCCGTGAAGGCGTCACCGCCACCGACCTCACCCTCCGCCTCACCGAAATCCTCCGCAAGGCCAAGGTCGTCGGCAAGTTCGTCGAATTCTACGGCGAAGGCACCGAAGCCCTCTCGCTCGCCGACCGCGCCACGATCGCCAACATGGCCCCGGAATACGGCGCCACAATGGGCTTCTTCCCGGTCGACGATAAGTCCCTCGAGTACCTCCGCCAGACCGGCCGCGACGAAAAACACGTCGAGCTCGTCCGCGAATACTACAAGGCCCAAGGCCTCTTCGGCATCCCGAAGGCCGGCAGCATCGACTACACGCAGAACCTCACCCTCGACATCAGCACGGTCGTCCCTTGCGTCTCCGGCCCGAAGCGTCCGCAGGACCGCATCGACCTCCCGAAGATCAAGGAATCGTTCAACACGCTCTTCACCGCGGCCAAGGACAAGAACGGTTTCGGCAAGGCCGACGCCGACCGTGGCGCTTCCGCTCCCGTGGGTGCGACCGGCCGCAGCCTGAAGCATGGCTCCGTCGTCATCGCCGCCATCACGTCCTGCACGAACACCTCCAACCCTTCCGTCATGGTCGCCGCTGGCCTCGTCGCCAAGAAGGCCGTCGAGAAGGGCCTGAAGGTGAACGCCAACGTGAAGTGCTCGCTCGCCCCGGGCTCCCGCGTCGTCACCGACTACCTCAACGAGACCAAGCTCACGCCTTACCTCGACCAGCTTGGCTTCAACCTCGTCGGCTACGGTTGCACGACCTGTATCGGTAACTCCGGCCCGCTCGACGCTGACATCGAAGGCGCCATCAAGGCCGGCGACCTCGTCACGGCCTCGGTGCTCTCCGGTAACCGCAACTTCGAAGCCCGCGTCCACGGCGCGGTGAAGGCCAACTTCCTGATGTCGCCGCCCCTCGTCGTCGCGTTCGCCCTCGCCGGCCGCGCTGACATCGACCTCGACAACGAAGCCATCGGCACCGGCAGCGACGGCCAGCCCGTCTTCCTGAAGGACCTCTGGCCCACGCAGGCCGAAGTCGCCGAGCACGTCGCCCGCGGCCTCAAGCCCGAGATGTTCAAGTCGAAGTACGCCCCCGACTCCCTCGCCAACGCCACCGCCGAGTGGAAGGGCGTCCAAGGCGGTTCTGGTGCACGCTTCAGCTGGAAAGAATCGTCCACGTACATCCAAGAGCCGCCGTTCTTCAAGGGCTTCTCGATGACGCCGCCCCCGGTGCCTTCCCTCGCGAAGCTCCGCCCGCTGGCCATCCTCGGCGACTCCGTCACGACCGACCACATCTCGCCTGCCGGTTCGTTCGCTGAGTCCACCCCGGCCGGCAAGTTCCTGCTCGCCGCGGGCGTGACGAAGAAGGACTTCAACTCGTACGGTTCGCGTCGCGGCAATGACCGTATCATGACGCGCGGCACCTTCGCCAACACCCAGGTGAAGAACGTGATGGCCGACGGCAAAGAAGGCGGCTTCACCAAGATCCAGCCTGAAGGCAAGATCGAGGCCATCTACGACGCCTGCCAGACCTACGCGCAGCGCGGCGAAGGCATGATCGTCTTCGGCGGCGTCGATTACGGCATGGGCTCGTCCCGCGACTGGGCCGCCAAGGGCACCGCCCTCCTCGGCATCCGCGCCGTGGTCGCCCAGTCCTTCGAACGCATCCACCGCTCCAACCTCCTCGGCATGGGCGTGTTGCCCCTCGAGTTCGCCGACGGCAAGAACGCCGCTTCGTACCACCTTGATGGCACTGAGACCTTCGACCTCGAAGGCCTCGCCAGCCCGATCAAGCCGAAGACCCCGGTGACCCTCGTCATCCGCCGCGCCAACGGCACGGTCGACAAGGCTGCGCTCGTGGCCCGCATCGATACGGCCATCGAAGGCGAATACTACCGTCACGGTGGCATCCTGCCCTACGTCCTCCGTCAGATCCTGAAGTAAGCGTTCGGCTAGGCGAAACCAAGGGCGACTCCACCAGGGGTCGCCCTTTTTGTTTAGGAGGTCGCCATGGCATTAGGTTTGACGGTTTCCCTGAACCAATTCGACTCAATGCATCCCCATGCGCCCGCTCCTAGCCTTTTTCGTCGGACTCTCCCTACTCGGCCTCGTCGCCTGCAAGCAGCCCGACCCGACCCCCGTCCTGCGCCAGCGCTTCGAACTACTCGCCAAGAACATCTGCAACAACCAGCCCGAAGCCTGCGTGGACCTCGTCGATCCCGTCTACGTCCGGGCCCAAGGCACCGAGAAGGTCGTCGGATCCTTCAAGTTCATGGTCGGCTACTACAAGTTCCTGAACATCCAGGAGGACAAGCTGCGCATCGACGAGGTGCTCATCCTGCCCGCCGGCAAGACGGCGGAGATCCGCTACAGCCTCCAGCTGAACGGCGAATGGAAACCCCAGGATAAGCCCACCAAGTGGCTGCTGGTCGACGGGCAGTGGTTCCTGCAGCTCTGAACGATCAAGGTCAGCCCTTCCACGATGCCCGAAAACGAAGCGGAGCGACCGACAGATGGGTGGACCTATTTTTGGCACCCGCTGGCCTTCATCCTTCTCGCGGCGCTTTTCGTGGCGGGCTTCGCCTGGGCGGAGAGCCCTCCCTCAACAAGCGAACGGCATCTGGACTTCCTGGCGGCAGCCCTGCTGGCGGGAACCGCAGGCCTCTTCGTGGCGCACGGCCGGACGATTCTTTCCGCCTTGCTCGCGCCCATCGAGCCCGACGAGTCCCTGACACCCGAAGCTCGCTCCCTGCGCAAGCAATACCGGGCCGTCTACGGGTTCAGCGTGGCCATGATGCTCCTGGCCGCCGCCCTCCTGCTTCTGTTCGCCGTGAGCATCGGGACCGGCCACGGGGAATGGGTCAGTTGGTTCCCCAGCCGAGGCGGACCCCGCTATCACTTCCGCTTTTAGGCCGTTTCGGCCGACCCATTGCGTCTTGCCCGTCCAGCGGGACCGCGTAAACCTATGCCCATGGAAATCGGCGTCATCAACGGCCCCAACCTCGACCGACTCGGCAAGCGCGAGCCGGAAGTCTACGGCCATGCCACCTTGGCCGACCTCGAGGCCCAGATCGCCGCGCACGCGAAGAAGTCCGGCGTGAAGACCCGCTTCTTCCAGTCGAACCACGAAGGCAAACTCATCGACACCATCGCCAAGTGGGCCGACGACGGCGTGAAGTTCCTCGTCATCAACCCCGGCGGCCACACGCACGTCAGCGTCGCCCTCCGTGATTGCATCGCCGGCAGCGGGCTCAAGACCGTCGAAGTCCATATTTCGAATATCTATAAGCGCGAAGAATTCCGCCACAAGTCCGTCACGGCTTCCGCCTGCGAAGGCGTCATCACCGGCCTCGGCTTCCCGGGCTACCTCCTCGCCGTGGATTTTCTCATCGCGCAGAATAAGCCCGCAGCCAAAGCCAAGGCGAAGACCGTCGCGAAGAAGAAGGCTAAGTCCAAGAAGTGAGCCGTTGGCCTCTGGGCCGCGACTCCATCTAGGCTTTCCTCCCTTCGGCTTTGGTTCATAAAGCCGAGATGCCCCGTTTCCTTACCCTCCTGCTGGCCTGGCTGGCCGTAGCCCCCGCCTACGCCGCTCAACCGAACATCGTCGTCATCCTCGTCGATGACATGGGCTGGGGCGACATCGGTTGCTACGGCTCCGAAATCCCCACCCCGAACCTCGATAAGCTCGCCGCCAACGGCCTGCGCTTCACGCAGTTCTACAACACGGGACGCTGCTGTCCGACCCGCGCCTCCCTCCTGACGGGCCTGTATTCACACCAGACCGGCGTCGGTCACATGATGGAGAACCGCAACGCCCCTGGCTACCAAGGCCGCCTGAACGAACGTTGCGCCACCATCGCGGAAGCACTCAAGCCCGCCGGTTACTTCACCGCCATGACGGGCAAATGGCACGTGGGCCAAGAGCAAGGCGTGACCCCGAGCAATCGCGGCTTCGACCGCAGCCTCAATGCCGCCGCCGGTGGTTTCTACCAACCCGGCTCCAGTCGGGCGAAACTCTTCCTCGACGGCCAAGCCATCGCCAATGACGACGCACGCCTGCCCAAGCAGTGGTACACCACGGATCTTTGGACGACCTACGGCCTGAAGTTCATCGATGAGGCGCGCGCCGCCAAGAAACCGTTCTTCCTCTACTTGGCGCACAATGCGCCGCACTTTCCCCTGCAAGCGCCCGCCGAGGAGATTGCCAAATTCCGCGGCAAGTACCTCTCTGGCTGGGGCCAACTCCGCAACCAACGCTACGCCCGCCAACTCGAACTGGGCTTGCTTGACCCCAGCTGGAAAATCTCCCCACGCCCGGACACCATCAAGGCTTGGACGAGCTACACCGACGAAGAAAAAGCCCGCTTCGACCACCTGATGTCCGTCTACGCCGCAGCGGTCGCACACATGGACAAAGCGGTCGGAGACCTCGTGGCCGGCCTGAAGGAACGCGGTGAACTCGATAACACGCTGATCCTCTTCCTCAGCGACAACGGCGGCAACGCCGAGTCGGGCATCGCGGGCCGGACCGAAGGGGACCCGACTAAGGCGAACTCCGAGTGGTATTGCGGCGAGAGCTGGGCCTTCCTGCAAAACACACCCTTCCGCCGCTACAAGCACTTCAACCACGAAGGCGGTATCGCCACCCCGCTCATCGCCCACTGGCCCAACGGCATCAAGGCCCGCAATGAACTCCGCACGCAACCTGGCCACCTCATCGACATCCTCCCGACCTGCCTCGAAGTCGCCGGCGCCCCTGCGTTGAAAGAACGCAATGGTGTCGCGGTGCTGCCCCCCGAAGGACGCAGCCTGCTTCCGGCGTTCGCCAACCTGGCCATTCCGCGTGAGGCCCTTTACTGGGAACACGAAGGCAACGCCGCGGTCCGCGTCGGCGACCTCAAGCTCGTCCGGGCTGGCCGCAATGGCCCCTGGGAACTCTACGACCTCAAGCGGGACCGCACGGAACTCCAGAACCTCGCCGAGGCCCAACCCGAAAAGGTGAAGGAACTCGGCGCCCTCTGGGAAGCCTGGGCCGTCCGTGCGCAGGTGAAGCCCTACCCCGAAGCCGCCGGCAAGAAAGCGAAGGCTAAGTAAGGCCAGCTTTCCGCCTTAACCATTCCTTAAGGTGGGAACTGCTAAAATCTTCCCCTTCCCGCCATGAGCTCCGAAAACCAGGACGACCTACCTGCGCGCCCCAACCCCTTCTTCATACCTGAAAAGGACTTCAGCGTCGTCGCTCGGCGTCGCTTCCTCGGGTTGATGGCCTTGACCTGCGGCTGGACCGTGGTGCATGCCGCCGAAGGCGACAAGAAAGGCAAAGGCGGCGGCAAAGGCAAAGGTGGTGGCGGTGGCGACGACCAAAGCCGAGCCCGCGGACCGTCGTTCCAAGGCGACTATGTCCTCCCCGAGTCGCTCGCGGAATACTCGCGGCTTTCGCTCATCCTAGGACGCGCTTCGGACAAGAGCGTGACCGCCAGCTTCCTGGCGAGCGAGGCCATGGAAGGATTCCTCGAGCTCGGCGTGGCTCCCGGCAAGTACACGCGCAAGGTCGGTCCCCTCGCTTTACCCAAGGGCGAACCCATCGAAGTGGTCATCGACCAACTCGCGCCGAACACCGAATACCACTACCGCCTGCAGTCGCGCAAAGCCGGCGGCGGCGCCTTCTCGGCTCGGCCCGAATGCCGCTTCGCCACGCAGCGCGCCCCGGGCTCGTCGTTCGTCTTCACGATCCAAGGCGACTCCCATCCCGAGCGGCCGCAGAGCAGCCACCCCGACCTTTACGCCCGCACGTTGCAGGCGGCGGCCGCGGAACGCCCCGACTTCCACATCTGCCTCGGCGACGACTTCAGCGTGGATAAGGTCCGCACCGTCTCGCCCGGCGCGCTCGCGCAACCGTACCTCCTCCAGCGTCCGTTCCTCGGGCTCATCGGCCAGCAGGCCGGCGTCTTCCTCATGAACGGCAACCACGAGCAGGGCTCGCTGTTCAACTACCAGCAGACGGACGAACGTCACGACGTCGCGGTCGGCGTCCAGCAGGCACGTAACCGCCTCTTCCCGACCGTCGGACCCGACGGGTTCTACACGGGTTGTCAGGAGAACCTGAAAGGCATCGGCCCGCTCAAGAGCTACTGCGCCTGGACCTGGGGCGACGCGCTGATCGTCATCCTCGACAACTACTGGCATTCGCCCGCCTTGGTCGATAGCGGCTTCGGCGAGAAGGCCAAGGCCACCAAGGGCGACGAGAAGAAGAACCGCGATTGGTGGGGCATCACGATCGGCGACGCCCAATACCAATGGTTCAAGCGCACGCTCGAGGCCAGCAAGGCGAAGTACAAGTTCGTCTTCGCCCACCACGTGCTCGGCTCCGGGCGCGGCGGCGTGGACGAAGCCGACCTCTACGAATGGGGCGGCCAAGGGAAACGCGGCGAAGGGACGTTCAAGGAGAAGCGCCCCGGCTGGGAACTGCCGATCCACCAGCTCATGGTGAAGCACAAGGTCAACGTGTTCTTCCAGGGCCACGACCACCTCTACTGCAAGCAGGAGAAGGACGGCATCGTCTACCAGGAGGTTCCCATGCCCTCCGACCATGGCTACATCGCCTACAACGAGGACCGCTACCAATCCGGGACCAAGCTGCCGAGCTCGGGTTATCTGCGCGTCAGCGTCTCGCCCCAGCAGACCAAGGTCGAATACGTCCGTTGCTTCCTCCCCAAGGACGAGACGAAGGACGTCCGCCACGGCATGATCGCGCACGCCTACGAGGTGAAACCCCGCACCGCTTAAGATGCGCCGCTTCTTCACCCTCGCCCTGCTCCTCTGCGCCGCCCTCGCCGCCGCCCGTCCGCCGAACGTCGTCCTCATCCTGATCGACGACATGGGCTGGCGCGACCCCGGCTTCGTCGGCAACCGCTACATCGACACGCCGAACATCGATAAGCTCGCCCGTTCCGGCGCGATCTTCTCGCAGTGCTACGCGAGCGCGCCCAACTGCGCGCCGACGCGCGCCTGCCTGCTGACGGGCCAATACCCCTCGCGGCACGGCGTCTACACGGTGGTCGACGAACGCTACGCGCCCGGCCAACCCCACATGAAGGTGCTGTCGACGCGCGGCAACGACGAGCTCCCGGCCGGCACCAAGACCGTCGCCGACGTCCTGCGCGGCCAAGGCTATGCGACGGCCCTGGTCGGCATGTGGAACCTCGGACGCGGCCGCAACGGCTCGACCGGCAGCCCAACCGGCCGAGGCTTCGATGTCTACGTCCGGCCCGACGACGTGGGCTTCGCCAAGGACGCCTACATGGACGGCAAGGGACGCTACCTTTCGGACGCCCTCTGCGACGAGGCGTTGACGTGGATGGACAAAAACAAAGCGAAGCCGTTCTTCCTCTACTACGCCGAACACTCGGTGCACGAACCTTTCGACCCGAAGCCCGCCCTGCTCGCCAAATATAAAGCCAAGACGCCGACCGGGTCCGACAAAGGCATCACCCCCGAATACGCCGCGACTGTCGAAGCCCTCGACGCCAGCGTCGGCCGCATCCTAGCCAAGCTGGAAGCGTTGAGCCTGACCAAGGACACGCTGGTGATCTTCACCTCGGACAACGGCGGGTTGCCTTACGTCGTCGGGTCCCTCCGCGGCAGCAAGGGGCTGCTCTACGAGGGTGGCCTCCGCGTCCCGGGCGCGGTCAGCTGGCCGGGCGTCATCCCCGCGGGCAAGACCTTCGACGAGCCTGTCGCCAGCATCGACTTCATGCCGACGATCCTCGAAGCCGTCGGCGCGCCCCTCCCCAAGGACCAACCGACCGATGGACTCAGCCTCATGAAGCAGCTGCGTACAGGGACGCCGCTCGGCCGTTCGTCCCTCTACTGGCACTTCCCCTGCTACATCGGCAAAGGTGAACCGATGAGCCTCCTGCGCTCCGGCGACTACAAACTGATCCAGAAGTTCGCTGGCTCGACCTTCGAGCTCTACGACGTCCGCAAGGACCCGGAGGAAAGCAAGGACCTCGCCAAGCTGGAGCCGGCCAAACTGGAAGAGTTCAAGAAACAGCTGCTCGGTTGGCAGAAAGAGACCGGCGCCTTCTTAGCCAACCAACCCAATCCAGCCTACGACCCCAACGCCCGCGAACAACGCGGGGGTGGCAAGGGAGGCAAGGGTCAGGGGCAAGGCGGCGGCAAGAAAGGGAAGTAAGTCAGCCCGTCGCATCACGGAAAACGACGGAGGCTGACCTCCGCGCGGACCGGCTTTCCGGAAACCAGATAGTCGGCCATCTCTTCCGCCAAGGTCGGCGCCCACACGGTGCCGCGCGGGCCGAGCCCGCTGAAGAGGTGCGTGCAGGGTTCGGTCGGGTGCGTGCCGAGGAACGGCAGGTTGTCCGACGTGCACGGCCTGACGCCGGCGACGTGCGTAGTGACTTCGACCGAGACGGCTTGCCCGAAGTAACCGCGGAAGCGCCGGATGAGTTTTTCCTTCTGCACCTCGGTCGGCTGCTCGTCCAGCCCCTCCCACGCCCAGTTCGTGCCGGTCCGCCAGAGGCCTTCGCCCTGCGGCAGGGCCCAACCCTCGCGATTGAGGATAAAAGGCTTCTGCGGGGCATCCGAACGCAGGGAAAGGGCCTCTCCCTTGGCGGGTTGCCAAGGCAGGTAGGCAAACGGGCCGCGTTGGGCGGATTTATAGCCATCACAGTAGACCACCCCGCGGGCTTGGACGGTCCGCCAGACGACGCCTTCCGGACCCGACCGCACCTCAGCTGGGTCGAAGGACTCCGCAAACAGGGCCCCGTCTGCCTCCAGGCGGGCGCGTTCGTCCGCCAAAAGTCGCTTCAGGTCGACCCAGGCCCCGCGCATGAGCACGCCACCCAAGGAATCCGTGAGCCCGGCATCGAGTTCACCCTGCCCCGTCGTGACGCGCTCGATGAACGGCGCGTACGCGGGCATCGCGGCCCGTTTCTGCCCCTTCTCCTTCTGCTCCTCGTCGGCGAACATCCGATAGACGGAGGTCGGACGAAACACGCCGAGTTCGGTCAGCCGGCGCTCGGCAAACGCGAAGAGTTCGGGGTACGCAGGCGTCAGGGTGAAACGCCGACCGGTGAGCGGCGTCATCAAACCCGCCGCAACCTGCGAGGAGGCCGACTTCCAACCATCGTCGACGACCGCGATGCTTTGACCGCGCGCCCGCAAGGCCTGGGCGAGCAACGTACCCGCCAAGCCTTGGCCTACGATCAAAAAGTCGACCTGCATCCCCCGAAGGAGACGCAGGTCGCGCGAAGGTCAAACTTCCAACCAAGAATGGTTTAGAAACCGACGGAATTCTTCGAGCCCGCCTTCGTCACGGTCTCTTCCTTAGCCCAGACGGCCAGGCTGGTCCGCACGTCGACCAGCGTGAGCTGGAAGATGTAGGAAGCCTGACGCGTACCGCCGGCGTTGGCACGGTCCTCGAGGATCTTGCCCTTGAGGACGAACTCCGGGGTCGGGACCTTGGCACCCGGCGTCGCGGTGCGCGCCGCGCTGGCGACCGGGTCGCTTTCGATCAACTGGATACGGCCAGCGTTGACCAGCGGCATGGTGATCTTGGAGAGCAACAGGCTGGTGTCGAAGTTGTTGGTCGTGTCGTTGAGAATCTGGCCCAGCTGCAGCACGGGCGGATCCTTGCGGTCGAAGGCCTTGGACTGCACCATCGACTGGAGCATCGCGGAACCGGCCGTCGCGAAGTCCTGGATGTTCACCTTTTCGAGGCTGACGACGAGGTCGCGGCCATTCGGATCCTTATAGGACGCGGGCGTACCGCAACCAACGATGAGCAGCGCAGAGGCGAGGAGGAGAGTCTTGTTCATGGGGAGAAGGCGGAGGGATTAGCGGGAGATGAGACGCAGGCGGCACTCGGCGGACTCAGCCTTGAGCGCGGTGGCGGTGACGGTCTTGATCGCACCGGGCTCGAGCAACGTGGGCACCCAATTGTCCTGACGTTCGGTGACCTGGCCATTGGCCGAAAGCCACTCGAAGCTGACGTTGATGTTCTGGCCGAGGAAGGCGCCGTTGCGGAAATCGAACTGGACGACGGCGAAGCCTCCCGGGGTCTTGGACTTACGGGCGGCGAGCAACTCGATCTTATTGCCGATACGCGCGTCGTTCATCTGGACGACGAACGTGCCATCGGACTTCGTCGTGACGTAATTGATCGCATCCGGAGGGGTCAGGCCCCGCTCGACCTTATCGGCGGTCTTGATGACGGAGGTGCAACCGACCAACAAGGCGGCGGCAAAGAACAAGGGGATGGCTTTCATGGGACGAGAATGGTGCAGCGGGCTTGGATGGGGTTATTTTCGCCCGAGGACTTCAGGGTGACAAGCAGAACCCTGCCCGCGGGCAGGACCAAGGAGGCCTCAGGGTGCCCTGGAACCGTGAGTTTGCCACCCACGGGGACTTCCAACCTCGCCAAGGCAAAGCGGGCCGGCAGGCCGGTCCAGTTGCGGATATCCGCCCGGGTGGTGCCAACGGTGTAGACCGCGGTACCGACCTGAGTCAGGACCCGCAGGAGATTACCCCCTGAATCGTTGTTGCGGCGGGCGTTTTCCGCCGCGGCCCGGTTCAGCGCATAAGACGCCGCCGCTTTGACGGCGGCTGACGTGAAGGCCCGTGTTTTCACCGCGGGTAAAGCCGCGGTGAAATGCTTGGCGACTAAAGCGTCGGGGCGCGAGGCCGGCGACACGACCTGCTCTTTGCCCTCTAATTGCAGACGCAGATTATAATCGCTCCACGACGGCCGCAAAGCGGGCAGCGCGATGGAAACATAGGGCAGGTTGCTGGAGGCGACGAAGACCGGGATGTCCACGCGTTGCTCATACCATTCGGGGGCGAGGCCCGTTTCCATCACCACGTAGACGACCCGCGGCGTGGCCGTGACGCCTTCACATTCCCGTAGATCAGCGGCGAACGCCGCGCACTGAGGATTGAGCTGCGTCGCCGCGAGCAGTTCCTTCCGTGCCTTCTCGCGATCGGAGGCATCGACGCCCAGGCGCAGGAAGAACATCCCTTGCAGCCAGTGACTGAAGGCATCGTCGTATTTCCCGTCTTTACCGATCTGCTCCAAGTTATCCTCAACCACCCCCAAGGTCGCACGGGTACGCTCGTCCTGCGAGGCTCGCGCGACGTCATACTTGGCATCGGCTTTACCTTTCGTCGTCGAGCGAACGTAGAGGGCGCCATTGCCAAAGGTTTCCTGCACAAAGCGCAAGCGGGCCATGGCTACCCGGGCCGCCGCACCCTGCCCTAACTCCAGGCGATTCAAGGCCTGATAGGTAGAGGCATAGAGCCTATCCTGAGGCTTGGCGCGATACGCCGAAGTGTAATCGTTAGTGAAGGCCGCGACGGTCTCGCCGCTCACCGAGAAATCTGGACGCTCTTCTTCCGCGCGCAATAAAAGCTCCACCTCTTCAAGGACCTTGGCGCTGTCGGCCAACTTGCCTTGGGCACGCAAGGCTGACGCGGCTTCCAGTTTCCAGACCAAAGCATCCTTGGACGACCCTTCGGCTTGGGCCAAGGATACCGTGGCCGCCATTTCATAATCACCGGCTAGGTTCGCCTGACGGACTCCTTGGGCGCGCTGGACATACGTCGAGCAACCCGGGAGGCTGGCAAGGAAGAGAATGGAAAGGACGAACCGCAAGCAGGCAGAATTCTAGGTCAGGTGGGGTCGCTGTAAAGGCCAGTCGACCTCAGTTCCCCAATCCCAGCCAGCGGGAGCCGAGGTAAAGCCAAGCCGGCGTGACGACCGGACAGAGGACCATGGTCATGACCGCGCACCGCAAGGCAACTTGGACGTCCCCATGGTACATCTCCACGATTAAGAAGCTAAAGATGCCCGCCGGCATGGCGGCTTGCACCATCATGACCTTGCGCAAGGACGGGTCAGCGATGCAGCTGGACGCCACCGTCAACAAGAGCACCGGAATGATGACGCAGCGGACGAGGATGATCCCAAAACTGACCCGCGGCTCGGCGAAGAAGCGGAAACCCTTGAGGACTTCGTGCAGGAAGATACCCGTCAAGATGGTGCCGACCGGAATGGCGCATTCCCCGACCGCATGACAGAACTGGGCCGTAAACTTGGCGGGGGCGGTTTCGCCGAAGCCGGCGAAGTTGACGACCAAGGCCGCGACCAGAGCCAGCGGGATAGGCTGAGCCAGGTTCTTCAAGCCCTTGAAACCAGAACCGCCGGACAGGAAGGCGACGCCAAACGTCCAAACCGCTGCTTCGACGCCGACGTTATGCACCATCAAGACCCCGACGACATCACGGTCGAACAAGGCCGCCGTCACGGGGATGCCTAAGTAACCAAAATTATTAATCCCAGACGAGTAGCTGAACGTGCGCCGGGCGTTGCCTTCTGGAAAGCGCAGCAGCAACGCGACCAATCTCCCGACCAAGATGCCCCCCACGATCATGCCGAAACCGATGCCCAAATAGAGCAGCGCCGTCCCACCCGAGTTGATCAGCCGATTACCGCAAACCCGGTCGAAGATCATCGCCGGGAAGAAGACCCAAATCACCATCCGCATCAGCGGTTGCCGCGCTTGCGGGCCCACCCAGCCGCGGTGGGCCATGAACCAACCCAAGGCAATCAGCAGCGTCAGCCGCGAGATGGCGAGGGCGAGGTCGGCGGTGAAGATGTTCATGGACGCCCCACACCCTCCCACATCGCAGCGAATCCTGAAAGTGAAATCCATAAACCACTCCCTCCCCTATCCCCAATCCCCCATCCCCTATCCCCAATCCCCCATCCCCTATCCCCAATCCCCTATCGTCCCCACCCCTTGACTTCCCCGCCGTTTGGGCAATACTGGTGGGAGTTCCTTCTCAGTCGGCCCGACAGGCGACTATCAACCTTTCGGGGGTGTTCCGGATTCGATTCCCATCAAGATATCATGACGGCATGCAGAGGACGTCAGCTCCCTCTTAAATCCAGCTGGCAGCATATAACTGCTAAAAACACCATCACGTTCGAAAGCGACAACGCTTTCGCGCTCGCTGCCTAAGTACAGCGACGGGCCCCAGGACGCGCCTGCATTCCTGGATCAGCTCGGTTAACGTGGGCGATCCCCTCCTCTAGTTTCTATCTCCGGGGTAAGTGAGAATGAAGATAGGCCGCACGGGTGCGCATTCCCAAACGCGGTCGAGATCAACAATAACGCTAAGCATGTAGAAGATGTGACGTAAGGATAGGAAGACGCGGGTTCGACTCCCGCCACCTCCACCATTTAAAAAACGCAGTCCTCAGCCCACGGCCCCTCAGGTCGTGGGCTCGGCTCGTTGACCTTATTTCGTCGGCCGGACGAGGACGAGGTCCGAACAGCGGTCCGCCGCAATCCACCGCACGGTCCCCGGCTGCTTACAAACATAGAAGTTATCGATGACGCCCACGAAGGGCTGCCCCGCGACCTCCGCGTAGCCAACCGCGACGACGGCATGCCCCCAGCTGAGTTCGGGTTTCCGCGGCACTAAGACATTACACAGCAAGAGCGCTGGCCGACCGGCGGAGATTTCGGTCCGCAGCACTGGGTTGCTATAACGAACCAACGCAATGTCGACGGGGATACGATACTGGGCGGCATCAGCCCGTAGGCCAGCGACTAAGGCATCCGGAAACGCGCCTGCTAACGCCATCTTGCCGTCCGTGTAGCCTTCCGCATCCGCCATGACCATCATCGGCAAACGGTCACGGATCCGCCGTACGAGGCCTTCATGACTGTCGTCAGCCTGCCAATCAAACGTCCCGCGGTTGGACCAGAATGCCATGAGACTACCGCCCGCCGTTGGCACGCACCCTGAAGCTACCGGCAGGCCATCGGCGCCCTTGATCGGAAACTGCTGGATGGGCGGCACCCCTGCGAGGGCCTTAGCGGCGGCACCTTCGCACTCCGTCAGGCCTTCCAGCGAGAAGTCCAAGAGTTCATGCCGCCCCTCCGCCCGCCAGGCTAAATAGCCCGCGGCCGCACCGGTCGGGGTTTTCAATTCTGCCCACCAGTAGGGCTGGCCCGCCGACGCCCACCGCGTGGCCACCGGCTTAACTGGACGAAGCGAAGCGACCTGCACCGCCGTACGTGCCTCACCGAGCAAGCCAGCCGCACCCAGAGCCTGGAGATGCATCCGTGCTTGGGCCGAAGCTTGCTCCACCGACATCGGCTGAGAGTCACAACCCGTCAACCAAGCTGCCAGCAGCGCAACCAAGATCGCGCGCCCTAACCCCATCTTACTTCGCGTCCTTCAACATCACCAAGTTCGCCTCGGCAAAGGCTTCGCCCATCAAGGCAAACGTCTTGGCGCAGCCGAGGTAATGGTAGCCGGCGTTCGAGGCCCCCCGCTTCCACTGGCCCGCCTCTTCCGCGGTGATCAACTTGGCTTCATACTCCTTCAGATAATCGCGTTGTTGGGCTTCGGTCATCTTGCCATCGGCGTTCGCCGACTTGGCGTTCTTATTCTTCAATTCGTAGGCCATCTGTCGGACCTTATCCCGCTTGGCTTGGATGGCGCCCAAGGCTTCGTCCCAGAAAGGTCCGGTCCGCACCGCGGTGACATTACCTTTAAATTCCGGCAAGCTCGCCGGGGCCGCCATGGCTTCACGGAAGGCGAGGTTATCTTCGCCGGGATCCTTGCCGCCCACGCCCATGACGCCGATGACGAAGGGCATCTTGGGCACCCCGAGGTCTTTGCGGACGTCACGAATGAACGCTGCCATATAATCCGAATACTTGGCGTAGCGATTGGTCGTCGCGCCCTTGGGCAGGCGCGGATAGAAGTTGGTATCGACCATGTCGTTGAAGCCCTGCAGCCAGATGAAGCCGGCAATCTCATAACCCTGCTTAGGGTCGTAGGCGGGGCAGATCCGGCCCGGGTTAGCCAAGACCTGGCGAACATGCGCGAGCATGAGTCGATAGTAATGGCCCGAGTTCTCCAACGGGTGGCGGTCCTTCTCGAGGTCCGTCGGGGTCCGCGGGTATGGACCAGCGCCGGGCGAACGGAAATCGTAGTTGAGCGACTTACCGCCCCACGCCGCCTTGATCAGCAGCACGGGCTCCTGGTAGGCGCGATCCATGGCCAAGCCGAACGTGTATTCCGGCCCGATCTTACCGCCGTCCTTCGCGGGGTCCTGACGCGAGCCATAACCGGTCGCGAGTTTGCCGAACCCCTCGCCGTTCTTCTCACCGATGCCGGTGAAGTAGGAAATCCACACTCCCTCCCCTTCGGCGGGCGCCTTACCATCGGACCCCTTCATGCGCTTCAGCAAGGGCGCCGTGGCCGGGTCCTCTCCGATGTAATCGATGGTCTCGACCTTGGCATGCCCCTCCATGTTGGATTGGCCGACGAGGATGAAGACCTTGGTGGGAGCGGCCTGCAGGCCAAGGGCGGCCAACAGCAGACATAGCGAGGGGTAACGCATCCCCGTAGCCAATGGGCAGGCCCAAGGATGGCAAGCCCGGCCCTGCCGCCCGCTTACTTAGCCCTTCACGTACATCTCGACCTTGCAGTCATAACCACCGAGGTCGACTTCCTGACGATACTCCCGGCGCATGGTCTTGTCCGTGGTCTCCAAACGGAGCGGATTCACGAAGATCACCCGACCACCGGGACGGAGGGTCGCGGAGGCGATCCGGAAGAAGTCCGCGAAGAGCCCATGCAGATTAGGCACGCGCACGCGGCGGCCCAAAGGCGGGTTCGAAATGATCAACGAAAGCTTACCCGAGACCAAGGCGGGCACCTCGGAATACCCCCGGAAATCGCCCGTCAAAAAGGTGCTCTTCACACCCTCGAGGCCGGCGGCCGCCCAGTTGTCCTTGGCGATCGCGATGGCCTTCTCGCTCAGGTCGGTACCGATCACCTCTTTCACGCCGCCCAACAAGGCGGTCTCGATGAGTTCCAAGCCCGAGCCACAGAAAGGATCCCAGACGACTTCGTTGGCCTGACGACCGGCCAGCCGAGCCAAGCAGGCCGCGAGCGGCGGGTGTGAGGCGGCGTTGATGGCGCCCTTGCGATAGGTGAGGCGTGGGTCTGGCGAAACCTTCGGACGGAGTTCGGCCAAGGCGGCGGACGGCGCCAGGAAGACATCGACCGACCACGGCGCCTCGCGGGCGTCGTTCAGGATGCGCGGGTTCACCTTGAACGCTTCCGCGGCCACCTTGGCCACGTCGTCGTCATGGTTTTCGCTGCCCGAGAAAGAGAGACGATAACGCCACGAACCATCCGTGAGCGAACCCATGAGGCGCTCGCTCAACGGGGAACCGATGAGTTTAGCCAAGCCGGCGACGGCTTCAGGGCTCTCCGGGTCGCGTACGCGGCCCAAGCCGAAGCCCATGGTATCAAAGCAACGCAACTGATAGAGGTCGCGCAGGCTGAATGGCCCCTTGGCCGCGACGACCACGTGACAGCCGCGCACCTCGAGCACCCGGAACTTCCCGCCCGCGGCATCGCTGGCGCGCACCTCATCGGCCAAGACGGCCTCGAGCCCACGGCGGCAGCGGAGGCTGATGCGCAACGTGTCGTAGCGATCCAAGATGGTGTCGATGCGGATGGTCGCCGGGCTTTCGCGGCGGGCGACGTTGGCGCGCACCTTCTGCTCGGAGAGCGGCAAACCGGCCGCCCCGGCCCCGACGGCCTTCAAGGTCTCTTCCCCGGCGATCTTTTCCAAAGCCGCGCCCGCCTTCCGCTTCTCGCGGTCGACCGTGCTCGTCTTCAGGATGGTCAAGATCTTCTGCTCAGCTTCGACGTCCTCCCCCAGCTTGGGAATCGCCGCCATCGCGTAGCGCCGGACCTTCTCTTCCGGGTCCTGGAGCAGGCCCTTGAGCCAAGCCTTGACCTGGAGCTTCAGGGCAGGGTCGCTGCAATGGGTGAAAACGACCCCGACGGCCCGAACCAAGGCCACCTGCCGGGCCCGTTCCTTGCCCGTGACTTGGTTGAACTTGGGAACCTCGACGCCCCAAAGCTGCCCCGGAGGCAATTCTCGGAGCTGTCGGTAGAGGTCGTTATCGGCTTTCATGGCATGAGGTGTCGGGCTGGACCTCGGCAATGTCAAGGGAGACGGACCAAGCCCTCACCCACCGGCTTGCGAGCATTCCTCAGCAAACCGAACAATTTTGGGCCCGACCGCTGCTCATTTTTCCTAGGAAATCATCAGTTTCGGACGCGACCAAGGTCACCTTGGCTTATTACGACTCGGCCCACCGGGTTTGGTCGGAATTATGCTCGATAAGTTGCCTTTGACAGAGGGGAATTAATGCCCACTAGATTTAGGCGTCCTGCGGACCTCCCAAAGGCACCTAGCACCATTCCACCACTTTTGTCCCGTCTCGCTCACTTTCGCCACCACCAGAAATGAATAATCCCGGACTTCCCGAGAAACAGGGTCTCTACGACCCTCAGTTCGAACATGACGCCTGCGGCGTCGGCTTCGTCTGTCAAATGAAGGGCAAACGATCCCATGATATTATTCAGCAGGCCCTGACCATTCTGGTGAACCTGGATCACCGCGGCGCCTGTGGTTGCGAAGTGAATACCGGCGACGGCGCGGGCATCCTGCTCCAGCTCCCGCATGGCTTCTTCGCCAAGCACGGCCCGGCCAACCTCCCCAAGCCCGGCCACTACGGCGTGGGCATGCTCTACGTTTCGCCCGACGCCAAGATCCGCGCGGCGACCGAAGCGACCTTCACCGACCTCGCCAAGTCCCTCGGCCTCTCCGTCCTCGGCTGGCGCACCGTCCCCGTCGACAACTCCTCCCTCGGCAAGACCGCGATCACCAGCGAACCGGTCGTCCGCCAGGCCTTCCTCGGTCGCCCGGCCGATTGCGCCACCGACCAGGACTTCGAGCGCAAGCTCTTCATCCTAAGCAAGCAGGCCCACCACCAGATCCGCGCCACCGGCAAGGATCAGTTCTATTACGCCAGTTCCCTGTCCTGCCGCACCATCATCTACAAGGGCATGCTCATGCCCGAACAGGTCGGCAAATACTTCCGCGACCTCGCCGATCCGTCGATGGACACCGCCCTCGCGCTCGTCCACTCGCGCTTCTCGACCAACACCTTCCCCAGCTGGGAACGTGCGCACCCGTACCACTACATCGCGCACAACGGCGAAATCAACACCCTCAACGGTAACGTCAACTGGATGAAGGCCCGCGAGCCGCTCCTGGCGAGCCCGCTCTTCGGCAAGGATCTCCCGAAGATCCTGCCCATCGTGAACCCGAACGGTTCCGACTCCGCCAAGTTCGACAACGTCCTCGAACTGGTCGTCATGGGCGGTCGTTCGCTGCCCGAGGCCATGATGATGATGATTCCCGAGCCTTGGAACGGTCACGAGTCCATGAGCCCGGAGAAGAAGGCCTTCTACGAATACAACTCCTGCCTCATGGAACCGTGGGATGGCCCCGCCTCGGTCGTCTTCACCGACGGCACGATGATCGGCGCCACCCTCGACCGCAACGGCCTCCGCCCTTCCCGCTACTACGTGACCAAGGATGACTACGTCATCATGGGTTCCGAAGCCGGCGTGCTCCCCATCGACCCCGCCAACGTCGCCTCCAAGGGCCGCCTGCAGCCGGGCCGCATGTTCCTCGTGAACATGGAAGAAGGCCGCATCGTCGCCGACGAGGAGATCAAGCAGCAGATCGCCGCCCAGAAGCCGTACCGCGAGTGGCTCGACAAGAACCTCATCAAGCTCGCTGACATCGCCGACGCCCCGACGAGCCCGGCTCCGGCCCACAGCAACACCGTCCAGCGTCAGCTCGCCTTCGGTTACACCTTCGAAGACCAGCGCAAGTTGCTGGTCCCGATGGCCAAGGATGGCGTCGAAGCCACCGGCTCGATGGGCACGGACATCCCGCTCGCCGTCCTCTCCAACAAATCGAAGCTCCTCTACGATTACTTCAAGCAGCTCTTCGCGCAGGTCACCAACCCGCCGATCGACTGTATCCGCGAAGAAATCGTCACGTCCTCCGTCACCACGATCGGCCCCGAGCGCAACCTGCTCGACCCGAACCCGTCCAGCTGCCACCTGATCGAGCTCCAGTCGCCGATCCTCACCAATGAGGAACTCGCCAAGCTCCGCCACGTCGCCCACGGCCAGTTCAAGTCCGTCACCATCCCGACCCTCTTCGACGCCAAGTCCGGCGCCAAGGGCCTCGAAGCGGCCATGGATGAAGTCTGCCGCCAAGCCGGCCTGCACATCGACGCCGGCATTAACCTCATCATCCTGAGCGACCGCGGCGTCGACCGTAACAACGCCGCCATCCCGCCCCTGCTGGCCGTTGCCGGCCTGCACCACTACCTCATCCGCGAAGGCAAGCGCACCAAGGTTGGCCTCATCCTCGAGTCCGGCGAACCGCGCGAAGTGCACCACTTCTGCACGCTCATCGGCTACGGTTGCGCAGGCATCAACCCCTACCTGGCGTTCGAGACCCTCGACGACATGATCAAGCAGGGCCTCCTGGTCGGCGTCGACCACTACACCGCCTGCAAGAACTACGTGAAGGCCGCCACCAAGGGCATCGTCAAGGTCGCCTCCAAGATCGGCATCTCGACCATCCAGAGCTACCTCGGCGCCCAGATCTTCGAATGCGTCGGCCTCCAGCAGAAGGTCGTCGACAAGTACTTCACCGGCACGGCGACCCGCATCGAAGGCGCCGATGTCGCCGCGATCGCCGAGGAAACCCTCTCCCGCCACCAGCGCGCCTTCCCTGAGCGCGTCGACACCCCCGCCACCCTCGAGGTCGGCGGCGACTACCAGTGGCGCAACGAAGGCGAAGGTCACCTCTTCAGCCCGCAGGTCATCCACTCGCTGCAGAAGGCCGTCCGCACGAACAATTACGACACCTTCAAGGTCTACTCCGGCCTGGTGAACAACCAGATGCAGCAGATCTTCACGCTGCGCGGCCTCCTTCAGTTCAAGGCCCGCTCGCCGATCGACATCAACGAAGTCGAGTCCGCCGAGAGCATCCTCAAGCGCTTCAAGACGGGCGCGATGAGCTACGGCTCCATCTCCTCCGAAGCCCACGAAGCGCTCGCGATCGCGATGAACCGCATCGGCGGCAAGTCCAACACCGGCGAAGGCGGCGAAGACCCGGCTCGCTTCACCTGGACCAACGAACAGGGCGACTCCAAGAACTCCGCCATCAAGCAGGTCGCCTCCGGCCGTTTCGGCGTCACGAGCCGCTACCTGACCAACGCGAAGGAACTCCAGATCAAGATGGCCCAGGGCGCGAAGCCCGGTGAAGGCGGCCAGCTCCCCGGCGGCAAGGTCTACCCTTGGATCGCCAAGGTGCGCCACTCCACCACCGGCGTGGGACTCATCTCCCCGCCCCCGCACCACGACATCTACTCCATCGAGGACCTTTCGGAACTCATCCATGACCTGAAGAACGCCAACCGCGCCGCGCGCGTCAGCGTCAAGCTCGTCTCGGAAGTCGGCGTCGGCACCATCGCCACGGGCGTGGCCAAGGCGCACGCGGACGTCGTCCTGATCTCGGGCTTCGACGGCGGCACGGGCGCTTCGCCCCAGACCTCCATCAAGCACG
>Ga0222712_10000591_pt1 | contig 47306 bp, 53 predicted proteins | sample C33_657DmetaG_FD_165043 | JGI IMG/M metagenome (GOLD analysis project Ga0222712, IMG submission 165043) | Estuarine water microbial communities from San Francisco Bay, California, United States - C33_657D | ecosystem: Environmental > Aquatic > Marine > Unclassified | place: USA: California... | reverse complement strand
GGGCTGGGGCTTGGACTAGGGCTGGGGCTGGGGCTAGGGCTGGGGCTGGGACTGGGGCTGGGACTCGAATAGGGAGAAGGAGTACTGGAATAGGAAGAGGTTATCTTGGTGCTAGAGGGAGTAGGGGAAACGTAGGGAGGAAATGTGTACGCAGAGTTGGCCTGATCATCATTGTATGCCTTGGCAAGATCGTTTGTTTTCACAACGAGGTAAAATACCGCGCCGGATAAGAAAAGAAATGCAATAAGTCCAACAATGAACATCTACTAAGACGACTTATAATGCATCGATCCAAGGCGCCCACTGATCCTGAGGAACGTTCAACTCCTCCAATACTTCCCTCGCCTCGCGAAGCTTGTCCTCACTGTCCCCTTGAGCAATCTTGGAAAACTTTTCCTGCAAGAGTTCATTCGTCGAGACGGGACTGGTAAACTCAGAATCAAATCCGCAAAAGATATTGATGAGTCGACTGATATGCCCTTGGCAACATAGACCCACTGATTCTGTCATCTCCTCATACGCCCTCTTGTACAGAGCCACCTTGTGCTCTGACCCCTCGATCTTACACACGGCAGCATCCAAGAGTTTCTTATACAATCGATCGTCTGGCTTAATACAACTAGTCTTTTCGTACCAGAGATTCACATCTGAAAGCACACACAGTAGATCACTCATCTTTGCGATTCGGCAGAAGTTTCCAATTCTCAACATGAGCACCTTCAAGGTGCGCTGATTCTCGGGCACATTTTGCTCAAGCAAGAGCTTGCTCAAGGTTTCCGTGAGCTTGGACACTTCCGTGGTATGCACATTCTGGGTATCATTCGCAAGTCGTTGAAGCTGATTGACGGCTTTCTCTGGAGCCTGATAGGGAAGAACCTCGAGAAATCGGATCTCCTCATAAAACTGATCCATTTCATCGAGAGACCCTCCTTGCTCTTTCGTCACTCGAGTCACCACTTGCCAGAACACACGCACATTAACGATACGCTCACGCCATTCCTCTAACATCAACTGCAAACAGAGCCTCCATGGAACTTCGGTATCAACATACATCTTGGTCTTTCGCTCAATCGTCTCATTTTCAGCAGCCCGTTCCTGAATCTCTCGCTCAGCTCGATGCTTCTTATTCTCCTGCAAACGATGATGTGCCTTACATAAGGTTCCATTATCTATGGCAAACGTTTGACATCGTTTACCACAGGTAAGAATTGCGGAACACCCCCCCTCTTTAATTGGTCCAGCCTTCGCCTCGATGGCTTGGCGTTTCACATGATGCTTTCGACACAGATCCCCATCCGTGGCTTCAAGAGTACAGCGATTCTCTTTTGTGATAAAATGACTGCATGTTGGCATAGGGACATGTTCCTGAGCCGCGAGAGCCTTCACTTTTTAGCAGACGGAATAATCAAATTCCTAGGCTCCCCCTGATCATCCATGTCGAATAGTTTTCCATTAGGAAGAATCCATACAGGAATACCATCGACCACCCCTTTTGTTATAGCGTAGGTATCTCGAGGCAGTGTTACAATGGGCTTGTCTGACTCCTTGTACATCATGCAGATTTTCTTAGGACAAAGTTTCGTTTGCTTGAGAGGCATCTCCTGTAGAGTACACGCCAGCTCTATGCCAACAGATCCATCAACCCATTGTTCGGCAATGGCTTGGTGTTGCTGTGCAGAAGAGATCCATAGGGCAGGAGGATCTCCAAATCGTTTCACCTGCTCCATGTACCAGGTTCCTCCATAGATGTGCGAGTCGGCAGGAATGGGTTCGGTAAGAAGACCGTGTAAGCGCGATGCCTGCTTCTGCGCCGTTCGACTTCTCTTCTTACACTCACAGCACAGGTCGTCCTCGCTAGGATTGCTACAGACATAGGCTTTCAGGGCATAGCGTTTACTCGTCCCAATGCGAATCCGACTCGCCGCCTTGGTCAACCTGGCTTTACAAAACATGTGTGGACTCTATCATGGCGTCCTTCTCCTGTTCATTTTTTAGAGGGTCAGTGTCCTCGCACTAGGATCTGTCGTCTCAGGCGACCAGCGCGGCATCCAGTACGGCCAGGGATCCCCCACATTTGCATAGTAGCGATCAAAGACTGCCCTGTACCAGGCCGCCTCTGGCGTAGGAGGCGTGGGTGTCGACAGAGGCGGATACATATCCCCTTTAACACGTTCCTGGATTTCCTGATACCATGATTTCTCCTGGGAACTCACGCCATCAGAGAACGCCTCCTTCTCCCTCCACAGAACCGAATCAGGTAAGAGCCCAGAGGATTCGAACGCCTTTCGCATCAACCACTTATCATTCCTGCGATCCTGCGTCTGCACGGAAAGAGCGAGGGCAACAAACTGCTTATCTAGATAGGGTGTGCGGGGTTCGAGGCCGTGGGAACTGATGCTTCGATCCGATCGTAGCACGTCATACAAATGAATCTCATCCAGTAATCTCCTGCATTCCTGCTCGAAGGCCTCATCATTAGGAGCGCGGCGAAAATACTTGTAGGATCCCCACACCTCATCAGATCCATCTCCATTGAGTACGACCTTGCAGTCGGTATGCTCACGAATATACTTGGACACTAACCAATTCCCCACAGATGCCCGCACAGTGGTAATATCGTACGTCTCGCAATCAAAAATAACCTTTGGGATGGCGGCAAACATCTCATCAGCCGTCACCAAGACCTCGGTATGCTCGGAACCGATATGCTCGGCTGCCTTCCTGGCGTAGACGATATCTGTACTTCCCTCTAACCCAATGCTAAAGGTTTTTAAGGGTGGACGGCCGTGCTGGCGAAGAATACGTTGCGCCAGTGCACACACGAGGGAAGAATCGAGTCCTCCACTCAATAAGGCGGCGACGGGACGTTCCGTGGTACACACTCTCTTTAACACAGCTTCTTCTAGCGCGGAGCGAATAAGAGGGAGAGGATCGACAGACAAGGGCAACTTGATCCAGGGGACAGTATGATACTTCTCTTTGATGATATATGTATCATAAATCGTCCATACTTCTCCAGGAGGGAAGGCGAATGTCTCCTTCACATACCCTTGGATGGCCTTGCGCTCACTTCCAAAACAGAGATTTCCATTATCTTCTCCCCAGAAAAGTGGACGAACTCCATAGGGATCGCGGCCGACGATGGTCACCCCTTTCTCGTCGTCGCGAATCACGAAGGCAAAGACACCGTCGAGGTTGCGGGCAAGGGCAACGGGATCATCGAGGACATCGTATAAATGGCCGATACATTCACAATCAGAGCGAGAGGTTACAGGGAGAGAATAGGTGGTAGTGAGGAGGGAGGAGTTGTAGATTTCTCCATTGCACATCCAGTGAAGCGTGTCACAGGGAAGAGAAAAGGGCTGCATTCCGCCGACGAGATCATTGATGGCGAGGCGAGTGAATCCCCAGAAGCCTGAGCCCAATTCTCGGATGCGCTGTTCTTCGGGACCTCTAGCATCTAGTGTCTTAAGTCCCAGTAAAAAATTGTGGGTTGGGGTTTTGGTACGATATAAATATGCTAGAATGCCACACATAGGGAATAGATATAGTATTTTCTTAGACCGGTCTTGAGACCGGTCTTGAGACCGGTACTCTCAGACCTTGCCTGAGAACCGGTACTCTCAGACCTTGCCTTCAGGCCGAATCGTCTGTCTCATCAGACTTGCATCGCTTCCTCTTTCTCAGAATGGCCTCCTTCTTTTTCTCCTCCATATCACGAGCAATCTGCTGAAGAGCTGCCTCGTTCTTCTCAAACTTCTGAATCTCCTTGACAAACCTCGGCTCCAGGAACTCTACCAAAACATCCGCGTAGCGATCAGGAGTTACCACCACTCGGCCATCATGTAATACAGATACCCCAATAGTATCCATATCTCGTGTCCAGGTCGCATTGGTGACGTGGAGGCACATGGGGCAGGTATCCATCTCCTCTGGCACAAACTGGGTAGGGCTAATGACACAGAAGGAGCAAGGACTGTCACATGGAGGGAGATGGCGCATCTTTCGCAGAAGACGGCTCTCGACCAGAAGGCCTTTATGATGATCCATATACCGTGTGACGCTCATGGTCATGGAGAGAAGGGCGTTAGGAGATTTTCCAATATTTTTTACATCGACAAAGAGTCCATGGCTGCTCACCAGGAAAGGCAGATCCTGGAAGATGTTAGAGAGAGAAATATTGGTGAAGGATGTCATTGGCATGGGGGGACGGGTCTTTGGGCGCCGGCGGTTTTCATTTTTTTTGCCGAATGGCTGCCTCGAGAGTGATGCGGTAATTGTAATAGGGGACAAGGCTGCGTGCAGGTTTGCCTTTCATCCATGTCATGAGCTTAGTGCGGGTATCTTGGAGTTCGGTGAGGGAAAGAGGGGCGAGATCAGTGACCATGGGGTAGGCTTCGAGCGTCATGGTAGTGAGCTTGGTGGCGAGGGTGTCGATGGGATCTGGCTTTGGCTCAGCCGCTGCTGGCGTTGGCTTATCCAAGCCTAAAGCAATCTTCCAGGGCTTCGGCACACAGGTTTTGCAATAGTCGCCGCTGTATCCTGGAGGAGGCACGGACGCGCACCATCTGCAAAGTTCCACAGCACATGTCTTACAAGCCGTGCGGGGCTCGTGATGCCAGCAGGTTGCACAGCCATCGAGTCTTACCACAGGAACAGCAACCCCAGAAGGAACAGAACCAGAAGGAACATCATGATCAAACCATCCATGCCAATCTTTCTGCAAGGAATACCGCCGAAAGCATTCGTCACAGCAGGCAACCCTATCATCGTCCTTGTTAATTCTCTTTGTCACAGGCTTGCCGCAGGCCTTTACGCCATTGGTTATGATACGTGCTTCACACATGGGGGGACTCCTTTCTCCCCGCAGCCACACTTCATTTTTATACGGAAGACCAATGCACCGCTTAAAGGATTCCTTCCACATCCCTGTAACAGCAGCTTAGCAAAGAGGAATTGCGATGGGCTCATAACCCATAGGTCCCTGGATCGAAACCAGGAGCTGCTAGTGTAATGCGAATGATTCGGAATCATTCTCATTGCACTAGCTAAAAGTTGATTGATCGACTGTCGTCCTTCTTCAGTCCAATGGAACCAACATTTATCGAAGTCTGTTCAGGGTGTGGGGGGCTGAGTACAGGGTTTATTCGCGCTGGATTCAAGCCTATCCTCCTGAATGAAATCATGAAACCCTTTTGCGAAACGCTGAAGATCAATCATCCAGGTGTTCCCATTCTGAATTCCTCTATGACCGATCTCGATCTCAGTGCCCACAAGGGAAAGGTGGATGTGTTACAGGGAGGTGTGCCGTGCCAGGCCTTTTCTGAAGCAGGAGAGCGCCGTGGATTAGAGGATCCTCGTGGGAAGCTCATCGTACAGTTTAACAAACTCATTCTGGATTGTGAGCCCAAGGTATTTGTGGTGGAGAATGTGAAGGGCTTGACGACACATGAGAAGGGAGCCACGCTGGCGTCGATTATGGAAATGTTCGGGAATGGGGGAAAGTATCGTGTACAGATGAAGGTGCTGAATGCGAAAGACTATGATGTTCCCCAGAAGCGCGAGAGGATCTTTATTGTGGGAGTGCGCAGCGATATTCAGAAGGAGTTCACGTATCCTGCGAAATCAGCCACGCCTGTCTTACTGAAGGATGTCTTGGTGAATGTTCCTGAGAGTCCAGGGATGACCTATTCGCAGAAGAAGATCGATGTGATGAAGTTAGTGCCTCAGGGAGGATGTTGGGTGGATTTGCCAGAAGAGGTGAAGAAGAGTTATGTGGGGGAAAAGGGATTGGCTTCGGGGGGTGGAAAGCGAGGCATTGCACGTCGACTGTCGATGAATGAGCAGTGTTTGACGTTGACCACATCGCCGTGCCAGAAACAGACAGAGCGATGCCATCCGTTGGAGACACGCCCGTTGACGGTGAGGGAATATGCGAGGATCCAGACCTTCCCCGATTCATACGTGTTTTCTGGGAGCGTCGGGAATCAATATAAACAGATTGGGAATGCGGTACCTGTGAATCTTGCGTATGCCATGGCGAAGCAGATCAAGGAGTTTATTAGCTAAGCAGCTAGAGAAGAGGCCAATTTGCTTTTTGTTTAACCCGCAGAGTATTGGCCACAGTTCGTCCACCGATATTGGCCGATTCTGCATGTATACCTCCATACAGACGACTCAAACCAGCTTGGGTTGCCATATCTTGCCAGGTGGTGAAGCTGAGGGTAATAGGTGCCGCAGGCAGGGTTGGCTGCACTTCTAAGGAATTCGACGCAATGGTAAAGTTTCCATAGAGATTTCCAGATTGACTGCGCAGAATAGGCGATAAGAGTGTGACTTGACTGAAAGGAGCCACGACGTTGGGAACATTGGATCCAAACCAATCGGTCATGACATTCGCAAAGGTCTGGGTAAAGGTGCTGTGACCAGAAGGAAAATCAGGAAAGGGTGGCGTAACCACATTCGAGGGTTGGAAGGGTACCCAGACGTTTCCAAGTATAGTTGTTCCGTCGTATTTGATGATATTGCTAGAGGGATAGGTTCTGCGAATCTCTTGGATAGGACGGGCTTGCAGATGGTTGCCCTTGAGCGTCCAGGCGAGACGAGAGGCGTCAAAGAGACCGATCGATAAATCAAGACCGGAATAAAAGAAAGTATCGAGAGATACACTTTGACACAACATGTATTCTTTCCAGAACCAGATCGACATCCCAGGAGGGGCGACGGTACCTGGTCCTCCTGCCCAGAACTCTGCGATCACTTTTTGTGTATCAGTGAGGCTTTGACTCAGCGTGAGAAGAGAGAGTATTTCTGCGGTTCTATCGTCACCGGTAACAAAATACTCATCCGCTGCAGTGACTATCGCCGTTTCGTCGCTTGCTGTAAGAGAGGGACTGATGACACTTCCCCAGCCGTAGGTCAGGTAGTTTCTCTTTGCAGTACCAATCTGTAAGGGTGTCCAGCGGTCTGGAAATTGATAATCTGCCGTATCATTGAAATTCTGGGAAGTGGCTACATTCATATAGGTGAATTGTTGCGTAGTCGCATTATAGTTGACAACATTCGATGCAGGAAGGTTTGATGCGGCGATATTTCCATCGGCAGAGCGATACGTGTACCAGGTCGTCCAGCGGGAAGAGAATTCGGCAAAGTTGGATGTATAACTTACTCCATTTGTCCATCCAGGAATCAAGTTAGGCATGATGAAGGCGAGAGTTTGCTGCATCCAATTGTACCAGGAATCTCTGTCGACTGCGACTCGGACTCCCCAATCCCAGGTATCACGGACACCCGTCTTGGATCCTGCAATCATGTTATAGGAGGCTGTGACGCTGAAGAAGAAGATATAGAAGAAGCGAGACCCTCGAGTGGGTCCAAAGTTCTGAGATGCACAACGGGCAAGCATATCACTGAGAGCGCTGAGGATGGCTGGTTGGATGAGTAGGGTGGTATCAGGCTCAGGTTCAGGTATAACAGGAGAAGGAAGCTGACTGCCAGTAATAGCATAACGGAATACCGTAGGCATTCCTCCAATTTCCGCTCGTAAGACGTCAAGTACAGAGTTGAAGTGTTTCATGGTTGGATTCTGGGTAATATAGGAAGACATGGCCTGGTTTCTCCTGATTTCCGTGAGCCGTGAACTGTCCATCTAAAAAAGGGGTTTATATTTGGATTGTTTTGTATTGTATTGGGTTTGTTTTGTTATATATAAGGGGATATTAGTCTCGTGGCTTGCCCATGACGATCTTGTACTGCTCATCGGTCAGGAAGCCGAGCTCAGAGTAGAGGGGACCCTGCTCTAGCGTGGGAGAAGGGATGTGCTTGGTATAGGGGCGGCCTTGCTGGGCGTCCCAGATAGCATTGGAATCTGCGTCGAACATGAAGGCTTTCGTCTCAGCGGAGGTCATGCAGAGAAGCTGAGCATCTCTCGCGGCGTCGGCCGCTGCCATCTTGCGCCTCTCTTGGATGAGAGTATTTAGCTTCAGATACTTCTCCTCCTCAGCAGCGCGGCGCTTTTCCTCAGCATTGATCTTAGCGAGCTCTGCATTCTTGGCGACGAAACAATCCTTAGCAATCTCTGCCTGCTGATCGAGCCAGAGGAACCAAGCCTCCCTCTCCTCGCCCTCGAGGCCTGTTGGCCAGAAGGTGCGTCTGCCTGGATAGTTTGAGCGCCAGCCCAGCAGACTCTCCTCTTGCATCGTTGCGTCATCGGGGAAGTCGCCCCTGCTGTAGGAGTTCTTTCCCATATACCACCAGCCATTTGTCATGAAGAACTTCATTCCGTACTTTCCATTGGAGTCCTCATACTGATCCGTGCAGAAGGCATCCTCCCAGCCATCGTAGGAACGGTCTGCCTTCTTGGCATAGCGGGCAGTTGAGATCATCCACCCATCTTGCTCGTCACCGTTGGTGCGAATGACCGTATAAGAGGCAGAGGTGAGCTTGGCAAGATCCTCGGGAGCGATGACACGAAGGTCGTAGGCACAGACTTTAGATACACTGTGACCCATGGTGAGACGTTAGCTTGACATCCACGAAGACTTCACTTTTTACAAAAAAAGAGCTGGGCTCTTGTCTTTTGTCTTGGGTTCTATGTATTCAGTTCTATGGGTTCGATTCTATGGGTTCGGTTCTATGGGTTCGGTTCTATGGGTTCGATTCTATGGAATGGTGTTAGAAGTGGTGGCCGAGAGGAATGATGCCCTGGCGGTAGGAGGCGTAGATCTTTGGCTTCCCGTTCTCATCCTTTGCCACATTTATCTCCTCCAGAGAGTTGTAGAACATCTCTCCGCAGTAGATGCCTGTCATCACCCGTGGGCTGTTCCACTTCACATGTGAGGCGGGAGTGATAGGCACATGAATGCCCTGGGCGAGGACAACAAAGAGCTTCTGGGCAGAGTCTGTCTCGGAAAAGCCACACATATCACCAGCTAGATTAATCCTCCTGATCTGACTGATTGTTCTCCTCCTGTCACGTCGGGCATTAGCCTGCTCCATGGCTGCGCTATAGAGCTGATCGCGTGTTGCCACATCTTGCTCTCTTGCCTTGAGCAGGCTAATGAGCTTCTCAGCCTCATGAACACGTGCATTGCACGTCTCCAGGCCGTGCTCGAGCAGGATCTGGTGACGCTGCGCGGGAGCTTTCTGATAGATGCGTGTGGTGACCTTGTAGCGCTTGGCCAGCTGCTCTATCTTCTCCACGTCATTGCCGCTCACCTTGACTGCCTTACTGGCCTGGCGCTCCTGAGGGGTCTTGCTGGTGATGGTGCCTCCCTCAGGAAGACTGGCGCGCCACTCATCCTCTGTAGCAAAGCGCTTCTTGGCTAGAAAGCCCCGCCACCCATTCTCCATATACTCTGGCTTACCCTCTGTAACAGACTTCACTTGGAGAATCCCGTCAGGTATCACAATGGCGATGCGGTAGGTCTCATCGTCCAATGACCAGCGCAGACTGGTGTATGTGGTGCGCACAGGAGTAGGCTCTGGTGCAGGTGCAGGGGCACCGCCCATCTGCTTCACCTCAGCCATCATGTCATGGACACACTGGGGGTGTGCAGCCCAGACGGGGGAATCCACATGCGCAGGCAGAACAGGTGTAAGAGGTGTGCCAAGACACTTCCAATCCTCCAGGCTCATGATCTGGCGCCAGTTGTCCTTCTGAGCCAGAACATTGCCATTGGTCAAGACCGTGGCAGTCTCACCGTTGGCGAAGCGCAGTACAGTGCCTGGAGTGTACATGATAGATATGTTGGGGGGGACTGATCTCTCAGGAGGCCAGGGACTTCAATTTTTTCCCCACAAAAAAAGGGTTTCTTTATGGTGTTTATTGTGTTTCGATTCGGGTTCTTCGTTTCTTTGTTGGGTTTAATTCATACTATCTCTCAGAAGCTATCCAATGCCGCTGCAGCGTCAAACTGCTCCAGAGCGGATGACTCATACTTGCGCACGGGCTCGGTATCTTGGCGCACAGGAGGTCTATCAGAGCTCATCTTGGCCAGGGCGGCAATGTACATCTCAACGGACGTCACTGCCTTCATCATGAACTCCTCATCGCCGTCCTCGCGGAAGGTATCCCTGATTGCCTGGAGGTGCTTCTTCCTGTGGATCTCAAGAAAGCGCTTGTAGGTGTAGGCGTCCACTGCGTCCTGGTAAGAGGTGTAGGGGGCAAAGGTCTCGCCATTCACCATGTATGAGAGGCGGGAGATCTCTGCGCGCAGAGTGGAGAGCTTGGCCTTGGTGTCGCGCAGATCCTTCTCCTTGGCTTCCACGAAAGAGCGGCGGGTCTCCTTGATCTCTTCCTTCAGCTTCTCTGCCTCAGCGCGCTTGGCGGCCTTGACCTCCTTGTTGCTGGTGTACTCCACCTCACGCTTCAAGGTGTCCAGATAGCCACGCATCTGATCAATCTTGATCTTCCAGTCTCCGCTGAGAGGGTGCTCGTCCTGCTGACTGCTGAGGAGTTCAGTCAGCTTCTCCAGGATAGCGTCCTTCTCCTTGGACAGGGTCTGGTGCTCAAGAGCGGCCTTGGCGCGGGCGAGGATTATATCATAAGAGCTCTTCTCGTCGCATCGGTAGTAGTCAAACCGCCATCCACTCTTCTTGTCAAGGAGGATGTTCTCCACCGTGGCGTCGTAGGTGGAGTCAGGAATGCAGGCTTGGATAGATGCGCGGGAAAGGGTAAGCATGATGAAGGAAGGGGACTTCCTTTGGAGAGAAGAGGCGGATCACTTTTTCTGGAAGAGGCCTCTTACAATGGCCAATAGTCAATTGACCATTGGCCATTGGGAATAGAACAAAAAAAGAGATCCATCTCTTGATACACGCCCCTCCAATCGCGTATACCTGTCAGACCCAACCGACTATGCGTAACATAGTCTTCGTTCTTTGTATGGTCTGCCCGTTAGCTCGATAGCCCCTCTCCAACACTTTGTCATAGCTCAATAGCCCTCCAGCTCACCTTAGGGTGGCCATTGCCCGCCCTGATCCTCCATGGTAATTCTAGCTCGATAGCCCTCCAGCTCACCTTAAGAATTCTTTGAATCCCGCCCCTCCTTCGCGGTCTTCGGTCATGCCCTCCCTCTTTCCAATGGCACGTCCCATAGCTCGACAGCTCTCCAGCACACCTCCAGCTCACGGTGGACACACCCCTTCACCGTCGAGTACTGCTCCACCTCGCAGCACCCCGTCGTGCACGACCCTCATTCATTGCACGCCCGTTTGTTGGTCTTACACCCCTGTTGCAGCCAACCCCAGCGCACGGTGGACACACCTCTTCACCGTCGAGTACTGCTCCACCTCGCAGCACTCCGTCGTGCACGACCCTCATTCATTGCACGCCCGTTTGTTGGTCTTACACCGCACATCCACCATGTCGCCGCCAACTCACAGTCCCATTTGGCAGGGTCACCCGTTTCAATTTTTATATTAGGTTGATGATTAGACCTCTTCCGCCCGCGCGAAAGACGTCTTATGACCTCTTCCAGACGTCTTTTTATCAATCTAATATAAAAATTGAATTGACCTCTTCCACGGATAGATGTCCCCCATTCAACCTATCATAAAAATTGAACCCTCTTCCACGCGTGCTCTTACGTCCCCCCTCTCATACTACCTCTCTCATACACACAATGGCAGCACTCGCTGGTCTCGCTCTGTGGAACCAAGAGGTCTTCTCTGTGCATAAGGAGCTCGCTGCGGCGGCTGGAGTGGTCTATGAGACCTTTGAGAACCACAAGCAGTGGCTGAAGGCTGTGAAGGCTGCCGGCATCCTGCGTGAGGCGGCTCGGCGTGAGGCTAGCCGGCGTAGGGGGACGTCTATTGCGGCAGAACGGGCGGAGCGGTGGTTCGCTAAGGCAGTGGAGGATGAGTGTATGGGTCTTCCCATGACGGTGCCGAAGACCTACCGCGACAGGCAGATCCACAAGTACCGGCTGCAGATCCAGAGCTCTGCTGAGGGGGCTGCTGCACCTGTGGCTGCACCTGTGGCTTCACCTGTGGCTAAGCCCCCCCAGCCCGCTCCCCGCCTCTCTGTGATGGAGCCTGCCAAGCCTCTTCCCGCACCCCAGCCTAAGCCTCTTCCCGCTGCCAAGGCTGCAGAGCCCAAGCCTCTTCCTGCAGCCCCTAAGCCAGAGCCCAAGGCTCTTCCCTCAGCCCCCAAGCCAGAGCCTCTTCCCGCTGCAGAGCCCAAGGCTGCTCAGGCCAACCAGGATCCCGCCTACCTCCAGCTACTGGCTGATGGCTTCGATGAGGTGATCCTCGGCGGCAACCCCTATTACCGCAACATCGAGACAGGAGATCTCTTTGTCCCCGCGCCTAACTACCAGCTGGGGGATGCCATGCCAGCCTGGGATGCTGACCTGGGAGAGTTCTTGCCTGAGTAATCTAAATACCTAAACCAACACATATAACCAAACCCAACAAACCTCTTTTTTATGGAAAAAAGTGAAGTTCACCCTCCCATAGGGAGGAAGTCCCCCTATGGAATCAGCTATCGTACGTGTCAGCACCGCTGCCTGGAGTAGAAATGAGAAGGAGATGGAGTATGCCATCAAGGATGCGGTGATGCTGCATATGGACGCCATCTCCTCACAAGGGCAAGCCATTGATGATCTGACGGAGGACAATGATGTTCTGGTCACCAGCAATAAGGCGCTAGAGAGTCGCAACAACGAGCTAGAGAGTCGCAACAGTGAGCTAGAGAGTCGCAACAACGAGCTAGAGAGCCGCAACAGGGAGCTAGAGACTCTTATGAAGAAGATGGGCAAGACTCTCACGAAGCTGCGTATGGAGCTGCAGACGCTCAAGAAGCAGTCTGCTCCAGAGCCCGCAGCTCCCGTGGATCTCTGGCCGACGAACCTCAAGGACTTCTACATGGCGTTGTCTATCGCACCAGAGCAGAGCGAGATGCTGAATCAGCTGCTTGAGACGGTAAAGGAAGGCATGGAGGCCAAGGATAATCTAGAGGAGAAGATGTGTGCCTGGCATGTGGATAGGGGTATTGATTACGTGGCCTCACCCCGCTGGCCGATTAACCTGACCACCTACCTCTGTGTCCTCCCCAGCTGCCCTGCCATCTCCCACCTGTATAAGAGGGCACAGGATGGCTTCCTGGCTAAGGTCAAGCTGAATAATATAGTCAAGGACATCATCAAGCAAGAGTTCTCCCTCTAACAGCTAAAAAATGACCCCCCTCTAACGGAATAGATAAAGTCCCCTACACAATGAACGACGATGATCGTCCTTGCGGCGTCCAGCCTCACGCACAGGCTTCCTGGCGAGCGAAATACGAGTATATGGATAAGCTGTGGCTTCAACAAGGGAAAGAGATTGCTGAGCTAAAGGCACAGCTAGCCAAGAAAGACACTGAGCTGGCCAAGAAAGACGCTGCAGTAGAGAAGCCCAGCCTACAGACTGCCACCCTCTGGGCTGAGCTGGCTAAGAAGAGTGCCGAGCTGGCTAATAAAGATGCCGATCTAGCCAAGAAAGACGCCGAGCTGGCCAAGAAAGACGCTGAGCTAGCCAAGAAAGACGCCGAGCTAGCTGCTTTCATACCACACCCAGGTTCTGACGATCCTTCCCCTGTATAATAGTCTCAAGCAATTACCCTAAACCCCTAAACCCCAAAAGACCATAAAAAGATTTTTTGGTTTAGGGTTTAGGGTTTAGGTATATATAAGGTATTCAAGCCAATCATAGCCACCTCTTCCGTGCGTCAGAGATGGCTTGGATGTGCTTCCTGTAGTCAGGGTAGATCAAGCTCTTGGCCTGCTTCTCTTCCTCGCTAATCGCTGGTTCCGCCAAGATCTTCTGGTACTGGGGAAGAGTCTTCACGGTCTTATAGGGCAAATTCTTCATACAGATCTGCTCGACCAGCTTGAAATGGGCGGGGTAGTCTGGGTAAAGCTTTGTGAGCTCTTCGATGTGCTTCTTCGTGACCTGGTCTACCTTTAGACCAAAGGGCATATCAAACCAGCGAATGGGGCATCTGTACAGGAACTTCAGGAGATCGATCTCCCTCATGAGATCTTCCTCCTCTCTCTTTTGCATAGTCACGGAATACTCGCGGTACTTCTCAGCGTCGATGGCAATGAACATGGCCAGGAGAGTAGCATCGTCGTAGGTGACGTTCCACTTCTGCCGAAAGGCCTCGAATCTCTTCGCCTTCTCAGAAACATCTAGGGTATCGAACCCACTCAGAAAGGGCTCGAACTCTGAGTGGTGAATCTGCTGTTCATCATAGATCTTCCGCTGTTCCGCTGTCTTTCTCTCCAGGACAAAGGTGTCCCAGTTCTTGAGGAGGTAGATATAGATACGGACGACTGCAGAGGCTGAGGCGCCACTGTGGTGGTCTCCAACCAGACCATAGATGACATCCAGCTCTGAAGAAAATCCCTCGAGAGGAGGGACGTACTCCAGAAGGAACTTGCGAGACCATTCAGCAGTATCAAGACCTGCCTTAACAGACTCCATCTCTTTAGCATACTCACGATCCAGCATCCAGTCAAAGGTCTCCTTAGGCTCACGGGTCTCAACACCAACGGACGCGCGGTAATCGATCCAAGCGGGAAGAAAAGGCATAGGGGGACGGTCAACGAGACCTCGCCTCACTTCATTTTTTTCACACATAAAAATGAACTGAGGAAACAAACGAAGAAGACGTCCCATGGAAATACCTCCCTCATCTGAACTCATGCATGCGAGGCGGGTGATTGCTAGGATGCAGGAGCGAGAAAAATGGTTTGAGGATCGTATCCGCCAGCTCGAGTTATACTGTAAAAGTATCAAGGCACCACCACCTCAGGAAGAGCAACCGCTTCGCCTCAATCTTGGTGACCTTTCTCTTCCTGATCATGAGCGTCTAGCAAAGAACATGCACGCCCATCTGCTCGAGGAGGAGGGGATCTCTGAGGGCATGACCCCTGTTGCACCGCTGTTACCCATCCCAAGTCACTCTATTAAGAAGGCAGTGTCGTGGCACGAACTGAACGAAAAAAATGAAGACGCGAAGTAACCTGTGCCAAAGTCCCCCCATGTCTACCGAAGCCCCCATGTCTACCGAAGAGAGTATGAAGCAGTGGAATAAGTACAGGAGCCAACTGGATGTGGCAAAGACCGCTGTCATTCGTGCCTATCTCCACCTTATCCGTCCAAAGGAGGGATTCCCTATGTATAGCGTACCCTCCATCTGTGCGCTCTATGAACAGTGGAAGGATGAGGAGAAGCTCTTCTATAAGATGGCATCAAACGACCAGCCTCCCCCCCGCGTCTTTCCTAACCCCCCCTATGGGGGTGAGATGGCTTGCTGGAGAATGTGGGCTCTGATGATTCAAGAGCAGGTAGAGGGCTATTACGGGCAACTCCCTTATCTGAAGGAGTGTGTGGCAGAGATTCTTGCTAATCCAATGTGCCTCTCTCATAAAGAGAGGTGCCCGTGCAAGGTATCCCCTAATCCCTGGATCTACTCGAAGGAGGTAGATGCCCTGGAACCACTCAAGGTGAAGCATAACCCCAAGTGCCTGTGTGACACCACCCGCTACAAGGCATGTAAGCAACACAATCTTACCCCTCCACCTGTTACCCACGATGACACTCTCTTTGGACACACAGCATCGATGTTCGTCTGCCAGCCCCAGCCCCAGCCCCAGCCTGCAGCCGATCAGGAGCGATTTACCATGGAACAGCGCCTGGCTTTACCTGTTGTCCACCCTCCTATGACTCTGACTGAGGTTGGGACACCCAGAAGTCTGTCTAGACTGCTGGATCGCATCCTTGGAGTGAATGACGCTGCCATTGCAGTGGCTCATGCTTCCCTTCCACCCACACCAGAGTCCCAACCCCACACACCCTTTGCTAATAAGATAAATAGCTTCGTCAATGATGCAAATAAGGCTCAGACTGCCATTGATACCGCAGCAAAGGCATCAGGTGGGATTCAGAGCCCTGACTTTGCCAAGGAGCTCTTCGCTGCCATGGGAACCCCTCATGATTCAATCTGTCCTCACCGCATGCCTTTCTACGCCTGCATGTCATGCAGTCATTAACCCCTATAACCCAACTCCCTATACATCTTAACCCAACAAAACTCAAACAAACACCAGCAAACCCCCAACAAAACCCCACCAAAAAAAATGATCTCTTTTTTTTGCTACCGATCTTGTCCCTATGTTCAACACCGCGTCACTCTACAAGCTGAAGAAACAGCAGGATGAGGTCTACCAGTACCGCCGCACCCTGCGCCTCATGCAGATGTTGCGGAAGAAGGTCACCTCAATGAACATCGTTCCTCGACTGGAGGCGCTCATGGAAGCGGGTAAGGAGCCCAGTCTTCCCTTCCTCACCTATACCATTGGCAGCGCAAGATTGGGTGATGATGGGGATCCCAGGATCGGGGAGATTGACCCTGATCTTCACGAGTGGGTGATGAAGTCTCCTCACCGTCTGCGAGACACGCAAACAAGCTCCCTGGCCTCCGCTGCCTACCTCTTTGACACCACCCTAGAGATGATGGATCTTCCTGAGCTAGACCTCTTCTTCTTACATGGCAGGGAGGAGGATAGGACCATTCCTGCGCGGAAACTCTTTACCAGTGAGGGAGCTATTCCTATGGTGAGGTCAATGCTGGGAGACGGACTCACCATCAACGCTCGCTACACGCTCCTTGATGCAAATACGTGTATTCAGGATAATGAACAGACCATCCAAGTGTTTGAGGTAACGTGGGACATTGTCTTCACAGGAAAGCCTACCACCCCCTGGGCTATGCCACGCAATGTCCTGTACACCTCCCTTGGTAATGCGTATATGCAGTTGAGCCAGATGCATCCAACAGATCCATGGCCACCACTCCTGTTCCCCCACTGGATGAATCCTTCTCTGAGTGTGGAGGTTGTGAAGCAGCTAGAGAGTGGATTGAATCCGTGCACGTTTGACTGCGGCGCATCTCTTGACGGTGATAGCTACTGCACTGGTTGCTCAAAGAAACATGTGGGGTATATTGACTGTGTTGAGGGAAACCCTCGCCATCCCATCTATTTCGTGAAGGAGTCTCCTATGAACGCCCAGTGGGACTGCTCTTGCTGTAAAAAGTGACCAGCAGGCCACCCCCTCAAGGTGTCCTCCCCATGCTTCCCCGTGTCAACATCTTGCTCGCCAACGCCCAGTATGGGATCCAGAACGGAATCAGCACAGCTCAAGTGATCGCCTCATATGAGCAATACCTTGCTGACGTGCAAGCAGCGCTTGACGCCTTACGCCCATCCTTCATCCCACCCCCCATGAACCAGTTGACGGATCAGCAGCTAATCTCAACTGTAGTTACTCTTTCGGATAGGGTAGCCGCAGCAAAGGCTGAGCTGGAAGCAAGAGAAGCGGATCTCCTCCGCTATACAACAGAACAGTCGCGACGTGCACCAGCCCCAGAACCAGAACCAACCGCAGCCCAACCAACCGCAGCCCAACCAACCGCAGCCCAACCAACCGCAGCCCAACTCCCTGTAACAGAAGAAGTCCCACCCCTAACAAAACAAAAGCCCAGACGCGACATTTCCAAGCTCAGCCTTCCTTATGGCACCACCCTCAGAATCGGCGCTGGTGATCCTTGGGATATGGTCTACGAGAAAGAGGGCTTCTATATTGATGAAGTTCTCTACAAGACTCCCTATGCAGTGGGTCTTGCTCATTCCAAGAGAATTACGGAGAAGCATCCTAAGGAAACCAAGCCAGGGGATGGATGGTTTCATATTAAAGTAACCTCTGGCCAATACAAAGGAATTCGCCTTGACAAGGTCTATGATCTCCTCAACCCTGTATAAAATCCCAATCCGAAACCCCTATCTAAAGCAAAACCACTTTTTCGTACCCATTGGATCAATGCTTTTCGAATCGGGGCGCATCGAGTTCGATGCGGAAATATATACACAAATATATTAATATCTTCTATTACATGATATGCGAACCTCTATACGAAAGGTATTCAGCCTACGTAAACTCTATATCTAATGCAAACCATTTGTCTGGTTTCAAATCCAACCCCGACTATACCTACATGCTCGAACATGTTTCGACAGAACAAGGGGAAGAATATTTAACCTGCATACTATCTCGAACAAGCATAACGAACGATGAGATTGTAGAATTCTGTAGGTTGAATGATTCATTTGGTAATCCTAATACAATAAGCTACGATAGGTTAAGCATATCATTATCACCATCAACGTTACGGTATATCTATCATGCACATTTGATTCTTAGTCATATGAAGAATATCGGTAATGTAAATCCAGATATAATAGAGGTTGGGGGTGGATACGGTGGACTTTGTCTTTCCTTGCACTTTTTTGCCCCTAAATATGGAGTTGATATAAAGTCCTATACACTGTGTGATTTGACTCCTATTATTCGTTTACAGGAGATATATTTAACTAGAGTTAATTCTTCACTTAAGATCGAGTTTGTTGATGCAAATACATTTGGTGCGACGATTACGTCTGTAAACATGTTTCTAGTAAGCAACTATTGTTTTAGTGAGATTTCCAAGGAAATTCAAGATTCTTACAGGCAACTACTGTTTCCTAAAGTTGCCCATGGGTTTATGGCCTGGAATAATATTCCCGTGTATGATTTTGGGTTCACTACACAGGTTGAAGCTGAAATACCGAAGACTGGGCCTATGAATAAATATGTATATTTTTAAAGGTTCTGGTGAATGCGAAGGAAAGCCTATTCATACCATATAGAATGTCTTCAACCCTATCTAAAGCACAATCACTTGTTCGTACTATGTCGAAGAGCACAAGCGAAAAGACCATGGCTGAACGTCTGTCTGATACCCTCCTGATTCTGAGAAAAATACTCGATATAGGCGTCGAAAAGGACTCTAGCGAATATATGACCACAAAACAGCATTTAGATGCCTGGATTAAATCAGGAGAACCAGGTGTCTATACGATTCCTTTTCCAAGCCACGGAAGAATTGCCCACATGACTCTTTCCAATGATGCAGGCAAAGAACCCGTCTACGTCCTCAAAACACGCTCATCTCTTGCAGGTATGTAGAACAATCGCATAGAAGGGGTAATAGATGGGGGAGAAGGAAAAGGCGAGCGCGATATAGATATAAAATAATACAGAGGCTGAAGCGGCCGGATTTAGACTGAGCTGATAGCAATAAGAAAGACGGGCAGCGCCCATTCCGTAGACAGCCATTGCGGTGAGATGGAGAATCAGAAGAATTGGGATAGAACTATATAACGTGTGTACTGAGTTCACCACAGAGCTGGGAGTTGCCGTAAATCCTTCTGATGTTTGTCCTAATCCTGCACGAATAAGCCCTGATATATACTCGGTGAGCTTCATACTATATAAAGAAAACATTAGAATACTCACCATGGAGCTGCTGGGGAAGACAGTCTTGTCTGGAGTGTTGGCCTATTCCATGCACTATGGAGCACTCAAAGCGTATAGTCATTTTTGTATTCCTGACGGAACTCTCGGGTTCATCCGTGGATTTCTTACCACGGGAAGTCCAATTTGTCAAACAATGATGTCGGTAGTAACCCAAACCCAAACATCGTATAGCTCTTTAGTTCTTATCGGACTTTCGCGTGCATGCGTCGATATTTTCATGCAGGATAAGCCTAAGTCTACATAAAACAGAATACCTCTACTCACATGCGCAGGTTGCGCATGTGAGTTCAACTGACACAGTTGATAGGTAAATATAAGTAGCTCGGGAAATGTTGAAAACCATTCTGTGTCAGTCCAGTAGAGATGAATGTGATCGCCTCTTCGGAAGGATCCCTGTATGAATTAATGTCTCGTGGAAAGAAGGATGTATACTTTTACCAAGATAGCAAGGACAGCATAGCTCCCTTTGACATGTCCTATGTGGAGGAAGAACAGGTCATTCGCGAAGTCAGGAGAATTCCTCCGACGACAGGAACTGACTTTGGAAAAACAATCGAATTTCCTATTGATATTATCGGAGACGTTCTGACCTCGGTGACCTTTCACATCAGTCTGCCTACGTGGCTGCCTCCCACCATCCTCAAGACCTTTGACAAAACTCAGATCACAGATCTCTCGGGAGAGTCCTATGGATACGTGAATGGGATCGCATATTTCCTCTTTGAGAAGATACAATTCTATCAAGATACTACGGTGTTACAGGAGTTCAGTGGGGACTATTTATGGTGTTCCTCCCTAACGCAGGGCACGTTTGCTCGACGATTCATCCGCGGTGAGGAAACAGGGGCTCATGATGGCAGCGCGGCCTCGATTGGAAAAAATGCCCGTCTTACGCTTCGCCTCCGCCTCCCTATTATTGGATGTGCCCGTGGCGACAGAGGATTTCCCCTCGTCTCAACCACCTCGCACGTCTATAAACTGAAATGTAAACTGCGTAGAGTCGAGGATTTGGTGGAATCGTCTGCCCCAGGGAAAGCCTATCCTTGGGGCATTGTCATGAAGAATCCTACCGAATTTACCACTTTGACGAAAGATCAAATGGCACCTCTGCGGGTTGAATTAGAAACCGAGCATACGTTTTTGACGAATGTATCCAAAGACGCTCTGCGCACCACGCCTCTCGAAATCCCCTTTCTCAGCATGTATGACAATGCATTCACCCAGACGGCTCAGGAATCGACGGCGGTTGCGGTAAATCGTCGCCTCGACGCCTGCCATCCCTCTCCACGTCTTCTCTGGATGTTTCGTACCATGGAGGATCTGAATGCAAATCATTACTGGAAAACCTCACTCTCGTATACTGTAGTAGGGTTGACGATTGCAGGAAGAACGCGCGAAGCGAGTCTGCCTCCCTCGATCTGGAGAGACGTGACGAATTTTGCAAAAGAGGAGCTTGATACGGGAGTGGAAATAAATACGATGAACTGGGGTCTGGGAGCGGTGGCTCCTCAGAAGTACGAGTTCAAGCAGGCGGATGGAACAATTAACTTTACGACTGCGGATCGTCCGAATTTGTATATTACCTTACAAACGAGCGGGGCAACAGAACTCCGCGTCTTTGTGGAAGGATGGGCATCCTTTTTAACCGATGGAAAGGGACGGGCGGAAGTCTTGTCGTTTAATTAAGCACTCTTAGATAGAATGTGCTGGAACTGGCAGGTCTCATTAGCTTCGTTTGCGGTTATTTCTGCAGTAGGATATGCCTTATTTACGCGAGGACGCCCGAATGATACATTACTCGCCCTCTTTATTGTTTCCTATGGATCCATGCAGCTCTTTGAAACCTTCATGTGGTGGGGACAGACCCAGCCATGGCTTTGGCTGAATCAACTTGGATCCGTCTTTGCTGCCTTACTTTTATATATTCATTTACCTGTCTTAGTGTACGGAGTAACGATTGATAAGGCATACCGCGGGACAAACCCAAATCTTATCACAGCAGCTGCGCTCATTGCCGGCGCTGTCTTTCTCTATGGTGCCTACCGTATTGCTGATTCGTATATCCACGAAAAAAATACCTTTATCGCACGTCCTGATCCGATTTCAGGGCATTTAGTCTGGGAGTCACCTGATAATTATAGACTCATCACCATTCTCGCAATTCTCTTTTTTACGGTATTCATGCTTCCCATCGATCCATTCTTATTCGTTATCTGTCTGCTGTATTTTCTTCTTCCTGCCTTCTTTATTGAACGGTTTATGAAGGTTTCAAAAGAGAATAAACATAAGAATTATTTAGGTTCGTATTGGTGTTGGTATGTGGCGGCCTTTTCCTTCTTCTTTTATTTAGCTCGATAGGCTGGTACTGAAGGTCTCGATATACTCAGTAAACCACTCCCTTTCCTGTTTAGGAGCCCTCCGATATAAGTTTGTATAACACGTCACATAGACAGGGTCGAGCGTACGTAGCTCACGAATGAGAACTCTTCGCAGGCGACGAATGAGATGTCTTCGCAAGATCCAATCATCTGTACAGGTAAAGACATACTCTTCCCGTACGTTTGCCCCAGACCGCAGAAGAAAGAGACAGATTGACCGTTCATGTCTCCAGTATAAGGCATAGAGTAAGGGTGCGACAGGAATTGGATCGAGATCATTCGCAGGCCTGGGTGGAACGAGTTCACGATTCACGCAGGTAGGGTCTTCCTTGACAGCCTCTTCAACCTTATGCAATAGAGAAGAGTAGACATCCATGGGGACATTATCCTATAGTCATCATTCGCTTCATTTTTTTTGGAAAATGACGTGAATGGATTAGATGTCGATTTCTACGGATTCGAAATGCTCAATCGTTGATACAGCCTCCTCTGTTACATCTTTATTCACAATGGGACCCGAGGTTACGCGATGCATGGTAAAAGAAAAGTAGGTAAACCCTTCAAAAGACTGCCTCTTCCCATAGGAGGAAAGTTTATAGTCGCCCATATACATCGTTTTGGAGTTCTTCACCCAAAAGACAGGAAAGACTCTCTGCTTCGATACGGAACGAAAAAAAGGAAGCTGGGTGTGAAGCTGTTGGTTTCCCCCAGGATGCCCTGGCGATTTCATGCGTCCCACCCCTATCTTCGTCAAGACTCGCCCACCCTGGGTAAATCTCTCTATTGAGGCTGGGTGGTGGTTGATAATAATTGTCTGTGACATACTGCGATCAATCTCGCACATGGTATACTGATGTGCATTTTGTTTAGGTCTTAAGGTATCCTACAACTTGGTCTAAAAAATTACGATTGGGTACCAGATCGTATTACAGAGGGCTTAAATTCCTCCCTCCATACTCAATGAGATGAGCATACCTAAGATAATTTATATCTGTCACTCGACGAAGGAAATTGTCGAGACGCAGTCAGCCCATAAGTGGCGTGCTCTCAATCCAGACTACGAAGTCGTATCATCTGGTGACGCAGAATGTCGTTCCTTCCTCCAGCTAAATTATCCTCCTATGTACGTGGACATTTTTGATTCTATTCCCTATCCCCCCATCAAGTCCGATTTCTGGAGACTCTGTGTCCTGCTAAAATATGGGGGTGTCTATGTGGACGCCGATATCGAGCCCCTCGTCCCCCTTGACCAGTTTCTCGAACCTGTGACCTTCGTCACCTGCCTCTCTGATTACACCGTGCTAAATCCCCATATCATTGCCTGTATCCCCAATCATCCTGTCATCAATGATTGTCTCGATACCTATATCTCCTATCACAAGACACAGCGCGCTCATGATTATTGGGGATGGTCAATCACGCGCATCATGTATACATCCATGCAGATGTTAGGGGTCAGAGTAGGCAAGGGAGTTCTTGATGAGTATCAGTTCATCACGGAAGTCTGTGGATCAAAGCCAGAGGATCTATACACAGCCTATTGTTCCTATAAGGGAGTCAAGCTCCTGATGAATCGCGCGGCAAATTATGATGCGGAGAAGCATGCATTTATTTCCTCTTCCTCTGCGTCCCCTTCCTCGTAAACATGGCAATTGCCTTCTTATGTGCCGCCCGTGTCCCTGGCTCGGATCCTGCATGCCCTCCATCTGTCACAAGCAAGACTTTCACATGAGGAAGAACCTCATGTAACGCCCAGGATCCTTTATTGGGGCAGACCATATCATATCTGCCGTGAATGGTTACAATGGGGATTCCCTTCAAGCGATGCGCATCACGAAGGATCTGCCCCTCTTCGATCCAACAATTGTGTACAAAATAATGATTTTCAAGTAAGGCCAATGATAAAATTTCTGACTCTGGAGTATCGTCTTTTCTGGGATGTAAAAACGATACTGCATGTTCCCACCCCCACCAGGCTCGCGCAAATGTCTGGGCATTTGCTCCCTGCAATTTCTGTTGATAGTAGCGCATGATCTGTCTCCATGTGCCTGTACGAAGCCGCGCGGGCAAGACGCTAACAAAGGATGCCCATGCTTCGGGGTATATTTCACTCGCTCCTCCTTGTTCGTACAGCCATTTATTCGACAGGGCGTCGATCAGACACACCGATCGCAAGATCATCCCTTTAACACAGTGGGGGTAACGTTCAGCGTAGACTAAGCCAAGAGTCGTTCCCCAGGATCCTCCAGAAACAATCCAGCGATCAATATCTAAATGCTTTCGTAAGGATTCAATATCTTCCACGAGATCCCAGGTTGTATTGTTCACGAGGGAACCAAAGGGAGTTGATTTCCCACATCCGCGTTGATCAAAGGTAATGAGACAAAACTGTTTGTATAGAGGAATCGCACTGCGTTGAATGCCTCCTCCTGGTCCACCGTGGAGAAGGACGACAGGAGGGAGGCTGCGTGATCCGTGAATTTCATAGTATAAGGTATGCCCACCTGGTACAGGTAAAAACCCTGTGACGGTCATCTAGTATCGCCCTATAAAAATGATTGCCGACCTCTTCGCCTTGAGAGTCTTATGCAGGAAAGTGGATCTATTTGCGCCAACCCTTTTGAAGATACTATAGGTCGTTACCAAGAAGGAATTGATGAAGCCTATGAGGACTATAAGAGAACAGTTGACGACCTCCATCGCCAGTTTGAACATCTCCCTCCTGAGATTATTGAGAATAGTACTCAAGTCAAGTTCTATTATTCTGAGCTACAGAATACCTATGAGCGGTTTCTCGCGTCAGGGCAGTCCTCGGAATCCTTTGTCGAGTATTATCAAACGATATGTTTCCTTGAAGATACTCTGGATACGTTATTGGAGGAGAGTCCTCCCCCACCTCAAGATCCTTGTCCACCCATGAGTCCTCCTTTACATCAACTGCTATATGCCTATACATTGAAATTCCCTATTCATCCCCATACAGCAAATGTACTTTGGTCGATTGATCAGTCCATTTATTATGAAGACGCCCCATCGATTCAAACCCTTCTCTTTCTAACCCCAATTGATTTGGATGCATTCCATGAAAAAATTGCGCATGACTCGATCCTGCACTCGATACGCTGTTTTGATACGGTCTACCTCCTTCCCTTTTACAGAATTATTATGTATAGTTATGACAATACGTCGCCGACTGATTCATCTAGTATCTGCTCTACAGAGCTGTTGGCCAGGACTCCATGAGAACCTCGACGGAATCATAGAGTACATCTCTGGCGGAAGAGTCTAGCTCCTGAATAGGAATGAGCACGGTAGGTGTGGTTGGCAGAAAGACCTGCAGGGAATGGAATGGCTGGGAGTCAAGTATCAGAAGCTTGAAGGTTGTGCGAAGCATAGCGAGCACCTGATCCCCATCCAGAGTCTGGCTAAAGGTTCTCTTGGCACACTTACTTGCACTCTTTGCCTCCTTGTAGGTATAGCTATACCGATCCTCACCCTCCTTACGAATGGTGATCCAATCGTCCTCGCTCTCCGCCAGAAGACTGCGAATAATATGGAATCTAATCTGTCCAGCTGTGGGTGCGCTAGGGAAGAGAATATCTACCTGATCCGTGTGAAGGTTACGGGTAAGGAACTGCTTCACTGTCTCGGATGGAGAGCCTGGGAAGGCGGGAAATCTAGAGTTCGTATTCACGAGAGGAACCACCGCCTCAATGTGCTTCATCTGTGGAGCCCCATCCCACATCCAAGAGGATGCCACACACTCGTAAAGGAACCACTTGAGTGCATCCTGCTCATCGTTGAAATAGGTGAGGAAATACTCCGTTGGACAATCAGTGTTACCCAGATTGTTCAGAACTGTAGTAATCTCCTCAGGCTTGAACATCAGGGTGTTCCAGTCAGACAGAATGTTAGACCAGCCGAAGACGCGAGTAGGCTGAGAAGTAGTCCACATGTTAGGACTGGGCTCAGGGGCTGAGCTGCCCGTCATTTTTTTCCCCGATGGTCAGAACGATATCGTCGATGGAATCAAACGATTGGCTAAAGGAAAGAGGGGGTGCAGGGGCAACGGTTCCCGTACTTCCCGTGCTTCCCGTGCTTCCCGTGCTTCCCGTGCTTCCCGTGCTTCCCGTTGATTCCGTATTAGTCTCATTCACCTCTGTCACATGAATAATATCTCCTGTTGGACCACTTGGACTTTCTTCTGTATGCGTTCCTATGGATCCCGTAGGACCCATTGGACTGGCATGGATTTTCATGAGCTGTCTTCCTCGTAAAGGGAAAGGCGACCGAGGTTCTTTCGCCTGTAACTTCTCTTCTAACGTCTTGATGCGATCCATGAGGACAGGAACGTGTTTACTCAGCTCATCCTTCACCTTGTTATCGATGTCTGGAGAAATAGCCTCATTCCACACCTTCCTCTTTTGCTTCATGAAGACGGTCGCATCAACGGCCAATTGTTTCAGTCGACTATCCGTATTTTTAAAGATGGGGGTATGTTCAACCCCGTGAGCAATATCAGGTCGCTTCAGGCCAGGCACTGATTCAAACTCCTTTTCAAACTCGACAATAACGCTGTCAGGAATAGGAGGAGATTGTTCAATGAGACGATCTAATTCAGATCGTGCGATAGCAAGAAAATCAGAACAATCTAAGCGTTCCTGTGGATGAAGGGCAAGTTCAACCGCAATCTGACGCTGGAATTTTCCCCAGGCAATACTGGCGACGCGATTGGATTCCGAGTTCTGTGCGTACCGAAAAAAATTCCCAAGCGTGGTCAAGATTCCCGTGAAGATTGATACACTTCCAATGCCAATCTGTGCATACTTTTGACCGGTTGGATTATCTCCAACCAGACTGTTCATGACAAAACTGGCGGATCCTGTAAGTGTCGATAAAATAATGACGGGAACTGTAATCCACATGTTATTTAAACTCATCTTCTTTTCACATCGATCGTGCATCCATCGGTAACAAATGGCAATATCTGACCATCCAGCCATAAGTTCTTCTTGTTCTTTTGTCCACCCATTATTTGGACGCGGAGGGCGAGGAGGAGTTCCCTCCACTTTTTGAACTTGGGTGGGCGATTGCGAGCGCGATGACATTCTTTTCAGAGGCTATATTTTCTAAGAGATCTGCTTCAGCAGAGAGGCATAGGTCTTGAAGGTCTTGAAGGTATAGGCCAGAGTCGCATTGAGATCGTTAAAGAAGGTTGCACGCCCAGAGAGGTACTCATATGCCATCTTGCCATCCATCACATTGATCTCTGGAGGAGCACCATGGCGAGGAACCTTGCCAGGCTCACAATGCACCTGGACAAAGTGCACCTTCATCCCATCCACATGGCACTTCATGAGCTTATCAAAGACTGTTGTCTTCAAATCAGATGCCTTCACGGTATTATATTTATTCTTCCACTCCATAATCTCTGTGCGATCCTGCTTGACCACATCAAGACCTGTCTTCTTTCCCCCTGTTTCTCCCCCAAGAGGAATTGTCTCCCATCCCGCAAAACACCCTGCCAAATTCTCATGCAAGGTACCCATCTTCATCTCGAGATACTTTTGAGCCAGACGAGCCTTTTCTGCCTGTTGAAAGTCTTCCTCAGTCATATCTCCATGATTCATGAGGACAGCCTTGAGCGATGTGTCAGGAATACTCGCCGAGACGTGGATATTCTCCAGACCGTCATAGACGGGCTTGAGAAGAGCAACGTACCGCTCAATCTGAATCTCAGGAATCAAGTACCACGTACGAAGCATGTTGGGACTCCCTGATCAGGGCGTGCGCCTCTTCAATTTTTTCGCCGCGCACCCCTTCGTATAGAGATCTTTCGCTGCCGCGGCACTCAGCTTTGACACATCAATATCGGCAGGAATGGATACAAAGATCTTCTTCTTGACGTCGGTCTTATACATGTAAGGACCATATTGACCAACCGCAAAGACGAATTCCCCCACCTTCTTCGCCGTCCCCTTCTTCTCTAGTCGTTCCACCGTCTTATCAATGGTCTCTCCCTCGAGAAACGGAACCCGCACCTCTTTCCATTGCACATAGTCTCCATAAGGTCCCTTCTTCTTGAGAATCTCGGCTCCATCGTAAGATCCAAGGCGTGCTCCTGCTGCCGCTACTGCCGCCGCAGCAACAACCCCTTTTGCCGCCTCCAAGGTCAACTCCTGGATCTTGGTTCCTTCAGGTAAAGCAGTAAACACTCCACCAACCACGAGCAGAGGTTTACCCTTACTGAGCACAGCCTTGTATCCTTCCCCAAGCTCACAAACCTTCTCGGATTTCGAGGGTTTAGAGTCAGCACTCTGTAAGAGGAGATACTTCTCTTTATAAGACACCCAAATATCGCAACACACCTTCTTCCATGAATCTTCCCCTTTAGCAACCAAATCGAGCCGTTCTTCCATGGCAGACGTAAAGGAATAGTCAAAGAGCCCAGAGAACTCTTTCAGACACAGATCTAGCACAGATTTCCCTAGAGCAGTTGGCTTCAGCTTCTGTTTATCCACTCCTACCTTACGCTCTCGACGAAGAACGGTCGGCGGCCAAGAGCTAGGAGTTACCGTGAGAATCTCATCCGTCTGCTGAACGCCAGGACTATCGTACACTTCCACATACTCCTTTTGCAGCAAGACGTCGATAAGAGAGGCGAATGTCGATGGACGGCCGATTCCACACTGTTCTAGCTGTCGTACCAAGGTCGCTTGAGTGAAGCGAGGAGAAGGGAGAGTTTGTTTGGGTGTACTGGTGATACTCTTCCACTTGACTTTCTGTCCCTCGCGCAAAGAATCGATGGCATCCTCTTGCTCCTCATCTTCAGAATCCAGGGACACCTGTTTTCCTAAGACCTGCCACCCTGGAAAGAGAGTGGTTGATTTACTCGATACCCAGGAAAATGCATCAGGATCGGCGTCGAGATGATACTTGACGACCCGTTTCACTCCTGTGGCAGGGGACATGGTGGATTGCATACTCCGTTTCCAAATAAAGGCGTATACTTTCCTCTCGTCAGGTGTACCGACAATTTCCTTGATTTCCATATGGGTAGGACGAATAGCTTCATGGGCTTCCTGGGCGTTCCCTTCCTTGACCTTCACCCCTTTGACCGAGCCAACATAGGCCTTCCCATACATCTTCTCCACCCAGGCATGGGCTTCCGCAACAGCTTCCTCAGAAATGACCGCACTATCGGTTCTCATATAGGTGATATGTCCCGCCTCATATAACTTCTGTGCGATCTGCATGGTCGTCTTTGGATTGAGTGAATAGGCTGCAGACACTTCCTGTTGCAGAGTGCTGGTAATCAAGGGTTTCGGTGCAGAGGCAGACCATGCAGACTCTTTAACTGAATACACGGTTGCTTCCGTTGACTGATGGATATTCTCCAGATAGTTCCTCACGGACTCTTCATCGCTCAGATCATCTTCCATCACGCCCCCGTACTCTCCTAGATCCATAGTAAGTCCCCAGGAGGATACGGATACATGCGACTCGATGGCCTGTTCTCTCTCATAGACTAAGCGAAGGGCAGGTGTCTGGCACCGTCCAGCCGAAAGTCCTCGCGCCACGAATTTCCACAAGAGGGGAGAAATGGTGAATCCAATCATCATATCGAGAACGGATCGTGCTTGTTGAGCATAGACTTTATTCATATCGATGCGCCTGGGATTTGCGATGGCGGCCTTGATCGCTTTCTCGGTAATCTCATGAAAGACTGCTCGAGGAAAGGAGCTGGGATCTTTCTTTAACAGACACGCAACGGAATAGGCGATTGCTTCTCCTTCACGATCATCGTCCGCACATAAATAGATGGTTGACGCATTCTTTGCCGCTGATACAATGGTACTCATGGTCTTTGCCTTTTCCTGAATGAAGGTATAGCGAAGGGCAAAGTCCGACTCGAGTCCAAGGGCATCGAGATCTTCCTCCAGTTTACGAATATGACCCATGGTGGCGAGAACCTGATAGCCTGCTCCTAGAAATTCAGCAATCTTTTTACACTTGGCGGGAGATTCGACGATGACCAGCTTCATGAGGACTTCTCTGCTCCGAGGAGTATTAGCTCAACTTTTACTTATGTGAATACTAGGTCTAGAAGTGGAATTCTCTTCCCTTTTTAAGAGTGTTCATTTCTTTAGAACATTTCTTCTTCGTACACTTTGCATGCTTTCGTATTAATCTTGAAAACTTCGATTTAAGATACACCTTGTCTAAACAATCGTTATCATTGAATCCGTTAGATGCCGTTTCAGGGCACAGGGTATCCTGTTCCTTTCTCAAGTGTTTACTTGCATTGAGAAGTTCTTTCGTATTTAATTTACCACATTTTCTTGTTTTGCATCGTTCAAGAGCTTTTATACGACGGGTTTTTTCATTACTATTGAATAACTTTGTAATACTATCTATAATCATCTACTACAGACCGATAAATAGTACGGGGCACGGGTCTAAGGAAAATCTATGCTGAGTCTACAGATGAGACGGGTACACCACTCCAATATCACGGAGTTTGTCCAAAAACGGAATATTACGTTTGATGCCCTGTACTCATCCGATTCTGATGATGAGCCAGCTCCAGCTCCAGCTCCAGCTCCAGCTCCAAGGCCTGAGACCCCGACTCAACCCTATGACAAGGGTGAAGACGCGATCAGTGTCTGGACACAGAGGGTGATTGAATCCTTTGAGAAAGCCAGTGAAGTGAAGAAGCCTCTCCCTACGGATTTTAAGGAAAGTCTGGGACGTCTGAGTTTTTTCCGTAAATCAGTACCCAAAGAGAAGCCCAGCACGTCCTCCGTACAGACGAAGTAGGGCATATGTTTCTGCCCAGGCGTAGACGGTATACGTGGGAACTGAGGATGAATGAATATGTCCTCGAAGTGGTTTGAAGGTCAAATCGAGTTCCACCCGTCGAATTTTATCATGATTCGCATGACCCATTGCATTTGTAATGCCGAATTGTTCATGCTGTGTACCGAAAGGGATATGATAATAATATTTATTATGCCAAGGAGACTTCCTCTGTTCGTATCCTGGAAGAATGCTTCGAAAGAGGGCAGGGTAATCTGTTGCATATCTGACGAGAGATCCTTCATACACGAGCGACAGGGATGATATGGGTTCAGAATCGATTGCACTGTATGCTGGAACTAACGGGCTGTATTTTCTCGTACTTAGTCCTTGCGCATCAGGCCACCAAATATTCGATCCGCTCACATTCAAATCGCGCGTGGCCAGGAAGGGAGCATTAAAGGCATCGGCTTCAGGGCGATGTACCATAAAATAGAGATCACGGGTTAAATTGGGAATGCTCAAGGGAATCTGAGCTGTCGTTGCTCCCCCTGTATCATAGACAAAGGGATAGTGTTGAACAATAGGATACGTGACATTAGCTAAGCGAATACGATTCGCTTCAGGTTTGTCTAAATAGATGTATTCGAGTAAGAGGTAGGAATCGACCATATCGTAGGCATTTGAGGTCGTCAGTCCGCTCGACGATCCATTCGTATACTCGAAGGTTGTATTGCTTAGGGGAGTGTAAATAGGAATATTATTCTGGCAGTAAAAGGGAAGAGATCCCACCGTGAAGGTCGAGGTGCTAGTCGTATTGGATGTATTAGATAAGGAAAAGGCTAGGGGCGGGTCAGAGACATATAAGGAATTAATGGTGGAAAAGTTCACGGTGATTTGCACGGCATCGAGACTGATGGCGTCGATAGGGAGAGCTGCGGCAGGGTCGCCGCGCATGAACCAGAACGGAAGGGGGGTGATGACTTCTTGATTCGTTGTCTTGTGCCCATTCGATTTGGCGGTGAATCCTGAATCATGACGCCCTATCATGCGATTGACAGTAGTCACCTTCTCTAACGGGGTATGAAACTCATCGAGCATTTCTAGTAAGCGTCCATCAAGTGTATCAATAGGTTCTCCAGCAATGGTAAGTTCAGTTTTCTGAACGAGGGCATGTCCTAAGGAATTCGTCCAGCCGAAGGTGGTGCTGGTCGTATATCCTGGCGGAGCAGCTGCGGCGGCAGCATCCTGGATCGTTTTGATATCTGGCATGATGGTGACCAAAAAGACGCGCGAGACTAAATGGCCTCGTCTAGGTATGGTCGCTCGTGCGGTTGTTCCGAAGGAGGCTTTTCCATCAAAGTTCAGACGATGCCATTCGGTAGTGAATCGTCCCGTTTTACGAAACACCTTTTGAACCGTATCGATTTTGGGAATTCCTTTCGGAGGAAGAAGTCTATCATCTTGTAGACCTGAATAGAGAATGCTTAATAGGCTCGCCGAAGACATCTCTCTATACAATCGAGGAAAGTTCTAAGTAGGGGCGCCTAAACTCAGGCGACTCATACAGAGTATGCCTAAACTCGTGGTCTTTGATTTTGACTACACCCTTGTCCCCTTCGACTGTGACAAGGATAGGGTCGCTCCCTTTGTTCCGATTGAAGACTATAATCGTATGCTCGTGCCGTCGGATTTGGCTAGGCTTGCTCCTTTTACACCAATTGAAAAGTATATTCTGGATTGTTATGGAAGGCCGGCAAATCCATACCATGATGTGCCGGCGATTCTGGGCTATTTAGTTGATCAGGGAATTCCTTTTGCCATCGCATCACGGAATCCGAGTGCGCACACGATAGAAGCTCTCCTGCGCGTGATCTTGGTTCCGACGAAGCATGGGGTACGAACTGCATGGGACTGTCTTCCTAGTCGTGACTACTTTCAGGCCTATAGCAGCGGTCTTACGAATGGAAAAGAACGCCATTTTGCTGCCATTCGCAAGGCATCCAATATCCCATTCACCGATATGCTCTTTTTCGACGATCTCTATGAGAATATTAAGTATGCGGAAAGGCAAGGGATCACCAGTGTCCAGGTCACAGGAGGATTAACATGGAAACTCTTTTTATACGGGATGGATAAACAGATCAAACATCCTGCAAAAGCTGAGCCCCCTTATATCTGTATGAACCCTCAAGATCAACTTAATCCATATAGATATGACTGACCAGTCCATTTTGATAGCGCAGCCAATTCAGCCGTATGACATAGACTAGGACTTCCCACTCTTTATTCAGTTCCCCCTCAGGATGTTTGACGGTGAGGGCAAGTTTCACACTTTGTAACTTGGATGCATTTGCTGTCCCTGACGGTTGATGCTTCCCAGGAGTTTTGGCAAACGAATAGCCATAGATGTATTGAGAATAAGCGGCGATCCCTCCCTGGTGGAGATACCCAATGTGTTGGCGAAACCACTGTTCTTCCTTTTGCACAATCTCTGTTCCATTCAAGTAAATGGAGGCTTTCACTAAGAGGGGAAGTTGAGGATTTGTCACAGGATCGAATTCCTGTGCGGTAACGGAAGAATAGTTTGTATAGTCATTCTGCATAGAATTTGCCTTTCGTCGAATGACCCATAGAATTTGTTCCATGGGATGATTGATTTCCAGGGGAAGTTGCACACTGATATAATCTTCTACGGAGGATGTCACGCTATACTTTAACGGTTCCAGGAAAGTAAAGGACTCGACATTTCTCACGAGCGATTCAAAGGGAGAACGGAGAATGGCTTCGCGAATGGATCCATTTGTATTTGCGGTATAGGTAATGAGCTGGATTTTCTTGAAGCTAGGAGCAGCCAAAGAGGTCTGAATGACACGAGGAGTATTACCGCTCAAATCAGATCCGCGATCGATGACGGCGATCTGTTTCCCCAGGGGTGTATTTCCTGCAATACAACTATCATACTTTGTCTCCGCTTGCAACCCACTCATCACGCACTGATCGAAAGGGCGAAGAGTGAGATGGAGTTTGACGGAACCGGGTTTGGTTGCAAGGAGAGGAAATCCTTCACTGAGGGCGATGCGTTGGAAAAAGAAGAGAAGGGGAATACAAAGAGTTCCTGATTCGGTTGGAAAGGGGCTGGTCGAAGGTTGCGTATAGGGAAAGGCACGTTGTCCTAATCCGTCGATGGCAATCCCATAGCGGGTTTGTATATCCTCATTCAATCTCCCATAGATATTCATAAAGTCGCCATCGATTCGTTCGATCGTCACTCCATTCACCTCTAACTCAGCCTGTTGAACGATGACGGTACCTAGATTTGGTGCATAGTTCCATATGGGTTGTCCAGATGCATAGATATACTGTCCTGTCTGAAACCGAGCCAAACTCGTATCATCTAGCCAATGACCAAGTTCGATTTGGACAAAGGTGGACATGAGAAGGTCGCCGCATCCAACGGAGGGAACATCAAACGTAAAGCGTTGTCCAAATGCGGTTGGACCACGGAAAGGAAATTGTTGCAGGGAAAGAGTAAAGGGGTGTACTTTTCTGTCGGGAGTAGGGAGCCACCAGGTGGACAGAGCATCCAGAGGGAAGAAATGATTATCTTGGAAATCTCGAGGAGTCAAATCGAGAAGGGTGGTTATATCTGATCCGAAGCGTACAGAGTCCATGCTCGTCTACTAAGGAGTTGCTTAGGTGTACTAAGGAGTTGCTTAGACCTGGCGATCTAAACTCTGGAAGCGTCTGTATACTAATGGATACAGTAACCACCATCTCCCTGATGTCAATATTGTCGGGAGCGATGATGTATATTATGTCAATGGTTCCTTGGACAGCTATCTTTATTTTGACGCGCCCCCTCGGCTTATATTTGTATATCTTGAGAGAAAAGGAATCGTGTGTAAATATTCAGAAAAAGGTACAGAATCAGTGCAGCACCTTGCTAGATGGAGGAAAGGGAAGTGGATATGCCATTGGATATTGGTTTTTTCTTTCCTTGCAGTCCTCAGAATTTGATAGTATGAGTGCTACTCTTATTTGTACAAAAGCCACGTATGAGCGGTTGATTGCGGATGATGACGATAACGACGACGATGATGTTCAGGTGCTTCCTCGACTTGAATCGATTGAGTCTGAAGAGAAGATCGGGCTTCTGGAACGGTATGGTACACCCAAACATTATTATTATCGAAAGAGGGATTTCACGCTCGATAAGGAGGAACGGCCTGAACAGACGGCCATTCTGGATCAACTTGAGCGTGATCTGAAGCGGCAATCGTATCAATGCATCCTTTTACACGGAAAACAGGGCACGGGGAAATCAATGTTGGGATTATTTTTGGCAAGACGGTTAAAGGGTACCTTTTGTAATACGATGAATCCCTTTGAAGCAGGAGATACCTTAGCAAATGTCCACAGTCAAGCAGATACCACGAAGAAGAATCCCCTGATTCTGATGATCGATGAGATCGATGTGTATCTGAAGAAAGTGGCAGTTGGAATTCCTGCACATAAAAACTTGGATATCATGGTGAAAGATAAGGCATCGTGGAACCGTATGTTAGACAGTATTCAGCGAGGAATGTTCAAGAACCTTATTTTGATCTTGACCACGAATGAGACGCCAGACGCCATTCGTTCCATTGACCCCTCTTATATCCGTCTTCCCCGTGTCAATCGAATCGTTGAATTAAAGGATGTGATTTTTCCCGAGGGAGACGAGGTGGCGGAAAAAATTGATGCGCCCAGCCTGCCCTGAGCTAAGTCCTATCATGCAGCAGGTATACATCGACGCAATGCACTCTTTCGACAGTCTGAAGCTGCGCAACTACATGGAGAACATGTACTCCTTCGATGTTCTGAAGCTGCGCAACTACAATGACTACTTTGTCTATATTCAGTTTGCGTATGCTATGCTCTATCTTACCGTGGCGTCCTTTCTTCTCATGACCATCATTGTGATGGAGAAGAGGTGTAAGGAGGCCTATCCTCTACGCGAGCTCGCGATATCTCATGCTGAGGTGGATTCCGATGAGATTCCTGAGTCAGAGGCAGATGCAGAGCCAGAGGCAGAGCCAGAGCCAGAGGCAGAGCCAGAGGCAGAGACTAAGACCTGTGCAAACGACTGTTGCCCCATCGGCCAGAGTTTCAAGACATATTACGCAAAGTACACCGATGAGGCACTTGAGGAGAAGAGGCTAAGCCTCCTGACTCAGTGCGATGAGGTAGGGAATGAGTATCGAAAGGCAAAGGAGGAGCTGGCTGCTCTAGTCAAGAGGGTCGAGCATGGGAAGATGAGGAGTACTCATCTGGTGTCATCCTATGAGCGGATCGAGGAGATTTGCCAGCTGCGAGCGGTTCGCGCCAAGCTTTCCCACCATTCTCTAGCAGAAATTCACAACATGCATGATGCTATTGAGAAGTGGAAGCCATTTGAGTATGCTCCAGAGGGGTTGTACCCCTTTCAGAAGGATATTTGGCATGCAGCCATTGTGGATGAGATTTGCGCCAGATCCAAGACAGCATAAACATTAGGCGCTTAGATAGTATATGTATACTCTGGAAGTGTATGCTCGCAACCAATATGAATTAGCGGACATTATCTCTTTTTTACAGAAGAATCATGTGGTGTATAAGAATAGTACCACTCCTCGCTTGAATGAGAGTCTTTTCTTTATCCGATATGCGAAGGATGAGTTACATACTCCTTCTCCTGAATTCAAAAGTCTTTGTGGCAGAGAACATCTGAACAAACAGGGACAGATCCGAGGGGCACATATGTTTACGTTTCTTCAACAGCAACTTGTGAATCCCAATTGTTTCTTTCTGGAGGGATTAATGAAGACGCCTGAATATTTGGCTACCCAGCATCTAGAGAAAGACCACGATGCATAAGTATGAAACTCTTGGTTGGTTATCCACTTCCTCAGGGGTATCCTATCGTCAAGTATCCTGTTTACACGAGCATTATCTGTCTCTCGTCGACGTTTTCTGTTCTATATCATCTGTATGAAGAATCAAATCGTGTTATTACAGTATTTGATTTTTGTATGGCAGCTATATGGTGTATCTATGATGTGCATATGATCAGGTCGAATGCGAATATGTATCTCAAAATGACTCTCGCCTTGCTCTGTATGAATCTGTGTATTCCGTACAATGAGTACTATCCTATATATCACAGTGTCTGGCATATCCTGAATGCTGGAAAATGTCTCTATACAACTCGTCTGGTTGCACGGGGCTCGAAAGTGGTTTCGGTATAAAGGTTGCTTTACGCATATGATGTATGAACACATTGGCGTTCCGAGGCATGCAACAAGGATATCCTCATCCAAGACTTGAATTTAATTGGCCGATAGGGAAAGAGATACCTGCGGATATCCGTCGCATGAATATTCACGAGTTTTACCTTGCGGTACAATTGGCCGCCAAGTGTATTCATCATATGAAAGGGGATTCTGTTGACCTTGCTGAGTTATCAGATCGATTCACAACCTCTTTAGCAGATCTACGAATTGAACACTTAAGTGAATTTGATCACTTACGAGATCATGTTACGAATGAACGGGTTAAGATTCTCGAGGAGTTAGAGGGGATTACGCGCCGACTCGATGCATTGAAGGGTCAACTGGAGGCACAGCCACAACAGCCACAACAGCCACAACAGCCACAGCCACAGCCACAACAGCCACAGCCACAGCATCAGCCACAGCAAGAGCCCAGACGCGGTCGTGGTCGTCCTAGGAAGTCAACTGCTTCAGTATCTTAGGAGCATTCTCCATATGAACTGTGGTATAGTCTGCCTCCACTAACCAGACCATCTCCGTTTCGTGGATCTCTGTTATAGGAAGAGTATCGTCCAGATACAGGTGTGCCCCTATTTCAATTGGCGCCCCTGTCTTTGGACTCACAAAGATAATGAGAAGGGCATGGCTGATATCACGATCGCGAAAGCGCCGTCGAACTGCAGACCGCCGCCCCGCGTCCCAGCGAATCGTTACCATATGCGAGAAAGCTTCGTCTCCAGTATAGACGCCTAAGATTCTCATGTCGTCATACATGGCCAGAATTGTCTCTCTCATTACTGTGACTAAGGGCGAAACTTTAGATCTACTATAGATCTAACGTGATGCACTGCATAGGAATTAAATGATAATTAAGGAATTAAAAGCGTATCTATTCCACCATTAAATCGATCAATAAATTTCGAATACTTTAATTCTTCCATACAGTATTTCTTGATATCAAACAGACTTTCTTCGTTATACTGAGGATACGACTTGCATACATTATCATAAAGATATGTCCCTTGAAACTCTATATTTTCGTATAAAATTACAGGTCTATTTTTCTTAATTGTTTCCACCCCCTTAGAGAATATAAAGTTCTCAGAGCCTTGTGCATCACAATGAATATATCCAATATTATCTAAATTCATGGTATCGATCGTTGTCAATTTAATTTCTTCGCCACCATCCCCTAGCCCAATTCCACCGAAATTACATGGTAAACGATTTTCTTCGTTGTAGCGTTTTTCTACAATACCACCGCCCCCATCTAAATCAATATTGTTCATTTTACCAGTTCCTTCGTAGCAAAATACACCTAGATTATTGGGAATAATCGTTTCTTGTAAATTATTCTGATGTATATTTTTAAGTAATAGAGTATACATGTTTTTCTGAGGCTCATATACATGTATTTTTTTCCCCTTGGTTAAAAAAGAAGCATACACAATCGAGGATGTTCCACAATGCCCTCCTATTTCTAGAATATTACGATTTGGATCTATATATTTCTGTAATTGTAACATAGTATCAATATCCCAATATCCCCCCATTTTAAACTCGTATGAAATATAGGCTTCGTTTTTATATAAGGTAATTAAACCATACTCTGTAGGAAATGTTTCCATTATAGGTGTGTGTAAACTACTACTTTAGACCTATTAAACATTGCATTAAATTGAAAGCATGGATGAAGTCTTCCCCTCTAAAATAAATCTAAGGTCATGCACCGTACAGATCCTCCTGATTGTTCAAATTCTCGAGTATCGACTTCGCGCACTGTCAATCCAGTGATAGATTCTAAGGCACGTTTTGCCTTAGGATCTGTTATCTTATGTGTAATCAACTGTTTCCCATCCACTATAGAATTCAAGCAAAACGAGTCAGGAGTATCAAGTACATGAACTTCCCCAATAAACTTCCGCATCTTCTCAATACTTTTTGCACTAAAGGCGCGTTTGTGGACAATACACTGATTCCCCAATTCTAGCATTGCCACGTCTAAATGATAATAATCTGCCGACTCTAAAGGAACCACGAGGATCTTTGGTGGCTCGACTCCATATCCTCGATACACACGATTCAGAATCCTCTGTAACACGACAAAACTCTGTTTTGTTGACCGATGCCCGTATCCCCCAATGGCTTTTTTCCCTCCATCAAACCATTTCAATTCAGCCTGTCCTTCAAAGGGAGGACCCGTAAAGGGGATCGTCTTCCATCCCATCTCGTGAAAGATCTGCGTCAAATACGGAAGTTCTCGCTTCCGCTGAGGATATTTCATATTGGGTAAAAGAATCACTCTCTCGGGAAGTCTTGGCAGACAGAGTCCTCCATTTGCCACAAAGACCAAGTCAGGTAAATCCTGAGCAAGGACTCGATAGACAACCACCTTCCCCGAAAACTGTTTGGTCAGTACACGATGTTCTTTCTCAACACCTCGACCATCGACCGTATGATGTATATCAATGTAAGGATTTTGTTTATCTTGCATTGATGTAATGTCAAACGTAGTTGGTTCGATACATAGGCGTATCATCTACTCTACACTTACAAACGAGGCGCCTGGCGGGTAAGAAAGGTGCTGGTGAATTTGACTGGCATGAAACACTCCTTAAAGATGGCGATCGCATCCTTTGGATCAAATGTTTTGCAGGAAAATACATCTAAATACACTTCATCAGAATCTTCGCTAAAGTGGGCAGTTATGTTCGACGTCTCAATTAGTTGTACCAGAGTATATCCTTTCTGCACGGATGTTCCAAAGCGAACAATCTGCGGTTCACCGTACGCCACCATATCAATCCCTTTGACCAGTCTCTTCGCAAACTCACGAATCCTTTCTTTCGAGCAAATGGCCTCGTGATCGCATCCTGCCGCATTAACAAGTAAGTGATATCCCCAAGATTTGCGTTTCCGTGTGACTCGCTTCCCCATCTACCCAGGGAGAATAATCCATTCCTTAGGAAAGAGATTCGGAACAGGAACCCCTTCCACTCTCGGCCAATCTTCTGTAGAAAAATACGACGGATTGATCCATCGTTGAGGCACAATGACGCGATTCCGCGTCGCATGCGCCCCCAAGAACGCCCCCCACCAGCTAAAGGTGGAATTAGAACAGACGGCTTGACTACACAGCGTCATCAACGCCAACGTCTCCAGTTCATCTAAGCCCGTAACCAGCTGAAACCGCCCCTCCTGAAACAAGGGCTGCGCGGCAACCCAGTCCATGTCATCGGACACCACCAACCCCTTTTGCACAGACAGCATGGCCACTGCCCGTTCAAAATACTCAATGGGTTGAACATAATGGATATGGGATGCGCGGATATAATCCCCTCGCCGAACATGGACAAAGGCATACGTCTCAGGATAACGTTCCCTGAGGCGGCATCGATATGGCTCAAGACCTTTCAGAAGAAGAGCACGAACCTCATCTTCATAGGGAAGAATTGCGGGATAATACTGGAAATAGGAGGAGAGAGCTGTTCCTGGGCGAACCTGGTGAGGAGACCAGGCAGAAAATCCTTGAGGGGAAAAGGGGGAGTATGCCACGTCAGTACAAGGGGTGCCGAACCAAAAGATACTTTTCGTATAATCCTCTTTGACCGTTTGATGAGCTTCACAGGTCATATCTTGTATATACAAGGGAACATTCAGCTCCTTTGCTGTTATATATCCCGCGACAACAATGAAGATCTGGTTTCCTAAGCCTCCTATACGGACAGGAACAATACCAGGGACAAGATCAGGTTCCATGGATATGGGCAGTCGAATCTGTTTATACCATAAAAAGTTGAATTGTAGCCTAGAAGTAGAACGTGTCCGAATGTCCTGTCAATGTGGAAATGCTGCAAGTTACAAGTGCGCGAACTGTAAAAAGCCTGTATGTGATGATATAAACTGTGGAATGGATACGGTTGATGGATATTTATGCGGAGAGTATACTCAATGGGGTTGTGGAAAGAAGTATACGACCTGCGATGAGTGCGAAGAGAAGGCGATCCACGAGGGCGATTTTGTCCAGTGCGACGAGTGTTCTCTGAATATGTGTGAAACATGTGCAGAGGATGTCATTGTGCAGTGCGACGGCTGTGATACACGAAAGTGTAAGGAGTGTTCTCCAAGTGTTCAGTGCAAGATCTGTGCGACGACCTTATGCACGGATTGTATGGAGGGAGGGATGGAGTGCGAGGCCTGCAAGGGGTCTATTTGCGAGGCCTGTATCGAGGAGCACGTGTGCGATGGTGCGGCTGCCGATGAAGAGGAGGCTTAAAGAAGACTTCTATTCATCTATTAGACCCGTGGGGGCGGTGGTTTTGTAGTTCAATGGTAGAACACACGGCTGTTAACCGTGTAACGGAAGATCGATACTTCCCAAGACCGAATTTTTTTGATCGACGTTTCGTCACTCAACAAATTTCCCTCTCACATAGTCAAAATCGAGTGGTGCCACTCGTATAGAGGTGAATTCGCTTGCATTATCGTTAAACTTGAGAATATGTTGATGATTATTCCAGGTAACAGATACTCTTCTAGTATCAATATTGCTAAAGGTACCGTTACCCCAACTCGTATTTACTACGTCATTGAGAAAATGGATATAACCATTTCCCCAGGTAAACTTTTTTCCGATATAGGGGGGTAAAGAATTATTCGATGATGGAGCTATGAGTAATTCCTTGAAAAATTTACTCATTCGGGTATATTTATGCTCAAAGTTACCAATGGGATAGGAGAAATGGCAGATAGATGCAGTTTCTGTATTACGAACTTCAAGCATATCTTCGTATAAACTCACGTACGGGACGAGAGCCACTGTATCAACCAGTCCAGCCATAAAGGCATGATAATTAATAAAGGGTTGATCTAAGGCGTAAGGAGGGTTTCCCTTGAACTCAGTGGTGTGCTTGAGTATACGTTGAAAAAGATCCTTGATGGCGGGAGAAGGGGGGAACAGCAGGGTTCCGCTATTCATCCCTCGAGTTGATGCTTCGATCCGAGAAAAATCAAAGAATTGTCCACCAAAGTTCTTGCTCACCAGTGTACCTGAAGCGATACCATACAGTTTATCAATAGGGAAAGAAAAGATTGGACTCACATCACGTCGAATCACGATATCGGTATCGAGATAGAGTATTTTCTCGTACTGATCAATCTCTGGCCAGTCAAAGATATGTAGTCTAGCACAAGCGGCGTCAAAAATACCTGAGCAGGGGATGCAATGCAATCTGCAGGTTACTTCAGTGCGAGAAAACATCGCCTGGAGATCGTCGACAAAATCGTCGGATGTTAAAACTAAGAGATCCACAGGGGAGGAAAACCGATGGAGAGAAAGGAGCAGAAGTTCGAGGAGGCGAATATATTTTTTATTGTGAAATACACACATGTAGACAAGGTTCATTTATCTAGATGTCTATATTTTTTTCCACTGATTTACGCAGAATATAAACAATTCATAACCGTCCCTCCCTCTGAGAGGAAAGAGGCAACTTCTTTGAATCGAGAGCGAATGAGCACATTCTTTGCTGAAATTAGTTCAGGAGAAGGACGGGTCATGTGATAACAATATAAAAGGTATTTTGTGTGCATCAGAATCTTCTGAAAATAGTCATAGAAGATGAAAAATGAGAGTTCGCTCAAACTATGTGCTCCAATGACGAGATCCACTGGCTTGCTATAGGCATCATAATCATATGCTGAAACAGAAGTCCATCGGTCGGTATTCACCCCTGTTTCCTTCAAATACCACTTCTGAAGTTCACTCACGTGGGGTAAATCAATGGTAACCCAGGAGGTGAATGGTTGCTTCTGATTCAAATAAAGCCAGTTCCCATACCCTCCTCCAATTTCAATGATGCTTGAAACGGACTCAGGAAGCTTCGTAAAGAGGAACACGGACATCATGATGTGCCGGCTATCAAGATTATTGTATGCACTATACTTAGATCCACTTCTCTCATACCCAACTGCCTTCCTTCCCTCTAACACCCCAAGATAGTCTGCATAGAGGTCTGGATTTATCGTCTTCGCAATGGCGACAGCCTCTTCATCTGGTGGAACATCCATGTTTTCCGTAAATCCATAAATGTCTCGTTCACTGCGAAAGGATGCAAACAGAGCCTGGGTATCTTGAACTTCCTTAAATTTATTGATCGAGTGTTGGAAGACGTGTGAATATCCTTCCATTAGTACTACTAACCATTGTCTTTTTTAGGCCTTGGATGTAGAAAATTGGTTCATCATATTTAAGGCATAGGCATTTTTTCCCTCAGATTCCCAGTGCTGTTTTCCAATATGATTGCTATATATCATAGGAAAAAAGACCGTCTTATATCCTGCGGCAAAGTATTTGTTGGCATAATCACGTTCAAAGAACACGTTGGGGCTGGTATAGTCGCCAAGCTCAAGAATGACGCGGGTACGAACCATGGAGGGTTGGAGAGAATAATGTGGCCAGTAGCCACAATTCTTTCCTACGAGTCCCTCACGTTTCTCGTGGAGGATACAGTCTTTCATATCAATGCCTCCTACACGATCCATATCTTCATATATAACTCCATAGTTACGATTAAAGACGACTTGGTGAATTGCCTCAGGTTCATATTTCTCGAGAAGGGAGATAGCATCCTTCACATAGGAACGCTGGCGAAAGAAGAGCCAGTCATCTTCCATATGAATCCAGTATTGGGGATTGACTTCCTTTAACTTTGACCAGATGATATTCATACTTTCACGATGTCCCTTTTCTTCAGGGGATTTCATATAATAGTGGAAAAAGGGGAATTGTTCCATCATGGCGGCGCGTTCGACCTGGCTTGAGTTATCATCCACGCAGAAAAAGTAATCCACCTCGTCAAGATCAGTCCACGTACTTAACATGGAACAGATTGTCTTCTGAAAGAGATCGAATCGTTTACATGTCGTCACCGTGAGCATGACGCGCACAGGTGTTTCCTTTCGTGTTATCATACGAGAAGGGGAGAGGAAGGCGTCATCACAGGAACGAAGGTAGGTGTAGAGAATCTTATGTTGCGCTTCTTGTAAATGAATCCCATTTGCTCTCATATACTCGACATACTCGAGAACGAACTGTACATACTCGAGTGTCTTGGGAATATGGTTCACAAAGAATTGTAGATTGTGCATAACATTTTGGATCCACCATGCGGGGGCAAGAAATTTATGCGTTAATATACTCGTAAACATCTTTGCACAGAGGGCATAGTCCTTACAGCGATCTGCCACAATAATCATATAGTAAGGGAGGTAAAAGTCAGGATCACAGCGTCTGACGAAGAGTTTTTCTTGGATGGAATCTGTTGCATATTCATTCTCATAATAGGATTGTATACCCTTGTAATACATGAGAGCCACCTGGGGGAGACCGGCATTGAGATAATACTTGATGAGTCTGCTTACACATTCGACGCGTCTCGAATCATAGCGAAAAGATTCAACCAGATAAAAGAGTCCTTCCTTGGGCTTGGAAAGAGCTTCACATTGATCAAAGATTTCTAGGCAAGAAATGTATTGTTCCTGGCACCAAGTCTCGAAGGTTAACACCTTTTTATAGAACTCGATAGCCTTTTCTTTGTCTCCCGTGGAAAGATAGCTTTGTGCACAATAAAAAGCATAGCGTTTGTATATAGTATCATTCGCTTCAAGGGTTTCATAATAGGCTTTCTCAAGAATCATGGCATCCTTTTCATATTTCTTCGGATCTTTACTTCTTGCCCCTCGGCGTCCTGAGACAAAGTGATAGTCTCCTAGAACATCTTCTGCATCATCGCAGTCTTCAATACACGATGCACATTCATGTAGGACACCAATATACTTCCATCGCTTTCGATTATTGAAGAGTTGTCCTCGACGATATTGTATTCCACCACGTGCCCCGAAAGTGAAGCGATACCAGTCTTTGGTTAAAGGAGGAAGGCGAAAGTTTCCAACGATCTCATCGTCCGCATCCCAAACAAAGGCATAGTCTGATGTATTGTAGGCCATTTCAAAGGCGAGAGTGCGATTATGTCCGAAATCCTTCCACTCATGACGATGAATAGCTCCCGGAATGTTTTCACTTGCAAAGAACGATTCTATTTCTGAAATGGTATTGTCTGTTGATCCGGTATCACATATACACCAGGAGTCAAATCGTATATACGTAAGAAGATGTTTCAGAGTATCGCGAATGAGATGTCCTTCGTTCTTGACAATCATGGTCAGACAGATAGACATTTCTTGTGGGAGGGGGGAAAATCACTAGGGGGGATATCCGCAGGGAAAAATGTGAGGGGGATGTAGTAGGGTATGGATAGTACCTCAAGTTCATTATCATCAATTTCTGAAGAAGGAAATAATAACGAAGGAAGTAATATGGAATCAAATAGTACACCAGAGACGTATGGGGCTGAAGGGTCTGCTGTAGGATCTCAACAGCGTATTGGTGGAGGTGCAGCATCTCAGCAGCTTTTTGGTGGAGGTGCGAATTACGTGCCTTCTGGATCGTTGTCTAGGTCTGCAAGTTCAGTATCACACAAAGAAGATGTAGTTGGTAGTGTATTAATACAAATAATGGAAGGTAAAGTTGTTGGTGAATTAACTCCAATCACTATTACAGATGATGCTATTTCTGATGAATTAGTAGAAAATTCAGATAGTTCAGATGAATTATTTGATTTAGATGAAGAAGATGTTGTTAAGATTCAAAGTCAAATCGATTCACTTGAATCAATCGAAGAAAAATATAAGCTTGAACTTACAAGGCTAGACTTGGAATATCCCACGGAAGAATATACAACTCTTCTTATAAGCGAAGATGCAGAACATCATACCCATGTTACACCAACACCTATGAAAAGAGATGAACGAACAAAGCGACCTACAAAACCATCTCCGCGAATACAAGAAATACTTGATCATCGCGCCGAGCTTGAAGAAAAAAAACGTATATTGCTTGAACTAAGAGAAGAAACTAAGCAGAAGAAGGCTGCACGGGCAGCAGCAATTGCAGAAAAAAAGCGTCAGCGTGAGGAACAATTGGAACAGTTCATGACAGAAGGTGCAGAGAGTGTAAATCTAAATAATACTCAGACCTCTACTGCAAGTTCAAATGGAGCTATGAATACGACTTACAACTCTACCACATCGTCTGTAGTAACCACGTTAGGGTTGGTGAGAGAGGAACTTCAAGAGGCTGGTGAATTATTATCTCGACAAGAAATTACTGGAGGAAGTGATCTTAATATGATGGCAAAGTTATATAGTATTTCTTCTAATCCATATGAGATTGGGGAATTACCCCAGTGTACATGTTGGATATGCGGATTTCCTATGTTAACAAAAGCTGAATATAAAGATACCACACGAATGATAAAAAGAGTACATGGACAAGTATCTCCAGAACATACCCTACCTATTTCAGCTGGAAATGCATTGATAGGGTTGCCGACAAGAGAATTTTACAGTAAATATGCTAGAAGACAAGGGTTTGAAGAAGCAATCGCTTTCTTGAAAAAGGGGTTAACATATTCTCACTTCTGGTGCAATGAAGTGAAGAATGCATTAAGACTTGTATCATGGCCGAATGGGAAACTCCCTACACCAAATCTTAAAAATATAGATTGGCTATTACATGCAATGTGGAATGGAATTAAGCGAACCACAGGAAATCGTTGGTTTGATCAATCTTCATGTTTTGTTGTCTATACGCCTCCAGATGGAAAAAGTTATAAATTTAGTAATTTAGTCCATTTTTTTGTATTAAAAGATAAGGTATGGGGGACTTCCGCAGCATTACAATCCAGTGAACTAGGAAAAGAGTGGAAAACGAAACGGTTTGCAGCAATTAATTTATTTCTAACAGGTATTTGCAATGATATAAAGCGATATACACACATATATTGTGAAAGAGATGGTAACAATGATCCAACGGAGCGACAACTATTTGATAAACTAAAAGAAATATATAGAGATAGAGTGGTTCAAGGTGTTAGATCCCATTATGATTGGCCACCTGCATTAGCATCCCATTCTCAGCGAGGTAACTATAGTAAAACAAGACGAGGTAGTAGGTCGAGACAACTTTCCCTTTCTCAGCGAGGTAAGTTTAGTAGGTCGAGAGGGCGTGGAGGACGTGGAGGACGTGGAGGACGTGGAGGACGTGGAGGGCATGGAGGGCATGGAGGGAATGAAGGGCATGGAGGGCATGAATCTAGGAGAACTTCTGTTACTTATCCAAAAGTAGTCAAGTCATCTATGAGTAAAAGAGGATTTACACATAAAAAACGTAAATAGTAATTCTCTTAGGACTACAAAAGAAAGTGTTATCAGTGGGTGAGCATTGTGTGATGGCACCGGTGTGTGCGATGATGCCCGAGTTAGCGAGAATGTTGTTGGAGTTGGAGTTAGTGCGTCCTCCGCGTGCTCCCTTGAA
>Ga0222712_10000590_pt1 | contig 47339 bp, 36 predicted proteins | sample C33_657DmetaG_FD_165043 | JGI IMG/M metagenome (GOLD analysis project Ga0222712, IMG submission 165043) | Estuarine water microbial communities from San Francisco Bay, California, United States - C33_657D | ecosystem: Environmental > Aquatic > Marine > Unclassified | place: USA: California... | reverse complement strand
TGGGCTTCCACCACCATTGGTTTAGCGCTCAGAAAAAAGGTTATAGCGGAGTAGCTGTATTTTCAAAAATAAAACCCGATCTAGTAATTACTGGAAATGGGCATAAGGAAAGTGATGATGAAGGCAGGGTAATACAACTCGATTTTGGAGATATTCGACTTATTAACGCCTACTTTCCATCGGGTACCAGCGGCGAGCTTAGACAGCAATTTAAATATACCTGGTTGGATGAACTGAAAACCTATTTAGACAAATTAAAAACTACGCATCCAAAAATAATATTGTGTGGTGACTATAATATAGCGCACGAAGAAATTGACATTCATGATCCAAAGGGAAATAAAAAAAGCAGTGGTTTTTTACCTCAAGAAAGAGAATGGATGACTCAATTTTTAGCAAGTGGGTGGATTGACACTTTTAGAGAATTTCATAAAGAACCTCACCGCTATAGTTGGTGGAGCCAGCGTTTTCCTTCCGTACGCTTAAATAATAAAGGCTGGAGAATAGATTACATATCGGTAACTACTCCATTAAAACAACAATTGGTAGATGCCGACATTTATCCAGATGTGAAGCATAGTGATCACTGTCCAGTTTATTTAGAACTCAAACCCTAATCATAGTACTATTGTTCATTGGCTTTCTATTGAATATTAAAAGATAGAATTTTTAAAATTTTTACAAATGATCATTTATAATGTTACTATTAAGGTACACCCTTCCATTGTCCCAGATTGGCTTATCTGGGTGAAAGTGGCGCATATTCCCGCCATTTTAAATACAGGCTGTTTTACTCATTCTACCATTTTACAATTATTAGAAACTGATGAATCAGAAGGTCCAACCTATGCTTTACAATTTCATACAGAAAGCAAAGCCCAATATAATCGATACATAGAGCTATTTTCGAATGAATTAAGAAAAAAGTCATATGAAAAATGGGGTGACCAATTCATTGCATTTAGCTCCATAATGCAGGTTGTTAACTAAATGTGTAAAATTAAAAATAGCACTTTTGTTCAATCAAATTCCTCCTTATATTGTCAGCAAATCCGCGTAGATACTGAATTTTACCACTATAACCAATGAAAGCCTTTACAGCAAAGGGTTTCACTGGTTTATCTTTCCCCTACTCTTGCCTATTAAAATGAATCGATTCATCTTAAATCCTTTAAGCTGTGGACTTACAGCGATTTCTTTTTTTTCAAAAAAAAGAAAAAAATATTATTGGAATAAAAAACCATCTATATTTGTTGATGTAAACTTTTAAAAACTCAATTATGAACAAAGCAGAATTAATCGCAAAAATTTCTGATGATGCTGGCATCACCAAAACACAAGCAAATGCAACTTTAGACTCATTCGTTGCAGCAGTTACAAAAACATTAAAAGGTAATGGTAAAGTTACTTTAGTTGGTTTTGGTACTTTCTCTGTATCTAAGAGAGCAGCCCGTAATGGCCGTAATCCTCAGACAGGAGCAGTTATTAAAATTAAAGCTAAAAAAGTAGCTAAATTTAAAGCTGGTAAAGAATTGTCTTCTAAAATCTAATGATCAGTCAAGTACATTAAAAAAGCAAGACGTATTAATACGTCTTGCTTTTTTATCTTATTCCATTTCACTTAATTAAAAATACTATCATGGGACGCGGAGATATCAAAACAAAAAAAGGTAAAATTGCAAAAGGTTCTTTCGGAAAATCTAGACCTGCAAAACCAGCTAAAAAAGTAGTAGTGGCAGCAGCAAGTAAAGAAGAAGCAGCCCCTAAGAAAAAAGTAGCAAAAAAGAAAGCTTAATATATTTCGGTTGATAAGTTGTTTGGGGAAACCTATCAACTTATCAACTTAATTCCCCTTAAAGAACACTTATCCTGTTCTGTATTATTGGCTTTATTACCACTCCCTCATTCAACCGACTTTCCTAGTCCGTTTTTTTATACTATTCAATTTAACCTGTCAGTTTTTTATCGCTAGCGGATATAAAATTAATTAGGCATTACCTTCAATGAAAAGAGCTTCCGAAATCTCGGAAGCTCTTTTCATTGATAGAATTATTTTATTAGCCCTTTACCAAGGTTCCAACCTTTTCGCCTGAAACTACTTTTAATAAATTACCAGTTGTATTCATATCAAATACAATAATTGGTAATTCATTTTCCATACACAAAGTAAATGCTGTCATGTCCATGACTTTTAAATTTTTATTGATACACTCTGCAAAAGAGATAGTTGAAAATTTTGTTGCAGTAGGGTCTTTTTCAGGATCGGCAGAATAGATGCCGTCTACCCTAGTACCTTTAAGAATAACATCCGCTTGTATTTCAATCGCTCTCAAAGAACCTGCCGTATCAGTAGTAAAATAAGGATTACCAGTACCAGCTCCAAAAATTACGACTCTCCCTTTTTCCAAATGCCTAATAGCCCTTCTACGAATATAGGGTTCTGCAATTTGTTCCATTTTAATGGCGCTTTGTAAACGGGTATAAACCCCTTCCTTTTCTAATCCACTTTGCAATGCCATACCATTAATCACGGTAGCTAACATCCCCATATAGTCGCCTTGTGCCCGCTCAATGCCTGTTTCAGCCTCATTCATACCACGATAAATATTTCCACCCCCTATAACAATCGCCACCTGTACGCCTAACTCAATGATACTTTTAATATCCTTTGCATAACGACTGATCACCTGGCTATCCAATCCGAAATTCTTATCTCCCATCAAAGATTCACCGGAAAGCTTCAGTAGTACACGCTTAAATTTTGGTGCCATATTGTTAAAATTTTAACGAAGATATATTTTTAAAATTATTTTACTGAGATTATTGAAAGGAACCCCTTAAAAATACCCGCGAAAACTAAAGAGCACCTTGACTACGCATAAAAAAAGCGAAACTTTATGTTTCGCTTTATTATATTTTTATCGGAATTAACCTAGGGCAATTCTTTTAAATTCAGTCACTTTTAAATCAGCATCTACACTTTTAAGGTATTCAGAAACACTCTTACTATTATCCTTTACAAAAGCTTGTGCCAATAAGGTGTTATCCTTAAAGAACTTATTCACTTTTCCTACTGCAATTTTTTCAGCCATTTCTGCTGGCTTACCTTCTGCTTTAATTTGCTCAATAGCAATATCTCTTTCTCTAGCAATCGTTTCAGGAGAAATTGAAGTTTCATCAACGGCTAATGGATTCATAGCAGCAATTTGCATTGCCACATCCTTACCTGCATCTGCAGCAGCTTTATTGAAACCTACTAAAACACCCATACGATTCGCTCCATGAATATAAGAGGCAACATAAGCTGCATCTACACGCTCAAATTTGATAGCTATTTTTTCACCGATAGCGGCTAGTTTATCATTGATCAATTCAGCTATTTTAGCTCCATTGATTGACACTTCGTTCAAAGCTTCTGCCGAAGTAACGTTGTTAGCAATCGCTGCATCCATGATACTTTGTGTAAAAGCAACAAACTCAGCATTTTTACTTACAAAATCTGTTTCACAGCTAACGCAAACAATCATACCTGTTTTATTATCTGCGGTAGTTTTTGCTAAAATAACGCCTTCCTTTGCTTCACGGTCGCTACGCTTTGCAGCTACTTTCTGACCTTGCTTACGCAACCAATCAATAGCTGCTTCAAAATCACCATTACTTTCTGTTAATGCTTTGCGGCAATCCAACATGCCTGCGCCAGTTGACTGACGTAATTTATTAATGTCTGCTGCTGTTATAGTTGCACTCATAATAATATTTTTAATTGCAAAAATTCATTTGTAATAACACAAATGAATTTTTACTAAATTATAAAATTGTTAACTAAAGAACTAAAAGATCAATCGCTACTTTCCCATTTGGAAAGTCAATTGTTATCTTGCTCCACCAGCTCCACCGCCCGCTGGCTTTCTTCCACCGGCACCGCCTGGCCCAGCACTTGAAATACGACGCTTAGTAGGTGCTCCACCTTTTGATCTTTTACCTCTTTCTTCTCCACCATCTGCTTTTTGCTCAAAACGAGCTGCTTTTGCTTCTGCACTTTCTTCGCTATCAGTACTGCTATCATCTTCATCTTTTTCTGCTTGACGCTCTGCCAAACCTTCAGCAATAGCTGCAACAATGTAGTTTACAATGATTGCAATTGACTTGGTTGCATCATCATTTGCAGGAATAGCAAATTCAACTTTATTTGGATCGCAGTTAGTATCTACCATACCAAAAGTGGTAATATTTAAACGCTTCGCTTCTGCTAATGCAATATGCTCATGTCCAATATCTACTAAGAATAAGGCAGCGGGTACACGGCTAATTTGAGCAATACCACCCAACACCTTTTCCATTTTGTCTTTATCACGGGTAAGTGTTAAACGCTCTTTTTTAGTTAGGTTATCGATACTACCATCGTTCAACATTTTTTCAATGCTCTGCATTTTCTTAACACTCTTACGAACCGTGTTAAAATTGGTAAGCATACCACCTAACCAACGCTCTGTAACGAAAGGCATGTTAATACGCTTAGCACAATCAGAAACGATTTCTTTTGCTTGTTTCTTAGTTGCCACAAACATAATTTTCTTGCCGCTTTTTGCAATTGATTTCAATGCAGCAGCAGTTTCCTGTAAACCTTCTACGGTTTTATTCAGGTCAATGATGTGAATACCTTTTTTCTCAGCAAAAATGTAAGGTAACATTTTAGGGTTCCACTTCTTTTTCAAGTGACCAAAGTGAACACCTGCTTCAAGAAGTTGCTGTTGTAAGGAAGTATTATTTTCCATTATTTTTATTTGAAAATTTGAAAATTTGAAAATTTGAAAACAAACGAGCATTGCTCTCCACTGATGCGGAGATAAAGGCTTAACGTTTGCTGAACTGGAAGCTCCTTCTAGCTTTCTTACGTCCTGGTTTTTTACGCTCTACAGAACGTGGATCTCTTTTCAGTAATCCAGCAGCCTTTAAAGCCGGGCGATAGTCAGCACTTACTTCTAGTAATGCACGGGCAATACCTAATTTAGCAGCTTCTGCTTGTCCCTTAATACCACCTCCTTGCGCATTAACAACAATATCAAATTTGTCAGAAGATTCAACCGTTTTAAGTGGGGCTTCTACTTGATTTTGTAAGTAAATTAAAGAGAAGTAATTTTTGTAATCTTTACCATTGACCGTTATTTTGCCATCTCCCTTGCTTAAGAAAACACGAGTAACAGCTTCTTTACGACGACCAACAGCGTTTTTTTGCTTTTCCATTATTTCAATTTGAAAATTTGAAAATTTAAAAATTTACCATTTGATTAGTAAATATTCAATTCGTTAGTGATTAAAATTTTAATTCTACTGGTTTTTGAGCGCCGTGTGGATGCTCAGTTCCAACATATACAAATAATTTTTTGTACATCTTACGTCCTAAACGATTTTTAGGCAACATCCCTTTGATCGCTCTTTCGATGATCACTTCTGGTCTGCGCTTTAAAAGATCTTTAGCAACTTCTTCTTTACGGCCACCTGGGTAACCACTGAAGTTGTCATAAATTTTTTCGTTTAGTTTATTGCCGGTAAATTTTACTTTATCGCAATTCGTTACAATAACAAAATCTCCGCAATCAACATGAGGAGTATAATAGGCTTTATTCTTACCGCGAAGAATTGCCGCAATCCTAGAACACATACGTCCAACGGTTTGATTAGTACCATCTATCACATACCAGCTGTGAATTACGGTAGCCTCGTTCGCATGTTTGGTGGTGAAATGTAGTTTACTCATTGTATTTATTTTTAAGTGACGCCCCCGCTATCCCAGAGGCTTTTTTTAAATGGACGGCGAAGGTAGGGTGACGAGGTTTAATTTCCTACTAATTTAGAAAGTATTTTCATCGGAGCTTTGTAACTAATTGATTTTCAATGATAATTTTGACTAAAAATTTTAATAGCCTTGGATTATCCTCCCTTTACTATATAGTAAATCCCCTTATTGCAGATAAATCATAGGGATTTCCCAAAGAAACTATCTGCTATTCATAATTGAAAAGCTATGTTACTTACTATTTATACTACCGTCGATTTCCTGCCAGCGCTTTTCTTGTTTTAGCCTTTATTTAAATGTCAACTTATATATTATTTAAATCCTAAATGGGGTACGCTGAATTTTTAATTTTAACTTCGGCTTTGTAAAGCAACCATGAATCAGTTACAACGTACAAAAGAATTACATCAACAAAGCTCCAACTGGCTATCCAATCCAGGCTCTATAGAATTATCAGCTATTGAACAGCTCAGAGATATTTTACGATGGCATGAATACAGATATTATGTTCAAAATGATCCTCTAATTAGTGATGCTGAATATGATGTATTATTTAAAATTTTACAAAAATTTGAACAGGAGCATCCGGCAATAATTACATCCGATTCTCCCACTCAGCGAGTAGGAGTTGGACTGGCTAATGATTTTGCTAAAGTTGAACACCTAGTTCCGATGCTCTCTTTAGAAAACTCATACAATGCCGACGACCTACTAGATTGGGATAGAAAAGCTCGCGAATTATCAGGACTAGAAACAATAGAATACTGTGTGGAACCCAAATTTGACGGCGCCAGTATTTCTCTCATTTATGAAAACAACCTCCTCACAAGATCTGCTACCCGTGGAGATGGTACAGTAGGTGATGAAATTACATTGAATACTAAACAAATAAAATCTGTTCCACTGTCTGCAAAATTTAGCAGTTATGGAATCGAGCAAATTGAAATTAGAGGCGAAGTTTTAATTAATAAAAAAAACTTTAAAGCTTACAATGAAAAGCTGATGGAGGAAGGTGTTCCACCTTTTGCCAATCCAAGGAATGCAGCAGCTGGCTCCCTAAGAATCAAAGATCCGACGGTAGTGAGTAATCGAAATTTAGAGGTTTTTTTATACCATGTCAGCTTTACAACCAATACAGAAAAAACAACTACTACTAGCTTATTTCCATCTGAAAATAGTTCTCTTATTCAGCAACCTAAATCGCATTCAGCAATGCTGGAAATGCTATGGGAACTAGGTTTTAGAAGTCCAAAAAATGAATTGAAAGTAGTCAAAGGAATCAATGGGGTAATCAAATACATAGCAGAATTTGAAGAAAAAAGAGAGGAACTTCCTTACGAAATTGATGGCATGGTGGTGAAGGTAAACGACTTGCAACTACAGGAGAAATTGGGTATGACTTCACATCATCCTCGATGGGCAATTGCCTTTAAATTTAAAGCAAGACAGGGGACTAGTAAATTACTATCCGTAGAATTTCAGGTTGGTAGAACAGGTGCTGTAACGCCTGTTGCTAAGATAGTGCCTGTAATGGTAGGCGGGGTAACGGTTAGCAGTATTTCTATTCACAATGAAGAATACATTAAGGAAAAAGACTTGATGCTCGGAGATACTATATTAATAGAACGCAGTGGTGATGTAATTCCTCAAATAGTAAAATCCTTTGCCGAATTAAGAACAGGCGATGAAACGAATATTCAGTTTCCAAAAAATTGTCCTGTATGTGATCACGAACTTTTTAAACCAGCAGAAGAAGCGGTTTGGCGATGTATCAATATCAGTTGTACAGCCCAGGTGGTAGAGAGAATCATTCATTTTGTGAGCAAGGATGCAATGGATATTAAAAGTTTTGGTGAAGCCAATGTTAGAAAATTCTATGACATTGGATTACTAAAAGGTATTCCAGACATTTACCGATTAGATTTTGGCAAGATTGGTCAGCTAGAAGGCTTTGGTAAAAAATCTATTGATAATTTACAGACAGCGATTGAGCTATCTAAATCACAGCCTTTGCATCGTTTGATCTTTGGACTAGGCATAAGGTATGTTGGAGAAACCACCGCTAAAACTCTTGCTAATGCGGTTACTCACCTTTTTGACTTTACCAACCTTAGCGAGGAGCAGTTAATCCAATTGGAAGATGTGGGAACAAAGGTGGCAGGAAGTATTCACCGCTTTTTTAAAGATGAAGTAAACCTTTTGATGTTACAAGAACTTGAAGGGCTGGGTATTTCACTGAAAAATCAAAAAAAGCAAGTAGCTGAAAATGATACACTTGCAGGGCAAACATTTTTATTCACGGGTAGTTTGATGAAATTAAAGAGAAGTGATGCAGAGGAAATGGTAGAACAAAATGGAGGAAAAATAGTAAGTGGCGTTAGCAGCAAATTAAATTATCTAGTGGTAGGTGAAGAGGCAGGAAGCAAACTTGAAAAAGCAAAAAAAATTCAATCTATCAAAATAATAAATGAGGAAGATTTTATAAAAATGCTTTCTAAATAGTCCTTTTTTTGTTATATTTAAAGGTGTTGCTTTCAACCTACAATACTCCTCCCCTTCAATTATTCCTTACAGCAGAGCATCCCTTTAAATTACTCGATATGATAAAAAGTATTCAGGGCGAAAAATGGAAGCAACTGTATTTTGTAGGTAACCGATTCCTTACTAGAAAATATGCCGTTTCATCCATTGGCAGAGCGGCTAGCTACTCTGCCGACCTGCAGGATGATGGAAAAATATTAAACGGATCTGTCACTTCTGGTTATCGAACATTGAACCTACATTTAGAAAATAGTAATGGGACAATTTATTTACATAGAGAAATTGCAAAAAAATTTTGTAAAAAGCCATCCCAAAAATATAATTATGTCATTCACCTCAATCATAAAAAAAATGACAACGACTTTAAAAATCTAAGGTGGGCTACCCTAGAAGAAGTGGGAATTCATCAACAAGAAAGTCCTGAGAAAATTGCCTACAAATCACGCCAGGCTAATAAAACGGTCGGCTTGAAACTGACTATTGCTCAAGTAAGACAGATTAAAGAAACCATTAATAATCCGAGACGAAAACTTACTTACAAGCAATTGGCCATAAAATATGATGTAAGTGAAATGACAGTGTATCGAATCAAGAGTGGAGAGAATTGGAGAAGGGTTAAATAAAAAATTATATAAAAAGGAATTGGTCATATGATACAATTCCTCTTTTTTTGCTCTTAGATCAATAAAAATATTCCATATGCCAACCAAAAATTCCTTGCAGTTTTTAAAAGACTTAGCAAAGAACAATAATAAACCATGGTTTGATATCAATCGCTCAAGATACGAAGTAGCAAAAGCAGATATTCAATCAATGGTAGCAGAATTAATACCCAGTATTTCTGTATTCGATCCTCCTATTGGAAATCTAGCAGTGAAAGAATGTACTTTCAGAATTAATCGAGATGTACGTTTCAGCAAAAATAAAAGTCCTTACAAAATTAATATGTCTGCCTATTTCAGCCAAGGTGGAAAAAAGGCTTCTGTAGCGGGTTATTACTTTCACTTTGAACCTGGAAAAAGTTATGCAGCTGGTGGCTTTTATAGTCCGCAAGCAGAGGAGCTTTCAAAAATCAGACAGGAAATTGATTATAGTTTAGATGATTGGAAAAAAATTCTTTCCCAAAAGAAATTCAAAAAATATTTTCCGGATGGAGTAGACGGAATTGAGTCACTGGTGAGACCTCCCAAAGGTTACGATGAAAGTAATCCTGCCATTCACTACCTAAAAATGAAACATTTTATAGTCAGCAAACCTTTTACTGATGCAGAAGTACAAAGTAAAACACTGGTTAAAGATTTAGCGGAGACATTTAGTATAATGAAGCCAATGATTGATTTTTTGAATAGAGCGGTTGAATAGAGTGAGTTAAAAAAAGAGTGGCCAGAGATAAAAATCTCCGGCCTTGCTTACCTCTGAAACTATAAGAAAAAAAGGTTACTGCTCTATTTTGCAAATAAAATAATTACAAATAATCAATCAAAAAATCAGAAAAGAATTGGAGAAGGCTTTCATTGAGATAGAAGAAAATGATATAACCGAGTAGCCAGTAAATATACAATTTAAAATTCCATTTATATGCTATTTTTAAATAATATATAAAAATAAAATTAACTCTCTTCGTTTGGCTAATCTTACCTTTTTCTCCCCCATACAATCCTCCTTTCAAAAGAAATAATCATCCAAAAGGAGGTCCACTTTTGACTGATTCAAATAGCCAATCAATTAGTTTCTAAGGCTAAGCCATCAAAAAAGCCGACCTTTAACACCGCAATGGAAAAGTCAAACTTTATAGATTACATCAGAATTTTTTGTCGTAGTGGCCATGGAGGTGCTGGTAGTAGGCATTTTATGCGTACTAAATACAATGCCATGGCTGGGCCAGATGGGGGTGATGGAGGACGTGGTGCTCATATTATTTTAAGGGGTAGCACCCAACTGTGGACACTTTTACACCTTCGCTATTATAAGAATGTATTGGCTGAAGATGGAGAAGGTGGCAATAAAAATAATAGTACTGGTAAATTTGGAAAGGACATTATCATTGAAGTACCCTTAGGCACCATTGCCAGGGATGAAATAACAGGAAAAATAGAAGCTGAAATATTAGAAGACGGACAAGAGATTATTTTAGTAAAGGGTGGCCGAGGAGGATTGGGTAATAGCAATTTCAAAACCGCTACTAATCAAGCTCCTGAATATGCGCAACCGGGTGAACCAGGTACTGAAGGTTGGAAAGTATTGGAGTTGAAAGTATTAGCCGATGTGGGTCTAGTTGGTTTTCCGAATGCAGGTAAATCAACCTTGCTTTCTGTTATTACCGCAGCTAAACCAAAAATTGCAGATTACGCATTTACCACATTGGTTCCTCAACTAGGTATGGTAGATTATCGAGATGGCAAAAGCTTTTGCATCGCGGATCTTCCCGGCATCATTGAAGGTGCTGCTGAAGGTAAAGGATTAGGACATCGTTTTTTAAGACATATAGAACGCAATTCAATTTTACTCTTTTTAATTCCCGCCGATTGTGCTGATCACAAAAAAGAATTTGAAATTTTAGTGAATGAATTAAAAGAGTATAATGCAGAAATGCTACAAAAGGATTTTGTAATCGCTATCAGCAAAAACGATATGCTAGATGATGAATTAAGAATAGCAATTACAAAAGAATTACCTAAAAAAATTCCTCATATTTTTATTTCTTCTGTCACAGGACAAGGACTTCCAGAGTTGAAAGACCTGTTGTGGAAAACGCTAAACGCGCCGCCAAAAGAAAATTAAAACTAAATCATTCCAACGCTACTTAACAGGTAGCGTTTTTTGTCCTTTAAATATTTAAAGGATAGATAATTACACCCGTTTACAAAACTTACTCATTGAAAAGAATGGCAATTCATTTACAATAATGTAATTTGCTAATTCATAAAAAGATGATCCTATGTTTAAGAGCAAAATTGCCGGTATTGGAAAGTATATTCCAGCAAATACCATGACCAATGAAGATCTAAAAAAATATATGGATACCAGTGACGAGTGGATCCAAGAGCGAACAGGTATTCAAGAAAGGCATTATGCGCACCGAACGGAAGAAACGACGACGACTATGGGAGTGGAAGCCGCCAAGATAGCAATTGAAAGAGCCGGCACTACTGCTAAAGAAATTGACTTTATAATTTTTGCAACCCTTAGTCCCGATTACTATTTTCCTGGATGCGGCGTATTAGTTCAAAGAGCTTTAGCGATGAATGAAATTGGCGCCCTAGATATTCGAAATCAGTGTAGTGGATTCGTTTATGCCTTATCGATAGCCGATCAATTTATACAAACAGGAATGTACAAAAACATTCTAGTGATAGGTAGTGAAAAACATTCTTTTGGATTAGACTTCTCCACGAGAGGAAGAAATATTTCAGTAATTTTTGGAGATGGTGCGGGTGCCGTTGTACTTCAACCCACTCAAAAAGCAAATCAAGGAATATTGAGTACCCATCTTCATAGCGATGGAGCGAGTGCAGAATTATTAGCGATGTATAATCCGGGTACCCATGCTAATCACTGGGTGAAAGAAAAATTAGCAACTTATAACGAGAGTGAAATTGGAGATATGTTCATGACAAAGGAGATGATTGATCAAGCTCAAAATTTTCCTTACATGGATGGACCTGCCGTATTTAAAAAAGCAATCGTTAAATTTCCGGAGGTGATTATAGAAGCCCTAACTGCCAATGGGCTTACTACTGCCGATCTAAATCTTTTAATTCCTCATCAGGCCAATTTGCGCATCAGTCAATTTGTACAACAAAAACTAGCACTGCAGGATCACCAGGTTTTCAATAATATTCAACAATATGGAAATACCACAGCAGCATCTATTCCGATTGCACTATGTGAAGCTTGGGAACAAGGAAAAATTAAAGAAGACGACTTAGTTTGTTTAGCTGCATTTGGCAGTGGATTTACCTGGGCAAGTGCATTGATTAAATGGTAAGGGTTATTTAATATAGCACTACTAGTTATTTAAAAAGTAATTCCAACATTGCGCTAACTTTGCAAGCAATAATCAGTAATGAATCGAAGAATCATTTATTTCATCAACCCTATTTCAGGTACCAGTGGAAAGAATACTTTAATAAAAAAAATTGAAGTGAAAACTTCTCTTCAAGGTATACCATTTGAAATACTATATACCAACGCTGAGGGTGATTATCAATTTTTGAAAGAAAAAGTACTTCGAGAACAAATAACTGATATTGTAATCTGTGGCGGCGATGGCACCGTTAGTAAGATAGCTGGATCATTACTAAATGAAAAGGTTCACATTGGAATTATCCCGATGGGCTCAGGTAATGGATTGGCTTTAGCTGCAAAAATTCCTACAAAAATAGACGCTGCACTAGATATTATTTTTAAGGGCAATGCAGCCTTTGTCGATTCCTTTACTATTAATGACAGTTTCAGTTGTATGCTCTGCGGACTTGGATTTGATGCCCAGGTAGCACATGATTTTTCAAAAGAAACCACCAGAGGATTGGTTACCTATATCAAGCAAACAATAATTAATTTTATTAGAATGCGGCCATTCAATTTTGAAATAAAGTATGGCGAAAAATCGATTCATACTGCTGCCTTTTTCATCAGTATAGCCAACAGTAATCAATTTGGTAATCAATTTACCATTGCACCAAAAGCAAGCTTATCGGATGGATTACTTGATATTGTAATCGTTAAAAAAATGCCCAAGTATAGATTTCTTTGGTCCGTATTAAAACAAGTGCTTAATGGCAAACTAAATGACTACGACGAGAGTTCCTTTCATAAAGAAGAAGTAAGCTATTTTCAAACCGATCGGCTAATGATACAAAACCGAGATTTGGCTCCTCTCCACATAGATGGTGATCCTTCCAGCACTTCGAGTGAATTTAAAATAGCAATAATTCCCAATGCTTTCAAATTGTTACAACCGGCTGTTTAGTTTCAATTTATAATACCCAAAACTTTTATCACCAGGAATCAAAAAAATAGAAGGGTTTTATTTTCCAATCAATGACAAAAGCGATTGCAATACTTTTTGATTAGCTGCTGAATGAAAAGAATTGATTACATCTCTTTTTTCAGAAGCCGTTAAATGAAAATTAAGCGCAGCACCTTGATTATCTTTTTTGGGGATATAGGTAAAAGTAAGTCGATGAAGTTGATCCCCCAATGAAGTTTGCAAATAATTAAATTCATCGGACTGATTGAAATCTTGAAAATTATGCCAGCTATGTTCCAAGATGGTGGATGGTCTTGTAATCATATCCACCATTGATCCCGCTTCATTGATTTGCTGCCCTTCATCTACCCCCCGATCTCTTATTTGCAATATGATGATGTTAGAAGTATTATTGATGAGCCACTCTCTGAAATTATCAATAAACCGAAAGGAGGTTTCTTGTCCAAAATTATCTTTTATTCCTGCATCCATTACATCAATCACTGGATTGGTAGGCAACCAAACATTGGGTAATACGTAAGGAAAGGTAGCATTCATTCTTAACGCTGTCAGCAAGCGAATATTGCCAGGGTCTTGTCTAGAAAATAAGGAAGCAAAATCTACTGCATCTGGATGATGAGACTTAACAGCTGAAAATGCAGGTGGCTTCATCATAAAACTTAGCGGCTGACTACCAATCATCATTTTCCTGCCGTCAACCGTAATGACTGAATTAAGTATAATCATCGGAATATTCGCTGCTTTTTCATCTACTGTATACTCTCTTAACTGCTTATTCAAAATACCGCCTGTATTGATATTTAACTTTTCTTCAAACGCATATCCACGATCTTTTACATACTCATAGGGCCCGATAGAAAATTTTTGGGAGGGTGCAAATAGATCCCGACTCACCATCGATGAAAAAATTGGATTTAATAAATCTTCTGTAACGTTTTCAGTGAATTCCGCAGATTGTAAATTAATTGTTTTGGATTTCTTTTTTTGCGCATATAATTCCCTGAAATAAGCTGCAGATAACATGCCCCCACTCGCCCCACTAATTAAAAATGTTTGCTTCATTAAATTACCATTGGTAATACTATCTAATTGTTGTAAGGCGTTCATAACAAAGGTGGCACTTCTTAGTCCGCCACCACTTACATTCATAAAAATGATAGGAGGTTTTTCAGTATATTGATTACGCTTCCAATTTTCCAAAATGGTAATCATGTTTGCCTTGTCGCGACTGATTATTTCAGGTGTACACAATTGTTGAAGTGATTGCTTGTTGTAATTGGGGCGCAAGGTGTTTTCACTATAATTGAGTCCATAGGCTTTATTGCGAGGATTAATAATTTCATTTGTAAAAAGAAAATTTAAAACTACAATAAGCGCAATCAAAAATAATATACTCCAGCTCTGCAAAAAATAAGTAAGTGCTCCAATTACGGCAATCATAATTGCAAAAAATATAAAAATACTAGCTGCAGCAGGAGCTTGAAAAAATTTGATATCTAAAAAAAATCCTACTGTTATTAAAAAGATAAAGGCTATAATGATTGCCAGCATTGCTGCAAAATGATGGCGTTTAAAAATAGTATCCAATAACTGCTGACTATAATGAAACACAGGCCTTACTTTACTAAATTTAAAACGACTAGAAATAAAATAAGACACCTTAAGCCCAAATTCGTCTGGCTGGGCTTGCAGCGAAGGATGATAAGATTTTATAAACTCATTAGGATTCGAAATTACTGGAGCAATCGTTCGAAGAATAGTTCTATCCGCACTGAAAAAGAATGCAAAAGAAAAAGCAATACATAGAATTAATCCTACTGAAAACCCAATTACTAAAAACGCTACCTCAGCAACGCCCATTAGCTCCTTATTTAAATTAAAATGAACTGCTTTAAAAATATAAAAGAATAAAAAAAGTAAAGGAAGCAAGGAGTTATTAATACAATACTTTAGAAACGGTTTAGAAGTAGTGGCCAAAAATTTAAACCTTTTAGTATGTAAAATGAAAGTAGTGATATTCCAACTCATAAAAAATACGCCCATGGTAATCCCTACCAATCCGGTACTTAAGTAATTTACCTTGCCCATATATTCAGGAACAAAAAATAAGGAGTCGGCACCAAAATTTTTAAGTAAGCCGCTGTTGATAGTGCTGGCTAAAATTGCCCAGATGACTAATAATATTTGATACTTGCGAAAATGTAATAGTAGCAGCTGAATGGGAAAAGAATAATAAATATTTATAAGTAACCGGCGCATTTATATCGTTTTACTAAATATACAACGCTAAAAATAGGCTTTTAATATGGAGCTTAACAAAAAGACGCTACTTGGCTGGACTTGGTCTAACAAGGTACAATAAGCCTACCACCACCATTACTAACAACATAGCCGTAAATTGATGCATCACTCCTAACCAAACTAGGCGATTAGGATAAGTAGCATTAATTACCGTTACTATTCCAAGTATCACCTGAGCGCAAACTAAGAACAGTATTGAACTCCTCAGTTTGGAAAAAAGACGATTGCCGTTTACTAAACGAGCCTTCCAAAACCAACTGATAATTAAACCGAATAAAATATAGGCTAAGCCTCGGTGAATAAAATGAATAGTGATTGGATTGTAAGCAAAGTTTTTTACCAACGGCATTGATTCAAACAAGTTGGCAGGAATCAATTTTCCATTGATATCAGGCCAAGTAGGTGCTAATTCCCCCGCCTTTAGCCCTGCCATAAAAGCGCCATAGATCAATTGAAAAAAGAGAATTAATAAAATGGATAATAATAAAGTTCGTAAAGATGTATTGATAACTTTTTGTTGGGGTGCAACAATAAATTTTAAGGCAAACCATGCAGTATAGCTCAATAAACCAATGGCGGTAATAAAATGCGTTGCTAATTCAACATGGCCAACAAAATATTTTTCAGGTACCAATCCACTTTTTACCATCATCCAACCAATAGCTCCTTGCAGCCCCCCCAATAAAAAAAGTGTCACCATGGGTAGCACCATTTCTTTATTAAATTTCTTTTTCAACAAGAAATAAATAAATCCGAAAAGAAAAACTATTCCCATCATTCTGGCCCAAACGCGATGAAACCATTCCCAGAAAAAAATAGATTTAAATTCTGCTAAAGTAAAATTTTGATGAACGTATTTAAATTGATCTGTTCCTTTATACTTATCAAACTCCGCTTGCCAAGCAATTGAATCCAAAGGAGGTAGTGTGCCAGTAACTGGTTTCCATTCAGTAATAGAAAGACCCGATTCAGTTAAACGAGTGATACCACCAAGCATAATCTGAATGATTATCATCCCAACTCCAATTAATAACCAAATAGCTACCGCCTTAGAAGGGGCATTATTGATACCGTCATTTTTTAAATTAGTATTCATATTGGATACAAATTTAGCTCAGTAATGGTTGATTCTCCTCAATCGATCGTAATTTTAATTACACTTCATTTTTTTTAACCATATGTTGCTCTCTTACTTTCAAAATTTAGTACCTGAAGCCGGGTTAGACGAAGCCGGTAGAGGTTGCTATGCCGGACCAGTATTTGCTGCAGCTGTTATTTTACCTCCAGATTTCCATCATCCGCTATTGAATGACAGTAAGCAACTAAAGGAGAAGCAACGGGATTTACTAAGGCCGATCATAGAAAAGGAAAGTGTTGCATTTGCAGTGTCTTCGATTGACAATAATGAAATAGATGTGATCAATATTTTGCAGGCTTCTTACAAAGCCATGCACCTTTCCATTAATAAATTATCTGTAAAGCCAGGTCAGCTGCTCATTGATGGTAATCGATTTAAACCATATAAAAAAATCCCTTATCAATGCATTATTAAAGGAGATGGAAAATATACATCGATTGCTGCTGCAAGTATTTTAGCAAAAACCTATAGGGATGAATATATGCAAAAGCTTCACCTAGAATTCCCACATTATGGCTGGAATAAAAATAAGGCCTATGGAACTGCCAGCCATCGAAAGGCAATTGAAAAATATGGGCTTTGCAAATACCATCGAATTAGTTTCAATATAAATCCTATTAGTTGTTAATTATTTAATCCTCAAAAAGGCGTAACCGCCTATTTGGTTGAGCTTTTAATCAAAATTGATCGATGAAGAACTACTACTAGATAATCAGTCAAACGATAGATAACCTTGCAATTCGTCTTGCTTTTATTGAAATTTAAGTTATTTAGTTCTAAGATTTCCTTTGGAATAGAGTGCTTTTACTTTTTTGCCTTGATGCAAAAAAGTAACAAAAAAAATCAATCCTGCGAATAAAAAGGCTGAAATAATAAATATCAGCCTAAAATCAAGGAACTCGCGGGTAGAGTAAGTTGCTTTAAAGGACCTGCTCGCTCAAACAGCCTTGATTTTTTAACGGCTGATAGTTAATATTTCTAGCACTTTTTATTCGAGGGCGTCAAACAAAGGATCGACTATCTATTATTACGAAATTAAAAGACTGTGTTACCTTAAAGGGAGTGCCGCCGCGGTTGATTAATTTTTAACGGCCAATATTTAATATTTCTAGCACTTTTTTATTCGAGGACGTCAAACAAAGGATCGACTATCTATTATTACGAAATTAAAAGACTGTGTTACCTTAAAGGGAGTGCCGCCGCGGTTGATTAATTTTTTTAACGGCCAATATTTAATATTTCTAGCACTTTTTTATTCGAGGACGTTAGTGAATGTGCGTCGACTATATGTTAAGACTAAAGTAAAAAACAGCGATACTTTAAAGGGAGTGATTTTTTAACGGCTGATATTTGACATATATGGCACTTTTTATTCGAGGGCGTTCAAACTACTGTTAGTTCAAATTGCCTTACCGGACTTTTTGAGGGTAAATAATTATTAGCTCAAATAAATTTAAAAAGCACGCTGATGCTTTTTAAATTATCCAATCCAATCACCCAGGCCTTGTCGCAGAATAGTCCAATCATCGGTAGTACAATCAACCATTGTGGAGGGGGTCATTCCTCCGATACCCCCATCAATTACAAAGTCTACCAAGTTTTCAAATTTTTTATAAATAATCTCGGGGTCCGTATAATCTTCTACCATTTCGCCAGGCAAAGAGGTGCTTAAAATGGGATTACCGAGGCCTGATAAAATTTGTTGGCAGATAATATTATCGGGTACGCGTAGTCCGATAGTACTTTTTTTGCTCTGCAATATTTTTGGCACTTGCTTACTGGCAGGCAAAATAAATGTATAAGGACCTGGTAAATAATTTTTCAACATTCTATAAAGTGGCGTATCTATACTTTTAGTGTACTCACTTAAATGACTCAAATCGCTACAGATAAAAGATAGCTGAGCCTTTTGAGGATCAATATTTTTTATTTGACAAATTTTTTCAATCGCCTTCGGTTGCTTGATATCACAGCCAAGGCCATAAATAGTATCCGTTGGGTAAATGATTACTCCCCCATCTTGTAAACATTCGATCACCTGATGTATCAATCTAGGCTGAGGATTTTGGGGATGTATTGATAATAGCATATTTTATTTATTGAGCTGCTTCACTGGAGCAACCATTCAATTTATTGAAGGATAGTTTTAAATTTATCCTTCTCTCTAAGTAAGGTAAACAACTTGTAGTAAGAATGATGATTATTTTCCAAATAAACCCAGAGAATTGAGCTACTTAATTTACCGACTAGGTTTTGGGTAAAATAAACCGAAAATTAATATTACTCAGCCGTTTTATAAGTAATGTAAAAATTAAAAATGAAGGTTTTTAACAGAAAAATGCAGCTGAGATACATTTAACAAAGGGTAAAACACTACTTTTGCAGCAACTTTTAATCACTCCACGTGGCTTTTCACGTTGGTTCAATAAAACCATATCATTATGTCTTTAATCTCAGTAGGAACCATGGCTTTTGATGCCATTGAAACACCTTTCGGAAAAGTAAATCAAATAGTGGGTGGCTCCGGAACTTATGTAGCCTATGCAGCCAGCAATTTTATTAGTTCCATCAAGCAAATCTCTATTGTTGGATTCGATTTTCCAGAAGAAGAAATGGCGGAGCTTAGAAAAAGAGGAGTAGATCTTGAAGGGGTGGAAGTTGTTCCCGATAAAAAATCATTTTTCTGGAGTGGTAAATACCATCTTGATATGAATAATCGCGATACACTCGTAACCGATTTGAATGTATTAGCAGATTTTAATCCAATCGTACCAGAAAGCTATCAAGGTGCTGAATTTTTAATGCTCGGCAACTTGGCTCCTAATCTTCAATTAAGTATTATCAATCAATTGAAAGTAAGGCCCAAATTAATTGTAATGGATACCATGAATTTTTGGATGGATATTGCAATGAGTGATTTGGAGGCGGTATTAAAAAAAGTAGATGTATTAATGATCAATGATGGAGAAGCAAGACAATTAAGCGGTCAATTTTCTTTAGTAAAAGCTGCGAAAACTATTCTTGAAATGGGGCCTAAATTTTTAGTTATTAAAAAGGGAGAGCACGGTGCATTGTTATTTCATGGAGACCATGTGTTTTATGCGCCCGCATTACCACTAGAAGAGGTGTTTGATCCGACTGGTGCAGGCGACACTTTTGCTGGAGGATTTATTGGATACCTTGCAAAAACAAAAGATATCAGTTTTGAGAATATGAAGACTGCCATTATTGTGGGAAGTGCATTGGCAAGTTTTTGTGTAGAAAAATTTGGTCCTAATAGAATGAAAGAAATTTCAAAGGCAGATATTGCCCAAAGGCTAAAAGAGTTTGTTCAGCTAGTAAATTTTGAAATAGATTTAGTATAAGCATCCTCAATCAATATCATTAACCGAAGTATTAACCACTTCGGTTTTTTATTGAAATGAATAGTAAAAATTAGCAATCGTTTTTATAAATTTTTAATTACTTGATCAATTTTTATAGCGTTTTTTTATCTTTATATTCGAGGAGCGTTAAAAATTAAAAAGTAGGTTTACGTATAGAATTAAATTTTCAGTATATGTTAGAAGTAATTGCCCTTTATTTTCTTTGTAAAAAAAATGGACTACTCGCTAGTCAGAAAGGGCTTAATCCCCGTCCATGGAAATGGTACACGGTATTAGCTTGGATTGTTACTGAAATAATTGGCGTGATAATGGGGATTATATTTTATGGAGAAACCAATATACTGGGAGTAATGTCGTTGGGAATAATAAGTGCGTTTGGGGGATATTTGATCATTAAATATATACTAGAGAAAAAGCCTGATTTAAATTCGGATGATATGGATCAAAACAGCGTAGATGATCTTCATCCTCCTAGAAATTAACCTATTTTCTACAAGAAAATTTAAATCTAGCGTAATACAGATTGAACATTAAGGCTGAAATAAATTGAATACCTATAGCTGACTGTTATGATAGAAAAAAAACTTCCCTTTAAAATTACCCTACTGCTGTTCTTTGCTATTTTTTTTAAAAATCTGCAAGCACAAAAAATTGATTCTCTATTAGACATATTGGATACTAAATATGTGCAAGAGAAAATTCACCTCCAGATGGATAAGGCTTTTTACAATGCAGGAGAAACTATTTGGTTTAAAGCCTATCTAAGTGCAGACAACCTTCCAGGTCCAATCAGTAAGACCCTTTTTGCAGAGTTATTAGATGAAAAGGGGATGCTATTGCAACAAAAAATGTTACCCATCATACAATCAGGCGCATCTTCTAACTTCGATTTGCCAGATTCAGTCAGCTACACTAAGTTATACATTCGGGCCTACACAACATGGATGCTTAATTTTGATTCTTCCCTTTTGTATTTTAAACCTATACAAATTATACCAAATAAAATATTGGTTAAAAAAGCAGCTACCCCTGTAAGTTATAGTATTCAATTTTTTCCAGAAGGTGGAGACTTACTCACTGATATTTCTTCAAGAGTAGCTTTTAAAGCTACCGATAACCAGGGAACACCCTTTGAAGTAAAAGGGGATATAATAGACAGTAAAGGAAAAAAAATAACTTCCTTTTCGTCTATACATGATGGTATGGGCTACCTAACGCTTAAACCCATAGCAAAAGAAAAATACCGTGCTGTTTGGAAAGATAAAAAAGGATTGCAGCATGAAAACCTTTTGCCAGAGGCAAATAAAACAGGAATTGTACTCAGCACCGATCTAAGCGACTATGGATTAAGTTATACAATTAAAAGACCTGATAGTGTAGACGCTGTTTATTCCAGCTACCAAGTAGAAGCTCAAATGCATCAACGATTGGTATATAGTGCCAAAGTGAATATGACTAAAAGGACGAGTGTTACTGCAAAAATTGAAACAGACAGTTTACCCAATGGAGTTTTACAACTAACCATATTTAACGCTGCCCTTCAACCGATTGCTGAACGCCTTGTTTTTATTAACCACAATGATTACTATTTCATTACTGATATACATTCTGCTGATAAAAGCCTCGCCAAACGTGGCCGCAATTCAATTCAAATTGATGTAGGTGATAGCTTGATTTCTAATTTATCTATTTCCATTACAGATGCAGAACTTAATCCAATTTCTAAAAATGAAGAGAGCATTTATTCGAATTTATTATTAAGCAGCGACTTAAAAGGATATGTTTATAATTCAGCCTATTATTTTTCAGGAGAAGCAGATTCTGTTAAGCAGCATCTTGATTTAGTAATGATGACCAATGGTTGGAGAAGATTTAAGTGGGTAGATATTTTATCAGGCAATTGGCCTAAAATTAAATTCATTCCAGAAGATCGACTTTTCATTAAAGGACAAATTTTAGGGCTATCCAAATCAATGCTATTTCAAAAAGAATTAACAGGTATATTAAAGACAAAAAATGGCGGCTCCAATATTTTCAGTATGCCAGTGAGCAGTCAAGGTGAGTTTTCACGTGAAGGACTTTACTTTTTTGATACCGCCAAATTATACTATCAACTCAATAACGATAAGGACAAAACGCTGACAAATATTGCAAGTTTTGCATTTAAAAACAATATTATAAAATCACCTTTGCGGCCGATCTCATTGCTTACTGGTTTGTATTTACCTGAAAAAGTAGATAGCGCTGTTTTGCAAAAAAGTAGTTCTATGGCCAACCTACTTCGTGATCAAAATGAAAGAAACAAAATAAGAACACTTGATAATATTGTGATTAAAAGTTTCCAAAAATCAGCTAATCAAAAATTAGACGAGGAGTATACCTCTGGATTTTTTGCAGGTGGAGACGGCTATGTTTTTTCAACCGAAAATGACGCTTTTGCTATGACAGCAAGCAGTGTATTAGCCTATTTACAAGGTAAGGTGCCTGGTTTACAAATTAATACGGCCGGCGAAGGAAGTGCTATCTGGAGAGGAAGTCCTACCAGTTTTTTCGTCAATGAAATGACGACTGATTTATCAAGAGTTCAAGTCATCAACATGAACGATGTAGCAATGATCAAAATTTTTAGGCCGCCGTTTTATGGTGCAGTTGGCGGAGGTACTGGAGGTGCCATTGCGATTTATACTAAAAAAGGAGGAAGTGATTTTTCCCAACTGAAAGGCTTAGCAGTTACTACTATTAATGGTTATTCTGTTATTAAGCAGTTTTATTCTCCGGACTACGAAAAAAAGCCTGAGACGGATGTCAACGATTACAGAGCTACCCTATATTGGAATCCAAATTTACACTTTGATAAAAATACTAGAAGAGTAACCGTTCCATTTTATAATAGTGATTTTTGTAAAAAATTTAGAGTAACTGTTGAGGGAATTAATGAAGTTGGACAATTAACAAGAGAGGAAAAAATTATTCAATAAATTTTTTCCTCTGCCTCACTTATTTTCAAAAGTTGGCTATCAGCATAGTTAAATTTAACGCTAAGAGTTATCTTATTCTATGCTTCAATTCCTTCGATCGATAATAAAAAAGCGTATTCCCTAGCCTTATCAGTTAAAGGTTTATATCTGCCAGAAGCGCCGCCATGACCAGCTTCCATATCTGTATGCATCAATAATAAATTATCTCCAGTTTTCATTGCACGGATTTTTGCCACCCATTTAGCAGGTTCAAAATACTGTACTTGACTGTCGTGTAAACCAGTAATTACCATCATGTGAGGATAATTATGATGGGCAATATTATCATAAGGAGAATAGGATTTCATATAGTCGTAGCTTTCTTTATCTGCTGGATTACCCCATTCATCGTATTCATTAGTAGTGAGTGGGATAGATGCATCACTCATGGTAGTAACCACATCCACAAAAGGTACAGCAGCAATTATACCTTTCCAAAGATCAGGACACAGGTTTATAATAGCGCCCATTAATAATCCTCCTGCACTCCCCCCATTTGCATAGAGATGATTGGTAGAAGAATATTGATTAGTGATCAAAAATTCTGCGCAGTTGATAAAATCAGTAAATGTATTTTTCTTATTCATCATCTTACCTTCTTCATACCAGTATCTTCCTAGCTCCTGACCTCCACGAATATGAGCAATAGCAAATGCAAAACCCCTGTTTAATAAACTTAATCGAACGTTACTGAAAGAAGCATCCATGCTAATTCCATAGGATCCATAAGCATACAATAATAAAGGAGCATGTCCATCTTTAATAAATCCCTTTTTAAAAACAATAGAAATAGGAATTTGAGTTCCATCAGTTGCAGTAGCAAACAATCTTTCTGTTTCAAATTGGTTTGGATCAAAGCCCCCTAAGACCTCCTGCTGCTTCATCAGTTTTTTCTCTTTGGTCACCATATTGTAATCAAACACTGAATGGGGAGTAGTTAAAGACGTATAATTAAAACGAAGAGTAGCTGAATGATATTCAGGATTAGAGCCAATACCCGCTACATAGGTGGGCTCATCAAATGCTAAAAAATGACTCTCCTGATTGAGTGTATTCAATATATGAATTTGAGTGAGTCCATTTTTTCTTTCATTAATTGCAATAAAATTTTTGAACAATTCAAAGCCTGAAAGGAGCACCTCTTTCTGATGAGCAATCAATTCCTTCCAATAATTTATTCCAGTATTATTTTCAGAACAGGTAACCAGCTTAAAATTTTTAGCTTCGTGATTCGTGCGGATATAGAAACTATCATTTGCATGATCTATACTATAAATCACCTCCTTCATCCGAGCTTGAAAAACAACCAATGGATCTGTAGGACGATCAGCATTTAGCCAACTCACTTCTGATGACAAGGTAGCTTTTGAAACCACCGTAATATATTTTTCTGATTTTGTTTTCCCTACACCGATATAATTGGAGGGATCTTTTTCTTGATACACCAACTGATCTTCTACTTGAGGAGTTCCTAGCAGATGACGCATAATTTTTTCGGATAAAAGAGTCACTGGATTTTTGGCAGTATAAAAAATCGTTTGGTTATCGTTCGCCCAGATAGGCCCACCCTCTGTTCCAGTAATGTTGTCAGTATGCGTTTCGCCTGTTAAAAGATTTTTTATATAAATCGTATACTCTCTTCTAGATAAAGTATCCACTCCATAAGCAAGTAAATTATTATTGGGACTAATAGAAAATCCAATAGCTGAAAAATAAGAATACCCTTCTGCCATCGCATTTACATCGAGTAAAATTTCTTCTTTTGCTTCCAAGCTTTCCTTTTTTCTGCAGTAGACAAAATAATCTTTTCCAGGTACTTGCCGAGAATAATAAAAATAACCTCTTTTATACACAGGTACAGATTCATCTTCTTCTTTTATTCTGGCTTTCATTTCATTATACAAATTATCCTGCAAGGACAATGTACCTTCCATCATTGCATCATAGTAGGCATTTTCAGCAGTAAGATAAGCCACCACCTTTTCACTATCAGGTCCTTTCTTAAAATAATCATTTAGCCAATAATAATTATCTATTCTGCTATCATTATGCGCAATCAATTCTTTCGGTTGAATAGCACAAACGGGTGGTACTAAATTTTGTGGCCACTGGTAAATATTTTTTTTCACTCTATGTTGATTGATAATTTTGAGGTAATAAATTAATTCAAAGGTTTTTAAAAAATTATTAAAATGAATTTCTTCTTACTAACACGATCTCATTTTTGAATTGTTTCTTGATCCCTTTTAAATTAAAAATTTCGGTAAAGATAATATAGACTCCCACTGCAAGGGGCTGATTTTTTTCTTGGAGCCCATCCCAACGAAAACTACCTGTAGTACCACATAATGCATTTTTCTGCAGGTATCGAACTGGCCTACCCATTGAATTAAAAATAGTAATATTAGCAATATAGCCAGGCGCCGGAAAATGATAATCCAATGTTACAAAGTCATCCTGACCATCATTATCGGGTGAAAAGATTTCTGGAGATAGCCTTATCTCCTCAGTCAATCCTTCAGTGAGGTGATACTGGGAATTTTTGTAGGTAGGAGTGCCATAACCCACTGCAGTTGCTGCAGAATGCCAATTTTCAGCAGATTGAGTAACCGCATTATAATTCACTCTTTCCAATGCAACGCCTTCAAAATGATCGATGAGTTTAAAATGCCATTTTTCATTGTAGGTTAATTCATCCGTAATTTCACCCTGAGCATTCAAAATAATAGCAGTTCCCTTATCATCATTAAAAGAAGGCATTGATTCTATCACAATAAAGGCTTCCTTGTTTATAATTCTATAATTTGCATTAACGATTGCAGCACTTGCTGTAATGACTCTAAACTCTTGAGGAAAAATCAAATTGCTTTCAGTACTTAGTTGTACCAGATTACCTATTGCACCGGTAGTATTTCTGTTAGCAATATAGAGTTGTCGAAGATCCAAAATTTTATTGCTGCGATTGTATATCTCTACATAATCTGTTGCAGCGGGTGTTGGATTAAACAAAATTTCATTGAGTATTACATCACTCTTCAATACCTGCTCTGATAATCCAACTTGTGTAGTAAAATTACTTTTACCAATCCTATTGCCAACACAATCGGAAACCAATACTACCGTTAGGGTATATACTTTATTTCGTACTAAAGGACTAGCTAGACTTATCATTACCCTGTCAAACATTGGCGCTACTGCTGAAGCAAACAATGGGATTCCGATTCCGCCATCAATCGTATAATTTTCTTTTATTGCAGCCTTCAAACTATCCATTGGTTCATCAAAAATCAACACTACCTTCAGACTATCGATAGCGAATGCGCGTAATAATTTTGGCGGAGATTGATCTAGATTTTCTGCCTCCACAGTATTCTTCTTTCCAGGAGTACCACCACTATTATCAGTACTCGCTTTCCAATTATTTCCACCACCACAAGGATTATGTGAGTCAATCATTTCAAGTGACCACCCGCCTTGTTTTTTTAAAGGATTCTGATACCAAGTATCCGAATAGCTTATTGAATGAATGATTTCGTTGGTAGCACTTTTTACAATAAGTAATCCACCACTATTATCGAGAGAAGGAAAACTGCTAACCGAAATGGTAGGTCCCAATAAAGACAGTGCCGTTGCGGCACTGCTGCTGCATAGGACGACCAGACTATCAGGCAATAAAATATAATTAGATATTGGTCCGCTATGTACAGAGCCATTACCTATTCGATACCCTTTTAAATTAATTGTATGGCTGCTAGTATTTTTTAATTCAATCCATTCAAAGTTGGGCAAACTTACCATTGGTGATGGATCAATCATTAGCTCATCTATTACTAGATCGAATGGACGAGTAGTCGTATCGGTAAAATAATGTCTTACTAAAATTTTATCTTTCCAATGACTTTCAAAAAAACTAGGATGGCCGATTGCAATAAAAGCTGTGAATAAACCAATAGAAAAACCAATTAAAGATTTTATATTCATTCTAGGGCGGGTAGGTTTTGATTTTGCTGCTGCAATCCAGCAACTCCGAAAACCAAGCTTGCAGCAAGTCTAAAACCCATAACAAAATAATGTAATTTAATTTCGAATGAAAGCTAAATTGAAAAGATTATTCTTTAAGTTTGGTCAATTACAGCTTTGTTATTATTTTTGCCTTGCAATGATGATTATAAAACATACATTTTTTACGAAGAAGCGTTCCTTAATTGGGAAGGTGATTTAGTATTTTGTTTGTTACACTATATTCAAAGCCTTCCGCAAAAACGGGAGGCTTTTTTGATTCCATCCTATTTCTGTAAAATTTAAGGAGGATTAAATCAATTAAAGCAGTAAATATTTTTAATAGAATATATTCATTCATAAAAAACCCAAACAATGAAAGTAGCTGTAGTTGGAGCAACCGGTTTAGTAGGCACCAAAATGTTGCAAGTATTAGCCGAGAGAAATTTTCCAGTAACCGAAATAATTCCAGTAGCTTCTGAGAAATCGATCGGTAAACAAGTAGAATTTAAAGGTAAAAAATATACCATCGTAGGATATGCCGATGCAATCGCTGCTAAACCAAATGTGGCAATTTTCTCAGCAGGAGGAAGTACCTCTTTGGAACTAGCTCCATTATTTGCTGCCGCAGGTATTACGGTTATTGATAACTCCAGTGCTTGGCGCATGGATCCTACTAAAAAACTAGTAGTGCCAGAAGTAAACGCGGATGTACTTTCAGCAACTGATAAAATCATCGCTAATCCCAATTGTTCTACTATTCAATTAGTAGTAGTATTGAAACCACTTCATGATAAATATAAAATTAAAAGAGTAGTGGTTTCTACTTACCAAAGTGTTACTGGTACTGGGGTAAAGGCAGTAGACCAGTTAATGAATGAGCGCAAAGGAGTAAAAGGAGAAATGGCCTATAAATATCCAATTGACTTAAATGCAATTCCACAAATTGATGTATTTCTAGATAATGGATACACTAAAGAAGAAATGAAAATGACCAATGAAACAGTAAAAATCATTGGGGATGCCAATATTAAACTAACGGCAACCACCGTGCGCATTCCAGTGATGGGTGGCCATAGTGAAAGTGTGAATATTGAATTTGAAAATGATTTCAACATAGATGAGGTAAGAGCCTTGTTAAGCAAAGCACCTGGTGTTATCGTTCAGGATGATATTGCGAACAGTATTTATCCCATGCCGCTAACTGCGCATGAAAAGGATGACACATTTGTAGGCAGAATTAGAAGAGATGAAACGCAAGCGAATACGCTTAACTGTTGGATTGTAAGTGACAACCTTAGAAAAGGTGCTGCCACCAATGCAGTTCAAATAGCAGAATATTTAATGGGGAAGGGACTATTATAATTGAGTACCCATAGAAAATGAGTGCCAAAAAAAGCCATCTTTATAAGATGGCTTTTTTTAATTTTATTATTGAAACAATTCAGTCAACTTCAATTTCTACGACTAACTGATTGTCCAAGTCTCGTTACCTCTGAGTAATTTATCCAAATCACCCTTTCCTTTTTTAGCAATGATATCATCTATTTGCATAGCCATACCATCTTCATAACAAGCACGGTCAGTTTCATAAAACACACCAAATGGTCTTGGTAAATGACCCACTAATTTTGGATCATCAAACATGCGAACCAATATTTGGGCTTTGTAAAAATCTTTATCGTCATGAATCCAAAGATCATCTGCAGTAGCGCCACCTTCTCCCAGCTCAACGATCACTGGTTTAAATCCATCTAATTTAATTCCTTTATTTTGAGTGGCTCCAAATATCAATGGCTTGCCTTGCTCTAAAAATAAGACTTCTTCTGGCTTAGAGCCTTTTTCAGTAAACACTTCAAAAGCACCATCATTAAAGATGTTACAGTTTTGATATATTTCCAAGAAGGAAGCCCCTTTATGCGCCTGAGCACGCAATAACATTGACTGCAAATGTTTTGGATCCCTATCCATTGTTCTTGCAATAAAGCTCGCGTCGGCACCCATTGCTAATGCCAATGGATTAAAAGGATGATCGATACTTCCAAAAGGAGTCGACTTAGTAATTTTATTTTCTTCAGAGGTGGGTGAATATTGTCCTTTTGTTAAACCATAAATCTGGTTATTAAACAATAAAATATTTACATCAAAATTTCTACGCAATAAGTGAATGGTATGGTTACCGCCAATACTTAAACCATCTCCATCTCCCGTTACGATCCATACGCTCAACTCAGGACGAGCAGCTTTTAAACCACTTGCCACTGCAGTTGCTCTTCCATGAATACTGTGCATACCATAAGTATTCATATAATAGGGGAAACGGCTACTACAACCAATTCCAGAAACAATTACAATATTTTCTTTTGGAATACCCAATGTAGGCATCACCTTTTGAACCTGCGCCAAAATTGAATAATCACCGCAACCAGGGCACCAACGTACCTCTTGGTCAGTTACAAAATCTTTAGAAGTTAATGTCTGTGCTGGAATAGCGGTTGCTGTTTCACTCATATGACTTATTTTTAAAAAGTAAAGTTAACAAAAATAAATATCCGATTGACTAGCTAAAAAGTTATTGTAAAAATAAGGCCTCCAGCCTACAATTACCTCCTACAATTCACCCAGTTTAAGTATAGAATACCTTTTTTACTAGAAAATGGATACTTTTTAACTCGCTAGTTGGTCCTAATAAAGTCGGGTTAGGCAATTTGACACAATAGTTGGTTGAACGCCCTTGAATAGAAAGTGTCATAAATGTCAAATATCAGCCGTTAAAAAATTAATCCACCGCGGCGGCACTCCCTTTAAGGTAACACAGTCTTTTAATTTCGTAATAATAGATAGTCGATCCTTTATTTGACGCCCTCGAATAAAAAGTGCTAGAAATATTAACTATCAGACGTTAAAAAATCAAGGCTGTTTGAGCGAGCAGGTCCTTTAAAGCAACTTACTCTACCCGCGAGTTCCTTGATTTTAGGCTGATATTTAAAATTTCAGCCTTTTTATTCGCAGGATTGATTTTTTTTGTTACTTTTTTGCATCAAGGCAAAAAAGTAAAAGCACTCTATTCCGGACGGAATTTCAGACCTATATAAATTAACGAATGACTATTTACAACTGTTCAAAAAATCCTTTATACCAGCCACTATTTTATCAACTGCCTGCTGTTGAAATAATGGATCGAGTATTTTCATCTCTTCTTCGGGGTTGCTCAAAAATAAACCCTCCACTAAAGCATTCGGATATTCGATTGGACTATTCAGCATAAAATTAAAAGAACCTGTATTCCCATATTCCTTTAGTCCCAATTCAAGCATTCTTTTATAAATAGATTCACTTAAATTTCTAAAACCAATATAACGGTAATAGGTACTTGTTCCGCCAACACGAATAGGATCTTCGGAGGAATTTAAATGAAAACTGATTAAGAGATCGGGCACAGTATCTCTATAAAAAAGGATACGTTCTTTATTATCAAAAAATGCTTCTTTCTTCCTTGTCATGATTACACGAGCACCTTCTGCTTCGAGTGCCTTTTGTAATTTTAGAGAAACTGCTAAGGTCAATTCTTTTTCGGAAACCCCTGTGGGGCCCACTGCGCCCTTATTGGTACCACCATGCCCCGCATCAACAGCTATCGTAAGATTGCTCAAGGATAAATTTTCAGGCTGATGTTTTACTTTTATCATCAAAGAATTTCCTACATAATAAATTTGATGTCCCCAATGCTGTGCATGTTTTAATTCAATGGTAATACGAAACAGATCGTCCTCCTTTTGTTCGTAATAAACATTTTTAATTTCTTTTACTGTCTCCAGCTGGGTAATCCAATTGGTATTATTAGTAGCACCAAAAACATCTACCACTATCAGGGATGGATTCACTAATTGAAAAGATTGATAAGGCAGGCGTTGAAACAAGCCTAGTTTTACATAATCATAACTATCATCTGCATAAACCATCCATTTATCCGTAAGTGATGATGGCGGGAAAGTTCCTTTGGGCAACCATTCTACTAATTCATCTGGAATATAAGCCGTGCGTGTTTTAGTTAAAGCAACCTTATAATGAGTACCCACTTTGCCTATAATTTTTAAAACAATATTGCTATCGATATAGCCAATTTTTGCTCCCCCCAATCTATCTTCTCCCAATCCATATTCTAAATGTGCTAACCTACCTTTGGTAATTACCATATCGGGTGATGCAGAAGAAAGAATGGAAAAATTAGCTGGTGTTACTTTGGTAATACTTTCACCACTACTATCGGTGATGGTTACCGGTATGTTCATTAAAGAAAAACTATCCAAAGCTTTCACCTCATAATTTCCCTGATAAATTCCCGGCATACTATTGCTGTTTGACAAGGGCAATTCATACAAAGCAGTATTGTCCATTACTTTAACCACACAATTACTAAGCGCTTTTACACGAAACTGGATATTATCGCCAGGCTTTAAAATTAAATTGCCTTCTGGAAAAGTTTTGATGCTTTCTATTGCAAGTGTTGAAACCGGTTCAGGTAATTTGGGTATCGAATAATTGTAATTTATTTTTTTAGTTACGGATTTACTCCCTGCAGTTGCTAAAATATTGATAGCCGTTTGACCAGGCTGCAGATTTAACTCATAAGCAAATGCGCCGGTTGGATATACTCTAATCGTTTTATCATTGATCGTTAACACACAGTTTTTGCAGGTAGAGCCAATGATAAATTGTCTAGAAGAACTAATGTTAAGGGTAGACTGGTAGGGATTAGTAAGACGAATAAAGGGTTTTACTTCGGACTGAGAAAAAATCGATCCATAGCAAGCCATTAAAATAATGGTATAAATAAATTTCATTTTTGTAAGATAATTTATTTCTGCGAATCGTCAGTGACTCACCGGAATAATGGATATGAACTTAATTTTTACCAAGGATATTTATTGGCTGCAATTAAATGATCAGCAATTCTTCTGCGTGCATCCTTACAGTTGAAGGGAGTTGACTTTGTAAAACGTTTTAGTCCAAGCAACATCATTCTAAGTTCATCTCCTTCAGCAAAACTATTGATTGCTTCTTTTCCTGCTTTATTTACTTTATCAATCGCGTCATTCAAACAACAATGCATGATATCTATTTGAATCCTGCTGGCCGATTCACCTTGTTTTTCAACCATTTTGATAATACGTAAAAGCGTACTTTCAGCAACAAAAGTTTCAATAGCCATGTCTGCTATATTCATTAATATTTCTTGTTCATCTGAGATTTTCATCATCAATTTTTGAACAGCAGCACCTGCCACCATCAAAATACTTTTCTTCATATTTACGATTGACTTTCTTTCAGTAGCAAAAGGGCCATCATCATCATTTCCAAAATCAGGTATACTCATTAATTCTTTAGAAACCGCCATGGCAGGCCCCATCAAGTCAAGCTTGCCTTTCATTGCCCTTTTCAAAATCATATCTACTGTTAGCAAACGATTGATCTCGTTAGTACCTTCATAGATTCGATTTATTCTGCTATCGCGATAAGCTCTACTTATATTATACTCATCACTAAAACCATTACCACCAAAAACTTGTACGCCTTCATCTACTACAAAATCTAACACTTCGCTACCATGCACTTTTAAAATTGCACATTCTACTGCATATTCTTCTGCAGCACCTAGTAAAGCTTCATTAAATGGTTTACCTGCATTAGCAAGATCAGTCTCTTTATCATCTACCCATTTGCTGGTGCGATATAAAGCGCTTTCACCTGAAAAAATTCTTATCCCTGCTTCAGCTAATTTATGTTTGATAGCACCGAAATTGGCGATGGCTGTTTTAAATTGCTCCCTTGTTTTAGCATATTCGATAGTGGTATTTAATGCCATCTTTGAGCCACCTAATGCAGCAGCACAAAGTTTTAATCTGCCAATATTTAAAATATTGAAGGCAATAATATGCCCCTTTCCTATCTCGCCTAATAAATTTTCAACCGGCACCTTACAATCTTGGAAATACAATTGAACAGTAGAGGAACCCTTGATGCCCATCTTATGCTCTTCAGGACCTTGAGTAAATCCTTCATAACCACGCTCGATAATAAATGCTGAAAATTTATCGCCATCTATTTTTGCAAAAACAGTATATACATCTGCAAAACCTCCATTGGTTATCCAACATTTTTGACCATTTAAAATATAATGTTTTCCATCAGCAGAAAGAACAGCAGATGTTTTTGCTCCTAATGCATCACTACCACTATTGGGTTCGGTTAATCCATAAGAACCCTTCCATTCTCCGCTCGCAAGCTTGGGAATATATTTTTGCTTTTGCTCATCCGTACCAAAATATAAAATAGGTAATGTTCCAATTCCTGTATGCGCTGATATAGCCACGCTAAATGAAAAGCCTCCTCCGAGTCCTTCATTCACTATAGTAGAAGTAATAAAATCTTTTCCTAAACCACCTAAGGCCTCAGGCACAGAAGCCCCTAATAGTCCCTGTTCACCTGCCTTTAATACTAGAGAGGGCATCAATCCTTCTTCTAGTTGGTCAATTCTATTGGCTATCGGAAGCACTTCTGTTTCCAGAAACTGCAAACACATTTCTTTCACCATCAACTGTTCTTCATTAAAATCTTCTGGTGAAAAACTTTCTATAGCATTACTTTCTTTGATTAACCATTCACCACCTTTAATGGATGATGTAGTTGGAGTAGATGTATTCATATATTAATTTCCTCCTCAAACATTTCGAAAATTCGTATGACGGGAGATTTTTTTTACAGATTATCTAAAAATATTTTATCGTAATTATTGTATAATAATTTAAATATTGATCAAATTTCAAAAGCTGTAATTCTCTATATAATAAATTTACAGTGTGCCAGAATTTGCCAAATTATCATATACTTTTTGAAGCACTTCTTTCGCTATTTCTATTTGTCCATTGGTAACGCCTTCTAACGCTTCATTCAAAGTTTGATTAGCCAAATCCATCGCTTTATCTTGTAATTGATTGGCTTGCGGGGTAAGAAAAATACGATTGATTCTTCTATCTTCTTTATTAGCTACCCTCGTTACCAATTGCAACTTTTCTAAATTATCTACCAAGCGAGTAATACTTGGTTTATCCCTAAAAGTAGCATCACACAATTGCTGCTGACTTAAACCATCTTGTTTCCATAAATGGTACAACACGCTCCACTGCTCAATGGTAATATCTACTCCAGCTTGCTTAAAATTTTTCTGAAGCCGGCGAGAGATAGCCGTACTAGCTTTTCCAGTGATGAAACTGTATAACTCCCCGCGTTTAAATTGGTTCTTAGGCATATAGTTGTTTAAACAACTATATAAAGGTAATGATTCATTTGGAAATTTTCCAACTATTTTTACCACTAGTTTATACCAACTTTGGGTCACGGTTGGCATAGTTATTTTTTAATGTTATTATTGTCTTTTTGAAACAACATTGCCCTACCCTACAGTAGCCATTTATGATACAAATAATACTGATTATTTCTTTTTTACTGCTATTGAGCTACTCGGCACTACTGGTTTACTATAGAAAAAGCTGGGGAAGTATACCCGACTTTACAGCGGACGTACAGTCAAAATTAAATACGCAAATTTCCATCATTATACCGGCTCGAAACGAAGAAGAAAATATAGGCCACTGTCTACAGTCAATTATTGAACAAAGCTACCCGAAACATTTGTTTGAAGTATTGGTAGTTGATGACCATTCGACAGATAATACTGCGGCAATCATTGAAAGTTTTGCGGCACATAATGTAAAACTGATTTCATTAAAAGACTATTTATCAGCCAATGAAATTAATTCTTACAAAAAGAAGGCGATTGAAATTTCGATTCAGCAATCCAATGGGGAATTGATAGTTACTTCTGATGCAGACTGCATTTTTCCTAAAAATTGGCTTACTACTATTGCGTCTTTTTATGAAAGTAAAAGACCTGCCTTTATAGTGATGCCTGTATTGATTAGTTATGGAAAAAAAATGATTGAAGTTTTTCAATCCCTTGATTTTATGACCTTACAAGGAATTACCGGCGCATCGGTTCACAAGAAATTTCATAGCATGTGCAATGGCGCCAACCTTGCCTATACCAAAGCAGCCTTTACGGCCGTCAATGGATTTAAGGGCATCGATAATATAGCCAGTGGAGATGATATGTTATTAATGCATAAAATTTATAATCGATTTCCGAACAATATTGAATATTTAAAAAGCCAGGAGGTAATTGTAAAAACTAATCCGGTAAGTACGATCCAGCAATTTTTTAACCAAAGAATTCGCTGGGCGAGCAAGGCAGATCAATTTGATGACAAAAGGATTTTTGTAGTGCTAATCATAGTGTATTTTTTAAATGTACTGATGATGGCATTGCCTATCATAGCTTTACTATGCAATTGCTCGGTAACCCTATTCAATACTCAGGTATCGACATTTAATTTTTATGCTTGCCTACTTTTAATCAAAACTATTTTCGAACTGTTTTTCCTTTATCCAGTGGCAAAGTTTTTCAATCAAACTAAATTACTTTGGTGGTTTCCAATGGCTCAACCTTTTCATATAGTGTACACAGTAATTGCGGGATGGCTCGGCAAATTTGGAAAATATACTTGGAAAGAAAGGTCTGTTAAATAATATTATCGATACAATAAAACATGTCCGACCAATCATTTTCTTTTTCTAACCAGACTTGGAAACGCCTAAAAAAAAACACAGGTGCCCTAATTGGTTTGGGCATAATTGCAGTGGCAAGTTTCGTTGCTTTATTTGGATACTTTTTGGCTCCCGATGGCACACCCAATGCAGATTTGCAAACAGTAGAGATACAGGCTAAAAGTCCAGGCTATCAACAACTGTTTTTAAAAATAGAGGATAAAAAATTGAACAGTAGCAGCTGGTTGAATCAATTGCTCAATGGCAAAGCCTCTACCTTTCGTTATATACCCATCAGCAATTATTCTATTCAAAAAGATACCCTTCTTGTAAATAAATATATAGACGAAGACACTTCAATCATTCAGTATTATTCTATTAACCAGCTTACCCAACATCAACCCAATTTATTAGTTTCCAAATACCTAGTGACGAAAACTTATTGGTTGGGAACAGATAAATTTGGAAGAGATATTGCAAGCCGACTAATCATTGGTACGCGGGTAAGTTTAGGGGTTGGACTGATTGCAGTATTCATTTCACTCACGCTAGGTATTTTTTTGGGATCAATGGCTGGATACTATCGTGGACGAATAGACGCAGTTATTCTTTGGTTAATCAATGTTACTTGGAGCATTCCAACTTTGTTACTAGTATTTGCAATAACTATGGCGATAGGGAAAGGTTTTTGGCAAATATTTTTTGCCGTTGGTTTAACGATGTGGGTTAATGTGGCTCGTTTAATTCGAGGTCAAGTAATTGCATTAAAAGAGTTAGAATATATACAAGCGGCTAAGGCATTGGGTTTTAGAGATAGCAGGATTATTATTCACCACATAGTTCCCAATAGTATAGGACCAGTATTAGTCATTGGAGCCAGCAACTTTGCAACAGCTATCATGATAGAAGCGGGCTTAAGTTTTTTAGGAATTGGGGTACAGCCGCCACAACCAAGCTGGGGATTGATGATCAAAGAAAATTATAATTTTATTATTACCCATCAACCGATGTTGGCCATTATTCCAGGGATAGCCATCATGCTGCTGGTGCTAGCATTTAACTTGCTAGGTAATGGATTGAGGGATGCTGTTGACGTTAGAGATGCCCAATAAAAAATTAAGCTGCATTCGCAAATCAATTTCTCAATCCATATTTATTGTGCAGGCGCTACTTGTACATTTCTAGAAAATCCTTCTTCTAAAGAGATAAAAGTTTCCGTTCTATCAATCCCTTTAATTTTCTGAAGTTCATCATGAAGCACATAGCGTAATTCAGCGATGTCTTTACAAACAATTTCGATAAACATGCTATAGTTACCTGTGATGTAATTCAGTCGTACAATTTCAGGTATAGCCATTAGTTCCTTTGCCACCGAATCATACAAAGAACTTTTTTCGAGATAAATACCAACAAAAGCTGTAATATCGTACCCTAATTGTCGAAGGTCCACATTTAATCGGGTCCCTTTTACAATATTCAATTCCTGTAGTTTTTTGATACGAACGTGAATGGTACCACCGCTTACAAATAATTTTTTGCCTAGCTCTGCATAGGAGATTTCAGCAGTTTCCATCATTTCATGGATAATCTGGAGGTCCAGTTTATCAAGATTCAATTTTGAAGCCATATAGTTAAGCAATTTTAATATTATTTCAAATATAGACATATTTATTTGATAAATATCTATATTTAAGAAATATTTGATAAATTATTTTCAACATAAAGGCTTTTTAAGTAGATTTGCATCATCAACGCTTATAATCATTCATTCTATACTGTGGGGTGATGAAATTTTTGGCAGACATGCCCCCTTGTCTCGGGGGTGGGGATAACAGGATAAATATAGCATAGAGCCGAACCGGTAGCAATACTGGTCCGACCAGGGTCGACCACTCAACTTTGTGCTACAACTAACTGCTCCGTGGAGGTTCGATCCCTCCCCCTACAGCAACGAACCCCCATCCATTGGATGGGGGTTTTTATTTTTAGTAAGGTGAAATCATAATTAATTCTAAGGAAAGAGAACAATAGGTTGCTAAATGCTGTTCTAACGATCATTAACCAATTAATAAAATAAGGCTAATACAATTTATATTAAATAATAATTTATTTTTAATAGCAATCGCCTACATTGCCAAAGTTATTTAAAGTCCAAAGAAAAGAGTCTCCTAAAAAAACTGAAACCTTAGCAATTTGCCTACCGGCCTGTATAATTCAAATACCCATCAAAACGATGCGGTTACAAGAAGACTGAATAATGGATAGCTGATAAAAGGTCTAAACCCCTTAACTAATAAAGACCTAAATGTTTAACCTCTAATACTATGCAACTATTATTTCAAAGTCATTTGGCAATTGTTGTTGTTGTATTAGCACTGATTACTATGCTGGAAGTGATGGTTAACTTTAAACGGCCTAGTTCCTTAAAAATAATACTACTAGTTATACTATTTTGCATTATTGCGCATGGTGTTGCCATTACTTTTTATTTTAACTACACTATTTATAGAAGGCTCATCTTAATTCCAAGCGCCATCTTTATTATCGCCTCTCTTTTTTTTATATCCTTGCTCTTTCAAAATAAGATGTCTAAATATCTACTTGTCTTTGGGATTACGATATTTATTTTTCAATCAATCAATATTATTTTTTACCTATTTGTTTTACCAGTAAGTAAAAGTTTGTTGGTAAGTGATATCCCCTCAGCAGGAAGCGCACAGTCACTATTTAGAATTGGCGTTTTAATTGGTATACTTTTCTTCAACAAAAGCTTACTTTTTACCATCATCGAAAAACATAAATCAGGCAATATCTACTTTAAGGAACTCGTGTTTCCTGCAATCGCAATTATTGTTATGGTTGGATTGATCTGCTTAATAAACATTTTGAAATCTATTTCAATTATTCAAGATCCTATTTTTCAATTACTTTATCTGCTTTGCTATTTTTTCTATTTACTCCTGATACTATTTCGACCAAAATTGATGAATCAAACAGACTTTAAAGTTTCCATGATGGGCATTTTTAAAAAAGAGAATGCTCAGACAGTACCCTTTACTATTTTTATAGAAGTATTTTTTACTCAACGGTATTTTTTAAATAGTCTAGGCACCATAGAGGATCTAAGTCAGAAAACAACTGTAAGTACAAATACACTCAATGAGTTTTTGCTAGTAAATTATGGAATTGGATATACTGATTTAGTAAATAAACACCGGGTAGATTATTTTATATCCCTGATTAATAAAGGTGATTTTGTTCAATTTACAATTGAAGCTTTAGCCATTCAGTCGGGTTTTGGTTCTAGACAAAGTCTGCAAAAAGCATTCAAGAAATTTCATGGCGGCACCCCCTCCGATTATATTAGTTCAATCCAAAATTAAGTCGACTCCATAATTCTATTTTGGAAGGCTATTCTCTAGTCCAAACATTTTTATTTTACAGCTTGATTTCAATTTCACCGACCAAAATACTTTGCTAAGAATGGGCTTGGAGATGATCCTGTTTTTAATTTTAGCCTTTTTTTAGCTTCTTTCGCAAAATACCAATGGTGTATTCCGCCCCGGAAACCTATTTATTATTAAGACTTTTAATATTTAACTCAATGACTATTAAGCGCCATCGTTTGGGTGGCAGATTTCAAGCCATTCTTCAGTGTAAATAAGCTTTGATTTGCATATCAATTTATACCTCTTTTTATATAGCAAAAACCAATCAATCGTTTACAACAATTTTTAAAATCCATGCGACTAAACACTTTATTATCTTTTCTGTTTTTTTTAAATATAGATGCCAGTCTTGCTCAATCGATGTCTCCTGGCGCCGTTAATGTAAGTGGTAAATCGGCTACTATTGAAGGCTACCGTTTTGAGTGGAGTTTGGGTGAATCGGCCGCCATTACTACCATGAGTAATATTGATCTATTGGTTACCAACGGGTTTCTTCAGTTTAATGTACAAAACCAACCTGAGGTGAATCTCGTAAAATACTTCTTGCGAGAAGAAATTAGGGTTTACCCCAATCCAGTGAAAAATATATTGTACATCAATATATTACATGCCAACAATGGAAAGCACCAGATTGAATTATTAGATGGAAAGGGCAATAAGATCAAGGCAGTGCAATTGAACTATAACGGAATGGGGGCTCTAGAAAAATGGAATCTAAGTGGATTACCCACAGGCCTGTATATTTTAAATATCCGCCAAATGGATGCGGTTACGGGAAAGCTGAAGAAAAAGGGCGCATTTAAGATAATGAAGGTGAACTAATTCTGGGTAGGTGGATGGTGAATGGGCAATGGTGAATGGTGAATGGTGAAAGGTGAATAGGGTTTAAACTAAATACCTAAACTTCTAAACTTGAATTAAAAAGGAGTAACAATAATTATACTCCCCTAAACCTCTAAACTCGAATTAAAAAGAATAATCAATAATCATACTCGCCTAAACCCGAAATTAAAAGAACAAATAAAATTAAAGCTCATCTAAACCCGAATTAAAAAGCACAATCAATAATCATACTCGACTAAACTCGAAATTAAAAGAACAAATAAAATTAAAGCTCATCTAAACCTGAATTTAAAAGAACCAATAATAATAAAACTCCCCTAAACCATGCATTCAATGTCGCATTTAAAAACCAAAGCAGTTTTAATTTTAACCCTCATTGCCATTAGCTTTTCCGCCTTTGCGCAGGCTCCAAATTTATTGAACTACCAGGGGGTAGCAAGAAATTCAGTGGGCAATCCAATAGCTAATCAGAAGATGAATCTTCGTTTGTCGGTGCATAACCTTTCGGCTACTGGTACCATTGTGTATACGGAAACCCGTGAAATCACAACCAATTTAGGGGGCTTATTTTCTGTACAGGTGGGTAGTGCTGGCACTACTAGTACAACAGGTACCATCGGGGGTATAAGTTGGCTTTCGGGAGATAAATATTTGCAGGTAGAAATTGACCCTGCCAACAATAGTAAATTTTTTGATATAGGTGTTGTACAATTGGTTAGTGTGCCCTATGCATTCAACGCGGTTACTGCAGCCAATGCTTTAACCGTTACTACCAATGCTAATTTAACTGGTGCGGTAACGAGTTCAGGAAATCAAACATCTATTGCCAATGGAGCAATCACCAGTGATATGATTGGAACGTTGAATAAATCTAAGGTAGGATTAGATTTAGTGAATAATACTACTGATGCTGCAAAGCCCATTAGTACAGCAACGCAAGTAGCTTTGGATACTAAAGTAGATAAAGTAGCAGGTAAGGATTTGACAACGAATGATTATACAACTGATGAAAAGACAAAGCTTGCCTCTATTACGGGAACCAATACGGGTGATCAAATAAATATTACTGGTAATGCAGCAACCGCAACAAAATTAATTACAACAAAAAATATTAATGGTGTTCCTTTTGATGGAAGCACTGATATTACGATTCCAATTATTGCTAATGCTGAAGCTTTAACAGGCACTACATTAAACTCAACAGTTACTGCTTCTAGTTTAACGAGTGTAGGAACTATTTCTTCTGGAACAATTAGTTTAACAACAAATATCAAAACGAGTGGAACCATTACTGCAGGTGCAGTAACTTATCCAAGTGCTCATGGTACGGGTGGTCAGGTATTAAGTACTACTGGTACTGGGACACTAACTTGGACAACAGCTTCTGGTGGAGGAGTATCTTCAATTGGAGCTATTAGCGGAACATCCACTGCCAAAGGCGCTAGCATCACATCCGGTGTATTGAGTTTAGCTCCAGCGAATGCTACCAATGGAGGTATTGTAACAACCGGCGAACAAGTATTTGCAGGTAATAAAACATTCAGCAATTTAATTAATGGAGTAAGCGTTGGGGCTTATCTTGGGGTAAGTAATACTATGCTTGGCAACAATGCATTTTCAAATTCAACACCTGGTGCTGGTAATACTGCATTAGGTTATAAAGCCCTTTCAAATGCAATTGGCGGAAATGATAATACCGCTATAGGAGCAGATGCTCTTTCTGGAAGAGGATTAGCAACTGCAAACGGTTGGCGAAACACAGCGATTGGAGTTGCTGCTTTAAAGAATGGTGGAGGCGGAGCCGATAATGTTGCAATAGGGTTTAATACATTAGCTAATACTACAGGGGGTGCTAATACAGGGGTTGGTATGTATGCGCTATTAAATAATTCTAGTGCTACATCAAACGTTGCTGTTGGAGCGTATGCTCAAATTAGTACTACTTTAGGAGAAAATAACACATCTGTTGGAACTAATTCCATGTTTTTTAATACAAGTGGAACACAAAACACAGTTCTGGGAGCTAACGCTATTGAAAAAAATATATTAGGTAGCAATAATACAGTTTTAGGGTTTTCCGCCGGTAGGTTAATCGCCGATAATACAAATAATTCTAACGTTAATAACTCTGTTTTAATTGGTGCTTCATCTAGGACTCTTGCACTTAATTCCATTAATGAAGTAGTTATTGGCTATAATGCAGTTGGTAATGGTTCTAATACCATTCAATTAGGAAATACAGATATAAGCAATGTTAAAACTAGCGGTAAGATTACAGCAGGCACAATCACCTACCCAAATACATCAGGTTCTATCAATCAAGTATTAACAACCAATGGATCTGGAACTGCAAGTTGGGCGACGGTTGCATCAATTACCAACGGAACTACTACTGGCGACATGTTGTATTGGAACGGATCCGCTTGGGTGAAGGTAGCAGCGGGTGGGAACGGACAGGTTTTAACTTTTGTTAGTAATGTTCCAACATGGAAGCCTATTGAAGGTAAAACAGACGTTACCAACCTAACCACCGGTAAAATCTGGATGGATCGCAACTTAGGCGCTAGCCAAGTAGCTACCAGTAGTACCGATTATCTTGCATATGGTAGTTTGTACCAATGGGGCAGGGGGTCTGATGGGCACCAACAAGTTACTTGGACTAACTCCACAACAGGAACACTTACAAACGCCACTACCAGTATTCGTAAAACTGATGACTTACCCGGAAATGTAAATTTTATTCTAATACCAGGTGCCTCTCCTTACGATTGGCGTAACCCACAAAACAATGATTTATGGCAGGATGTGAATGGGGTAAATAATCCTTGTCCTGCAGGCTACCGATTACCCACCGATTCAGAGTGGGATGCCGAGCGCTTAAGTTGGAGCAGCAACAACGCAACGGGTGCATATACCTCTCCACTGAAATTGCCCATGGCGGCAATTCAACTTCCCTTCATAGGCGGCAGTTTCTTAGCTGGTGCAGGTAGTGAAGGCTACTATTGGACTAGTTCGGTTTCTGGTATCTGGGCAAAATACTTGGGATTTAACGATTACCCTGATCAACCAGGATTTATGATGACACCTCATGCCTCAGTATCCATCGAAGCGCGCGCGGACGGAATGTCTGTTCGTTGCATAAAGAATTAAAGTTAAACCCAGCTTTAGCCAACTCGAAGGTTTGGCCATTTGATTGAATTATGGAGATGACATCTTTTTTACGAAGATGTCATCTCCATTTAAAAGATACCATCTCCACCATACCCTTCATGTGCAGTAGCTCTTTAAATCCATTCATGCAAAACAACTAGAAAAAATTTATCCTAATTTTGAAGGCAATGAAGCATTTGTATATTTTTTTAGTCGGAACCTTGGTAGCCTTCAATTCCTTTGCACAAAATACCCTCTCCGGTAATTTAACCCTACTTAAGGGGCAAACCATCCGCTTAGTTGGATTCAATGGGCTGGGTATTTACAATATTGATAGCACACAAATAAATGAAAAGGGTGATTTTTCATTACAATTTTCCGATGCCGATTTGGGAATGGGGTACATCGCAGCTGCAGACAACAAACCCTATTTTGTAGTACTGGCCAAAGAACAGATTCAGATAAATGGCGAATCGCTGACTGCAACTGAAACGGTTATTACAATAAAAGGAAATGAAAATAAATTATTTATAACCTATGCTAAAGAACACGTCAAACGCGAACAAGCATTGAGTGCATGGGAGTATCTGCAAAAAATATATCAGGGTGATGCTATTTTTTCCAGTCAAAAAATAACCCAACAATCCATCGCAATTGAAATACAAAGGATAAAAAAACAGGACCTTGATTTTCTTTCTAACTTACCCGCTTCCGCTTATGTAAAATGGTATTTGCCGCTTCGTAAATTAATCAGTTCCGTATCGTCGATAGCACAATATAAAACTGCCGAAATCCCTGCTACCATTTCCGCATTTAGAAAAATAGATTATGCAGATCCAAGATTGTATAAAAGTGGATTGTTAAGAGATGCCATTGAAAGTCATTATTGGTTATTAGAAAATAGAGGGCTGCCGCTGGATACTATTTTTAAAGATATGAATGTATCCACGGATTTTTTGTTGAAGCGCATCGGCACAAATGAAAAGCTATTTAATGAAATTTCAAAATACCTATTTGATTATTTTGAAAAACATAGTTTGTTTCAACCATCCGAATATTTAGCGATTAAAGCCTTAACACAAAACAGTTGCACCCTAAATAATGATTTAGCAAAACAAATGGAGTCTTACCGAGCCATGAAAATAGGCAACCCTGCGCCGGATATTCTTTTTGCTGGAGATGTTTATAATAATGGATCACCTGTCAAAAGTCCATCTCGCTTATCTGAAATAGTTGCCAATTACAAGCTGGTAATTTTTGGAGCGAGTTGGTGCCCCAGTTGTACAGAGGAAATAGCACAATTGCTTCCCCTCTATGGGAAATGGAAAGCAAAAGGGATAGAAGTAGTTTTTATTTCATTAGACACCGATAAAAAAGCCTTCAGGGATTTTACCAGCGTACTGCCTTTTATAAGCAGCTGCGATTACAAAAAATGGGATACGCCCGCTGCTAAGGATTATTATGTATTTGCATCTCCCAGCATTTTTTTATTGGACAATTCCGGCATAATTAAATTTCGTCCCAAATCAATCGCTCATTTAACGGCTCTTATAAATTCATTATAGCTGCATTGCAACCAACTTTCTTGATCACAATAAAACAACTGCACAAATACTTAATTGGGATAGTTTAACCATATTTTTTCTTTTTTCATTACATTAAAAATTCTAATTCTCTACTCACAAAATCATAATCAAAGAAATTAGGGATTGTAAAAAAAAAATTACCCCTCCCCCTACAGTAACAAAAAACCCTTAACCTATTGTAAATCGATTGGTTAAGGGTTTTTTATTTTCTTTCAGTCTCACTAAAGGTTTCACTAAGATTTCAAATCAGTATTTTTATAGTTTTCAGCATCCGCAAATGACTTCAAGGTCACTGTAATTTCATTATAACTAAATTAGGTCTTACCAAATTCTTATCCTGTCGGCTGATTTCTTATACAATTTATCGCCTTCCTTTACATTGAATGCTTTGTACCAGGCATCCATATTTACCGGGGTTCCAATGGTTCTATATTGGCCCGGGGAATGCGGATCGGTAAGTATTAATTGTGCAGCTGCTGGTGCTAGAATATTGCCACGCCATACCTGTGCCCAGGCAAGAAAAAATCGTTGATCTGGTGTAAAGCCATCAATTTTTTTGGATGATTTTCCCTGGCTGGTCATTTTAAATGCCTCATAAGCTACATTCAATCCACCCAAATCACCAATATTTTCGCCCAAGGTTAGTTTGCCATTTACATGAATACTATCCTGTATGGTATAGTTGTCAAACTGTGTAGTCAATTGTTTTGTTTTGGCATCAAATTTTGTACGGTCTTCCGCTGTCCACCAATTTCTTAGTGTACCATCTGCATCGTATTTACTTCCATTATCATCAAAGCCATGGCTCATTTCGTGGCCTATTACAGCGCCTATACCGCCATAGTTTATCGCATCATCTGCAGCAGGATCAAAGAATGGAAATTGGAGAATACCTGCAGGGAAAACTATTTCATTGAGTGTAGCATTGTAATACGCATTTACTGTAGGCGGTGTCATTCCCCAACGCTCTCTATCTACCGGCTTGCCTAATTGGCTGATCATAAAATCATAAGACCATTTTTGAAAATTGGTGCAATTTTCAAAATATTGATTGCTGCTTATCGCAAGTCCATCATAGGTTTTCCATTTATCGGGATAACCAATTTTTGGTCTGAATGCTGCTAGTTTAGCTAGTGCCTTTATTTTAGTTGCTGGGCTCATCCATTCCAATTGATTAATGCGAATAGCGAAAGCTTTTCTAAGATTAGCTACCAACTCTTCCATACGGGCTTTGGCTGCGGGTTTAAAATATTCTTTTACATACAATTGTCCAAGTAATTCTCCAATAGACCCGTCTGTTAAAGAGGACATCCTCTGCCAACGGGGTGTTTGAATCCGTTGTCCGCTCAAAACCTGGTTGTAGGCAAAATTAGCAGCTACAAATGGCGAACTTAATTTGAGCGCTGTTTCATTTAATATATTCCATTGCAGGTATGTTTTCCAATCCTGCATCGATACGGAAACCAACAGGCTATCTACACTTTTAAAAAACGATGGATTATTAACTAATATACTGTCTTGGCCAGTTACTTTTAATTGGGTGAGCATTAGCTGCCAATTTAGGTTGGGTGTGCTTTTGCTAAGATCTGCCACCAAAAATTTATTATAAGTTTTGTAAGCATCCCTCATTTCAACCCTACTCATTTGTGCAGCAGCTATTTTTTTCTCTAGTTCAAATATGGCATTGGCATTTAATGCAGACTGCTTTTCAGGTACACCAGTAAGTGTAAATAAAGTAGTGATGTATTTTTTGTACGCCTCCTGTATTGCTTTATTACGTCCTTCACTTTTAAGGTAGTAATCTCTGTCTGGCAGGCTAGTGCCACCCTGACCCAGTTGTGGTATCATTCGCTCTACATTTTTCCTGTCTTGCCCAATATAGAAACTAAACAGCGGGCCGGCAATACCCAAGGTACGCAGCTGGTTTATTTCACTTATCAATCCATCTATATTACTGATGGCATTAATTTTTTGTAAATAAGGCATAATAGGACTTACCCCTCTTTTTTCAATAGCAGCGCTGTCCATGCCTGCTGTATAAAAATCGGCTACTCTTTTTGTTAAAGAGCCATCAGCGGCAGTTTTGTCTGCAACTGCATTTTCCAATATTTTTTTTACGGCATTGATGTTAAAATCTCTCAACTCGTTAAAGCTGCCCCAACGGGTTTCCTTTGCAGGAACTGGGTTGTTTTTTAACCAGGTGCCACTAGCGTAATTATAAAAGTCATCTCCCGGACGGACCGACAGATCCATATTGGCAGGGTCTATGAATTTTGCAGGAGTAGTTTGTGCAGTAGCAATATGGTAGCCCAAAAGGCTAATCAGTGCAAATGCCAAGGGTTTAAATGTGTTGTATTTTTTGAACATCAGGCGAAAATTTTTCATAAAAGTTTATTTTTGATTCTTTGAGTAATTGAATTGATGTATGGATTGCTGATTGTTTTAAATGCTAATATTACAAATGTTTATACCATT
>Ga0222712_10000589_pt1 | contig 47358 bp, 40 predicted proteins | sample C33_657DmetaG_FD_165043 | JGI IMG/M metagenome (GOLD analysis project Ga0222712, IMG submission 165043) | Estuarine water microbial communities from San Francisco Bay, California, United States - C33_657D | ecosystem: Environmental > Aquatic > Marine > Unclassified | place: USA: California... | reverse complement strand
ATCTTGATGCTACAAATTGACTTCCATTTTGATAAAATGTGCCAGTAAAATTAATATCTCCAAGTACGTCTAATTTGTATTGTGGATTTGTGGTTCCTATACCAATATTTCCACTACTTATAATTGATGTAGCAGTTAAATTACCAACAGAAATATCATTAGTTGTAGTATTTCCCCTTGAAGTTACTGTTGTTAAAGTATCAGACTCCACATTTAAATATCCAGAATCATTATTTAATTCACTAACATTGATTGGCAAATTGTAATAATCTGTTCCATTATTTGTAAATGTCCATCTATCAGTTGTTTCATTCCAGATAAATTTTACATTTGTTGATGAACCTCTTTCTACTTCTATTCCAGCATTTAATGATGGGATCCCAGTTGCTGTTGAGTTTAAAATTATTTCATTATCTTTTACTTCTAAGACCTCAGTGTTTAATGTTGTCGTTGTTCCACTTACAGTAAGGTCTCCAGTTACATTTAATTTTCCTACAGTAACATTAGATGAATTTTGTGTTGATAGTGTTCCTAGACCTAATGTGATTCTTTGTGCAGCTGAATCTATATCATCTATGAGTGCTCTTCCTGCTGCAGTGCAATCAATTTCTTCAATATCTCCAGAACCACTACTACTTCTTCCTAATAATTTATTAGTATCAGATATGTTCTGAATTTTAGAATATGATACTGCATTATCTGCAATCATATCTGTTTCAACTTGTACTTCGGATACGTTTGCATTTGCTGTAGTACTACCTAAAAGTCTATTTGCAGTAGTGACATTTTGAATTTTGGTATAAGTTACTGCATTATTAGCAATTCCTGCAGTTGCTACTTCACCAAATCCAAGCGAAGTTCCTGATAAACGCAATACATGTCCATTTGTTCCTGCAACAATTTCTGCAAAATTTCCAGTATTGTTTGCACTACGACCAATTACGGATAATCCAGTGGATGCACTTTGTTGCAATTTATCAAATGTGATAGTATTTGCAGTAATGCCTGCACCTATTATTTGACCAAATTCTAAACTATCTCCAAATAAACGTAATATATGTCCATGTGTATTTGCTGTTATTTCAGCAAAATTGCCTGTGCTATTTGTATTACGACCAATTACAGATAATCCAGCAGCTGCACTTTGCTGTAATTTAGAGAAGGATATTGCATTTGCAGAAATAGCTAATGCTCCAGAATTTGTTATTGTAGCATCTCCAGTTAGTTCAACTGCAGTACCAGTATTAGAATTATTTCCAATTAAAATTCTTCCATTTAATATAGTTAATTTGGATGGCAAAATACTTCCAGCAAGCATTTGGTTGGTAACTGTTCCAGTATCCCCAGATGCAATTAATGTTCCTGTAGTTGCTGGCATAGTAATAGTTACTGCGCCGTTTTGCACTAATGTTGTTGCACCTACTTTAAAGTTTCCAGTAACAGTTACTGTTGTGCCATTATCTTGAATATTGCTATTTGTTAATTGATTGTTAATCGAATCCCATTTAACAATTTGCGATTGAATTAAATTTTCAGAATTTTTAATTGAGAACGCAGTGCCAGATAATTTTAGTCCCCCATTAGCTGAAGCAGTATATACCAATGTATTTACTGATCCACCTAAAGGAATTGATTCACCATTAATATTAATAGTAGAATTTACTAACGCATTATTTGGAATATTAGTGAAAGTGTTGTTTAATCCAGAAAGAGTTTTATTAGTAAGAGTTTGAGTATTAGTTAAATAAACATCCCCAGCATTATCCCATACAACTGTAGTTCCAGTTGATTTTAAAAATTGCCCATTAACTCCTAATGTATTATCTGCAACAATTCCATTTTCGGTAAGATTTAAATTGTCGCCACCCATCAATTCTTCAAGTCTTTGACTTGTTAAATTTACAATTAACGGGAAACGATTAGCCATTATACTTTACTGCAAAAGGTTTCTATTTATATTATTTATAAATCTTGTCCTGGAGGGGCTTGACAGCCGCAACAATCCGTGCTACTATAAATAAGTTGCGAGGGAACGTTACATTCCTTCACATACTTTTTAATAAACCTTTACGTTCTTTTAAAACTATGACTACATCCATCGCTCAACAGCGTGGAAGTAACACTTGGGAACAATTCTGTGAGTGGGTAACTTCTACCGATAACCGTCTTTATGTCGGTTGGTTCGGAACTCTAATGATTCCTACCCTTCTCGCCGCTACTATTTGTTTCATTGTTGCTTTCATTGCTGCACCACCCGTCGATATTGACGGTATTCGTGAACCAGTTGCTGGCTCTCTAATGTATGGAAACAACATCATTTCTGGTGCTGTTGTTCCTTCAAGCAATGCAATTGGACTTCACTTCTATCCCATCTGGGAAGCTGCCAGCCTCGATGAGTGGCTGTACAACGGCGGTCCTTTCCAGCTGGTTGTTTTCCATTTTCTAATCGGTATCTATGCTTACATGGGTCGAGAGTGGGAACTCTCATATCGTTTGGGTATGCGTCCTTGGATTTGTGTTGCTTATAGTGCTCCTGTTGCCGCTGCTTCTGCAGTTTTCCTTGTCTATCCTTTCGGTCAAGGTTCCTTCAGTGATGCAATGCCTCTCGGAATCTCGGGCACGTTTAACTACATGCTCGTCTTCCAAGCAGAACACAACATTCTCATGCATCCTTTCCATATGCTCGGTGTGGCTGGGGTATTTGGTGGCAGCCTCTTTAGTGCTATGCACGGAAGCTTGGTTACGTCTTCACTCGTTCGTGAAACTACTGAAACCGAGTCCCAAAACTATGGTTACAAGTTCGGACAAGAAGAAGAAACCTACAATATCGTAGCTGCACACGGTTACTTTGGTCGTCTTATTTTCCAATATGCTTCCTTTAATAACTCACGTTCACTGCACTTCTTCCTTGCCGCTTGGCCTGTTGTGGGTATCTGGTTTGCTGCTCTAGGTGTTAGCACTATGGCATTCAATCTCAACGGATTCAACTTCAACCAGTCGTTGCTTGATAGCAGCGGTCGTGTGGTCAACACTTGGGCAGACATCCTCAACCGTGCTAACCTCGGTTTTGAAGTGATGCACGAGCGCAACGCTCACAACTTCCCTCTTGACCTTGCTGCTGCTAGTGCAACTCCTGTTGCTCTCACTGCACCAGCTATCGGCTGAGGTACTTGACAAATCTTTCCGAACCACCTACAATGAGTAGGTGGTTTTTTATTGACTATGACAAATTACAAAGTTTGGATCAGCTGTGGCGACAGCCCGTGGCACAGGACTTACTTCAATGAGTTGGGTGCTGTACAACTGAATAAAGAGCAAGTTGAAAAGTACTTTACTTTTAATGAGAGTGGAGAGATTGAATTTGATTCGGATCTCTTGTGTGAAGAAACTGATCGTGATTGGGATGATTCTGAACGTGATCTTCCTAACTGGGATGAAATTACTGAAGGATGTCTTTGTTGGGGTCCAGATGCTGCAGATCAAAACATTGGAGTTTGTCTAGCAGATGATGAAGAGAAACAAATTTGGACTAGAGCAATCGAAACTCTTCCATATTATTCTAAAGAAGAAATTGAAGAGAATGGTCCATCCGAAGATGAGCAGGCAAATGGAATTGCACGAGTCTTCTATGAACTAACTAACTATGATGATTCAGTATGGATGGTATACAATTCATATGAACGTGGTAATTACATCGGAGAATTTGAGATTCCTGATGATCAAGAGTTTGACCCATCTAAATTAGTCGTTACATTAAATGAAGTTGCAGAGTGTTGGACTGTTGTAACTGGAATTGAATATGATGGTAAAGATGTTTATTGTGATGGCGATACTATAGGCAAAGGAATTGACTGGCACATTTACTATCGAGGCGACCTTCATAGCTTCAAATAAATAAAACACTTACTAAACTATTTTTATGGAAGATCAGATTATTGATGTTGAATCCTCTGTTGTAGATGAAGAGGAAAACGTATTAACTCCAGAGTTAAGTCTTAATGAAGACAAAGTAAAGACTCCCGCAGAGATTAGACAAGATTTGCAAAATTTACGACAATTAAATAAAAAGTTAAAAAAAATTAAACGTTATATGAAAAGTCCATTATATCAAATTCGTCAATTAGATGCACGAACTGAATTTACTGAATCCAATGGATGATAAATTTTACAAAGAGTTTTATGAAAAAATTCAGCACAGTCTACAAATTTCAATAAAGCATGGCCAAAATGATTATGCATTAGGACTGAAAAAAGCATTAATGATTGTCAACGAATTGAAACATAAGCATCATGATGGGACTAAATAATATCACTCTGTATGGAGAAGTCCCATGGAAAAATGTCCAGCGTGTGGAGTTGTGATTGAAGATGGATTAGCTAAATTTTCTTATGGAAAACATGGAGATTTGGAATTTCTTGCAAAGAGAGTTTGTCAATATAGAAAAGTAGATTCTCCTTGCATTAATCCTTGCTATAATGAAGAGAATGATTACCCACCTGGATACGATGATCCATTACCATTTAATTTACCATTATGACTACTGATACCGAACAAATTGAAATTGAATTAGATGACAAGACAGCAGCTATTGCAGAAATTCTAGCTAAAGAAAAAGGAATTACTACAGAAGAATTAATTACAGAGCTTTTAGTGGAAGCTATTGAAACTGGGTATTTTGATTCTGCAGAAAACATCACCACAGACGATCCATTAGAATAATGGAACTTCAAATATATCTAAGTTTATTTTCAATTATTGTTGTATACGTGTGTATCGCAGATCCAAATGTATTGGATTGGATTACTATAAAGATCAGCTACTTCTTGATTGTTCTGCAACTCAACTACATTAAACTTAAATGGATGTTTAAAAAATTCTGACCAGACGGGGCTTGACAAGCCCCTCTTTTTTTGCTATACTAGGTACGTGATTCAAATCGGACATGAAAATTACGATCTATAGTAAGGAAGACTGTCCTTACTGCGAAAAAATTAAACAGGTATTCAATCTCATCAATTTAAATTTTGTTGAGCGCAAACTTAATGAACACTTCACTAGGGAGAATTTTGTTGCTGAGTTTGGAGAAGGTTCCACTTTCCCCCGAGTGTTAATTGATGACACTTTAGTTGGTGGTTGTACTGAAACTATTTCGTATCTAAAGGAGAACAATCTAGTATGAGTGAAATTGCTGCATTTATCGACACCATTATTGATGATTTTGTAATAACTCGCAAAAAGCCTAAAGCTAGTTTCACGCAGTTTCTTCGTTCCGAAGATATTGATCGTAGAACTATCAATGATTTTGTTGAGAGCAAACTTGGATTTGTTACTGAGCAAATTGAAGAAATTTCTCTTGCATTAGATGGAGAAGATCCTGTAGTTAAAGAAGCATACTCCAATTTTCGTCGTCCAGAGCTTCGTGATTTCAGAGAACTTTTGAATCAGATTGTAGATGATCTGTATTCGTATAAAGATGCCAAAAAGATTATTCGCAAAAAGCGTCGAATTACTCCCGAAAAATTAGTTCGACTTGTCACATTATACGATAAAGAATTGGTATTTGATAGTGCAACTTACAAGCCTCTTCCTGCAACAGATATCATTGGTTCCAAGCATGTCTTTCTTTATAATGTAGAGAAGCGAGAACTCTGTTATTATACTGGCAGATCTTTAACAGTTCGTCGCACTATGGTTGATGGATTTGATTCAGACAAATCTTGGGTTCGCACACTAAGAAAACCAGAACAATTCCTTTCGGAAGTTATTTCTTGTAGTAAGTTTAATGTCGATAATATTCAAAAGCATTTAACTACAAAACCAAAAACTCCTACAGGAAGAATGACATCAAAACATATTCTTATCAAGGTTATTGTATGAGTTCTATTAATGAAAAGTTACTAAATAAAAATGTAAGAGCAATGATAAGTGGGAGGAAAAAAGACTTGCAAAAGCCTGACTTCCACTTCGATAAACTAGTTTCCATATTCAAACGAAACTATAGAGTGGAAGTTAAAATCTTTATAGAAAAACAAAAAGACTAACACTCTAGGAGAGAGAACCATGACAAATCTATTACTTTTGCTTACTGTATTTGCAGTAGGATTTGTTTTAATAGGTTTAAGTTTTTTAATTGGTATGATATTTGGATGGTTCGCTAATGAATATTTTAATCCAATTTCAAATCATTCAAATTCTGCTCATCCAGAAATGTATGATGAAAATGGAAACTATATTACCGAAGAATTAATTGCTGTTCGTTTTGAAGAAGACGACGAAGAATACGACGACGAAGAGGATTAATTTATGATACTGGTTGATATGAATCAGTGTATGATTAGTAACTTAATGATGCAAACTCGACTAAGTGACGGACTAGATGAAAATATAGTTCGTCATATGGTACTTACATCTCTTAAATCATACAAGAAAAAATTTCACGCAGAGTATGGAAGCTTAGTTCTTTGTTATGACAGTAAACATTATTGGCGAAAAGAATTTTTTCCTTACTATAAGCAAAATAGAAAAAAAGACAGAGAAAAATCTGACTTTGATTGGAGTCAAATCTTTGAAATTTTAAATAAAATTAGAGATGAGATTCGTGATAATTTTCCATATCTTGTTATGGAAGTTTATGGCGCAGAAGCTGATGATGTTATTGCTACGTTATCAAAATATGTTACAACTCAAAACATAAAAAAACAAAAGGATAATCTAAACATAGAAAAAGTTTTAATTTTATCTGGAGACAAAGATTTTATTCAATTATCAAAATATCCTTGCGTAACTCAATACAATCCTGTTCAAAAGAAATACGTAACTGATGGAATTGATCCAAAGTTGTATATCAAAGAACATGTTATCAAGGGTGATCGTTCGGATGGGATTCCAAACTTTTTATCTCCATCAGATACTTTTGTAACTGGCAAAAGGCAAAAACCAATTAGCAAAAAAAATATTGATAAATGGATTCATTGTGAACCCGAAACTTATTGCACAGAAGATCAACTTGTAAATTATCATCGCAATTTAAAATTAATTGATTTGGCTTGCATTCCAGATGCTATTCAAGAAAAAATTGTATCCGAATATAATTTGTTAAATAGTAGTAAGCCAAATAAAGTTTCAATAAATTATTTTATTGAACATAAATTAGTTTCACTATTAAATGAAATGGAGGATTTTTAAACTATGGCTGAATTACCAGTAGAAAGACTTTTGATATCAGAAGTTCTTCAAAAAGTATCTAACGCAAAAACAAAAAAGGAAAAAATTAATCTACTGCATAAGTATACAACTCCAGCACTTCAAGCAATTCTAATATGGAATTTTGATGAAAGTGTTGTTTCTCTACTTCCTAGTGGAGAAGTTCCTTATGTTCCAAATGAAGCTCCAGTAGATACAGAACATACACGGCTTCTTCATGAATATAGAGTCTTGTATAATTTTGTAAAGGGCGGCAATGATGGTCTTGCAAACAACAAACGAGAGACCATGTTTATTCAACTACTAGAAAGTCTTCATCAGGATGAGGCTAAAGTTCTTTGTATGGTAAAAGATAAAACTTTAGGTAAAAAATATAAAATTACTAAAGCTTGTGTAGAAGAAGCTTATCCTGAAATTAAGTGGGGAAATAGGTCGTGATATGTGTAAAATCGTACATCAAGATTGCAGTAGAGATCTAGCAAAAGACAAAACACTACCACTGAATTCTTATCTAGTCACCTATGAGGTTGACAACCAAACAAGGTATGATATAATAGTATGTAACAAACGGGCTCAGATCTTCGATATGTACTGGGACAAGTACCGTGAAGGTTTGAAAGACATCCGTTGGACCGATGGTAAGGTCAATCCCAAACTTTGGGGAGTAGAACCAAAAGAACCTAAAAAGAAAAAGTAATTATGAGTAATGTTTTTTTGATTTCGTTGAGTCAGGGTGCTGGTAAACTTGAAGGTAAATCTGCACAAGAAGTGATTACTTATACTGCTCGTGTAAGTAATCCTGCAAACCAAGAAAAATTTGATACTGCTGCAGGTCTTCTTCGTTATTGTATTCGTGAAAATCACTGGAGTATTTTTGAGCAAGCTGATATGACTCTAGAGATTAATACTACTAGAGGTATAGCGGCTCAAGTGCTTCGTCATAGATCATTTACATTTCAAGAATTTTCACAACGGTATGCCGATACGAAACTTCTTACTGATAAACCATCAGTTCCAGATCTTCGTCGTCAGGATACTAAAAATCGCCAAAACTCAATTGATGACTTTGGTGATTATGTAAAACTAAAAATGCAAGGGGAGATTCAAGAACACTTTGAGAAAAGTCAACAATTATATGATTCTCTTCTAAAACAAGGAGTTGCAAAAGAATGTGCGAGGTTTGTTCTTCCACTTGCAACTCCTACTAGAATTTACATGAAAGGATCAGCCAGGTCATGGATACACTACATTAACCTGCGGTCTTCAAATGGAACACAAAAAGAACATATGGATATCGCAAACGAATGTAAAGATGTGTTCAAAACCTGTTTCCCAGACGTTGCAGAAGCTTTAGAATGGTAATGTGAAATTTCTTTGTTATGAACATTTTTTATCTAGATTATAATCCTACAATATGTGCTCAAGAACATTGTGACAAACATGTAGTCAAGATGATTGTTGAGTATGCACAACTTCTATCAACTGCTCATCGAGTTATTGACGGCATTGGTTATGTTGAACTTACTGAAAAGAATCGTAAGGTCAAAAGATTCAAACTTGATGAGCCAAGAGAGTCTAATCTCTACAAAGCTTGTCATATCAATCATCCTTCTGCTATCTGGGCTAGGAGTTCTAAATCACATTATAAGTGGCTCTTTGAACTATTTGAGCAATGCTGTATTGAATACACCAGGAGATATAACAAGTTTCATGCTACTGAATCTTTGAGAGCATATTTAAAACACGCTCCCAATAATCTTCCTGATCGAGGATGGTCAGATCCACCCCCAGCCATGCCTAATAAATATAAGGAAACTGACACAATTCAGTCTTATCGCAATTATTACATTGGGGAAAAAGTTTCTTTTGCGAAATGGAAATCTCCAGCTGTTGTCCCTGAATGGTTTAACCAACATGCCTACTTACAGATTTAAAGATAATAACACAGGTGAAGAGTTTGAAAGGTGGATGTATATGGCTGATCGAGAGCCATATTTGAAAGAAAATCCACACATCACCCAAGTTCCAACTGGAATGTATTCGATTAGCGAAGTTGGGGACTGGAAAAATTCTAAAGTCCCTGGCTCATTTAAAGATGTGTTAGGTCGCATCAAAAAATCATATCCCAATTCCACTTTTGAAGTATGACAAGTTCCCGCAGAAGAAAAAATGAAACCTCATTTGCAGATATGTCCTCTAAAAAAATGAGGCGTAAAAAGCCAATTGATGCAGAGCATATGGTTGATATTCAACCACTAACTCCAGCACAAGAAAAAGTATTTGAGGCATATGCCGAAAACAAAAATCTATTTCTTTATGGCGCTGCTGGTACTGGTAAAACTTTTGTTAGTTTATATCTTGCTCTAAAAGATGTTTTGAACGATAAGACTCCATATGAAAAAGTTTATATGGTTCGTTCTTTAGTTTCTACTAGAGAGATTGGATTTCTTCCTGGAGATCATGAAGATAAGTCAAGCCTTTATCAAATTCCATATAAGAATATGGTAAAGTACATGTTTGAGATGCCAGACGATCCTTCATTTGAAGCTTTATACGGCAATCTAAAAAATCAAGGAACTATTAGTTTTTGGAGTACTTCATTTATTCGTGGCACAACTTTAGATAATTGTATTATCATTGTAGATGAAAGTCAAAATTTAAACTTTCATGAACTAGATTCTATCATCACTCGTGTCGGACAAGATGCTAAAATTATTTTCTGTGGTGATGTTCAACAAACAGATCTAGTTAAAACTAATGAAAAAAATGGAGTCCTAAACTTTATGAGTATTCTAAATACCATGGATGAGTTTTCCATGATTGAATTTGGAATTCAAGATATTGTACGTTCTGGTCTCATTCGCAGTTATCTAATTAGTAAACTTAATTTGGGATTCTGACGTGTTCGTACATTTAGATTATGCACCTTTAATTGATTTAGAATCCATAACCTCAGATAACGGAAGGTTATATGTTACCCCTGAAGGTAACAAGTATCCTTCTGTTACTACTGTTATTGGAGCTAAACAAAAACAATCTATTATTGAATGGAGAAAACGAGTAGGTGAAAAAGAAGCCAATCGTATTTCTTCCCGAGCTGCACTTAGGGGTACAAATCTTCACTCTATGAATGAAGATTACCTAAATAATATGTTCAATGAAGAGAAGTACAAAGATAAAGTACTTCCTCTGTTCATGTTTAAACACTTAAAACCCTTTCTAAACAGAATTAATAATATTCATGTTTTAGAGGGTGCTTTATATAGTGACAAACTAAAACTTGCTGGACGAGTTGATTGCATTGCAGAGTACGAAAATGAACTTGCAATTATAGATTTTAAGACTTCTACTGAACCTAAGAAACGAGAGTGGATTGAAAACTATATTGCTCAAGAATGTGCCTATGCAATGATGTATTATGAACGTACTGGTATCAAAGTAAAAAAACTTGTAACTTTAATTGCCTGTGAGGACGGAGAAATTCAAGTCTTCCAGGAGTACGATATCATGAAATACATGAAAGTACTAATGGAATACATCCGAGCCTATGAACAACAAACAACTAGATGAATTATTTGAAGACAAATTTATGACAGCAGCAAAATTTTCTATGGAAGTAGAAGAGATCGTTCGTTCCAATCAGGGCGGTCTCAACTATATTGATGCAGTACTAGTATACTGCGAGGAGAATGATATTGAACTTGCAAATGTGTCAAAATTAATCTCAAAGCCACTTAAAGAAAAAATTAAAGTTGATGCACAACGCATGAATTTTATGAAGAAAACTTCTCGTGCAAGATTGCCTTTATGAATGGATTTGATGTATATAAATTATATCTTGCTATCAAACTCCACTTCACTACAGACAAATATAACTTCTTTACTTTCAATGGCAAAACTAGAACAACTCTAGAATCCTTTGAAAAAAGAAGAGACAAATATTTCTTTAAAAAATTAGCTACAAAATTTGATCAAGATCAATTGATTCAATATTTTGTAGCTCATTTTGTTCAAAATGAAGATACTTGGATTGGAGATATCTCTAAGATAGAACATTTTTCGGTATATTCAGATTGGCAAAAGAAAATTCAAAGTATGAGCTTTGTGTTTTCAAATGATATGGATACGCTTTTGGAAGAAACTGATTTTGAACAAATATTTAAAATAACAAGTACTCATCCACCACTATTAAAAAAATATTTGTCCAGGTCTATAACTTTAGAAAGTTTAGTTATACTTAACCAATTACTAAATTATGTTAAAGATTTTGATAAAATCATTCAGGATCCTGTAGTATGGCCAGAGCTGAGGAGACGAGTAGTAAAATACGAACCTTTTCTTTCACTGGACAAAGCTAAATATAAACAGATACTTTTGTCAAAGGTAACCAACTAATGTCTTTCTTTGAGCAGGACTTAATTCGCAATGAGTTAGAAGAAATGACTGAACTCTACCAAGAGATCGCTGAAGTCATGTATAGTCTATATGAAAAATCTGACACGACTCGTAGAGAATGTTTAGATAAATTAGAAAGATTAGTTGAACTTCAAGAACTACTTTATTTTAGAGCAAAATACTCTAGTGATACTGAAGCAGAAGAATTCGTACATATGCTACGTGCGTCTGCTGCATTTCTTGGAGTTCCTTCCCATGTCGATGTGTCAGAAATCTTTACACAGATGAAAGAGGACATCGGTAAGGCCAAGGAAAAGCTTGACAAATCCATCTGACCCTGCTACCATAGTCATATGGGTTGGGGTCCACAAGCCAAATCCATTTAATCCAACAAATACGGAGAATACACATGTCTTTTGCAACACTAAAGCGTAACTCTGGCAATGCTTTTGAGAAGCTAACCCAAGAGATTGAAAAAATGTCTACTTCTGAAGGTGGTGCCGATGAGCGCCTTTGGAAGCCAGAGATGGACAAAGCAGGTAATGGTTACGCTGTAATTCGCCTCCTCCCCCCACCTGAAGGCGAAGACGTTCCTTGGGCCAAAGTCTGGAGCCATGCTTTCCAAGGTCCTGGTGGTTGGTACATCGAGAATTCACTCACTACACTTAACAAGAAAGATCCTGTAGGCGAACTAAATCGTCAGCTCTGGAACAGTGGTAGCGAGAAGGACAAAGAAATTGCTCGTAAGCAAAAGCGCAAGCTATCCTACTACAGCAACATTTACGTCATCAAAGATCCTGTACATCCAGAAAACGAAGGTAAAGTATTCCTTTACAAGTATGGCAAGAAAATCTTTGACAAGATCACTGAAGCAATGCAACCAGCATTCGCAGATGAGAAGCCAATCAATCCATTTGACTTTTGGACTGGTGCTGACTTCAAGCTAAAGATTCGTAAGGTTGATGGTTATTGGAACTATGATAAGTCTGAGTTTTCTGATCCATCTACTCTAGGTGATTTTGATGACGACCAACTAGAGCAAATCTACTCCAAGACTCATAGCCTCACTCAGTTCACTTCTGATAATAACTTCAAGACCTATGAAGAACTTCAAAAGCGTCTGAATCACGTACTCAATTCTCGTCCTGCACCTGCTATTGATCGTGAAACTTATGAAAATGAAGAGGATCAAGTAAATGAAAATGTCGCTTCTTTTGCTTCTTCTTCCACTCCTTCCTTCTCTTCTCGTTCTACTAGCGATGAGGATGAAGATGACACTCTCAGCTACTTCGCTCGACTTGCGGAAGAAGACTGATTTAAATTAATATAATAAAGGGGGGGGGATTTACTCTCCCCTTTTTTTATAGATCTTCCGAAGATCTAATTCCAGCAGAATCTATTTTATATGCAGTTTCATATGCAAATAAAGTTTCAATTTCTTCTTGCATCGTAGTTAAGTATTCAGGTTTAATTAAGTAAATATTTTTTTTCTTTTCATTTTGTCTATATTCATATTCTCTGTTTGTAACTTTTTCAATTACTTCAATTCCACTTTTTCCGTTGAAAGAAAATGATGGATAATAATTTGGATTTTGTTGAGATTCTCTCCCTTCATTATATTCTAATATAATTCCACTTTTAAGAACTAGATTATCTCCCTCATAAACTGATTTAGTTTCCCAAAAGCGAACATTGTTTTGCTCATGACCATACTTCTGTTCAATTGCATTATCCAATTCATATTCTGATACTGGCCAATCGTTATTCATATCAATAATATTGTTCAATAATAAAATTGTCCAATACCAATCTGTAGATCCATATTTTTCATTTGATATAATTTCTGGAGTTTCTCCAGTTTGAATTGTGTGTCTTGTAGAAACTACATATAAAGAATTTAAATTATCTCTAAATCTAACTCTACGGAATAAATTTTTAGATAATTTAATACCTCCTTTATAGGGATAATAAAAATTTGGTTGTGCATCAAAAAACATTTTTAATATCCTCCTGATACATCGTTTGCAGTAATGATTTCAGTTTCAGTAAAGTTAAGACTTAACTCATATGCAACTGGTGCAGGTCCACTTAAGCCTGTTGATGATGTGGAAATATGAGTTGCCCATACATTATCAGGGGTATAATTTACAGTAACACTTTTTAAAACACATGGTTTTATTTTTGGAAGTGATTGTATAGTTGTGCTATCAGTTCCAGCTTGAACCCATTTTAAATTAAAGATGTGAGGAACACTTAGCCATCTATCAGATAAATTATTTGTTGGAACATCTTGAGTTGCATTATCTTGAAAAACTCCTGCTCTTGAACTATAATTTGGAAGAGAATAAAACCTTAAATTTTTTATGATCCCGTGAATTCTGGATTGCTCGATGGCATTTCTTGGAACAAGTTTCCAGGAGAAATTAAAATCTCTCATTGCGATTCCTTTGAAAATTTGTTCTTGATATGGATTTAAAATTTTTCCTCCAATTCCTTGAGTGAGAGCCGAAGGTGAAAATGTAGCAACTTTTCCTATCTCACTTAAAATAACTTCTGGAGTTCCACTTGATGCTAACTGAGATAATTTGCTGCCAAGACCAGATTGATCTGTTAATGCTCCTCCTGCTAAAGCTGGAGCCATTTTTCCTAGAATTCCAAGAGATTCATTGTCCCATGTTAATTGATCTGAATAGTTTATATCATTTGGAATTGGTAATAATACAGTAGATAAAGTATTTCTGTTTCTTGGTTTAGATCCTCCTTCAAATCTATCAAGTATTGTATTTTCCTGTTGAATATTAGTAATGAATTCTAGCTTAGTATTTTGTCCAACACTAGAACGTGATATTGGAAGATATTCTACGATGTCAATTCTTAGCAGATCGTGCAGATCTTTTGTATTAGGCCAATATAAATCTTTCCTATCCAATCCTGTAGGTTGAGTATAATCTTTACTTGCAGAAGCCATAAATATTTTATGATATACCCTTTGTAATAATATTTATGAATACTTTAAAGGGAAAATACACTCCTAACAATATTCATAAGTATCGAGGAAATCCCAGAAATATAATTTATAGATCTTCCTGGGAATTAAAGTTCATGAAATATTGCGATACAAGACAGAATGTGTTAGAATGGGGTTCAGAAGAGATCGTCATTCCATATAGATCTCCATTAGATAATAAAATTCATAGATACTTTGTTGACTTTTATGTAAAAATTGTAGACAGTAATGGAGTGATTACAAAATATTTAATTGAAATTAAACCTAGCAAGCAAACAGTTCCACCAAAAAAACCTCAAAGGCAAACCAAAAGTTACATTTATGAGGTAACTGAGTACGTTAAAAACCAAGCAAAGTGGAAAGCTGCTAAAGAATTCTGTGAAGATAAAATGTGGAAATTTAAAATCCTCACCGAGTCGGAGTTAAAAGTATGAGAAGAGAAGTATCGGCAAGGACTAAAAATGTACCACAACTTAATATATTTCAACAAGTAGATCAACTAGCAAATAAAGAAAAAGGATTTCATACAAAAAGTTATAATTGGTATAAGGATAATGTAGCAGCAATTGCAAAGAAGAATGATATATATAAAACTCTTGTAACTCTTGATGAAACATTAATACCTAGTGGCGGCAATTTATACTTATTTGAATATAACGCAACGTGGGCTAAGAAGCTTCCATACTACGATGAGTTTCCATTAGTTTATATGCTGCAAGGTGGAAGAAAATTTTTTGGTGCCAATCTTCATTATTTAAATTTGCCAACTAGATATAAAGTACTAAAAAGTATTTTGGATGGACGACCAACAATTCCTAAACAGTGCTTTCATAATTATGTTTATGAAGGTCTTGAAACACCATTATTTAAAATAAATAATGAAGACTGGATAAAATCTATTTTCTTGCCTTTGGAAAGTTTTGTAAGCAGGCAAAGTGGATCATACAAACAAGTAAGTAAATCTTATGTCTGGGGAGATTCCAAATGATAAAGTATAATGATACGATATTAGATAGAGATATTAAAAATTTCAAAGAATTCAAATCTTATGTATCGACATCTGGGTTTTCATTAAGTAATTTTTATGATGTGCAATTTTTATTGGGAAATAATAATTCAAGTTTTTTAAAAAGTATTTTCACAAGAGGAATTCAAACTAATACTTCTGGTGGTGGCACGATTAGTAATTTAATGAGATTATATGCAGATGAATGTTCTATTCCTGGGTTTTCTATTGCAACTGGAGATTTCCGAATTACAAACAGTCCTAACATGAAGTACGCATATGGCGTAGTTAATAACGAACTTACTATGTCGTTTATTTCCGACGCAGATTCCGAAATACGACAAACTTTTGATGGGTGGGGAAATTATATTTACAGTGGAATTACATCAAACGGAGATAGAATTAATGGAATAAATATTAATTCTATAACTGATTTAGGAAGAACTAGATATAAAGATGATTATACTTTAGATATTGTAATCATTAAACTAGAACGATATAGAAGTAGTAAAAAAAATAGTCCTCTGTCTTTAAATATTAATGGAGAAATTGTTCCACACAAAGTAATATCAAACGCAGATTTATTCCCTGGAGTTAATGTTGCTTCAGAGAGAATGGTTGACTCTGAGTTTGGACAAGCACTTCAAAAATATTCTGTTAGGATAAAAAATGCATTTCCAACTACAATTTCTGCAATTCCATTGAATAGTGGGGCATCACAATTGGTAAAAATTCAAGTTACTTTTGAATATGATATGGTCGCACCAGCTTCTCAAACTGGAGGAACTATTGGTGCAAGTGGAAATTGGAGAACTGCTGTTGGTTAACTAAATAATTCAAAATTATATTATAATTTACCATGCCATTACCTAAATTAGTTGCCCCGACTTATGAGTTGGAACTTCCTTCAACTGGCCAAAAAATCAAATATCGTCCATTCCTAGTTAAAGAAGAAAAAGTTCTTCTGCTTGCTATGGAATCTGAAGATGAGAAACAAATGATCAATGCAGTACAAACTATTCTCAAAAACTGCATTCAAACTAAAGTAAAAATTGATGATCTTTCTATCTTCGATATTGAATATCTGTTCTTAAACATTCGTGCAAAATCAGTTGGCGAAGAAATTGAACTGAATGTAACCTGTCCTGATGATGGCGAAACTGTGGTTCCTGTAACTATCAATGTTGAAGACATTAACATTCAGAAATCAGATGATCATGAACGTATTATTGCATTGAATGACAAGACTTCACTTGTTATGAAGTATCCAAGTATGGAAATGTTTGTTCAAAACAATTTCACTGGAACCATGAAAACTGAAGATGTATTTGAGTTGGCTCAATCCTGTATTGATCAAGTAATTGATGGCGAAGAAGTCTATGAAGTCAAGAGTTTCAGTAAAAAAGAAATTACTGAATTCCTAGACAGCTTTGATACTAGTCAGTTTATGCGAGTTCAAAAGTTCTTTGAAACTATGCCTAAACTAAGTCATACTATTACTGTTTCAAATCCAAATACAGGAAAGGATAGTGAAGTTGTTATTGAGGGTCTTGCGTCTTTTTTCGCATAAACCTAGCACATCAATCGTTAGAGAATTATTTTCGCACTAACTTTACATTATTGCAACATCATAAATGGTCATTGAGTGAAATTGAATTGATGATTCCCTGGGAACGAGATGTGTATGTTCAAATGTTGATTGAATTTATTGAAGAAGAAAATAATAGGAATAAAACTTCACAGCCTCTCTAATACATGGCAGTCTCACTCTTTAGTTTTAAGAAAACTCCAACATCAAAGGTAACTTCATTTGTTGATCCAACTAAATTTGGTGGAGCATTTTCTGGTGCAAAAAGATCAACACTAAAGAGTGAAGCTGCAGAAAAAGCAACAGCACTTAAAGAAGTAAAAGAGTTAAGCTATATCAGAAAAGCATTAGAAACTTTAGTGACTCTTGAAAAAAGACACTTTGATATGGTCGGAGAGTCCATTAAAAAGTTTGCATTATCTGAAGAAAAAAGACAAGCGAAAGAAGAGGAAGCATCTCAGGAAAATAAAAAGGATGGAGATAAAAATAAAGATGAAACAAAGAATCCTTTAGTCAAAGAAGGTCAAAGAAGACTTGAAGGAATTGCAGAGTTCCTTCAGAAAATGATGAAGTTATTCATTGGCTATAAAATTCTTGAGTGGGCTGGGAAGCCAGAGAATGCAAAGAAGATACAGAACATAATAAATTTCTTCTCTAGACTATTCAAATTTATTGGAGTTATTGGGAAAGGAATTGCGTTTGCTTTTGGGGCAAGTCCAATTGGTATAGTATTAAATAATCTTCCAAAAGCTTTTGATCTGGTTATCAAAGTTGTCGGTGGAATAGTAGATTTTCTTTCATTCAAATGGCTTGGAGAATCTGTTCAAGGAGTAGGTAAATTAATATCTGATTCAATTAATGTATTAAAATCTATTCCAGATGCAATAGGATCTTTGGTTAGTTTTGTAACTAACTTGATTCCAAATTTCATTGAGAGTGTTCTAACTCAAGGATTGAATGGAACTAAAGATCAACTGGAATCCGAAGTAAATTCTCCATCAGTAGAACCAGCTAAAGCTGAAGTAGCACCAAGCGGAGGGGAAGAATCCAAATCCGAGGGAATTGATTTCGGAAAGATGTTTGGCGATTCTCTAAAGAATGTTGCCAGCACTGTACTGCAAAATGTAATTCCTGGTGGAAATTTAATAGCCTCAGTTGGTAAAGGAATATCAGGACTCTTTGGTAAAAAGGATGAAGAACTACCTAAACTTGCTAAAGGTGGTATTGTTACTAAACCAACTGAAGCAATTGTCGGAGAAGCTGGGCCAGAAGCTATTCTTCCATTGGATAAATTGGGATCCTTTGGAGTTGATGAATTCAAAGGTCAGGTCGATAAGCAGATTCCAAGTTTTATAAAGTTACTTACCCTTCCATTTAAGATTGTTGGTGCTGGTATAGTTGCTTTAATATCTTCTAGTGTTTCTAGGATTCCTGGCATCGGTCCAATTTTGATGCCTCTGATTTCTAATGTTGCATCTATGTTTGGCATTCCTCCTTCACTTGTGAAGGGAATGTCTAACTTTGCATCTGCAGCAATTAAATCTGTTGGAGATGGAATGTCTGCGGTGAAAGAAGTATTTGGTATCGAAGAACCAAAAGTAACTAAGTCTAAAGCAGATGAGTTTAAACCTTCGGGAGATACTTCAGTTAGAGGATTGTTAGGAGATATTCTTAGTGCATTGATTAGTAAGAATTCTAAATCTTCTAGCGACAATCCACAATCAACTACACCACCTTCCACGACTCCTTCCACGACTCCTTCCACGACTCCTTCCACGACTCCTTCAACTGAGCCATCAGCTAATCCTACTAAAGTAGGTGGATCTACAAAACCAATGCAAGAAAATGCGAATCTTGCGAAGGCTGGTGATTCCAAAGTTCAAAATGTTGCGGGAACTCGACGAGATTTAGAAAAGAAGGGATTCAACTATATTGTCAATACTGCAAATAGATTCTGGCAAGATAGTCAGGGAAGATTATACGAAGCCACTACAACCAGAAATAATACTAGTTTAGCAACAATGATGGGGGTCGGGGACCCAGTATATAAATTAAAAGCAGTCACCGAAGATCAAATAAACAAAGGATTTACTGCAGCTGGAAGTGAGCGTACAGTTGGCTCAAGAAATAATCAAGAGATTCAACGACAGTTAGAGTTATTCAGAATTATTAATAAAGGAGGAACATTAGAAAAAGAAACCACTGGATCTAAAACTCAAGTTAAACAAGATGCAAAATGGATTGATAAGGGTGGTCCAATAAGAGGAAGTGGAATTGGAGATAAAATCAGTATATTGGCAGAGCCTGGTGAATATATGCTGAACAAAAATGCCACTAAAGCAATGGGTGGTCCAGCAGCATTAGATAAAATAAACCATGGACTCTTCCCAAGATTTGGTGGTGGTCCAGTTGCAACTAGAAAATTTTTGAAACTTGGTGGTGGATGGGCACCAGTTCCAGAAGATTCCAGTGGGGTTGTATTGGGTAGAGGTCTGGAGCATGGTTATGTAGCAAGAGATTTGCCAATGCCAGTGGGAACTCCATTGCTATCTCCATTTGATGGAAAGGTTCATGAGATCAATAAAAATTCTGGTGGATGGGGGAACTATATTGTATTGAAGAGTAATAGCGGATTGTTCTCATTATTTGGACATGTTAGTTCATATACTAAAAAGAAAGGAGATACCATAAAAACTGGAGAACAAGTTGCATCTAGTGGACATCAACATGGTGGAGGAAGAAGTACAGGTCCACATTTGCACTGGGAGATTGGAAATTCTTGGAATGGAACTATTGGAGGAAAGGTTGAACCTATTGCGTGGACTAAAGGAAAAGCAACTCCATCTGTAACAGGACAAACCACATCAACTGCAAGCACTGATACATCTAATGCAGATCAAAATAATACTCCAGAACCAACTTGGTCCAGTATAGTTCCACAATTAACTAAACTAACTGAGATGTTAACTGGGGCTCCATCTAAAACTCATGGACCAGAATCAACTGACACTGCAAAAGCACAACCTTTAAAAGTTGTTCCTTCAACATCTCCAAGATCTCAAAGTCTACAGAGTGCTCAACGAGAAAATAATAATATCCAAGCACAACGTAGAACGGCAGGAAATGCTGGACCAAATATTGTTACACTTCCAACACAGCCACAGACAATATCTGAAGCTAATAGCAGACCATTGGCTCAACCTTTAGGTGGAACTACTCCTCCAATTCCACTAGCAACCTATCCATTAGCACCATAAAATGCAGACATTAACTCCTATCAAAACGAGTGCATTTTTATATTCAGGTAAGCGTCTCACTGAGCTTACCAAAATTCGTAGTGCTTCGATAAAGTTATTAAAATTCAAAAAGGACAGATTAAAGTTAGAAGACAAATTTCAACAGACCAAAGATAAGTTTGCAACTAGGCAGCAAATATTAGATAGAGAAAAGGCACAAGAAAAAAAGAAACAAAAATCATTAAAAGGAAAATTAGCTAAAAAGGGAGAAAGATTAGCATCATCTAGCTTAATGGATTTACTTTTAACTCTTGTAAAAATTAAAGCATTGTTGTGGATGGCAGATCCTAATAATGTCAAAATATTGCAGGGAATTGTTAATTTTTTTAAAGGATTCTTTAAAGTTATAGATTTCTTTGCAACTATTGGAGTTGAGGGAGTCCTTGGTGGTCTGGGAGATTTAGTATCTCCAGATAGCACTACAATCCAAAGGCTCTTTGCGGTATTTAAAATATTTGGTGGATTCTTTATATTAGCTAAAATGCTTAGATGGTCTAATCCATTTAATGCAATAAAGGATCTAAAGAAAAACGCTGGAATTATATCAAGAATTTTTAAAACGTTAGCTTCCAGAGATTTCAAAGGTGCTATTGCTGGCATTAAAAAATTATTAACACCTCAAATATTCCGAAAGGGTCTTGGGCAGGCAATTCAAAGAGTCATATTAAAAGTATTTGGAAAAGGTGGATTAAAAGCAATTCAGTCATTAGCAATTAAGCTTGGATTCAAAACTGCAACTGCGATGGTAAAAACTACAGTAGCAAAAACTGCCACTGCAGTTGCAAAACGTATTCCATTTATAGGACCTTTTATTGGTCTTGGAGTCAATTTATTAATGGGAACCCCACTGGATGTATCTGCTGTCAGATTTGCAGGTGCAATCGCAGGAGAATGGCTCGGAAGAATATTGTTTGGATTGCTTGGGTCTTTCCTTGGTAGTGTTATTCCTGGTGCAGGGACCGCTATTGGTGGGGTTGCTGGTCTTGCTGTAGGTGGATTTATTGGTAATTTGATTGGAGAATGGATTGCCGACATGGCATATGGGTGGCTGAAGTCTATATTTGGTGGGCAGAAGAAAGAAGAACCTGCACTTGCTGTTGGTGGCATTGTCACCAAGCCAACCAGAGCTTTGATTGGTGAGGCTGGACCTGAAGCAGTTATCCCACTGGGACACATTTATAATGGTACTTTATTGAGTGCTCCGTTTGGCATTATTGCATCTTCGATGATTGGAGGAATTGATGCACTGCTATCTTCAATGGGTCCAATTGGATTATCAATTAGACCATTTGCTCAGCAATTACTAGCTCCATACACACGTCAGTTTGGAAAAAATAATTATACATTTACATCAGATATTGCTAAGCAATCAGGCAACTTAAATGTAAAAGCAGGAACCTCTGAAGACGAAAATATCAGCGAAGAATTAAATAAAATTGTTGGAGCTGGATTACCCTTATCTGTACTACAGAAAAAGGAAAGCCAAAAGCAAGAGAGATATAATCCTGGCAATAGTATGCGTGAAATTCTCGCTGATATTTTGAATAACATTATCAATTTGGACTTCACTTCTCCTACTAGTAGACCTGGACCTAGTGATGATACTGGAGCTGGCACTGGGGGAGGAATGCTTCCTGGAGATGCGCCTCCAGAAGTAAAAGCAATGCTTGACGCAATTGCTGGTGGTGAAGGTAGTTGGGATTCTGTAAATCCAAGTACTAATGTTCCTGGTCTAAGCAACATGACAATTGCAGAGGCTAGAATAAAGGCACTGCAAGTTGCAGATCAAAAAAATGGATCTGGTGCTATGGGTAAATGGCAACAGATGCCTCAGTTTATTTTAAGCAGAGCTAGAGATGCAGGATTGAATCCAGACACAGACAAATTTAATCAAGAAAATCAAACAAAAATTGCCAGGATGTTAATGGCAAGTGTTTATCCTGGAGGTGAAGCTCAATTAGTTAAAGATGCTCAGCAAGATCCATTGAAAGCATCCGCAAAGTTGAGGGGAACTTGGCCATCATTACCTGGAGGAACTCAGGAGAATGTTCATAGTAGAGGGTTCCTATCAAGATATAATTCGAATGTTGAAAAATACAAAGCTATGCAAACTGGAGGTGTAGTAAATCCAATTCCTTCACAAAACATTGCTACAAATAAAGGTGGATATGCTGCAGATACTGGACTTGATATTTTAACTCCGATAGGATCTAGAGTTGTATCTCCTGTTTCTGGAATACTAGAATATGCAGAAAAAGGTCATGTTCGCCAGATGGGTCAGGATGCAAATCCAAACATGCCTGGAAAGCAAGATCAACATAGTGTTCGTATTAAGTTAGATAAACCATTTACATTTTCTGGAAAGCAAGTTAATTACTTCTATGCAACTCATTTATATCAGTTAAGTAGTTCAGTTGCAAACAAGTCTGGAATAAAAATTAATGCTGGCGATTTTCTTGGGTTGTCTGGAGTTGCAAATGATGTTCCTCATGTTCATGTTGGATTTGTAAAAGATAGAGAACAGAATGAATTTTTAAATTATCAACAAGTTAGAAGTTTGTTATCAGGTGCTCCAATTCAAGATTCTGGTCAAGACTCTTTACAAAATCCCACTCCAGGTTCGGAGTCTGCCCCCGAAGAGTCTGCACCTACTTGGGCTGATATAGCACCACAACTTGCAAAACTTGCTGAGATGTTAAACCCATCAGCGCCAAAAATTGATTCTACTGCATTGGCATCTAAGAGTATGAATTTTGTTCAAGCATCTAAAATGCAACCATTAGTTTCAGATACATATATTATACCTAAGCAAGTTACGATGGTATCTAGTATGAACTTAGTATATACTATGCCACAGACAGATTATTCATTAGGTTCATTTTCACAAATAGATAGTTCATCTTACTCATCACAGCGTAGACTATAATGAAACAACAATTTGCTGGAGATTTTTCTTTAAAAGAAGTAAGACTATATCCTATGCATGACGATGCAAATTTAACTGGAGGAAGAAAATTTCTTGAAATAAAGGAGTTAGTTCAAGAAATTAGTTTATATGAAAGTGTAATTTCTACTAGTTTATATTGTCAATTAGTTATACAAGATATTGGGAATAATTTAATTGGAGAACTTCCATTAGTTGGACAGGAAAGAATTCAGATTATTGTATCCACAGCATATGCAAATTACAATTTAAATTTTTATATTCATAAAATTGATGGTAGAGTGATGCAAGAAAAAAATCAAGTATATGTTGTACATAGTGTTAGCAAGGAAGCTTTGATGAATGAATATACTAGATTACGTGAAAGAGTTGATGGAAAAAAAGCAGAGGATTTTTTGAAAGAAAAAATTAAATTAATTAGTAATAAAAAATTTGAAAATCATATAGATCCAACTTTATATGATTTTGATATGTATGTTCCAAATTGGAGATTATTTGATACAGCAATATGGATGTCTCGTAGAGCAGTACCATCAAAATATCAAAATTCAATTGGATATTTATTCTATGAAACTTTAGACGGATTTAATTTTAAATCAATTGATGTATTATTTAATACAGAACCATACCCAAATAAAAACACAAAATATACTTTCGTTCAAGGCAACACAAGTTCTTCAAAAACTGATGTAAATAACTACAGGATTATAAATTATTCATCCCCCAAAGCTTTCGATATTTTTGAAGATTTACGTAATGGAGGATTCTGTCATAATTCAATTTATATTGACATTAATAATAGAAGTTATAGCAACACAATAACAAATGCTTCTGAATACTGGGACAATATGACTCATTTAAACAAAATGAAACCATTTCCAGTTGTGAAAGAAGATAAAACAGATCCAGATAATTTACTGGCCAGACCAACAAGATTAATTTATAGACCAACAACAATATCTACATTTAATTGGAAGGAATTGGATTCCGAAGGAATAGAAAACAAAAAAAATATAGATGAAGTTAATAAAAATTATGAAAAAAGTATTTACAGATATTATTTTTTAGAATATAATAAGTTAGAAATTTCTATACCAGGAGATTTGAAATTGCGAGCAGGAAATGTAATTGATATATCTATTCCATCTCCAAAAAGAGATAAGTCTAATAAAATTGTTGAAGATAAAAGAATAAGTGGAAGATACTTAGTACATTCTATCAAGCATACTATACTAAATAGAACTGAATTGAGAACCATAGCAACATTAACTAGAGATTCGTTTGGTGGAAATAACATAAAGAACATAAAAGTAGAAACTGGAGAAACATTCTAAATGGACAACACATTAGATGGTCACATAAAAAGTAATCGCAATCAAATTGATGATCCTGGTACTAGTTCACAACGTCGTCGTTTTCTAGAAGAAGAACTAAATTCTTTATTGCAATATAAAGCCAATCATCCAGAAAAAATTGAAAATCCAACTGCATTTGAGTTATTTTGTGATGAAAATCCAGACGCATCAGAATGCCGAATTTACGAAGTATAATAGATGTCTATAAATCCTACATTACAAAGCTCTGCTTTTCTTGGAAATAATGATTTTACTTGGTGGCTTGGAACAGTAGAGAATGCTGACGATAGAGATGCTAAGTTAGGTAGAGTTCGTGTTAAAATTCTTGGCTTTCATGATCCATTTGAAAAGCCAGAAAATCTTCCCTGGGCTTTGGTTCTTCAACCAACCACAAATGCAGCAACAAGTGGAGTAGGCAATTCTGCCAACACAGGATTGAAACCTGGAAGTTTTGTAATGGGGTTTTTTCTAGACTATCCAGATTGCCAGCAACCTGTGGTGATGGGATCTTTTTATAGTCAAATTAAAAATGTGGCTATACCCGATACGCAATCGCAAGTAAATAATCCTGGTGCAGTAAATATAACTAGTGTAAATGAAAGTAGCACTGGTCAACCTCAGGATGCAGAAAGAACAAATGATGCGGAAGGGTTGGCATCAGATTCTGTAGCTGCTGCTTCATTGCCAGCATCACCTTCAAACCCATCTGGAAATATGGGATCAACATCTATTGCAGATGGAAAGGATGGACCAGCAAAAACATTAGCAGAAGATATTAAAAGGTGTATAGAAGGACTTGGAAATATATTTAAAACAGGAATTATATATCAACCTAATTCTAAAAATCCAAAATTAACAAGAGATCTTTCAATAGAAGAGCAGTTTATCACAGTATCTGATGTAAATTCATTTCCTCCTATTGGAAAAATTATCATCGGAAATGAAGTTATTTTATACAATGGTAAGAATGAAAAATCATTAATAAATGTAAAACGAGGTGCAGAAGGAACTAAGCCCGCAGCACATTTGAAAAATGCTAAAGTAAAATATGTAGAAAAGAAGACAACTAAAAGTGGACTTGAACTGTATGGAAAATTTACACACAAATTAGTTAATACAGAAAATGCAATTAAACAATGTATTAATGTTATTAGAAATTTAATTTGGTATGTTGTGAATCAACTTAAATCTTGGTTAATGCAAGAAATAACTAGAATTTTAAACGATATTGGTTTGTCTGCCAGTAGTCCAGTTCCATATTTTGTAAAAACTTTAACAGAAGTTATAGTTGCAATTTTAAATAGTATTTCTTGCACAATAGACCAAGCTTTAGTTGATGCTCTTATGAATGGCGTTGAAGGTTTTATCAAAACTTTTGTTGACAAAATGACTCAGCAATTACTTGATATGGCAGATTCATATATAGACTTTGCCGAAGAATGTATCAATAATATTTTTGGGTCTATATTTGAAATTGTTTCAATTGGCACAGAAATTGCAAGTGCTATTAGTGGAATTATAGATTTAATTGAAGGTATTGGCGATATCGGAAAGATGGGAGATTTATTTGATTCCGATGGAATGGTAAATGCAAATTTACTATCCAATGTTGGTAATATTGTGGCATTTATTTTAAATTTACTTGGAATTGGTTGCAATAAAACTACTGATTCTATTTTGCAAATTGATTGGGATGACTGCGCTTTAACTGGAAACAATTGCAACCCATTTAATTTTAAAGTGACAAGTAATATTGCAGGTAAATGGAACCCTGAATATTCAAAAGTTAATGTTCAGGCTTCTGAAGCAGGGCATATTATTGTTATGGATGATACTCCACATAATAATAGGCTCGTTATTGAAGCTGCTGGAAGTAGAACTGGGTTTCAAGTAGATGATGATGGAAATATTCGTGTAACAAATAGCAACAATAAAACAGAAGTTACATTTGGCAAACAACAAGTTACCATTATGGGTGACGCATATATTAAAACTAAAGGAGACTATCACTTACAAGTTGGCGGCAATTATCATTTAGAAGTTAGAGGTCAGTATAATCTTTCAGTTAGTAGGGAAAGCAAAGTTACATATTATGGAGAGCACGAAACAATTTATAAAAATAATTCTAAATTGAGTGCATCTAATGGATTAGCTCTGGCAGCTTCAAAGTTAGGTTTAAGTGCTTCTGGACAACTTGATTTGTTTTCTCCAACTTTTAGTACTTTTTGCACCGAACAAAATCATTTATGTACAGGGTCTTGGAATTTGTTTTCGTTATATGAAAATAAATTTATTGGATTAAATAAATTCTGTTTAATTGGAGGAAATAGAACTAATTTACGTGCAGGCACAAATACTGATATTGGCACTGGGCTATCCAGCAAATTTCAAGCAACTGCAGAAAATGTTTGGAAAGGTGGATTATATAATACATCAATTATGGGAACTAATACTGTTACTCGATTGGGAATTGATAACGATACAACTGTCGGAGCAACATCTAAAAATAAATTATCTACAAATTTAGAAACTGTTACTGGTGCAATGTTTACAAACACAACTGGATTATGCACTAAAAGTATTGAAGGTGTAATGCTAGATATTTCTGCAGCATTAGCATTTAGAGAGGGACCAGCAATCTTTGATACATAATATTAAGAGCTTGACAGCTCAGGCAAGGTGTGCTACAATATATTGTCAGTAGGTTTTGCCCATGAACATCCGAGAAAATTCTACATTAAGTCATGTAGAAGTTGATATGTTATCCCGAAAAATCCATCTTCATGGAGATGATGGCGAATATATGTGTGTAGATGATTCAGATTCTGAGCAATTTACAAACATGTGTATGTTCATCAACAAAACACTATCTGAAGATATGATTACATACACATATTAAATAGAGTTATAAAATCCTAACAACGATAGGATTTTTGCAGGTTTAGCTCTCTGGCGAAAGCACCGTTCTCATAAAGCGGCCAAGGTGGGTTCGATCCCCACAACCTGCACTTGACAATCTCAGCAAGCTATGCTATGATTGTCTCATACCACGGGGATGTGGTGGAAGTGGTAGACACACCAGACTTAAAATCTGTTGGGCGCAAGCCCGTGGGGGTTCAAGTCCCCCCGTCCCTATAAATAAGTTATCGTTTATACTAGCACCAAGTTGAAAAATTTAGGAAAGCATTGTGTTGCAGAATTATATGGCTGCGATCACTCTATTTTAGATAATGAAAAAAGTTTAATTGCTATTATTAAAGAATCTATTGACGTTGCTGGCGCAACACTACTTGAAATTTCATCTCATAAATTTAATCCTCAGGGAGTTACTATAGTAGCTTTACTATCAGAAAGCCATATTTCAATTCATACGTGGCCAGAAGATGGAAATGCCGCATTAGACGTTTTTACCTGCGGAAATTCTAAGCCAGATTTAGCCCTTTTACATGTCATAAATTTCTTAAAACCTACAGAATATAATATGAATTGCTTCGATAGATAAGTATAAGTCTTATAAATAAATCTAGTTTTTAGCCTCTTTCAGGGTAAATATATGGCTCTAACTAGAATTACATCTGGTGGTATTGCGGAAGGTATAACTATAAAATTTGACCAAAATAATAGTCCAACAGCACCAGCTATTGGATTTGAGGGAGTTGGTAATGCTGGAACTGGTATCTATAGTCCAGCAGTAAATGAGGTGGCAATTGCCACCTCAGGTCAGCCAAGACTAACTTTCAAATCTGATGGTAAAATCGTTACTGGAAATGGCACTATTCTTGGGGGAACTAATCCAGACTTCTTAGGTGCAAAAAATATTACTTTATATGTAAATCAGTCTGACCTAAACGCAACAGATTCTGAAGATAATGACGGCGGTAATTTAAATAGACCATTTAAAACTATTGAAAGAGCTTTATTAGAAGCAGCGAGAAAGAGCTACAAGCCATCTGAGCCAGATAAGTTTGAAGCATTTACCATCATGGTTATGCCAGGTCAATACGAAATTGACAATAGACCAGGATATGATGTAAGAACTAATCCCCTCACTGCAGGAACTACTGTTACTGTTGATAATGGATTATTCCGTTTCAATCCCAGAAATGGTGGCGTTGTTGTACCTAGAGGTACTTCTATTGTTGGTTACGATTTGAGAAAAACTGTAATCAGACCAAAATATGTACCTATTCCTTCAACTACTACAACTACTGAAGAAGGAAGCATTACTAATGATGGATATATTCTATCACATGTAATGTATGATGGGGCAACCATGATTGAAAGAAATCGTGGTTACATTCAAGAACAGACCAAACTATATCTAGCAGCCACTCAAGCAGGATATACTTCACTAAATGATACTAAAAAAGAATTATGTATTCGTGACATTGGGTATTTTATTGATGCAGTTATTGCTGACTTAAGAGAAGGTGGCAATGAAAATACATTTATTAATTCTGAATATTATATTGATGGTAATGGCGGATACAGAGATAAATTCCTAAATGCTGGTGACGGAAATCTAACTGCTGAAGTAACTGCAACACAAAATGCATTTATAAGAGCAGCTCTACTGATGAGATATACAGTAGAAAACAACTGGGGCTCATATACAGAATATACTTCTGGCAAAACTATTACTAGAACTTCATTTAGCCCAGGAAATGGATACCTTTCCAACGGAGATTGTTCTACTGTAGCAAGTGCTGTAAATGTTCTTGGTCAATTAGCATCTGGCATTCTAGCTGCTCCAGATACATACACCACTATATACAGAAAAACTCAAGGTGTATTTAAACAAACATCAATATTTAAAGTAACTGGTGGTTGTTATTTCTGGCAAATGACTTTTAAGGATGCACTTGGCACTCCTTATAATTCAGCATCATTTGATGCAAATGGCATCCCATCATTTACTACAGCGCCAAATGCAAACTATTCTCACCATAAAGTTGTTGCATTTACTTATGCAGATCAGAGAACAACTGATGGTGAACTAGACCAATATTATAAAAAAATTGATGCATGGGATCAAACATTTGATAATGCTGGAACTAGAGATGTGAGACCTGAAGAATATACTATCGTTGGAGACGGAAGCACAAATATAACAATTGATACTGTAAATTCTTGCTCGCCATATATCTTCAATTGTTCATTGCGTTCTGTATTTGGTATGTGTGGTATGCATACCGATGGCAGCAAAGTAGCAGAGAACAGCTTCAAGTCAATGGTTGTTGCTCAATTTACTGGAATTTCACTACAAAAAGATGCAAATGCATTCTTTCAACCAAAAGATCTTGAAGGTGATAGAGATAATCCTTTATATAATGATGACATTACTTCTACTACAGCTCCTCCAATTTATGCAGATCCAGATGCACAGTATAAGCATGATTGGAGACACTTCCATATTAAAGCGTCCAATGGCGGATTCATTCAGGTAGTTTCTGTTTTCGCAGTTGGTTACGCTGATCAATTCCTTGCAGAATCTGGTGGTGATATGTCTATCACCAACTCAAACTCTAACTTTGGTCAGATTTCCCTACGTGCCAAAGGTTCTCAGTTTAATGCATTCAAACCAGCATCCCAAGGTAAGATCACTGCAATTATTCCTCCAAAAGGTATTGCAGCAAAAGCAACTGATGTAACATTCTATAATATTGATAGAGATAATACTTGGGAAAGAATGGGTCAATCAGACAATCTTTTTGTTTCAAGCCGTTTATCTCAATTCTCATCTGATGCAGATCAATTAAGACTTTATCTAGAAATTGGTAATTTCTCCAGTGAAGGAGATATTCCAGAGCTAGTAGTTGAAGCTCCAGATTATAGTCAAACACCAGATGGAAATGGCGAATATCCTACTGTAACAAAGAGATATTTGACATTTGGAACTACAAATCAATATGCTCTATTCAGAGATTTTTATAATACTTCTGGAACAACTGATTCTGCTTACAGATATGTCAAAACAGAAGTTGAAGGTACTGACGGAGATAAGACACAATATTTTGCAAAAGTTTATTTCACTGGAACAACTGCAGAAAATGCTATTGGAAATAATTCTCAGCGCCAAGGATATTTCTGGGATCCAATCAAAAATAGGGTCTATTTAAAACTTGATGGAACAGATGCTCAAACGAAATCTTTCCTCAGTGGCTTTGTGTTTAGAACAAAGAGTGAAGAAGTTTTCAGCTTTATTGAAGATATCGCAGATGATGGTAGCATTACTACAAAATTTGTTTCTACTGTTCAAAATATCCTAGAGTATTTTGATGGATTCCCTGCAGGACTTACTGTTACAAAAAATGAAGATAATAGAGGTTCAACTCCATCAGATCTACTATGGAGAGTTGAATATACTATTCCAAAAGATTGTGCAGAAATTCCAAAACCACCAGAAAAAAGATTCGTTATTAAAGGAATTCGTCCTGGAAATGGTGAAGATGGTATGCCTTATACAGACTATAGATTTATGGTCTGGGATGTCGAAGAATATCTCACTTGGGAAAGAAATGTTAGAGATGGCGTATATTATCTAACTCTTATTCGTGCTGATGTAAATAAATTTGTAGATGGAAATGACAATGCTGTAACTAAAGTAGTTAGAAGACCTACTGCTATTAGTGCAGGTAGCTCATTTGCATGTTCATTTATTGAAGAAGTTAATAACTATGATAAAGATACCAGATTGGTATCTAACGTAAATTATCTATATCCATCAGTTAATGAAGAAGGTCCTACTTATGATGTTAGAAGAACTTGGAACCCACCACAAGCAGATAGCCGTGTATTAATTGAAAAAATTGGAGCTGGTACTAGAATAAAAGATCTAACTGTTCCAAATTATACAAGATATAGAGGAGGAAGCACTCCATTCAGAGATGTTCCTGCAATGTATTCTATAACTGCAGAAGCAGTTCATAGATTAGTTCAAGCATTTGATCTTCGTTACGCACAAGCATCTACCAGATCTACTGCTAATATTGCAGTAGCTCCTGTTGTTGGCTGGGATGATAGAACTGGACTAACCACTCTTGGTTATAATACTAGTGTTGATATCTATGGTCCTTCTGCAACTTATAGAATTGGTAAGGACAAATCAACCAGAACAATTCAAACAAATGTAAATGCTGCAGATTATAACCCTGCTGCAAATATCAACCTATATGGTATTGTCGGAGATTCAGTTGAAAGAAGAATTATAGTTTGTAACTCTTCAAAAGCAACATTCACTACAACTGAATTAAACAATTATACAATTGGCCAAACTTTATTACTATACAGACCATCTATTCTCCGTGCATCTTCACATACTTGGGAATATATCGGTCTAGGTTCTGGTAACTACTCAACTGGTTTCCCACAGCTACAAACCAGAGTTCTTAAGCCTTACGAACAATACATTGCTCAGGGATATGAGAATGCTGGTGGTTTCGTTGCTTCTTCTGGTACAAACTCTAACGGTGATTTCTATATTGGAACTCAGATTATTCAGGCTGGTGGATCTAGCACTGTATCTCTAAATGTTCCTAAAGTTCGTAAATCTTCTGAATCAAATTATGTAGATATTGAAAACATTGAAAACAGAATTTCAAACTCTGTTGTTAATGTTACTGCATCTACTGCTGGTAAGAGTGGCTCTGCTCAATCTGCAATTAAAGCACTTTCAAACTTCTTCAATGCTGAGAAATTAAGTGTAAGTAATATTGCAACAATTAATAGCCTAATTGTTCAAGAAAAACTATATATTAGCAATGCATCTATTAATAATGCTGCATTCTTCCCAGAAGCAAATACAAATGCATATGGATTTGTAAAGGGAGCAAAGCCAGAAAAGACTGGATTTATCTCTACTGATACTAATGACAAATTATATGTATCTCCTAAGTATCTAGATGCCTGGAGAGTAAAGAGACAACTAATTTCTGCATCTGCAGTTACTCTTGATAATAATAGAATTTATATTGAGCCTTATACTCAAGCTCTAGTAGATAGCTATGATCCAACAACTGGAATTTATGAAGGACTTTCTCTAAGTTACATTCAAACAAAAATAGCTAACAATCAACAAATTAGACTATATTTAAAGGAAACTTCTGGATTACCATCTTATGGTAGCATTGATATTGAAATGTCATTGCAACAAGTAGAAATTACTGATTACAAAGTATCAGCTGGATCAAGATCTTATCTAAATCCAAAGATTTCTGTAACATTAAAATATGATGAGATTGATTATACAGAAAATTATATTGTAATAAGTAAATTCCAAAATAATTTCCCAATTGTAGATTATATTAAGAGTTGTCTTGGAACTTCTGAATATAATCAAATTATAAAGAGTTATACTGGATTCCTGACAAATGGTGCATTCGGTATTGATGCTAGTGAGGCAGATATTAAATATCTAACTGCAAAATTATCTTCAGATGTTGCTGTGGATTCTATTGGATCTCCAATTCCTGCAGATTCAAGCACATATAAAAATATTTCAATAACAACAACTGCTACCGAATGGAACAAGTGGCCAAATAGAGGTGCTCTATCTCTAAGAGAATATCCAAGAGGAACTGCTTCTAATCAATATAGAGTTTCTACTTATGTTTACTTTAAGAGTAGCACTCAAGGAACATTTACTTTAATTAAAAAAGTAGGAAACGGTAGTACAAATGATGCTGGGCATACCTACCGAGCAGATTATGAGAACAAGTATCCAGGAATTGATGATAAAAACGTATTCTTTGCAGGATGTAATACAATTGTTTCATTCTCTGATAGATGGGCTTCTGAATCACCATTTATTCCACCTCTAGATCCAACTAAAGGATCTGTAGAAGATGTTAATATTGAAGAAGCTACTCTATATGAAATTCCAGTTAAGTCAGTTCCATCTGCAGTTGACATTAACGAGGATTATATTTCACAAAATCTACCGAATCCTTTCAGCTCAAAGGCACTCGGTGTAAACATTCAAAATAGAACTGCAGTTAAGAAATTTGCTCCATTATCTTACTTCAAACAAGTACAGTCTTGGTGTGAAAATAGTGGATTTAATCCTACTGATGAAGTAGAACTTCTTATGAAGCCTGGTTATTATAAACTAGACGGCTCAGTATTCCCATGTAAAATTAAAATTAATGGTAGTGGACTTGTTAAGAGTTCAGTATTTGCTGGAAAAGAACAAACTGGTATTTCAGCAGGAAGAATGGGAGGTTATCTTGAAGATTCCATTAAGAGAGGTGATAGCATTTACTTCTATCGTTCACCAGTATTTAATGATCAATGGGGATTTGGAAACGATGCAATTTATGTAGACGTTCCTGGAGGATTAACTTCTAAAGGTGGATTTAATTTAACAAATGTACACTTCTTAGGATTAAATGAAGCTGTAACTAAAAATGAAATTCCAGATACTTTATATTCTAATGATGATAATACTATATCTGCAAGAAGATTAGTAAGAAAAGCATATTATACTAAATCATTTATTAAAAAATATTATAATACAAAAACCGAAGATGGAGTAGATGGAGCACTATCCTTTACTGCAAATACAAGCGTAAGTGTAGGTCAAACAAAAGCAGAACTTAATTGGATTGTTAATAGTGATAATGTAATTAATAGTTCAATTGATAGTCAAAATTATGGTGAATTAAACTCTGCATCAGCTACCAACTCACGTTACATGATTGTTAGATTGAAAGCTTCTAATTTTGCTGCAGATTCAACATCAAGAAGAAACTTTGCACTAGCTAGAAAATATATTATTCCAGGTACAACAATGTATTGGTTAAATACTAATACTGCAGTATCTATATTAAGTGATAAAACTAAGGTTATCAGTGTAAGAAAAGTAAATCAATCTACTGCTACTACATGGGGTAGTGATTCTACTGAAGAAATTCATGTAATGGTTTCTATTTATAGAACACCAGGATCTCCAAACTATCAAGGAAATCTTTCTTCTCGTACCAATATTATTGAAGATTTAAATATTTCAGGATACACAACTGGAGATAAAAAATTAGTATTTTTAAATGAAGATGGTGCAGAATTTACTACATTAACATATAACTGGGCACTCAACCGCAGAAGAAACTTCCTACCAAAAGGTTTCATGCATGAAGGTGGCTATCAACCAGCAATTATTAAGAGAGTTACTACTGCAGTAAATCCAGGTGCAGGATCTAGTGGAGTTACTATTACTCTAGATAATGTAGATTTACTTCAAGTTGGAGACAAAATAGTTGGAGCTGGTATTCAACCTGGAACAAGAATTGCATCTATTCCTCCTGGAACTAAAACTATTGTAACTTCTGATAATATCAGTTCTGCTATTGCAGCAAAAACTCCTCTATCATTTACTCAATTTAATGATTTTGGAGATGAAATTCAAAAATATGATATTCCAGAAATCTTTGGAATTACACGATCATCAGATAACTCATATATTTCACTTATAATTGATAGAAATCCTAACTATGATATTGATAACACTATTTCCCCATATCCATATGGAGCCCAAAGTTTCAGTTTATATCCAACAGCTCTAATCCAATCGAAGACTAGCCATTCATCTGTTACTACTCAATTCGCATCTCCTGAAGATTGTGCATATGCAATCCCTAGAGCAAGAGCGTATACTAAGAGAGTTAGTGGTTTCCAAGAATCTAGATTTGTCATCCTTGATATAAATCCAAATAGTATTGCAGATCTTGCTTCAATCAATCCAGCAAATCCTCAAAACTCTAGCTTAAATAGCTATATTGAAAATGCTGGAATTAATGCAGATTTAATTAAAGAATTTGCTTCATATAATCCAAACATCTTTAGTTTTGGAGGTGGAGTTGGAACTGGATTTGCTGCAAATACAATAAACTTTGCTGGAGAATCTACTCCTGCTGCAATTGCAGCAAAATTAAATGCTGCAATTACAAATAATGGACGTAAATATAATGGATATGCAACTGCAACTTTAAGTCCTGCTGGTGGAACTGGTGGAACTGGTTATGTAGTATATCCAATAATCAATACTGCGGGTGGAGCTGGCACTATTACTGGGTTTGGTGTATATACTGTTGGTGCAACTCAAGTTGCATTCAATGGAAATTGGACAATTACAGTATCTGACAGAAAGGGATTTGTATTATCACCTACAGGAAGAACTGTTGATGTCAATAGCACAAGATTAGATGGTGATGATTTTACTTTCGTTGCAAAAACTAATTTCTTTGCTGCAGTTAGAGTAACTGGAAATGGTACTGTAGTACCAGGATCTCCATATGTTGAAGATTACAATCTTGATAGTTTTGGCGATATTGATGTTCTTAGTGCTAGAGGCAAGAAAATTTATTCTTCTTGGCCACAATCATATAGAGCACTCAGAAGAAGATTCCCATCAGCACCTGGAGATAGCAGTAGTGCAGTAAACGGAAATTATCAGAGCAGCCTAATTAATGTAGATGCAATTCCAGGTTCTAACTTTGATTTAAATCTTAGTGGTGTTACCATTGGTGCTCAATCACCTGCAAGTGAAGCAGCAAATACATTTGGTGGTGGATATCGTGGTGGATTAATTAGATGTAGAGGTTCTAAGTTAACACTTTCTGGAACTAGATTCAGAGGAAATCTATCTCTTGATTGGACTGGACTATTAAGCAATACAAATTCTAGAGCGGGTGGTTTATTCATTGCTGGACACTCAATTGAGATGTTCCAGATGGAAGATCAAAACTCTTTTGAAAGAATTGGTGGAGAACGTCCTGCACAACACATTTTAACTTCAAAAGAAGATGAGGAATTTAGAAAGATTACAGAATATGATCCTCTATCAAATGTGTTCCTAGAGCCTTCTAAAGATCCTTATGGTCAATTGAGTGATGGTGATTCCAGAACTTTCCCAATTTCAACAAACCAAGCTATTAGAAGATATAATTTAAGTCCAAGTTCAATTACAGCATGGGATGGCACTGTAATTCCTCCTGGTGGAGTTCAAACTAGACTATCTCTGTTTGAAAGATATCAAGCACCTTATCCATTATATTATGATAATACAACTACTACAAATCCAACAAGTATTCCAAATGATACTAATGGAAATAAATATGTAGAACTTTCCAATGGAACAAAAGCTAGTGCAATTCGATTAAGATGGAATAATAGTTCTTCAACTACACGTTCCACTGGAACTACAGTTACAAGTGGAGATTTGGCAACTCTTCCACCTAAAACATTGACATTCTTATATCCTGCAGATACTGATAGTGGTCAAGATTTAGTTAATAATATTTTCTTTGGTGCAAATGCAACAAAGATTGTAAAAACTACTAATATTGAAACTACTTATGCGACAGTTACAAGATTAACAACTTATACTAATAGATTTGATAAAGATGGAAATCCATCTGCAAATGGGGCGTATAAGTTAGCACGTATCAAATACAGTGGAAATATTCCTTCTGAAATTGGTTCTACTAGTGGTTCCAATATCCAAATTAATACAAGATATCTTGATTCTAAGAGATATAATTATGTTTCAACTGTAACATCTCGTTATCAAAAAACAGTTGTCAATGGAACCTCTAAATTAATTCTTGCAACCGATAATAATGTAAATACTTTTGCAGAACATGCAGATTTAGCTATTGGATCTGCAAACATAACTCCTAATGTAAGCAGAGCAACTATATTGTCACTAAGAAATTTAGATGATAATACTGCTACTGATGGAAAAGTTAGAATGTCAACAAATAGTGCTGGAGTAATTACAAGTCTTGATATTTTAGATTATGGTTCTGGTCATAAAGAAGGTGCTAAATTAGCTATTTACAATGGAGCTATAAATTTAACTTCAGCTATTCAAATCACTGCAAGAAGAAATCTTGATATTGATGTTAACGTGTTAGGTGACTCTGAGTATATGGCTATCTTGCCACAGAATTGCTTTATTCTGAATGGAGTTAATCAACCATCTACTACAGCAATTAAGCAAAAATTAGTTGCTGCTAGAACAATCTTCAAACCAGGAAGCTACATTCTTCTAGGCGGAACTTACTATAGAATTGCAAATACTGACACCACAAATTCTAAACCATATTTGGGAATATACAAATATATTAATACTTCTAATCTTTCAGACCAAAGAGCAGATATTGTAGTGATGCTTGAGGATCCAGAATATGATCCAACATATCCTGCAAATACTAGAGTTGACCTATTTGATTATGATAATATTCTAGATTACTGGCCATCTTCTGGAAGAATGGTGATTGGAAATCGTGAAACTTGTGATTTCCAAAAAGTTGGAGATCCTACTACAAATACTGGATATGAATTAAGATTGACCAGAAGTATGACAAAGTACTGGCCACATTATATTCGTGACTGGGAGGGTCTAGATCCAAATGATTCTACTGATGCCACTGTTACACTAAGTAGTCTAGAATCTACAATATTAAGATTGGCAGATCCAGTAGATGTTACTTGCTATGGATTACGTAGAGTATTCCCAAGCACTAATTCTAGCAATCAAAGTTTTGGAACTCTAACTGTTCCTGAATATGTAAGTCCAACTGGTATCGTTTCAAATAAAATCGCTAGAGTTAGTATTGCATCTAACAATGTAGATAATGATTTCCAGAAATTATCTATTGGACAACCAGTTACCATACCTTACAAAAATATCACAGATACCTATGATTGGTCTGGTTGCACTATCACTGTTGGTGATGCCCAATATACTGCTGGAGCAAGTAATTCTACTAATAGAGCGGGAGACCGAATGATTAGTGGAACAATAAGAAGCACTAATACATTTGAAACTAGAGATAGTAGAACTTTTAATATTTTTGGTTCTTCTGCTACAAACATGGAGCCATATCAATATGTAAATCCACTAACAGCTGCAAGATTCTCTAGTCCTAGAGGCGAAACTTTTAGAATTGGACCTGCAGGATTTGTAAGCTGGAATTATATGTGGACTCCACTTCATGAAAGTGCAAACGCAGGTCAAGCTAATATAAAAATTAGTCCTGCATATGTTAGATCTACTCATAGATTAGGTTCTGATGCTGTATTTACTGCAACTATCACTGATATTAATAACACTACAGATCCAACTGAAAGAATCCTTACTGTAACTGGAGTAACAAGTGGTGGATTATACAAAGGTCAACCAATTAGAACTGGAGGTACAGTTGGTTCTGGAACTCTTATTGGTTATGTAGTTGGTTTTGAAGGTGATGCAATTAACGAATCTGGAACATATGAAGATGATATAGTTTTAACTGGAAACGGAGGATCTGGAGTTTATAGAATACAGTTACAAGCTGGTGTTACACCTCCATCTGGAAGTCAAACTTTCAACGGACAGAAATCAGGAAATTCTGATTATCTAGTTTGGATGAGAAATCATTGCTGTTGGACAAGAGTGATAACTTCTAAATCAGTTGATGCTACAACTAAAGTAGCTACAATTACATTAAATGCAAACTTAATTGACCCAGATGCACAAGATGGAAATCCAAATACTACTTCAGTATATGCAGGAGATTGGGTTCTTTGGTATTATCAATCTTTCACTGATAACTCTGTAAGATTAATTCTAGACAAGCCACTTATTGAAAATATTCCAGAAGGAACTACACTATCACTTTGTCCATGTAACCATCAAAATGAAGGATATTTTGGAGAAGCTGGTATTAGAGAAACAAATAGTTTTGTATTCAAATCTAAAATAATTGATATTGAAAAAGATACAAACAAACTTAATATTTATCTAGCAGATGATTATCCTGATAACTATTCATCTTCTGCAATGAGATCTTATGGTTTAATGTATGTTAATAGTGGTGGTTGGACTTATCCTAAGACTGGAGGTAGTTCATTCCGTCCAAATAATGCGATAATGACTGCCCCAGATGCAAATGGAATAGGAACTACAATTCAACTTCCAAATAGAAGTGGTAGAATTCAAGCAGGAGATTTGTTAACATACACTTGGGAAGATGAATTAGTAGTAGAATCTACAAGTCATGCAGGAGGAACAATTACAATAAATAATAGTTCCACAATTGCAACTCAAAATGATCAAAGATCTTATATTTTCCCTGGAGCTGTAATTTATGATGCATCTTCCAATTTAATTGGAACAGTTACATCTGTAACCAGCAATGCGATTAATTTAAATACTACCTATACTGGCAATTTAAGTTCTCATAGTGGGTGGAAGTATACTTCTACTGGAAGAACATATACATTCTCATCCCAAATATTCAGTGTAACAACTACTTCTGGAGTAGCTACTTGCACCCTTGCCTCAGCAGATCAATACCAAATTTTACATACTTTATTTGCAAATAAAAAACTTTGGTTAAGTATTGATGAAATTTTTGTCAGCCATAGAGAAGGTAACTTCACAAATGATGGCCCTGTAGTGAAGAAATTTATTTACACTGATACTGGAGTTAAATTAACATTTGGTGATTATAGAATTTGGTATGAAAGATATCAAAATTATATCCGTGCTGGCACTGAGCCTGGTGGTCAAGAAATTTCTGGAAGACAGGGTTGGGTTGGAAACTTTGGATTGACAAATGCTGGAGAAAGAGCGAAAGGATTAGTAATGAATGGAGCTTCATCTGTTCAGTGGGGAAGACAATATAATTATTCAATGTGGCTAACTGCAGTTCCAGTACATGCAATATGGGAATCCGTTGGTTATGGCAATTATATGATGCAAATTAATCAAAATATTGCTGGAATTGAAAGTAATTATGCACTCAATACATTAACTTCATATGATAGAGTTGGTAGATTTAAATTAAATGCATTGAATCATACATCCTTAAATACTGGAAGCATTTACGCTGGATTAAACCATGGAGCTTACATATCTGGAGGTGGTGAATCATATGATACAAAACAATATCAATTTACATCTTCAGTAAGACTCAAGTATAATTTACAAAATGGAACTGTATCTGGAACTGGAACAGTTGCTGGTGGAGATACATCTAGACTCTCTGAGCAGTATATTGTAGATAGAATTATTCACTACAAGCCATCTCTCAGTATAACAGATTCAAGAATAACTCAGACACTAGCAATTTCTATAACTCAAAATACAGCAACATTAACTGGAACTGGCATCGGCTCTAGACTTCTACCTGGAGATGTAGTTTATAGTGGATCTACACCAACTTCTTCAAATAGAATTGGAATAGTAAAATCTGTAGCTGCAGATGGAAATTCAGTTACATTATCAATGAATTATACTGGAACAACTATCAGTGGAAATACTTCATGGAGTTATATTTCTCCAAGAGTTAAACATGCAGGAACTACTAACGCACCATCAAATGCATTAGTATTCTCTGGTGGAGGTTCTACATCTACTACAGATATTAATGACGTGAACAATGCAGGATTTAATGTTGCTGCAACTTCGGCTACTGGATATAACAGATATAATTACAGATTTAATATCAATAGAAGAACATTCAACCAAACAGTTCTTCTAAATACTTACGACCAACTTCTTGCAACTAAAACAATTGATGATGCTAGTAAAGTAATTGATATTAATCTAGGTGATCTTTCAACTTATAGATCTCCACTTATGAATGTAGAAGTGACAAGATTAAATCCAAAAACCCACATTGAGCAATCAATTTCTGTTGTAGGAAATGAAACTAACATTTAATTATTCACTGGAGAATGAACAATGTCGTATTTTTTAACTGATGAACAAGAACACGAATTGAACTTATTTTTAGATGAAGAAAACAGGAACATCTGCGAACAACAATTAGAATCTGATGATGTCCCTGAAGAATTAAAAGAAATTATTAGATCTACAATTGAAGCAGGGAGTCCAATCCCTGCATTTAATCCAATTCACGGATATTATAGTATTTCATTTACTCCATGTGAGGAAGGAAATAGAATTTATGCTCACCATCATTTATCAAATAAATCAAAAGCACTATATGATCCATCAAAAATAGTAGAACAACTTGATGAATTTTTAGGTCAAAATACTGAAAATACTGAAAATACTGAAAATTTAACTGAAGAAAATTATGTTTTGGAAGAATCTAATAATGAACCTACTGAAAATATAGCAACATACATAAATGAAATTAACCCAGAAAATTTAACAAGAGAAGATATTGAAAATATGTTTGGTCCTCCCCCAGAAAATATTGTCGAGATTAATTGAACACTTAATAAATAAAAGAGGGATATATATCCCTCTTTTTAATAGATATATACCCAGGAATTTTGCCATATGGCCACAATTACAAATATTCGTTTAAAGTCTAGTGCGGTATCTGGAAAATTACCAGCACTTTCAGACTTATCCCTAAGAGAACTTGCAGTAAACACTGCTGATGGCAAACTGTTCATTAGAAAGGGCACTGGAATTAGCACAGATAGTATTATTGATTTAACAAATCATAGTACTTTTGCAAATTTAATTAATGATGATCATACACAATATATACATACAACCACAACTAGAACTGGAATTACTGCAGAATTTAATACCACTGGAAAAATTACTACAACTAATTATATTGGTATAGGAACCACAAATCCACAATACAAATTAGACGTACTTGGTGATATTAATTTTACTGGAATTTTCTACCAGAACGGAAATCCATTTGTAGCATCAAGATGGACTGCTGGAACTGGAGATGATATTTATAAACTCAATGGAAATGTCGGCATAGGAACCACAAATCCAACAGAAAAATTAGATATAATAGGAAAAATTAAAACAGATAATTCAGTTTTAATTAATGATTCTCAAATAAAATCTACGACAACTATACAATCTGCGTCTTTCGATCAATTTGTTGCAGATTCTTTCTCATCTACAACATATAGAACGACTAAATATTTAATACAGGTAGAGCAAACAGGAGTTTCTGAATTTTACAGTTCTGAAATATTACTGATGCATGATGATACCAATGTTTATATTACAGAATATGCAATTTTAGCAACTACTAATTCTCCAATTTCTTCTATTGATGCTGACATAAATAATGGTAATATTAGACTATTAGTTACACCTTCGGTTGCAAACACAACTACTAAAATTTCCAGAATTTCTTTAACAGCGTAGGAGATTAACAAATGGCAACATCTAAAGCTTTAGATATTAAATACGGCATAAGCGTAAATACTAACTCATTTGTCGATAGTTCAAGAAATATTACTTCTGGCACTATTAATAAAATAACTATTACTGCTCCAGCAAATGGTGCAACACTTACCATAGCTGATAGTAAAACTTTAACAGTATCAAATACACTTACATTTACTGGTACTGATGCAACTTCAGTTAATTTTGGTTCTGGTGGAACTGTAGTATACTCTAATTCAAATTTAGGACAATTTGCATCCACAACTTCTGCTGAACTTGCTGGAGTTATTTCTGATGAAACTGGTTCTGGTGCTCTAGTATTTGGCACATCACCAGCATTCACTACAAGTGTAACAACTGGTTCTACATCTTTTGATGTATTCAATACCACAGCAACTACAGTCAATGCATTTGGTGCTGCAACAGATTTAAAAATAGGTGCTGCATCTGGAAATACTACTGTTAGAAATAATTTAGTTGTTTCTGGAAATTTACAAGTAGATGGCACTACTACAATTGTAAATTCCACCGTAACATCTCTTGATGATCCTATCCTTGCATTGGGTGGAGATACGTCTACTGTAGAAACAACAAAGGATAGAGGTATTGAATTTAAATGGGGAGGTCTATCTCTCCTCGTAGACAACTATACTGGTAATGGAACTACCACAGTTACTGCATCTCATTCTTTGTTCTTTCCACCTCAAGAACTAGTTGGTAATACTATTACAATTTCAGGTGCGACTGGAACTGAACAATCAAAATTAAATGGAACCTGGAAAATTCAGTCAAATGATCTTTCTACATTTACATTTACAGTTTCATCTATTGTTGCTGCTGGAACTTACACAACAAATCTAGGAAACTTAATATATTCTAAAAATGGTTTCTTTGGTTTTGATCAAAGTACACAAAGATTCACGTTTATTCCTCAGTCAAATAATGTTTCTGAAGTATTCTCTGGAACTGTAGGTGATGTAGAAATTAGAGATTTATATGTAACAGGTGGAGATATTTTCTCTGCAGCTGATACTACATCAAGATTATTCTCCACAACCACCACAGGTAATGTTTCCATTGCTAATGGATTAACTACTGGAACTTTAAGAATTGGTTCTGCAGATGGTTCTGGTCAAGTTGATATTGGTAATACTGGAACTGCTGCAGCACAAGCAGTTAACATTGCAACTGCAACAACTGGTACCATTACTATCGGTGGTACTGGTGCAACTGCAGTTCAGTTACCAACTGGTAAAACTAAGATTGGAACTTCAATTTTAGCACAAGGTTCTGCTTTTACATATAGTTTACCAACTGCTGCAGCAAACGCTACTTTAGCAATTACCGCAAACAAACTTAATGTGTTTGCTGCAACAACTTCTGCTGAACTTGCTGGAGTTATTTCAGATGAAACTGGTTCTGGTGCTCTAGTATTTGGCACATCACCAGCATTCACTACAAGTGTAACAACTGGTTCTACATCTTTTGATGTATTCAATACAACAGCAACCACAGTCAATGCATTTGGTGCTGCCACAACATTAGCTCTTGCTAATACTGAAACTACTGCAAGAAGTATTAATATTGCTACCGCAGCTACTGCTGGTGCGTCAACTTTAACATTTGGTGGTGCAGTAAGTGGAAATACAATTCAAATTAACAGTACTGCCGCAGGTTCAATTAATTTAACTACTGATGTCACAACTGGAACTGCAAATATCTTCACTAGTGTTACAGGATCTGTAAACATTGGTGGAGTTGGATCACTAATCTACACAGGAACCCAGGCAGCTATAGAAGCTTCTACGACAACAGTTGCAACAGTCAATCAAACTGCTACTGATACATTCCCCGCAGCTACATTCAGAAGTGCTGAGTATTTAGTTCAGATTGTACAGGGTAGTGCATATCAAATCAGTAAAATTCTTCTTGTTCATAATGGAACAACTGCATTTATTACTGAATATGGAACTGTTGCTTCTGGAAGTGTTTTAGGTACATTAGATGCTGATATTTCTGGTGGAAATGTAAGACTTCTAGTAACAATGGGTTCTGCAACTTCAGCAACTGTAAAAGTATCAAGAACTTCAATTGTTGTATAATCCAGGTATTTTAAATGGCAACTAAAAGAGATTTTACTATTAATTATGGATTACAAACTGATAAATCTGGCGTTGGCACAAATACACTAATAGTAGATTCTATTAATGATAGAGTTGGTATAGGAACTGATGTTCCATCTCAAACATTACATGTTCAAGGCAATTTATATGTTACGGAAGACTTAACTGTAGATGGAACTGCTACTGCTACTTCATTCTCTGGTTCTGGATCTAATTTAACTGGTATTGTAACTTCAATTATTGCTGGTTCTGGTATTTCAATAGATCAAAGTACTGGTGCTGTGACAATTACCTCTGCTGGTGGTGGCAATTCAACTGTAACAATATCTGACACTGCTCCAGTTTCATCATCCAGTGGTGATTTATGGTGGAAGTCTGATGAGGGAAAATTAAAAATTTATTATAATGATGGTGATAGTTCTCAGTGGGTTGATACATTTGTTTCTCAAAAAGGAGATTCAGGTACAATCCAAATTGGTACAGTAACTACTGGAAATCCTGGGTCTTCAGCTTCCATAACAAATGTAGGGACACTATCAGATGCTATTTTAAATTTTAGTATTCCTAGAGGTGATTCTGGTCTTGCTGCTGCTATATCTGTAGGTTCTGTTACTACTGGAGCCCCAGGAACATCAGCTTCGGTAATAAATAGTGGCACTTCATCAAATGCTGTTTTAGATTTCACAATACCAGCTGGGGCTGATGGGGTTGGAGTAACTACAGCTCAAGCTATAGCATATTCTATTGCTCTATAATAGTTCTATAATTTTTTTAAAAATGGCATTAAATTTTCCAAATAGCCCTTCATTAAATCAAACTTTTAATTCTGGAAATACTAACTGGATTTGGGATGGAACTTCCTGGAATTCTTTTAGTACTAATTCCGATTGGTTGATATCTGCAACTGGACTTTATACACTTTCTAATATTGGTATAGGAACCACAAATCCACAATACAAATTAGACGTACTTGGAGATATTAATTTTACTGGCACATTTTATCAAAATGGAAGTCAATTTGTAGCATCAAGATGGACTACTGGAACTGGCGACAACATTTATAAACTCAATGGAAATGTCGGCATAGGAACCACAAATCCAACAGCAAAACTTCAGGTTAATGGTGATGTTAATCTTAACAATTTAGTTATTACAGATTCTGGACAAACTCTTTACCGACCTAATGGACAAATTCAATTAATTGGTGGTGGGGTTCAAACCACAAGAAATAATATACTATTTACAGATAGTGCAGGTCTTATTATTGATGGTGGTTCTGAAGAAACTGGTGGTGTTGAGTTAAAAGGTGGTGGTGGTCCAGTTAAAGTTACTCAAGGAAATCTTTTAGTAGGAACTTCATCATCAACAGGAACAACATCACAACTACTTCAAGTAACTGGTGGAGCTTACGTCTCTGGAAATGTTGGCATTGGAACAACAAATCCAGCAACAAAGCTACATGTAGTTGGTATTGCATCTGTAAGTGGGGATATTACACTAACATATGGTATTGGATCAAGTGCATCAAAAATTACTTGGGGATCTCAAATATTACTAAGATCATCAGGTAATGATCCTAGTAATGCTTCTATGATATGGAATAGTGGAAATCCTACTTCCAATCCAACATCTTTAAATAGTGTATATATTGGTGCATGGGCATCACCTACTGCATCAGGAACAAGTAATGTTAGCATTGGATCAGGTTGTGGATACGTACTAACAACTGGAACTGGCAATGTATTTGTTGGTCAGGGTGCAGCATATTTTACGACTGGTTCCGATAATACATTTATCGGGGGTCAATCTGGAGGTTCAGTTACTAGTGGAAGTAATAATACAATATTAGGCAAGTTTAATGGTAATTCGGGTGGTTTAGATATAAGAACATCTAACAATAATGTTGTAATTGCTGATGGTAGTGGCAATATAAGATTATATGCAAACTCAAGTGGAAATGTCGGCATAGGAACGACAAATCCAACATCAAAACTGCACATCGTTGGTGATGCTCTTGCAACTGGAGTAGTGACTGCCACTTCATTCTCTGGTTCTGGATCCAATTTAACTGGTATTGTAACTTCAATTACTGCTGGTTCTGGTATTTCAATAAATCAAAGCACTGGTAATGTAACAATTACTTCCACTGGAGGTGGTGGAGGTGGAGAAACCATCAGTCCTTTCTTACTAATGGGAGCATAAACAAATGGCAACAACATATAAAGTACTTGGGCAAAGTGCTCCAAGTGCAACCACAAATACAACACTCTATACAGT
>Ga0222712_10000588_pt1 | contig 47396 bp, 44 predicted proteins | sample C33_657DmetaG_FD_165043 | JGI IMG/M metagenome (GOLD analysis project Ga0222712, IMG submission 165043) | Estuarine water microbial communities from San Francisco Bay, California, United States - C33_657D | ecosystem: Environmental > Aquatic > Marine > Unclassified | place: USA: California... | reverse complement strand
GCATTGCGAAGTGATGGACCTACCTCATCAACTTCTACCTCAAAGACTGTGCGCTTCTCGCCTTCTTTTGTCTCATATGAACGCTGCTTGAGACGACCTGTAAGAATGACGCGCATTCCCTTAGTCAGTGACTCAGCAACATTCTCAGCAGCTTGGCGCCAGATATTGCATTGAAGGAAGAGGCTCTCGCCATCTTTCCACTCGTTCGTAGCTTTATCTAAGTAACGAGGGGTTGAAGCAACGCGGAATTTAGCTACCGCCGCACCCGATGGGGTAAAGCGAAGCTCCGGATCGTCAACGAGGTTGCCGACCAATGTGATTGTTGTATCTCCTGCTGCCATTTTCTACCTTCTATTCTTCTCTGGGGTTTTCTACTGGTTGAGTCCGTGCTTATAAGTTACTCGCCACCACCCACAATCTTTGGAAGCAATTCCGAAGCCTGTGGATGGATTTTTACCGATTACTCGGGGCGCATCACCTTTGTGCGAAGGATTGATTCATTCAAGTTGAGCTGACGATCGAGCTCCTTGATTGCCGCAGGCTCACAGTTCATATCTGCAACTGCGTAGATGCCTTCTGGCTTCTTATTGATTTCGAATGAGAGACGACGCTTGCCCCAAACATCGAGCTTATTGACGACTCCACCGGAATCCTTGATGATCTTGAGATATGTCTCAAGTGATGGTGTGACTGTACGTTCTTCTAGATCTGGATCAAGAATGATCATGAGTTCATAGTGACGCATGTGTTAACCCGACCTCCTCTGGACTAAGACGGCCACGGGATTTCCGTGACAGGAGGGTTACAAACCTGAATCAGTTGAGGCCGGTTGGCCCGCGTGAAGCAGGAGGTAAAGGGTAACTCGGGGCTCTAGAAAGTGGAAATTTACGCCTATTAATAAGGCATCAATAGGGAAGTTCAGGCCAATATCGGGGAGAGAGGAGCCCACCGGATCGATGGCGCCGGGCCAATGCAATCGCCAGTGCAAGGAGGGCGAAGATTCGCAAGAGTGCAGCAACTGCATATGCCTTCACGGGAAGACCAAAGCTGGCACCAGTAAGAAGCGCAAGATGTTGCCAGATAGCGAAGTGATAAATAATTTCTGCCGCCTGCCAGAACCAGAACCAACTGAGATCTCTTTTATCGCGCAGGGCAAGAAGTGCAAGAGGTGTTAACCAGAGAACATACTGCGGTGAGTAAACCTTACTCACTGTCATCAGAACAATAAAGATAAAGATGGCGCTCTCTGCCAAGGAGAGAGTCTCTTTTGTTTGCAGTAAGAAGATTGCAACAACCATCACACCCATCAAAAGAGTGAGGAGTGAGAAGTAATTAATCTGTGTGAGGTTTATTCCAAGGACGTTGAGCGCATACCAGATTGATCCCCAATCAGCTTCTCGGTGGAGATTGAGATCATAAAATCTCCACCAACCTTCAGGTGTTGTAAGTGCGCAGGGAATATTAATAGCAACAAATGTTCCGATAGCGATTGCGCAGTAGCGAAGCGCTGCCTTTATCTCTTCTCTTCGGAGAAAGATAATGACAATCGGTAAGAGCAAGACGATTGGGAAGAACTTTGTGGCAATAGAAATACCAAGGACTACTGCACTTGCCAACTCTCGCTTTCGATCAAACCAGTAAATTGCAAGAAGCATTGTGATAATCGCCCAGAGATCCCAGTTGATATAGAGGGCGAGAATTCCAGTCGGTGAAAGCGCATAGATGATTGCTATATCTGGTCGTGCACGAAAGATAATGAGTGTGGATGCAATAAAGAGAAGTGCAATCAATATCGCGCTGAAGTTGAAGTAATTCACCGCACCTTCCGGTGAGACTTTTGCAGTTGCCCACATAATCACACCTTGGAGCGCTGGATACTCAACTGCTTGATCGCCACCACTAAATGCCCATTGACCTTGGCCGAAGGCGCGCTCACTTAAAAGGGCAGGAAGGTCGCTATAACAAGCGTGAATATATTGATCGGGGCCTGCCCATCCTGTCTTTTCACAGTGGCTGAACTTTGCAAAGGAGAAGAGCGAGGCGATGATTGCAAGGAGAAGAATGACGCGAGTATTTACGCGCATAGAAAAGTTCCTACTACTTCTTCATTGATTGCTTGCCACCACTGGTCAGCACAATCGGATCAAGACCACCAACATTTGCTGGCGCTGGGAAATCGAGAACAGGTTGGCCCTTAAGAGCACCCTTCATAAAGGCGGTCCAGATTCGCGCAGGAAAAGATCCACCGGTAACAGAGGTGAGACCACCAATGCCGTTGAGTGATTCAGAGGCGCTATCTCTAAAGAGTGCAACCGATGCTGCAAGTTGAGGTGTGTAAGCGCTAAACCAGGCAGATGCATTCGATTGCGATGTACCCGTCTTGCCAGCAGCTGGTCGGCCAAGGCTAAGAGCTGCTGCACCTGTTCCACCGTTAACGACAGATTTGAGTGCGTAGGTCAGATCAGCCATCACATCTGCGCTAAATACCTCTTGCGTCTTCGCCTTACCTTCATAGAGCACGCCCTTATTTGGGCCGATAACTGTTGCGACCATATAAGGCTTTGCATAAATACCGTTTGCAGCAAATGTTGCATAGGCATTAGCAACATCGATCACATGGGGGCTTGCAACACCCAGTGAGACAGATGGTGTTGGCATCATTGCAATATTCTCTGGAATTCCAGCACGGCGAGCGACATCAACAACGCGATCAAGACCGGCCTTGATACCCAGTGGAACATAGACAGTATTGATGGAGTGTTGTGTTGCAGTCATGAGATCGACTTGACCCCAACCTTCTCCGCCATAGTTATCAACGAGGTATGGCTTACCGAGATCATCAAAAGTTTGTGGTGAATCGCCATTCCACATCGATGTCAGTGGAATTCCCTGCTCGAGCGCAGCAACGAGTGCGAATGGTTTAAAGGTAGAACCGGCAAGGGCGATTGATTGAGTGGCATCGTTAAGTTGGCGTACTACATAGTCTTTTCCACCATACATAGCGATCACTTCACCGGTACCGGGGCGAATTGCAACGAGACCAATATGGAGATTTGCCGGCGCCTTCGATGGATATAACTTATTGACTGCATCAACTGCAGATTGTTGTGCGCGTTGTTCGAGCGTGGTCTTGATGACATAACCACCCACCATCAACTGCTCTTGGGTGAATCCAAGTTTGCTCAACTCTTTCTGAGTTGCATCGATGATGTAACCCTTAGGGCCACTGAGCGATCCACCTGTTGTACGAGGAGAAATCGTCGGCATCTTTGCCGCCTTCGCCTCTTCTGCGGTAATCCACTTCGCTTCCAACATTCCATCGATGACATATTTAAATCGCGCCTCTAGTCGAGCGAGATTGCGCGCCTTCTGAGCTTTATCACCATAGAAAGGATCATAAAGTCCTGGTGAGCGAAGGATCGATGCGATTACCGCAGATTGCGAGATTGAAAGTTGGTTTGCGTTGCGATTGAAGTACTGCTGAGCTGCAGTTTGAACGCCATATGATCCGCGACCAAAGTAAATGGTGTTGAGGTAGTTTTCAAGGATCTGGTCCTTCGTCATTGCATTCTCTAATTTGAGAGAGATGACGAGCTCTTTAATCTTTCGTTGAATACTTCGCTCTGGCGTTAAGAATGCCGTCTTCGCATATTGCTGTGTGATCGTTGATCCACCGCGACCTTTACCGAAGGTAATAACATTTGAAAGTACAGCTTGTGATAAACCCTTGATGCTAAATGCTCGGTTGGAGTAGAAGCTGCGATCTTCAGCAGCCATCACTGCATAGCGAAGACGCAGTGGAATCTTTGCCAATGGAAGGATTTGTCGGTTCTGTGCACCGATGCGACCAATCTCTTGACCGTTGGAGTATTGAATAACAGTCGCCTGGCTATTGACGTAGGCGTTGGGATCTGGAATATCGACGGTAAACCAAGCGAGCGCGAAGAGGGTTGAACCTGCAACGAAGCCAAAACCGGTAAGAAATACTGCTGCACGGATGAGCTTGGTTTTAATCACTTTCCAAGGTTACCGCTGAAATCCTCATCCTCGAGGGTGCGTTGGCGCCGTGGTGGCTTTCGCATACTTCCATCACCTAATAAATAGGTAGAACAGAGGTGATTCCACGAGCAATCTCGGCAGACCTCAACGATATAGACAGAGAATTCACCGAACTCCTTCTCCATCTCTATTAATTCAGCTGGACTCTTAATGCGACCTGAGTACTGCCCCAGTTGATCGCCAAATGTGTAGCGCAACTCGACGAGTGAATCCTTCTTACAGACAGGGCAGTTTCTCCCAGCTTTCTCACCGTGAAACTTTGCAGCTCTCATCAAATATGGATCGGCATCGCAGGCATCGACAACGCCGCGGAAGAGAGCGAGCAGGGTTGCGCGTTTATCGAGTGAATAATCGATGAACCCTCGCTCTGTTCTCGCTTTAACTGCCATGGCGAGAAGAATATTCGCTTTATCGCCACTACGCTTCTCATGTGCAGGCAAAAGGTGCAACCTTCTGGCAGTTAATCGTCGATCGACGTCTACGACCACTTCTGCGCGCCCGCTGGACCGGTCAATTTACCGATGGAATTTTCCAGAGCGCACTCGCCTCTTTTATCCTCTTCTCTCCTGAGCGCCAGGCCTCTGCCTTGAGCGCTGCCCTCGCATTTGCTGTCGTACTCCTTCCATACTCCATCGTGGGTCCAATGGTCGGCACGCTCCTGGATCGCTTCTCGCGCCAACGCGCAGTTCTCTTCTCTAACCTGACACGATCTGTGACGTTGATCTGTATCGCTCTCCTTATCTTTCAGGGGCGTACTGGCATTGAACTCACCGCTCTCGTCTTAATCGCCTTCGGTGTTAATCGTTTAATTCTCGCCGGACTTTCCGCTGGCCTTCCACTTGTTGCTCCATCGGGTTCCCTCATTGCAGCTAATGCACTTGCTGTCACAGGTGGTTCAGTCTGGGTTGTTCTCGGCGGTGGATTAGGCCTATTAATAAGGCGTTTCACAGATGCGGTGGCGAGTGCCGATCATGCAGATGCATATCTGATCATCGCAGCCTCCTGCGGATATCTCATCGCAGCTCTCTTCGCCTCGATGATGAAGAAGTCAGAGATTGGGCCTGCACCACATCAGGTTCGAAAAGGATCACTGACTGAAGGATTTATTGAAGTTCGAGAGGGATTTAAATTCCTTGCCATTCACCAAGATGCAGCGCGTGGAATCGTTGCCACCGCAATCCACCGTGGTGGTATTACAGCTCTCACGCTGACTGCGATGTTACTTGAGCGCAATACCTTCAATGATCCTGCAGATAGCGATGCAGGTCTTGCCGGGTTAAGTGTTGCGCTCTCATTTGCGGCAATTGGTTTCACCATCGGAGCACTTGTTGCACCGATAGGTGTGAGGTGGACAGGTCGCCACCGTTGGATGCGTCTATCTATGTTCGCCGCAACTCTTGGAACTCTCATTCTTGTCATTGATAGAAATCAGATTCTCTTATGTGCGGCAGCATTCACAACCGGTCTCTTTGGCCAGAGTGTGAAGGTCACCAATGATGCGCTGGTGCAATTAAAGATTAGCGATGAGTTCCGTGGTCGAGTCTTTGCTGTTTACGATGTTGTTGTTAATGGATCAATTGTCTCTTTTGCCATCATCTCAGCGCTCTTACTCCCACAAAGTGGAGACTCCTGGTTGGTTCCGCTCCTGATTGCGTTGACTTATTACGCAGTATCAACGATTCTCTTGCGCCCTAAGAAGTTCTTTCTTAAGGACGGCGGCGCGAACGCCACCAATTAAGAAGTTCATCTGTTGCACGCTCTTCACCTAATGGACCATGCTCCATGCGAAGCTCCATCAAGAAATCAAGTGCCTTACCGACATCTGCCGATGGTTTGATATCGAGTAGCTTCATCACTTGAGCGCCATCGAGATCGGGACGAATCTTTGAAAGTTCTTCCTCTTCCATCAATTTAGCAATCCGCGCCTCAAGGCCGTCATAGGTGCGGGAGAGGCGCTCTGCCTTCTTAATATTGCGAGTAGTGCAATCTGCACGCGTGAGAACGTGGAGATGGGTCAGGAGTTCCCCGGCATCACGGACATATCTGCGCACAGCAGAGTCAGTCCACTCGCCATCACCATAGCCATGGAAGCGAAGGTGGAGCGCAGTTAATGTCTGAACTGCATCAATAGTTTCATTATCAAAGCGGAGCGCCTTTAAGCGAGACTTTGCTAGACGCGCTCCAACAACTTCGTGGTGATGGAAGGAGACTCCACCACCTTCAACAAGGTTGCGGGTCTTGGGTTTTCCGATGTCGTGCAAGAGGGCAGCAAGACGATTAACAAGGTTGGGACCACCTAAACGCTCCTCTTGAGTTATCGCCTGCTCGAGCACAGTGATGGAGTGTTCATAGACATCTTTATGGTGATGGTGTTCATCAATTTCAAGTCTCAACTTTGGAATCTCAGGAATTACATGATCTGCAATTCCTGTGTCGACAAGAATTGTAATTCCGATACGCGGTGATGGCGACATCAACATCTTGACGAACTCATCTCGGATTCTTTCGGCAGAGATAATGGAGATGCGTCCAGACATATTCTGCATCGCTGTTACAACTTCTTCATCGAGTGTGAAATTAAGTTGACTTGCAAAACGTGCAGCGCGCATCATTCGAAGTGGGTCATCTGAAAATGATTGTGTTGCGCTAGCCGGTGTGCGAATGATCTTCTGAGCGAGATCATCAATTCCATTAAAGGGATCGATAAATTCTGGCGTTTTGGTTGTGAGTTCAAGAGCCATTGAGTTGATGGTGAAATCTCGACGAGATAGATCACCCTCAATATCTTCGCCATACTCAACATCTGGATTACGAGAATCTTCTTCATACTTCTCGGTGCGATAGGTAGTTACTTCTACCGTTGTATCTCCGCGCTTACCTGCAATGGTTCCGAATTCAATTCCGGTATCCCAAACATTTTCTGCCCACTTCTTTAAAATCTTCTTCGTCTCTAGTGGGTGTGCATCTGTGGTGAAATCAAGATCATTACCAAGGCGACCCAAGATCGCATCGCGGACCGGGCCGCCGACGAGGGCGAGGCGATAACCCTTCTCTTTAAAGGCTTCGGCAAGTGAGCTAGCCAGAGGGGCCTTCTCAACGAGGGTCGCCAAGGCGAGCTCTCGCCCTAACTGACTCTTAACATCGCTCACAATAGAGAAGAGTACTGTCGAGGCTCTCTTCTCGTGGGTGGGCAAGTCCTCGTGGATGGGCGAGGCCATCGCGTACTCTTCTTCTATGACCCCGGCACCTAGTGCGGGCAGCGAAGGTAGTAAGAAGAAGCGTCGACGGAAACGTCCGGCGCATCGCTCCCCACAAAATTCACCTACCCAAGAGGGTGGGCAGCAAGATTCAAAGAGCCCTGCTAAGAAGAGCGCTCCTGCCCGCACCAACTCCCGAAGCTATGCAAAGCGCGTTGATGAGGTCAGCGCAGGTGGACTCGTCATCGATACCACTGGAAAGTTAGGCCTTCTTATTGGTCGACGTGATCAGAAAGATTCCAGCGGGAAGAAGATTCTCTGGTCTCTACCTAAGGGACATATCGAAGAGGGAGAGACTCCTGAGCAGGCAGCGTTACGTGAGGTAGCGGAAGAGACTGGAATTCAATCTGAGATTGAGAAATCACTTGGAGTGATCGATTTCTGGTTTATGGCTGGCGGGAAACGAATCCATAAAACTGTTCACCATTATCTCTTCCGTGAGAGCGGTGGACTCCTTGCAGCTCAAGAGAGTGAAGTAGATGAGGTTGCATGGTTTCCGCTGGGTGAAATCATTGAGAAGTTGGCCTATCCCGATGAGAAGAAGTTGATAGCTCGCACCAATGCCACAACAGTTCTCGAGGCGCGATGAAGAGGTTTTTATTTGCTCTCCTTGCCTTACTTGCGGCAGTAATTTCACTTCCTGCGGTAGAGGCAGCAACACCTGTTGTGCGAGTAGTCGATGTTCCTCATAGAAATTTTGATGGCACTTTTCGCGATAATGAATTGGTGCAGACCCTCACACCAGACGGTCGCTTAGGTAAAGCTCTCTTTCAATCAAACCGTTCAGCTACGTGGGTCATAGATGCATATCTCATCGATGAGATTTCAGATATGGCAGATGGATATACCTTTGAAGGTAAGGAAGATCCACTCGGTCAGAGCATCGCTCAAATTTGGTTACAACAATTAAGAATTGCAACGGTAGGAAATCCGATTGTTGCCCTTCCTTATGGAAACCCGGATGCAGCCCTCGCCCGTAAATTGGCTCCAAGTGAGATTAAGTTCTACTCCGCTCTGGGAGCAAGCAAGTTAGAGGTGTTCTTTGGCCGCCCTGTCATCTCACAGAATGGTTGGGGAAGCGGAAAATCACGCCTAGAGAGCCAATATCAAGAGTTTTATCGCGATGAGCGCAGAGTCCTGCTTGGTCTTTCAAAGATTATTGAAGTCCCAGAGATTACAGATCTTCGTCAAAGACTTGGCATCGTTCTCAATCCACTTCTTAGCGTCGAAGAGCGCGCCTACTTCTCATACTCTGCTCGCGATGCGGTCCGAAAAGTTTCAAGCAAGTTAAAGGTTGTATCGGGGCGCTATCAATTAACCTCAGCCACCACAAAGGTTCCGCTCACCTTGGTAAATAAGTTTGATACAGCAACGATTGTGAGCCTCTCTTTAATTCCAATGAATTCTCGCGTGCAGGTAGAGAACATCTCTAACATCACCTTGCCTCCTAAATCACAGATACAGCTATCGGTTCCTTTCCGCGTAATCGCATCTGGCTCCACACTTGTCCTTGCACAATTTATGACTCCGCAGGGAGTTCAGGTAGGTGAGGTTTCAAAGTTAAACCTCACTATGACTGTGATTGATTCTCGAATCGCCTGGTTCACAACAGGTGCCGGCGTACTTCTCTTTATTGGCGCGGTTGCCCAATCGATTCGTCGAATTAGGAGGGGGAGAGATGAAAAATAATGAACTCTTCCGCGCCTCATCTATTATGGCGATTGGAACAATTCTCTCGCGAATTACCGGATTCTTCCGTGCGATCCTCGGGGTTGCGGTTTTAGGAACAGCGCTTCTTGCCGATACTTATAACGTGGCAAATACAATGCCAAATATTCTCTACAACTTACTTGTAGGTGGCGCTCTCACTGCAATCTTTGTCCCACAGCTCGTCAGATCCTTTAGCGATGAAGATGGTGGAGAAGGTTTTGCTTCACGCTTGGTGACCACAATCTCTGGCATCTTGTTAGTGCTCGTTGCCCTCGGTGTGCTCTTTGCACCAGCTCTCGTTCGTCTTTATGCACCAGAGTTCTCTGATTTAGGTTTCGAACAAGAGCAGGCGATTGCTGTTGCATTCACTCGTTACTGCCTTCCTCAGATCTTCTTCCTCGGTCTCTTCACAATGTTGGGTCAGGTAGCAAATGCTCGAGGCTCTTTCGCTCCCCTTATGTGGGCACCGATAGCCAATAACTTAGTGGTTATCGCTGTCTTTTCCGGCTTCCTCGCCTTCCAACGCAATATCTCAGTGGGCACAATCTCCGACTTTCAGGTGCAACTATTGGGATGGGGAACTACCGCCGGAGTAATCATTCAAGCCTTGATCTTAATTCCCGTTGTGAAGCGCTCTGGAATTAAATTGCGCCCTATCTTTGGCGTTAAGGGACTTGGTAAATCTTTCTCACTTGCCGGATGGACTTTGATCTATGTTCTCATCTCACAATTGGGTTATCTGGTAACCGTTAATGTGGCGACTGCAGCTGCTGTGCGAAGTGCTAAGGCGGGTATCTCTACCGGTGTTGGTTTTACACCCTATACAAGCGCCTACTACATCATGCTCTTGCCATATTCAATTGTGACTATCTCTATTATTACCGCACTTCTGCCGCATCTTTCCAAACTTGCAATTGAGAAGAAGGTTGAAGATGTTCGTCTTCAACTCATTCGTGCAATTAAAATGGTCGGTGTTGTGACTGTTCCAAGTGCAATTGCGTTGATCTTCTTTGGCCCTTTAATGACAGAGGTTCTCTATATGGGAATCTCACTCGATGACTCTCGTTACATCGGTTATGTACTGGCAGCACTTGGCTTAGGACTTGTTCCATTTAGTATTAATTTAATTTTAGTTCGCGGATTTAATGCCTTTGAAGATACTAAGACTCAAGTGATCTCCATCTTTATTATTAATGTGATCTCAGTTCTCTTCTCTTATCTATTCCTCTGGAAGTTAAAGAGCGATGTGGTCACAATCGGTTTAGGTATTGCCTTCTCCATCAGCTATATCATTGGCCTATCTGTGACCTTAAAGTTGATTAAGAAGCATGTCGGAACGCTCTCCATCAAGGATTTCGCTCGCCAACACCTCACCCTCTTCCTTGCATCGATCCTTGCGATGGCTCCGCTCTTCGCCCTCTCGACATACTTAGGTTGGGTCAGTGATGAGGTCTCTTTGCTGGTGCGAGCTCTTCGCTTGGCGCTGACCTTGGGGCTCTCGGGAATCGCCTATCTCTTCTTCGCTCACCGCTTTAAAGTGGCTGAAATCGCAGGTCTTCGCACCTTCGCCACATCTGCTCTGGCTAAGCTCAAGCGTTAAAGGCGCGATAAGGTGCGCATATGAGCACTGAAGTACGCGATATCGTCATTGTTGGTTCTGGCCCTGCCGGATATACCGCTGCAATCTACGCAGCGCGTGCCCAGTTAAACCCACTTATCTATGAAGGTTCAGTTACCGCAGGTGGCGCGCTCATGAATACCACTGAGGTGGAGAACTTCCCTGGTTTTATCGATGGAATCATGGGACCAGATTTGATGGATAACATGCGTAAACAGGCGAAGCGTTTCGGTGCTGAGCTCATTACAGATGATGTTGTTGAGATGGATCTCGATGGTGAGATTAAGACCATTAAAGATGGCTCTGGAAATGTTGTGAAGGCTAAGGCAGTTATCTTGGCGATGGGCTCTGCTTATCGCGAGATTGGTCTTGAGAATGAGAAGCGCCTCTCAGGTCGCGGTGTCTCATGGTGTGCAACATGTGATGGTTTCTTCTTCCGTGATCAGGTGATTGCTGTTGTTGGTGGTGGAGACTCTGCAGTGGAAGAGGCAACCTTCCTTACCAAGTTTGCATCAAAGGTTGTTCTTATCCACCGCCGCGATTCATTGCGCGCATCAAAGATTATGCAAGAGCGTGCCTTTAACAATCCAAAGTTAGAGATGATGTGGGATACCGAAGTAATCGATGTCCTCGGCGCCGATAAGGTGGAAGGTCTCAAGCTTCGCAATACAAAGACAGGGGAAGAGTCAACCGGTGCCTTTACCGGTCTCTTCGTCGCTATCGGCCATATCCCACGTTCAGAACTTGTCACCACTCAAGTTGCCCTCGATGGTGAAGGCTATGTAAAGGTGGAGGGGCGTTCTACTCGCACCAACCTCAACGGTGTCTTTGCCTGTGGAGATCTCGTCGATCACACCTATCGCCAAGCAATCACAGCTGCAGGTTCTGGTTGTCAGGCCGCGTTAGACGCCGAGAAATTCCTCTCGCACTAGTACTCTTACCTTAAATACTTTTACACCTTAAGAATCGTATAAAGACAGTAAAGATCACTATAAATAGGAGCATGTAATGAGCGCACCAATCAAGGTCACAACAGCAGATTTCGACCAGGTAGTTTTAAAGAGCAGCAAGCCTGTTCTTGTTGATTTCTGGGCAGAGTGGTGTGGTCCATGCCGCGCAATTGCTCCAATCTTGGATGACATTGCGGCAGAGCATGGAGATAAGCTCACAATTGCAAAGCTCAACACTGATGAAGAGTCAGCGATTGCAATTAAGTATGGTGTTACATCAATCCCAATGCTCAATGTCTATGTCAATGGTGAAGTTGTGAAGACCATCATCGGTGCTAAGCCAAAGCCAGCACTCTTGAAGGAACTCGAAGGCTTTATCTAAATCTCCTATGAAGGAGTTATCTCCTGACGAGATTCGCTCCTTTCAACAGGAGCGCGGCCTCCATGTCACCGGTGAATTAAATGATGCGACCCAACGCGCTTTAGAAGAGGCGCGTTGGAAGCTCGGTGATCGCTCGCTCTATCTCCAGCCATCTCCCATGATGCGCGGTGATGATGTGGCGGCGCTGCAGGTAAGACTCACTGAGATGGGTTTTAATTGTGGTCGCGTCGATGGAATTTATGGACCTGCCACCGAGAGCGCAGTAAAGGAATTTCAAAAATCTGTTGGTGCAAAAGTTGATGGTAAATGTGGTCCAGCAACAATCATTGCATTTTTGCGATTAACAAAGACAATCTCGGGCGGTGCGCCATCAGCACTGCGAGAGAGTGCAGAGCAGAAAAATCGTGGACCTGCTCTTGCAAATAAAGTTGTAGTTCTAGATCCCGGCTCTTCTCTCGGTGAAGAAGAGATCACACTCGATATTGCACAACGTATTGAAGGTCGATTACTTGCACTTGGTGCAACCGTATTTCTTACACGAGGGGCTACAAATAATCCCAGTGAAGAAGATCGCATCGCCTTTACAAATAAGAACAGCGCAGATTTATTGATCTCACTCCACACAGATCGCCACAACAACTCTGCTGCAGAAGGTGTTGCAACCTTCTTCTATGGCAGTGATACCCATGGAATTCACTCCATTGTTGGCGAGCGCTTTGCCTCCCTTGTTCAACGAGAGATCTCAGCTCGCACCGATTTACTCAACTGCCGCACCCATGCAAAGACTTGGGATGCCTTGCGCCTTACCCAATGCCCTGCAATCCGCGTCGATCTCGGTTATCTGACTAACGCCGGGGATGCTGCTCGCCTTGCTCGCCCTGAATTCCGTGACACAGTGGCGGAGAGTTTTATCATCGCAATCCAGCGCCTCTACCTATCGGCTGAAGATGATGCGAAGACGGGAACGCTTCGAATCTCTGACCTTCGCAGCGCAGGTATTCGTCGTTAACTTGGTACTTAATTAGTCGGCTAATTAAGTACCGACTTCTCATCACAGTATGGGAAGATTCACCCCATGTCAGAGGTCAATGTTCGATATCAAACCGGTGCTCCGCAGAATCTAGAGACTCGATTTGCAGCCCGCGCCGCCGGAATGTTGCCCTCTGAAATTCGCGCCCTCTTCGCTGTTGCATCACGCCCGGAGATTGTCTCTCTCGCAGGTGGAATGCCAAATCTCTCCGCACTACCGATGGAGATGATGGCGGGCGTTGTTAACGATTTGATTCTCACCAATGGTGCAGAGGCTCTCCAATATGGAAGCGGACAGGGACACCCAAAGCTTCGTGAGCAGATCTGCGATGTGATGGCCCTTGAAGGTATCCGCGCCAACCCTGATGATGTTGTTGTTACAACTGGCTCTCAGCAGGCGCTCGACCTTATCTCTCGTATCTTTATCGATCCAGGCGATGTTGTTCTCGTTGAAGCGCCTTCTTATGTGGGAGCCCTTGGAACATTCCGCCAATATGAGGCATCGGTTGTCCATGTTGAGATGGATCACGATGGAATGGTCCCTGACTCTCTCCGTAATGCGATTACCAGCGTGCGCGCAGCAGGGCGGAAGATTAAATTCCTCTACTTGATTCCTAACTACCAGAATCCCACCGGCGTCTGCCTACCTGCAGATCGACGCACTGAGATCTTAAATATCTGCCGCGAAGCAGAGATCTTCGTTGTGGAAGATAACCCTTATGGCTTACTCGGTTTTGATAAGCCATCTCCTAATGCGATGCGCGCTGAAGATTCTGAGAATGTCATCTATTTAGGATCGTTCTCAAAGACAATTGCATCTGGTCTTCGTGTGGGTTGGGCTTTAGTTCCACAATCATTGAAAGATAAGTTGGTAATCGCCTCTGAATCATCGATTCTCTGTCCATCAAACTTCACACAACTGACAATCTCTAGCTATCTTGCTGATCAGCCATGGCGTGATCAGATCGCAAGCTTCTGTGAGCTCTATAAGGTCCGCCGTGATGCGATGCTTGAATCTCTCTCTGAGCACTTCCCACAAGAGGCGACATGGACAAAGCCTGGTGGCGGTTTCTATGTCTGGGTTAATCTGCCTGCCGAGATTGATACAAAGGCTCTCATGCCTAAGGCGATTGTTGCCAAGGTTGCTTATGTTCCAGGAAATGCCTTCTATGCAGATGGCCTCGGATCTTGGTCGATGCGTCTTTCATACTGCCACCCAACGCCTGAACGTATTCGTGAAGGTGTGAAGGCGCTCGGTGGAGTGATTAAGCAGGAGATGTCACGTAGAGGAACAGCGCTTAATTAAATTAAGTTACTTGCCTTCAATTAAATCAACGATGCGTTGAAGGTCCTCAGTTCCTGCAAATTCAATCACGATCTTGCCCTTACCTTTACCGAGCTCAACGTTCACGCGCGTATCGAGGTAATCACTTAATAACTCAGAGGCAGCCAGTCCTGCGCCAGAGACTCCCTTAGCGGTCGCCTTCTTCGCCTTAGATGTTGTTGGCTTATGGGTTGCAATGATCTCCTCAGTTGCACGAACACTTAAACCCTCACCGACGATGCGTGATGCAAGCTTCTCAATATCGTTTGCATCGGTAAGTCCTAATAGTGCGCGAGCATGGCCTGCTGACAAGATTCCTGCCGCAACTTTGCGCTGCACAGACTCTGGAAGATTAAGTAAGCGAATTGTGTTTGAGATCTGTGGACGAGAACGACCTAACTTCAGTGCGAGTTCATCGTGTGTGCAGCCAAAATCGGTGAGGAGTTGTAGATATGCAGCGCCTTCTTCCAGTGGATTGAGTTGGCTGCGGTGAATATTTTCAATCAGAGCTTCGCGGAGAAGTTCATTATCTGGTGTCTGTCGGATAATGACAGGAATTGATTTCAAACCTGCAGCTTTTGCAGCGCGAAAGCGGCGCTCTCCCATAATCAATTCATATTTATTTTCACCAACTTTACGCACTACGGGAGGTTGCAAAATTCCAAATAATTTAATCGATGAAATTAATTCATTGAGCGCATCTTCATCAAAGACAGTACGTGGTTGACGAGGGTTGGGAGAGATCTGATCTAATGGAATTTCATTCTGTGTTGCAACAACTTCTTCATTGACAGTAAGGGTTGTTGGGATGAGTGAATCTAAATTAATTCCGAGTCCACCACGCTTTGTTGCCATTATGCACTTCCTCTTGAATTTTCGCCGGTTGAACTTTCACCAAGATAATTAATACTCACAACATTTGAATTAAATTCACTTGTGAGATCTGGTTCTTTCGCTTTTCCGCGTTCTGCAATCTCTCGAGCAACTTGCATATATGCAATCGCACCTGGTGATAATGGATCGTAGGTCATCACAGTTTGATTGTATGAAGGTGCCTCAGATACGCGCACAGCACGCGGAATTGGCACATCAATTAACTCATTAGGAAAATGTGCACGAACATTTGCAGCAACATCATTTGATAGACGAGTACGTGAATCGAACATCGTGAGAATAATTGTTGAGAGGTTAAGCGTTGGATTAAGGCGCTTCTTCACAAGGGTGTATGTCTCGAGTAATTGAGATAGACCTTCAAGTGCGTAGTACTCGGTTTGAATTGGAATCATCAACTCGCGAGAGGCTGCAAATGCATTGATAGTTAGTAAGCCAAGTGATGGTGGGCAATCGATAAAGATGTAGTCGTAGTTAACGCTAACCTCATCAATCGCCTCTTTTAATTGAAGTTCGCGGGCAACCATAGAGACGAGATTGATCTCAGCATTAGCTAAAGATGTATTAGATGGAACGCAATCGAGTTCAGGAAAACCTGCCACCTTTTGAATAACAGATGCCATCGGTGATGTACCCATCAGCACCTCATAGACGCCAGCGCTCTCGCGGTGTTCAACACCGAGGGCGGTAGAGGCATTTCCTTGAGGGTCGAGGTCGATCACAAGGACCCGTAGGCCGCCCATAGCGAGCGCTGCTGCGATATTGACGGTGGAGGTGGTCTTTCCAACCCCACCCTTCTGATTGGCGACTGTGAAGATACGGGTGGAGGCAGGTTTAGCCATCGCCTCTTTGAGGCGGCGTACGCCTATCACTTTTCCGCTTGTTTCACGTGAATCATCCACAGGTATATCTAACCACCAAAGAAGGGGGTTATTTACTGGGGTTGGACTTTAGGGAGCTTCTTTAGCTCCACAACGCGGCCGAGGCCGATACCTTCGAGGGTAATCTCATGGAGGATTGAGCCTGGAACCGCCTCCATCTCACGGGCGGCAGACTCCCCCTTCATTGCAAGGAGGGATCCATTCATCTTAAGCATATGCCAGCTCATCTTCTTTAACTTATCGAGGGCCGCTACAGCACGTGCGGTGACATAGTCAGCGCTCTTCTTCACATCTTGAGCGCGACCACGGATCACCTGAATCTCAGTTCCTTCAACCGCCTCCTTGAGGAACTCCACGCGCCGCTCAAGAGGTTCAATCAAGGTGACTTTAAGATCTGGGCGAGCGAGAGCGATCACAATCCCAGGTAGCCCTGCACCAGATCCGATATCGAAGAGGGATGCTCCTTGAGGTAAGAGTTGGCAGACAAAGAGGGAGTTGAGGATATGGCGCTCCCAGATGCGATCGCCTTCACGAGGGCCGATGAGGCCACGCTCAATACCGGCTCCTTTTAGGAAATCAGCATAGGCGCGGATAGCCCCCTCCTTCTCAGGGAAGTGGCGAGCTATCAGCTCATCGAGCGTTGGTTCCACGTGAAACAGGCTTAATTAGGAAGGGAAGATAACGACGAAACGGCGTGGATCTTCACCCTCAGACTCTGAGGTGAGGCCCATATCCTGGATTGTGTCGTGGATAATCTTGCGCTCAAAGGCGTTCATTGGATCGAGTTTGATCTCTTTACCTGAGCTCTTCGCCTCTTCGCCGAGCTTCTTTGCAAGGGCGGTGAGCTCCTTGCGACGGTTGGCGCGGAAGTTCTCAATATCGAGCATGAGGCGGCTACGGTCACCAGATGCGGTCTGAACAGCTAGGCGTGTGAGCTCCTGGAGAGCGTCAAGTACCTCCCCATCCTTACCTACGAGGTTGGTGAGCTTGCCACCTACGATTGCGAGGGAGGCGCGACCATTCTCCACATCGATATCGATATCTCCATCGAGATCTGCGATATCTAGTAAGCCTTCAAGGTAATCAGCGGCGATATCGCCCTCTTCCTCAAGCTTAGCTACCGACTTCGGCGCCTTCTTCGCTGGCTCTACCGACTCTTCGGCGAGGACTTCTACTGACTCTACTGACTCTGACATTCTGCTCTCCATCTGTTGGGTGAATTATATGTTTTTATGCGTTATTGATAGTAAATGTCCGAATTACTTCTTCTTCTTTTTAGCCTTCTTTGGCTGTTGGCGCTGGCCTTCAACTTTAGGAGCCTCAGGAGTTGGTGAACCCTCTACTGCCTCGATCTCCTTACCTTCAAGCTTCGCCTTATGCGCGCGCTTACGTTGGAGCTCTTCATAGGCAGGTGAGCCAGGGGTTGGGTTGCGCTTGATGACATAGAACTGCTGGCCCCATGTCCAAAGGTTTGTTGTTGACCAGTAGATAAGAACACCGACTGGGAAGTTAACGCCAGAGATTGCAAAGATCAATGGGAATAAATACAACATGATCTTCTGCTGCTGCAACATCATATTGTTGCTTGAATCCATCTTTGGCATGCCCTTTGTCATCAACTGCTTCTGAGTTGTGAACGTTGTTGCTGACATAAAGAGAATAAGAATAACTGTCACGATCTTTACAGAGAGAAGTTCTGTTCCAAGGAAGCTCTCTGAAATCTTTGCACCGAAGAACTTTGCCTGCGCTGCAGATTCTAGATACTCACCCTTAAGGAAGCCGCGGGCGATTGGAGATGGATTACCTGCATCATCCTTTGCCGCGATTCCATTGAGTACTGTAAAGAGTGCGAAGAAGATTGGTGCTTGCGCCAAGATTGGAAAACAAGAGGCGAGTGGATTTGTCTTATGCTCTTTGTAGAGCTTCATCATCTCTTCTGATTGTTTCTGGCGATCATCCTTATACTTATTCTGAATCGCCTTCATCTGTGGTTGTAGCGCAGTAAGTGCACGCTGGCTCTTAATCTGCTTCACAAAGAGTGGAATCAAAATAATACGGATGAGAACAACGAGTCCCATGATTGATAGCGACCATGTCACACCAGAGTCTGCACCGAAGATCGGTTCAAAGATGTTATGGAAGAAGACCATAACTCCAGAGACGATGTTATAGAGCGGATTTAAGATAAAGCCCATTGGTGGACCCCTTCGCTAACTATTCCGTGATTGGAAGTATCGGAAACCGTTGTGGTGCGCATACTTGCGAGGGCATCTGCGCTATCGAGCTCGTAATCAACATAATCAACGCCACCATCTGACCATGGGTTACATCGAAGTAAGCGCCAGCTCGCCATCGCAACACCTTTGAGGCCATAACGTTTAATGGCAACTGCTGCATAGTTTGAGCAAGATGGGTAGTACTTACACTTTGCCTCTCTCGTTGACGAGAAGGCTTGGTATACCTTGATTAAGACTTCTGCGATGCGCTTCATCTATGCACTCGCCATTCGCTTGGCAGCCTTTGCAATCAAACGAGATGAGATCTCTGCAATTTCGCCATGAACATCGACGCTCTCGCTCTGCTTCAATCCGCGGATCACAATGAGTGAGCCTTGAGGGAAGTTGGAAAGTTCTGCAGCGAGGGCATGGCGAATCTGACGTGATACGCGGTGGCGTCTTACTGATTCACCAACAGCTTTACCGATAATCAACCCTGCACGAGGGTTCTCATTTACGCCCATGTTATTTGCGACAGGGGTGATGTGGAGATACCCAACAAAGTGCTCTGAGGTAACGCGAAGCCCGCTCTTAGTGGTGCGAGCAAAGTCTTGCGGTGAAGTTAAACGTGCAGAGAGAGGCAGCACGAGTATTAAATCCGGTTCAGCTCTACCTATTAAATTCGTGAAAGGTGCTTACGCTGAAAGGCGTGAGCGACCCTTTCCGCGGCGAGCTGAAAGAATTGCACGTCCTGCACGGGAAGCCATGCGAGCGCGGAAGCCATGCTTCTTGGCGCGACGGCGGGTATTTGGCTGGAAGGTGCGCTTTGTCATGAGAACTCCAAGTATGTAGTGAGCTTTAAATATGATGGTCTAAGGCTCAGGGTCGATCAGGTCAGAAATACGGGGGAAGCAAGGAGGTAACGGTAAGGGTGTGGATAGCGTGAGGTCAAACTCGCGCCTTAGCCTCCACCACCCCCTCTCGAGGGGAAGAGGTGTGGATAACTACTTGCTAATTCCCAGAAAAGGGTCTATTTTGCAGGTTCTCCACAGGTATCCGTCCTAGTGGGTCGAAAAGTAAGGGTAAAGCCCAACTTTAGACCACACCCTGTGGATAACTTTGTGGATATCTATATATGAGGTGGGAAGGGGTGAGATGGCGCTTTCAGCCCTCGAATTAACCCAGCTCTGGGATCGGGTCGTCGACCATGTCTCGACCGGTGAACCTCAACATCGCGCCTTTCTGGCGATGACCAAGCCCCTTGGCCTGCTTCCTAATGAAGATGGACCAACGAGCCTCTTAGTTGCAGCTCCCAACGCCTTTGCAAAGGATGTTCTTGAGTCACGACTTCGACCGGTAGTTAATGAAGTCCTCTCTCGCGAATTGGGAGGGCCTGCAAATATCGCGGTGATGGTCGATGAGAGCATTGAGCTCGCAGATCTTCCAGAGCCAACAATTACTGTTGAAGTTCCACGTGCTGGAACTGGTCGCGAAGCGCCATCGTTAATCTCATCTAATACTGCAGCAGATGCACAGAGTTCACAACTTAATGAGCGATACACATTTGAAACTTTCGTTACCGGAGAATCAAATCGTTTTGCACGTGCAGCTGCGATTGCGGTGGCAGAAGCTCCAGCAAAGGCATATAACCCACTCTTTATCTATGGTGATTCTGGTCTTGGAAAGACTCACCTACTCCATGCAATTGGTGCTTACTCACGCGAACTCTTTCCAAATATCCGAGTGCGTTATGTTTCATCGGAAGAATTTACCAATGACTTTATCAACTCAATTCGTGACGATAAAGCAACCTCTTTCCAACGTCGCTATCGTGACTTAGATGTACTACTTATTGATGATATTCAATTCTTAGAAAATAAAGAGCGCACCCAGGAAGAGTTCTTCCACACCTTTAATACTTTGCATAATGCAAAGAAGCAGATTGTGATCTCTTCCGATCGATCACCAAAGCAGTTAACAACTTTGGAAGATCGACTCCGTTCACGTTTTGCATGGGGTTTCACAATCGATGTTCAACCACCTGAGCTTGAAACCCGTATTGCGATCTTAAGAAAGAAAGCTGCTCAAGATCGTCTTAATGCGCCAGATGATGTCCTTGAATTTATTGCAAGTAAGATCTCTACCAATATCCGTGAGTTAGAGGGTGCGTTGATTCGCGTCACAGCTTTTGCAAGCCTTAATCGTCAGAGCGTTGATATGGGACTTGCTGAAATCGTTCTTAAAGATTTGATGCCATCTGAATCTAATCCTGAGATCACAGCTGCGACAATCATGGCTCAGACAGCTGCCTTCTTTAAATTAACTTTGGAAGATCTCTGTGGAACATCACGCTCTCGAGCGCTAGTTGAGGCACGTCAGATAGCGATGTATCTCTGTCGTGAGCTCACCGACCTCTCCCTTCCTAAGATCGGTCAGACCTTTGGTGGCCGCGACCACACCACTGTGATGCATGCCGATCGGAAGATCCGTGAGTTGATGGCGGAGCGGAGAGCTCTCTATAACCACGTTAATGAGATCACAACAAAGATTAAGCAGCAGAGCTCTTACTAAAGGTAAAAGGTCTTTTTTAACCTCGACCCTCAACCTGTCATCGTTAATGACTTCTTGAGGGATGTCCGCTTTGACACCTTTACCCCCAACTGTGGAAAAGATGTGGATAACTGTGGATAAGAGGGTAAATCGGTGTATATCTCGGTGAGATCGAGCTTAAATATGGAGTATTTAAGAAAGGGGTGGAAAAGGATTGAACTTTATCCACTTTCTATCCACAGTTTCTACAGGTTTATCCACAAGGAAAAAGGATAACTTCTCTTATCTGACCAGCGCTTTTACCTCTTTCCCACAGAGGAAGGCTCCACCTATTACTACTATCTTTATATATAACTATCTCTCTTCCCCAAGCGAACGCGGGGATAACTCTTAAAACCAGTTTTTCAATAAAGTCCATTCCGTTATTTCACGTAAATGTGTCAAACTTTCCAACATATATAGCGCACAACGTTAATGAGGGGCTCGCCATGAAATTCACTGTAGATCAAAACGCCTTAACCGATGGCGTTAACTGGGTCTCCCGCTCCTTATCTACCCGCCCTATTAAGACCGAGCTTCTTGGAATCAAGATCGATGCCACTGGAGACCAGGTCATCCTCTCCGCATCCGATTTAGAGACCTCTTCAAAATCTCACTTCTCTGCAGATATCTTAGAAAAGGGAGAGGTACTCGTTCCAGGAAAACTCCTTGCTGAGATCTCTCGCTCACTTCCTAATAAACCAATCACCATCACACTCGATGGCACACGTGTATTGGTGACATCAGGCTCTGCAAAATTTACTTTACCTACACTCTCAATCTCTGAGTATCCAAACCTTCCAGAACTTCCTGAGCGCACAGGTGTTGTTGCTAGCGATACCTTTGCAACAGCTGTTGCACAAGTTGCAATCGCTGCAGGGCGCGATGATTCACTTCCAACACTGACAGGCGTACATGTTGAGATCGAGGAAGATAAAGTCACACTCGCTGCAACTGATCGATATCGTTTAGCGGTCCGTGAATTTACATGGAACCCAGCAACACCTGGACTTTCAACATCTGCTCTAATGCGCGCTCGCACGTTAGCTGATGCTGCTAAATCACTCACAGGTTCAAAAGAGGTCTCACTTTCATTTGCACCAGCCACTTCAAAAGATCGCCTCGCAGGTTTCTCTGGCGATGGAAAGATGATGACATCACGTATGTTGGATGGAACTTTCCCTCCATACCGCCACCTACTTCCTAGTGATGCATCAACGACTGCAGTTGTTGAAGTAGATCCATTTTTAGATTCAGTCCGTCGTGTAGCACTTGTTGCAGATAAGACAATTCCACTCCGTCTTGAATTTGCAGATGGTGGAGTCTCACTCGAAGCAGGAACTGGTGAAGAGGCTCAGGCAACGGAGACGATCGATGTTCTCCTTAATGGTGAACCAATCTCAATCGCATTTAACCCTGTATTTCTCGCAGATGGTCTCCAAGCTGTTGGAACACCTTTTGTTCAGATCTCATTTACAGGTTCAAATAAACCAGCAATCCTCACAGGACGCACAGAACCTAACGGCGCATCAATCGATACATATAAGTATCTCCTGATGCCTATGCGCTACGCCTCTTAAGTAGTAGTTAAGCAGTAGATATATATGCGCGTTAAACGGCTAGCGCTCAATAATTTCCGCTCTTATAAAGAGCTCGATCTTGAGTTTGCACCAGGGCCCACCACCTTTATTGGTAATAACGGCTCTGGAAAAACAAATATCGCTGAGAGTTTGATCTACCTCGCATATCTCTCTTCTCACCGCGTCTCAACTAATCAACCACTACTTGCTCTCAACTCCGATCAGGCGATTATTAGAGCTGAGATAGAACGTGATAACCGAACACTCCAAGTTGATTTAGAGATCAATGCAAGTAAAGCAAATCGTGCACGACTTAACGGTAACCCAGTTAAATCTCAACGCGAGATATTGGGCGCGCTTCAAATTGTTTATTTCTCTCCAGAAGATCTCGACCTTGTGCGCGGTGAACCGACAGATCGCCGCAACTTTCTCGATAAGTTGCTCATCACCCAATCTCCACGCCTTGCTGGAGTAATCAGTGATTATGACCGAGTTGTCCGTCAAAGAAATACATTACTAAAAACCCGCGCACCACAGAACGCCCTTGAACCATGGACAGAACAATTGATCCAATACGGAGCGGAGCTATCGGCAGAGCGTGTGAAGTTGGTCGATGATCTCAATCCATTTGTTGCAGAGCATTATCGAAATCTTAACGAGGTTAAACCCGCTTCAATCTCATATAAATCTTCAACAGAGGGACTCACCGCTGATGTCGCAGAGAATGTTCGCATTCTGCAAGAGCGCGCAATTGAAGTTCTCAAACAAGAGATGGATCGCGGCGCATCGCTGATAGGTCCCCACCGTGATGATCTCCATCTCCAACTCGGTGATTTTCCCGCAAAAGGTTATGCCAGCCACGGTGAATCATGGTCGATGGCAATTGCGCTACGTATTGGTAGTTACACCCTTTTAAAATCTGAAGGGGCCGATCCTGTTTTAATCCTCGACGATATCTTTGCCGAGCTTGATAATCAGCGGCGCCAACAATTAACAGCAGTTACCCAATTGGCTGAACAGACAATCATTACAACGGCAGTTGAAAGTGACCTCCCACCAGAGCTATTGTCAGCAAAGTTCTATGTGACCCCAGGGGTCGTTTCAAAAGAGGCGAGTAATGGCTAAGCGCGATCTCGCCCTCGATCTATTTCGCACCTATAAAACCGGCTTTGTGAAGAAATCCCGTCCTCGCCCTGAGCGCGGCCAAACTCCAGGAGATCCCACCTTGGTGGCCAATATCCTCAATGAGTTGGTAAAGGATCGAGAGTGGGATTCAGGGCTAGCTGAAGGCAACCTCTTTGCTACCTGGCTCAAGATTGTTGGGGCAGATGTCGCCCAACACACCGAACCAATCTCCCTCATTGAGGGGAAGTTACTCGTGCAATGCTCATCGACCGCTTGGGCGACTCAGTTAACGCTCGCTCAGAACGATATCCTGGCCACGATCCGCGCCAGCGCACCCGGCGCCCTCGTTGAGGCGCTCCGCTTTATCGGCCCACAGCCTCCCAGCTGGAAGAAGGGGATCCGCTCGGTCTCCAATGGGCGCGGCCCACGCGATACCTACGGATAAGAAGCCCGGGAATATTCTCACTATTACCTCTGTTCTACCTGTCAAGAAACCTGAGTCGCATCGACTCAACCCTTTGGGTAGTATCGAGTCAGGTCTCCCAGAAAGTAACCCTGACCCAAATTGGCTCGGGAGACGAGTAATCGTGAATATGAAGGAGTAAGAACAATGGCTAGAGCAGTCGGTATCGACCTAGGAACAACCAATAGCTGCGTATCAGTTCTCGAAGGTGGAGAACCAACAGTTATTGCAAATGCAGAAGGCGCTCGCACAACACCATCGATCGTCGCATTCGCAAAGAATGGCGAAGTTCTCGTCGGTGAAGTTGCAAAGCGTCAATCAGTGACAAACGTTGATCGCACAATCCGATCCGTTAAGCGCCACATGGGCACATCATGGACACAAGAGATTGATGGCAAGAAGTACACACCACAAGAAATTTCAGCGCGCGTTCTACAGAAGCTCAAGCGCGATGCGGAAGGCTACCTCGGTGAGTCAGTAACAGATGCGGTTATTACAGTCCCTGCATATTTCTCTGATGCAGAGCGTCAAGCAACAAAGGAAGCTGGCGAGATCGCTGGCCTTAATGTTCTTCGAATTATCAACGAGCCAACTGCTGCAGCACTTGCATATGGTCTTGATAAGGCAGATAAAGAGCAGACAATTCTCGTCTTCGACCTCGGTGGTGGAACATTCGACGTTTCACTGCTTGAAATCGGCGATGGTGTTGTCGAGGTGAAGGCGACATCAGGTGATAACCACCTCGGTGGCGATGACTGGGATCAGGCACTTGTTGACCACCTAGTGAAGACTTTTGGCTCTGCAAACGGCATCGATCTCACAAAAGATAAGATGGCGATGCAGCGTATTCGTGAAGCGGCAGAGAAGGCGAAGATTGAACTCTCATCTTCACAATCTGCAACCATCAACCTTCCTTACATCACAGTTGATGCAGAGAAGAATCCATTGTTCCTTGATGAGACAATCACTCGCGCACAGTTCCAAGCACTCACAGCTGATCTCCTTGATCGTTGCAAGAAGCCTTTCCAAGCAGTACTTAAAGATGCAGGAATTGCAATCAGCAAGATTGAATCAGTTGTTCTTGTGGGTGGATCTACTCGTATGCCAGCTGTCGTTGATTTAGTACGCGAACTTACCGGCGGAAAAGAGCCAAATAAGGGCGTAAACCCTGATGAGGTAGTAGCTGTTGGCGCATCACTTCAAGCTGGTGTTCTTAAGGGTGAAGTCAAAGATGTTCTCCTTCTCGATGTCACACCGCTCTCACTTGGTATTGAAACTAAGGGTGGCGTCATGACAAAGTTGATCGAGCGCAATACAACTATCCCAACAAAGCGTTCAGAGATCTTTACAACCGCTGACGATAGCCAGCCAGCTGTGCAGATCCAGGCTTACCAAGGTGAGCGCGAGATGGCTGCATATAACAAGAAGCTCGGAATGTTTGAACTCACCGGTATTGCACCAGCTCCACGTGGCGTTCCACAGATCGAAGTAACTTTCGATATCGATGCCAATGGAATCGTTCATGTATCAGCAAAGGATCTTGCAACAGGTAAAGAGCAAGGTATGACCATCACAGGTGGCTCTGCGCTCTCTAAGGATGAGATCGATCGCATGATGGCCGATGCTGAAGCACATGCAAATGAAGATAAGCAACGTCGTGAAGAAGCTGAAATCCGTAACACAGGAGATTCACTTCTCTATCAGACAGAGAAGTTCCTCAAAGATAATGAAGGCAAGTTCGAAGGTGAGCTTGCTACTCAGAAGACAGATCTCGATGCAGCACTTGCTGAGTTGAAGACAACTCTCGATGGTGCTAATTTCGAGATGATCAAATCTGCAACCGAGAAGGTCTCAACACTTTCACAAGCTCTCGGCGGCGCACTCTATGCGGCAAACGCTGCGCAGGCAGAAGGTGCTCCAGAGGGTGAAGAGGGCGTCGAAGATGCTGAAGTTATCGATGCCGAGGAGACAAAGTAGTGTCGGAGGCAACGACTAGTTCAACGACAGAAGATAGTGTTGAAGAAGTTATTGAAGATGTTGTAGTGGAGGCACCGGGTCAGGAGAGTGACCCGGTTGCCACCCTCACTGCTGATCTACAACGCCTTCAAGCTGAATATGCCAACTACCGCAAGCGGGTAGAGCGTGATCGCTCTGTCGCCCATGAGAGCGCTACAGCTGCTGTATTAATAGAGCTATTGGCTACTTTGGACGATATCGACCGCGCCTCACAGCATGGCGAGCTCACCGGTGGATTTAAGGCAGTCGCCGATCAATTGGCTTCCCTATCCAACCGATTCGGTCTTGAGAAGTATGGCAACGATGGCGAGGCATTTGATCCTCAAATTCACGAGGCTCTTATGCATGACACCTCTGCCGATGTCGCAATTCCAACAGCAACAAAGATCTTGCAGCCTGGATATAAATATAAGGAACGTATCTTGCGCCCTGCACGAGTCGCAGTCACAGATCCGGCTGAGTAATAACGATGGCAGCGAAAGATCTCTACGAGAAGGACTTCTACAAGATCCTCGGTGTTGATAAGAAATCAACTGCTGATGAGATTAAGAAGAAGTACCGATCACTAGCCCGCGACTTACACCCAGATAAGACATCTGGTGATGCGGCGTTGGAAGAGAAATTTAAAGCTGTCTCTGAAGCCTACGACATCCTCTCTGATCCTAAGAAGCGCGCTGAATATGATGAAGCACGTTCTCTCTTTGAACGAGGTGGGTTTCGCGCACCAACCGGTGGTGGAAATTACCAAGGTGGAGATTTCTCAGATATTTTCGGTGGGGGAAACCCACAAGATATCTTCGCCAATCTCTTTGGTGGAGCCGGTATGCGTCGAGGTCCACGTAAAGGACAAGATCTTCAAACTGAATCAACTATTACCTTTAAAGAATCTATCTTCGGCACCACACTTGATTTAAAACTCTCCACCGATGGCAGAGCAGCACAGAGCATTACTGCTCGAGTCCCTGCCGCTGTTAATGATGGTGCAAAGATTCGCGTTAAAGGAAAAGGCGCACCAGGTGAAGGTGGGCCTGGAGATCTCTTTATTCTCTTAACTGTTAAACCACACCCAATCTTCTCTCGTAAGGGTGAGAACTTACTTCTCACCCTTCCTGTTACCTTCGCGGAAGCAACACTGGGCGCTGATATCAAGATCCCAACACTCAGCGGTGAAGATGTCACTGTTCGCCTAGCTGCTGGAACCCCTACAGGACGTGTACTTCGCGTTAAAGGACGGGGCATCACAAAAGGCAGCACGGTGGGAGATCTTCTCGTCACTATTGAAGTGCAGGTGCCGCGTCGCGTTGAAGGTGAAGCGCTAGAAGCACTGAAGAAGTTTAATGAACTCACAATAGATCAAGATGTTCGTAGCGAATTTAATAGTAAGGCGAAGTCATGACCAATAAAGAAGGTAATGAGAAGCGTGAACCTCATGAGATTGATGATGAGACAGGTCTCTATGTCATCTCAGTTGCATCAGAGCTATCTGGCTTACACCCACAAACTCTGCGCCAATATGATCGCTTAGGTTTAGTATCACCAAGTCGCACAGAAGGCCGTAATCGTCGCTACTCACTACGAGATATCGCCTCACTTCGTATGGTGCAACGATTGGTGGGCGAAGGAATCAACCATGCAGGCATTAAGAGAATTATCGAGTTAGAAGCTGCGATGGCAAATATGGCAATTGAAGTTGCCCAATTACGTATTGAGGTAGATGCACTCCTTTCGGAGAATCCACCGAAGGCGCTTAAAGGTAAGAAGAAGTCAGAGGTTATTGTTTACGAAGAAGAGAAGTAATTCTTCCCTTCCAACCATTGAGTATCTGACCTGCAGGGGTCTTCAAAACATCTTCCAATAGCGTTGCATAGATATCTCTAAAATCTGTCGTTACCGCAAGATCTCCCTTATAGAGGTTATTAAGAGATGGTTGTTCACCGAAGAAACCACCTTGCACGCGATCACCAATAACAAAGACAGGCCCAGATGTTCCATGATCAGTTCCTGCAGATGCATTTGCTGCAACGCGGCGACCAAACTCTGAGTAAATCAAGACAGTGACATCTTTAGATCGTCCAGATGGCTCTAGTTGATTTAAGAATCGCGCTACAGAGTTAGAGACAATTCCAATTAACTCAGATTGTGCATTTGCCTCATTGGCATGGGTATCGAAACCACCAAGTGATACCGCCCAGACCCGAGTAGGAGCTCCTGCTGTGACCAGTTTTGCAACCACATCCAACTGCTGAGAAAGGTTGTTATCCCCGCCTGCATTTCCACCATTTACAGTAGGAAGATCAGTGGCAGCTGGTGCTAGCGCCTTCAAAATAGGAGAGACTGACTCTGAGATATTGAGGAGATTGCGAAGCGAAGTTGCTGCGCGAGCTGCCAGTGGGTTCTCGCCTTGTGCTGGAAGAGAGAGGCGCGAGCAATCTCGAGCGAGAGAGCCGACAGGTGTGATTAACCCACCTAATGGAAGAACAGATCCACTCCGCTTCTTACCAACAAGGAGAGGGGGCAAGATTGAACCTAAATTAATTGCTAGGAGCGGATCTTCAGGTTGAGAATCTACCCAACGACCTAACCACCCACTCTTTGTTGTTTGGGTGCGCTCTGCGCTCTGCCAGATCGCCATTGATGCAAAGTGTGAGTGATCTGAATTGGGATAACCGACGCCGCGAATAATCGCAACCTTCTTCTTATCCCAAAGGTTTTTGATTGCACCCATTGCAGGGTTAAGTCCAAGAGATGAATCAAGTGGCAAGACTTTATCTGGCGCATAAGAGATATCAGGACGTAGTGAGTAATAGAGAGAATCTGAGTATGGAACAACAGTATTTAAACCATCATTGCCGCCATATAAGGTAACAACTACAAGAATAGGTGTTCCGCTAGGAAGCGGGCGAGTAATCGCCGCTTCAGCGATATCTGTAACACTCAAGATATTTGCAGCAGCTGCCACACCCGCTCCACCACTGAGGGCTAAGAACTTTCTTCTAGAGAGAGTATCCATTACGCACCCACCACATATTCTGGACTATTGATTGCAAGTAGGAAGAGACGCTCTGGCTCATTGCGCGCAATGGTGAGCGCATCTGATGTGCGCTTACTCCATTGATAGACACCTAAGAGATCTTGCAGATACTTCACCCGCTGATTGAGCGCTACCTTCTTTAAATCAGCGAGATTTGCATTCTTTAAAAGCGCTTGCGAGAGAGTTAATCTAAATTGAGCTGAGGCGCTTGTTAGCCATAACTCACCTGCTGGCCAACCACCTACATTAGGTGGCGCGAAAGGCACCTGGGATAACTTCTGGAGACTTCCTAAGATTGCACTGGAGTTCTTTGCTGTACTTGGGGTGATGTTAAGTACGCGACAGAGAGCAACAAACCACTCGATGGGGCTCTTCACCATGGCTAGCTGTGGTGAGTACATATATGGAGAGCTTGCTAAATCTTTTACCGCAGAGTGAATATCACGGCTAGCAAATGCATCTCGCCTGTAGCTTGCAGGAAATTCCTCGGTACTAGACATGTGTCGGTACCAGAGTCGCTCATAGATAAAACGAGATGATTCATCGCGGGCTACAAGGAGATCTATCGCCTGATCCTCTGAGAAGACTTGCGTAGTACCAAGGAACGTTACCGCCGAGTTATCGTGTCGACGTGGATTAAAAGCCACCACTCCATTTGTTCGCTGCACTTGGATTCCCGTAAAGACTCGAGCAAGTGCCTTCACATCTTCTTCTGTGTAACGTCCGACACCTAATGTAAAGAGCTCCATAAATTCACGAGAGAGATTCTCATTAGGAGCCTTAGCGGTGTTCTCTTGTCCATCTAACCAATATTGAAGAGCGCCATCGTCATACATCGCCTTACTCAACGTAGAGAAATTCCCTAAGGCGTTATTGCGAAAGGTGAGATTCTGCTTATACATCGGCAATGCATAATTTAACTTCTCGATAGATGTTGCCCAGTGACCATGCCAGAACCATGTCATCTTCTCATTGAGTGAATAATCAGTTGTGACCATCTGATCCAGCCACCATAAAGTCATCTCTTTGATCTGCGCACGTTGCTTAATTTGATATTCAGTGTTGGCAAAGGTTCCTGGCGTTGGACGTGGTCCAAGATCATCAATAGTGATGGGAGCTAGATCTGAAGTTAATTGCTCAGCAGTCGGCTTGGCAAAGAAACTCTCTTTTGTAACTTCATAACCGGCCTTGATTGCTCTCTCGAATTCGCCGGGCTTTGGACCAAAACCGTACCTATGAAAGAGGCGCGAAATGGCCAGTCGTTCCTGATCACTACTTAACTTAGCCATAGTGTGAGGGTAGAGATAGAAAGCTTTATAGGTAAGATAAAGACATGAGTTCACAGACACTTCTCAAGGATGAGATTATCAAAAAGGCAGTTGTTCACGGAAAGGTCATCCTCTCTTCAGGTAAAGAGGCTGATTACTACGTAGATCTTCGCCGCATCACCCTTGACCACGTGGCAGCGCCATTAGTTGGCGAAGTAATGCTTGATCTTGTCAAAGATCTTGATTTTGATGCAGTGGGAGGTCTTACTCTCGGCGCAGATCCGGTAGCAACCGCGATGATGCATGTTGCTGCAAAGAATGGCCGCGCACTCGATTCCTTTGTAGTGCGTAAAGAAGGCAAGGCGCACGGACTTCAGCGCCGCATTGAAGGTCCAGATGTCGCAGGTAAGCGGGTATTAGCTGTTGAAGACACCTCAACAACTGGGGGCTCAGTCCTCACAGCGGTTGAGGCACTTAAAGAAGCAGGTGCGATTGTTGTCGGCGTTGCCGTAATTGTTGAGCGCGGTGCAAAGGATGCAATTGAGGCAGCGGGCTATAAGTACTACGCCGCCTATCAGTTAAGCGATCTCGGCCTCTAATACGTATCTAGATAAGATCTTTATGAGAGGTGGCGCTTAGTGCGCCACTCTCTAAGAAGTTCGAGCGCCACAGGAAGGACGCTGACTAGAACTATCAAACCAACTATTGGAAGTAAGTATTTATCAATAGAACCGCTGATCTTATTTCCAAGGATAAATCCTGCACCCAGAATCAATTGAGTCCAGATAACAGCGCCAATGGCATTCCAGAGTAAGAATTTACGCGCTGGATAACCGATGATTCCCACTGTTGGGTTAATCAAAGTGCGCACAAATGGAATAAAACGAGCGAGGATAAGCGCCTTACCTATTCCATATTTAGTCAACCATCGTTCAGTTTGAGCTACACGTTCCTGAGTGAAGAAGCGGCCATTGGGGCGATCAAAGAGTTTGCGACCGTAACGATTACCTAAGAAGTGACCAAACTGTGATCCGATAATCGCTGTGACGGGTGCACCGATGAAGATTGCAAGCGGATCCAGAGATGCTCCACCGAGAATCTCAGCTCCTGCAGAAGATGCGGCAATTCCTGCAATAAAAAGGAGAGAGTCACCAGGAAAAGCTAAACCAATGAGAAGACCTGTCTCAGCGAAGATAATTGCTAATATTCCAACAAGTCCTAAATCTCCCACGATGGAATGTGCATCAAAGAGATTAGCGGTGATATTCATATGAAGAGGATAAGGTACGCGCCATGGATACGCATCCAACCCCTAGCGTCTTTACAGATGAATACCGCCCGACCTTTCATTTCACACCTGAGAAGAATTGGATCAACGACCCCAACGGACTCCTTTTTTATAAGGGTAAATACCATCTTTTCTACCAACATAACCCCTCTGGCATCCTCTGGGGAAATATGTCCTGGGGACATTCGGTAAGCGAGAACCTCATTGATTGGCAGTACTTACCTGTAGCTATCGAATGCACAGATACGACAGGGATATTTAGTGGAAGCGCAGTAGTTGATTTTAAGAATACAAGTGGATTTGGCTCACTTGATAACCCACCTCTCGTTGCAATCTATACAGTGCATCAGAACGATGGAAGTAATCAATCACAGCACCTTGCTTATAGTCTCGATGAAGGACTTACTTGGATTAAATATGAAGGCAATCCTGTTCTTGATTTAGAGATGAAAGATTTTCGCGATCCAAAGGTCTCATGGGATGAATCCACTGATAGTTGGTTGATGACGATCGCAAAACCGCTTGAATATAAAATTTCTTTCTTCTCCTCACCTGATTTAAAGAGCTGGAGACATCTATCTGATTTTGGCCCACTTGGCGCAACAGGTGGATGTTGGGAGTGTCCAGATTTATTTCCGTTAGTTACTCCAAGTGGTGAAGGTAAATGGGTCCTTCTCGTCTCACTCAATCCTGGTGGTATTGCAGGAGGATCAGGTACTCAATACTTTATCGGTGATTGGGATGGCGAGAGGTTTACAACAGATCAAAGCTCTACCAAGTGGATTGATTATGGTCGTGACAACTATGCTGGCGTCACTTTTCATAATGCCCCAGATGAGAGAAGAATCTTTCTTGCATGGATGAGCAACTGGGATTATGCATCTAAATTACCGTCACCACTCTGGCGCGGATCAATGACAGCTCCTCGTGAGTTAAAGATCATTGAATCTAACAATGAACTCCTTCTATCTACTCTGCCAATTACACAATTAGAAACGTCTCACGATTACACATTTGATATTGATAGCGATGAAGATTGCACAATCACCATCTCCCATAACGATTCAAAAGTTGTAATTTATTTCGATTCAAAATCAAAGAAGATCTCAGTCGATCGCAGCAAGGCATGGTTTCCAGATCTAGAAGATGCGGTTCAAGAGATGCCGGCGGTCGAGCATAAGAAGTTCTCGCTCCGCCTCCTCCTAGACCATGGAAGCCTCGAGCTCTTTATCCCAGAGGCGGGCCTCGCCCTCACCACGCTCCATACCCTGCCGGCGATGAGCGTAATCCTGCAAAAAACTGAAAAACAGTTGCAATAGAGTTATTGCGCCGACCTTCCCACGCCCATATTCATGGGAATACCTTTTACCCACAACCGGCGCTCCTAGGAGCCGGTTAAACCCGTGAAAGGAAATACTTCATATGAAGAAAGTTACAAAGTTTGGTGCTCTCGCACTAGCTTCAGCTCTCTCTGTGACAGTACTGTCAGTTGCTCCATCAGCAAATGCAGCTACATGTTCAAAGAAGACAACAGTAACAATGCTCGGAACAATCAAGGATGAAATTAAGGATCAGTTCCTCGCAGCGGTAAAGAAGTACAACGCTAGCCAGAAGTGCTACACACTTAAGTCAATTACTGGCGACAAGAAGCTCACATTCCTTCAGAATGTGACACCAATGTATGCAGCGAAGAACGCTCCAACAATCATGTACACACTCCAAGAGATTCCTGACATGGCCGACAAGGTTATGGACTGGAAGGGTACAAAGCTCGTAAAGCTCGTCTCTCCTTCACTTCTTGATGCAGCAACAATCAAGGGTAAGGTTGTTGGAGTTCCATCAACAGCTGAAGCTTTCGGACTTCTCTATAACAAGAAGGTAATTACAGCTGCTGGTATCGATGTCACAAAGATCAAGACACGTACAGATCTTGAGGCAGCATTCAAGACTCTCCAGGCTAAAGATAAGAAGGCAATTCACTTCTCAGCTATCTGGTGGTCACTCGGTGCTCACTTCACAAACATCTACCATGCAAATTCATCTTCAACACACGAAGGTCGCCTCAAGGTTCTTGATGCACTTTCAGATGGTAAGAAGGATCTCTCAGCAGATCCTGTTTACAAGAACTGGCTTGCAACATACGATCTTCTTAAGAAGTACAATGGATCAGCTGCAAACCTCACAGATACCGAATACGATGCTTCAATTGCAGCACTTGCATCAGGTGATTACGGCTTCATGTTCCAGGGTAACTGGACAGAGCCAAACTTGATGACAGCAGCAGCTGGCACAGACTTCGGAATCATGAACCTTCCAATCAGCACAGATGCAAAGGCATATGGAAATGATTCAATTCCTGTCGGCGTACCTGGCTACTTCATGGTTGATACCAAGCAGTCAACTAAGGCAGAGCGCGATGGCGCAATCGACTTCCTTACATGGCTCTACACATCACCAGCAGGACAGGGCTTTGTGGCTAACCCAGTAACAAAGGGTGGCATGGGCTTTATCCCTGTTTACAGTGGCTTCAAGGTTCAGCCAGCAACATTCATGGCGAAGGAAATCTCTAAGTATGTTGTTGCAGGTAAGACACTTGAGTGGATCAACACCTACTACCCAGCAGGCCTCCAGGAGACTGTTGGAAAGGTATCTATGCAGCAGTACTTCACAGACAAGATCAGCGCAGCTGAACTTGCAACTGCAATCCAGAATGCATGGAAGGGCTCAACAAAGACTTGGCGTGGAGCTGCGAAGTAATTTCGCACCTCAACTTTCAAGTTAAATAGAAAGTAAATACAATCATCCTGAGGCGGGGCAACTCGCCTCAGGATGATTTTACTTAAAGCTAAAGTTCACATTAGTTTTTCCATAGTAAGGGGATTGAAATGGCATCAAAGAGAACAGCAAAAAAGTTTCTACAGTTCTCATTCTTGCCCCTTGCTATCTTCACAATCGTTCTGATTGTGCCCTTCGTTAATGGTGTTTATTACACATTTACAGATTGGGATGGATTCGAAGCTACCAAACTTGTTGGATTCGACAACTACATAAAATCATTTCAAGATCCCACCTTCTGGGCAACGCTGAGGTTCACAGCACTCTTTGTAGTTATTTCAATGATTGCAGTCAACGCCGTTGCATTTGGGCTTGCGCTCATCGTTACCTCAAAACTGCGCAGCCGTAACATTCTTCGCACTTTCTTCTTTGTACCTAACTTGATTGGTGGAGTGGTACTCGGAGTTATTTGGCAATTTATCTTTAACAGCGCCCTTGTCTCTATCGCAAACAAATATGATTGGGAACTCTTTAAAGAGTCTTGGCTTAATGACACCAACAAAGCATTTTGGGCACTCATTATCGTGACTGTGTGGCAATCATCTGGTTACATGATGATTGTTTATATCACCGGCCTAATCTCGATCGAGCAAGATATTCTCGAAGCTTCTCAGATTGACGGCGCTTCACCAATGCGCACGTTGCTTGCTATCAAAATTCCGCTTATGGCACAGGCCTTTACAATCGCGCTCTTCTTGACGCTCCGCGGTGGTTTTATGGCTTATGACGTCAACCTTGCCCTTACCGGCGGCGGTCCATTCCGAGAGACAGAGCTTATCTCCATGCATATTTTCCAAGATGCTTTCGCAAATGGAAACTTCGGCACTGGCCAGTCCAAGGCCGTAGTTATGTTTATCGTGGTGGCACTCGCAGCTTTAGTCCAAGTGACCGTTTCTAAGAGATATGAGGTTCAGCGATGAAAACACGCCCACGTCTTGGCAAGAAAATCACATTTATCGTTGGCACGATCCTAGCTTTCGCCTACGTATTTCCATTTTTCCTAGTCTTCGTAAATTCATTGAAATTGAAGTATGACATCCTGGCAAACCCACTTTCCATACCAACTTCTATCACCTGGGATAATTTTCAACAGGCGCTTGAGAAGATGAATTTCTACCGATCATTAACTAACTCAATCATCATCACTGTATTAAGTGTCTCGCTCCTAATCTTCTTCTCATCAATGTTGGCTTATTACTTGGCCCGCACTAAAAAGAAGCACACAAAGTACATATTTCTAATTCTTGTGACTTCTATGATTGTGCCATTCCAAGCCTTGATGATTCCATTTATGGCTCGCTTCGCACCTTTTGTCTCTTGGAATAACCGTGGAGCACTAATCTTTTTCTATATTGGTTTTGGTACTGCTCTCTCAACATTCTTGTATCACGGCTTCATCTCTAATATTCCAACAGAGATTGATGAGGCAGCCTCTATTGATGGAGCATCAGATCTCACCGCATTTTGGAAAATTATCTTCCCTATGATGCGTCCAATTACAGCGACGGTAGCCATTATCAATGCGCTTTGGATCTGGAACGACTTCTTGCTCCCGCGCCTCGTTCTCACAGATGAAAGTCAAACCCTTCCACTATCTACCTATCTCTTCTATGGACAATATTCAATCGAGTATGGACAGGCAATGGCTGGACTGGTGCTAGCAGTTATTCCAATCGTGATCTTCTATCTTGTCTTACAAAAGCAGTTTATTTCAGGCATTTCGCAAGGAGCTGTTAAGTAGTAATCACTTTGTTAAATCTTTGACAGATTCACGGATTACTAAAGATGTGGGTACCTTCATCTGCGCTGTATTGCTATCAGGCTTTTCAATCTTCGCCATGATTTGTGATGCTGCAAGTTGTCCGAGAAATTGAACAGGTTGGGAAACTGTGGTGAGCCCAATAGTTGCTGCAAACTCGTGATTGTCATACCCAATAATTGAAATATCCTCGGGCACGCGCAGACCCTTCTTTCGAACCGCTTTAATCGCCCCGAAAGCCATTTCATCAGATTCGCAAAAGATTGCTGTTGGCAATTTCCTTCGACTTAAGAAATCAGTCATAGCAAGTTCTGATGTATGGCTATCAAAGTCAGCAACAATCTCAAATGCGGGATTAAATTCAATATCATTCTGATTTAAGATATTGAGAAATCCATCTTTACGTTGGTTAGAAACCTCAAAGTTAAAGTTATATGAGTTCTGACCCACCATGATTGCAATATCTTTATGGCCTTTATCGATGAGATGTTGAGTTGCAAGCTCTCCACCTTTAACATCGTCAATTGAGACGGTTGAACATCGGTCATTAGAGACGCCAAGTAGGGAGACCGGGATTCCCAAGCCTAGGATCTGATCAAACTCCTTCTCTGTAGGAGGAAGTGAGATGACGATAAGTCCATCAACCTTTCCTACCAACTTCTTCTGTTGAAAGACTCGTTGTCGTGCATCAACTTGGGCGAAGTTATAGAGGAGAAGATCCATCCCAGCTTCACGGAGTGCTTGCTCCACCCCAGCTAGAGCCTGAGAGAAATACCAACGAGAGATGAAGGGGGCGATTACACCGATCGTATTGGTTCGTGTGGTGGCACTGGGAGGAAGAAGATCTGGCCGAATCGGATAATCGAGGTGCTGCGCCGCTTCAATGATTTTGCTACGGGTTCGCTCATTGACATGGTGCATGCCGCGAAGGGCGCGCGAAACCGTGGCGGGAGATACTCCAGCCCTCTTCGCAATTTCGACTATTCCTGACACAATATGAAAAGGATATGCAAAAAACTGCAAATATCAATATCGGAAGGTAGAAAATCGTGGCTCTCACACTCGATAAGGATTGGTGGCGTCAGGCCGTTATCTATCAGATCTACCCACGATCCTTTAAAGATTCCAACGGTGATGGCATCGGAGATCTCAAAGGAATCACATCGAAGATCGATTACCTCTCATCGCTCAATATTGATGCAGTCTGGCTATCTCCCTTCTATCCATCGGCGCTGGCAGATGGTGGTTACGATGTTGATGATTACCGCGATGTGGATCCAAAGCTAGGCTCACTTGCAGATTTTGATGAGATGCTCAGCAAATTACATGAAGTTGGCATTCGCGTATTTGTAGATATCGTCCCGAATCACTCCTCTAATCGCCATGAATGGTTTAAAGAGGCGATTGCTGCAGAGCCAGGGTCGCCAGCGCGTAACCGTTACATCTTCCGCGATGGCAAAGGCGCAAATGGTGAGCTACCTCCAACAAATTGGCCATCACACTTTGCGCCGAGCGCATGGACACATGAATCTGCAATGGGTGGAAAACATAACCAGTGGTACTGCCACCTCTTCGCTCCAGAACAACCTGATTTCAATTGGGATAACCGTGAGATTGAAGATGACTTCCTTAAAACACTTAAGTTCTGGGCAGATCGCGGCGTAGATGGATTCCGCATTGATGTTGCACATGCGTTGAAGAAAGATTTATCAGAACCACTCAAAGATCAAGATCGTTACCCTGATTTAGTAAATCGAATGCCCGGGGAGAACATCCTCTTCGACCGTGATGAAGTACATGAGATTTATAAGGAATGGCGCCAGTTATTTAACCAATATGACCCACCACGCGTTGCTGTTGCTGAAGCTTATGTTCCTGCAGATCGCCTTGCTCTCTACGCAAGTGAAGAAGAGCTAGGTCAAGCATTTAACTTTGAACTTCTCAATGCAAACTTCAATGCGCAAGAATTTAAGACAGTCATTGATCGCGGAATCACCCAAGCAAAAGCATTAGGTTCTTCATCAACCTGGTGCCTTAATAATCACGATCAGATGCGCCCTGCGACCAAGTATGGACTTCTCACTACCGTGGATCAGATTCGTTGGAAGAATTCAGCCGGTAAGACAAGTCCACTCGATGAAAATCTCGGGCTACGCTCTGCAATTGCAGCATCGATGTTGATCATGGCTCTACCTGGGTGCACATATATCTATCAGGGAGAAGAGCTTGGTCTCCATGAAGTTCTTGGAATTCCAGAAGACCAGATTCAAGATCCGCAATATCTACGTAATCACAAGGTAGATGTTGGTCGCGATGGATGTCGCGTTCCTCTTCCTTGGAGTTCAACTGGCTCTTCATATGGATTCGGCGATGGCGGTTCACACTTGCCACAACCAGAGTGGTTTGCAAAGAAATCAGTTGAGCTTGAGAGCCAAGATTCGCAATCTCCACTCTCGATCTTCCGCAGAGCGCTCGAACTTCGCAAAGGTTTGGTGACAGCAGAGCAGATGCAGTGGCATGAAACTGGAGATGCCACCGTCCTCCACTTCTCACGACCTAATGGGTGGCATTGCATCACCAACTTTGGCCGTGGCCACTTCGATCTGACCGGTAAGGGCGAGATCCTCCACTCCTCAGCACCCCTGGCGCAGGCTGGAATCTTCCTCATCCATGGAGTTGAGAGCCGCGGTAACGATCTACCGCCAGCGACCACCGTCTGGCTCCGCGCCTAAGGTAAAAATCACGCTCGCTTTTTGACCTGTAATAGATATGTATATGTAGACTCGCCCCAGCCGTGGCCACGCTTCATGTGGCCGCACTGAATCTCCAACGGAGGAGAAACATGCGCGCTTCTGCCGCTAATTCACTGGTGCAGGTCACCGGGTCTAACTTAAATATCACTTTTGTGGTTCTCGGAGTCGCGCTTGCGGCCCTGGCAATCGCCGTAGCCCTACGCGCTCAGGTTCTCAGCGCTGGTGAGGGAACAGAGAAGATGCGCGAGATCGCAGGCGCAGTCCAGGAAGGCGCGGCTGCTTATCTGCACCGCCAATTCCAGACACTCTCCTACTTTGTTGGAATCGTCTTCTTCCTTCTCTTAGCTCTGCCGGCAGATACTTTATCTATCCGTCTTGGTCGCTCAATCTTCTTCCTCCTCGGCGCTGGTTTCTCCGCCCTTGTTGGATATAACGGTATGTGGCTCGCTGTGCGCGCAAATGTTCGCGTTGCAGAAGCTGCTCGTCAGAAGGATGGCCAGAAGGCAGTTCAGATCGCATTCCGCACAGGTGGCGTTGTCGGTATGACAACTGTTGGCCTCGGTCTTGTCGGCGCTGCCCTCGTTGTAATCATCTACCGCGAGAATGCCCCAGTAGTTCTCGAAGGTTTCGGTTTCGGTGCTGCAATGCTCGCGATGTTTATGCGCGTCGGTGGCGGTATCTTTACAAAGGCTGCAGATGTTGGAGCAGACCTTGTTGGTAAGGTTGAAAAGAATATTCCAGAAGATGACCCACGTAACGCTGCAACAATTGCAGATAACGTCGGCGATAACGTCGGTGACTGTGCTGGTATGGCTGCAGACTTGTTCGAGTCATATGCAGTAACTCTCGTTGCAGGGTTGATTCTTGGTAAGGCGGCATTTGGTGATGCCGGTCTTATCTATCCATTGATCGTTCCAGCAATCGGTATCGTCACAGCAGTCATTGGTATCTTTGCTACAAAGCTACGCTCAACAGATAAGTCAGCAATGACAGCAATTAACCGTTCATTCTTTATCTCTGCGCTTATCAGTGCAGGTCTTACTGGTCTTGCAACATTTACTTACTTGCCAGCTAAGTTCAATCTCCTTACAAATGCACCACAGTCAATTGTCGATGCAGCAGGAGATCTCAACCCACGTGTATTTGCACTCGGTGCGGTAATCATCGGTATCGTCCTTGCAGCTGCAATTCAGGTGCTTACAGGCTTCTTTACTGAGGTCGGCAAGCGCCCTGTGAACGATGTTTCATCAGCTTCACAGACAGGTGCTGCGACTGTAATTCTCGCTGGTATCTCTGTTGGTTTTGAGTCTGCTGTCTACTCAGCACTTCTCATTGCAGGCGCAGTATTTGGCGCATTCCTACTCGGTGGCGGTTCAGTAGTCCTCTCACTCTTTGCAATCGCATTGGCTGGAACAGGACTTCTTACAACTGTTGGTGTCATCGTTGCGATGGATACATTCGGTCCTATCTCAGATAACGCACAAGGTATCGCTGAGATGTCAGGCGATGTTAAGGGTGAGTCAGCTCAGATCCTTACATCACTCGATGCAGTTGGTAATACAACTAAGGCGATTACAAAGGGCATCGCGATTGCAACAGCAGTTCTAGCTGCAACAGCGTTGTTCGGTGCATTTACAGATGCAATCAAGGAAGCAGTTATCAAGATTGGTTCTGCAACTACTGATCTTCAGTACCAGGGCGTTCTCGATATCGCTTCCCCTCGTAACCTCGTTGGTTTGATTATTGGTGCATCAGTTGTATTCCTCTTCTCAGGTCTTGCAGTCAATGCAGTATCAAAGGCTGCTGGAGCTGTTGTCGTTGAAGTGCGTAAGCAGTTCCGCGATCACCCAGGAATCATGAATGGAACAGAGAAGCCTGAATATGGCCGCGTTGTAGATATCTGTACACGTGACTCACTCCGTGAGCTTGCAACACCAGGAATCCTTGCAGTGATGGCTCCAATCGCAGTCGGCTTCGGTCTCGGCGTTGGTGCACTCGGTGCATTCCTTGCAGGTGCTATCGGTACCGGTACATTGATGGCAGTCTTCCTCTCTAACTCAGGTGGAGCTTGGGATAACGCGAAGAAGATGGTTGAAGATGGCAACTACGGTGGCAAGGGCTCAGATGCTCACGCTGCAACTGTTGTAGGTGACACTGTAGGTGATCCATTTAAGGACACTGCAGGTCCTGCAATCAACCCGTTGATCAAGGTGATGAACCTTGTTGGACTTCTTGTAACTCCGGCAATCGTTGAATTCTCATTGACAGATCAGAGCAGCAAGATCGCGATCATCGCTGCCATCTCTACTCTGATCATCATCGCTGCATTGGTGCGCAATCGTCGCCACCACGCAGTCGGTATCGAGTACTAATAACTATAAGAAGGGCACTTCCCCACTTCTATGGCTTCTAAGAAGGTAGTCGGCGCTGGCGAGCTTAAAACCCTTGTCATCGTCGAATCCCCTGCAAAGGCTCGCAAAATTGGCGGCTACCTCGGCGATGGTTTCATCGTCGAGGCTAGCGTCGGCCATATCCGCGATCTTCCGCAGCGCGCTGCCGATATTCCAAAAGAGGTAAAGAAGCTCGCCTGGTCTAAAGAGGGCGTTGATATCGAAAATGATTTCGCACCTTTATATGTCATCAATCCAGATAAGAAGGCGAAGGTTGCCGAGCTTAAAGAGTTGATGAAGAGCGCTCATGAGATCTTGCTTGCAACTGACGAGGACCGCGAAGGTGAAGCGATTGCATGGCACTTGATTGAGGTCTTGCAACCAAAGATTCCAATCAAGCGAATGGTCTTCAATGAAATTACCGAAGAGGCGATTAAGGCTGCGGTGGAAAATACCCGCGACCTTGATTACAACCTTATCGATGCGCAAGAGACACGTCGCGTGCTCGATCGTCTCTATGGCTACCGACTCTCCCCAGTTCTTTGGAAGAAAGTCATGCCGCGAATCTCAGCAGGGCGTGTGCAATCTGTTGCAACTCGTCTCATTGTTGAGAAAGAGCGCGAGCGTATGGCCTTCATCTCATCTTCATGGTGGGATCTCGATGCTGTCACAGATTTAGGTTTTACTGCACGCCTACTCTCTGTTGATAATAAGAAGGTTGCATCAACGTCAGACTTCGGCGCAGATGGCGCAGTCAAAGAGAAATCTCTTGCAGATATCTTGTTATTAGATGAGGTTGCAGCAAAATCACTTGTTGAATCCCTTAAAGGTTCACCTCTGACCGTTAAATCGATGGAGGAGTCTCCACGCACTGAACGTCCTAAGCCACCATTTACAACATCAACGATGCAACAAGATGCCGGTAGTCGACTTGGTTGGGGCGCGCAGATCACGATGCGTATTGCACAACGCCTCTACGAAAATGGTTACATCACCTATATGCGTACCGACTCAATCAATCTGAGTGAGCAGGCGATAAAGGCAGCACGTGCTGCAGCTAAATCTCTCTATGGCGCAGACCATGTTTATGAGACAGCTCGCCTCTATCAAGGTAAGACGAAGAATGCACAGGAAGCACATGAGGCCATCCGCCCTGCCGGAGATACCTTTAAGACTCCAGGTGAACTTGCACCAGAGCTATCTCGAGATGAGTTTGCCCTCTATAACTTGATCTGGAAGCGCACTGTTGCATCTCAGATGGCCGATGCGAAGAAGATGCAGATGCGCGTTGACTTTGATGTGAAAACAGCCGATGGCAAGGATGCAATCTTCCGCGCCAACGGCAGCGTCATTACCTTCCCAGGATTCCTTGCCGCCTATGACGATGTTGCAACAGATGAGAATAAAGATGAAGAATCTGTAGATCGCCGCTTACCAGCAATGTCAGTGGGCCAATCTGTAAAGGTCAATGAGTACACCTGTGAGGGCCACGATACAAAGCCACCTGCACGCTATACCGAGCCAACTCTTGTAAAGAAGTTGGAAGAACTAGGTATTGGTCGCCCATCAACATTTGCATCAATCATTCAAACAATTCAAGATCGCGGTTATGTCAATAAGCGTGGTCGCGCACTCGTGCCAACATTCTTGGCATTTTCTGTCACGGGTCTCCTTGAATCACACTTCACAAAGCTCGTCGATTACGATTTCACCGCATCGATGGAGGAAGACCTCGACAAGATTGCAGGAGGTCTTGCCTCACGCGTTGATTGGTTACGCGATTTCTATTACGGCGTAGACGGTCAGCCAGGTCTTAATGAGTTATCGCTCGACCTTGGCAATATCGATGCTCGTGCAACAAATACAATGAACCTCTCTGATGCAATTGAGATTCGCGTGGGTCGCTACGGCGCATACTTGCAAGAGAACTTTGACGATGGTGAACGTAAGCTTGCAAATATCCCAGAGAATATGGCGCCAGATGAGTTAACGCTCTCTAAAGCTATAGAACTTCTTGCAGCTCCATCTGGTGAGCGCGAACTTGGAGTTGATCCAGTAACTGGACTTGAAGTTGTTGCAAAGTCAGGACGTTTCGGTCCTTACATCACTGAGATCTTGCCGGAAGAACCGGTTGAGCTGAAAGAAGATGGCACACCGAAGAAGAAGCGTAAGAAAGCTGATGCGCCTAAGGCGAAGACAGCTTCACTTCTTTCAACTATGAACCTCGACACCATCACACTCGATGATGCACTTCAATTGCTCTCTCTTCCCCGCACGCTAGGAACCAACTCATTAGGTGAAGAGATCACTGTGCAGAATGGTCGTTACGGTCCATATCTCAAGGCAGGTGCTGATTCCCGCACGCTCACCTCTGAAGAACAGCTCTTCTCCATTACTCTCGATGAAGCGCTCGATATCTATTCAAAGCCAAAGGAGCGCCGTCGCGGTGTTGCAAAGCCTCCACTGAAGGAACTTGGCGTTGATCCAGGTTCTGAGAAGCCAGTAATTATCAAGGATGGCCGCTTCGGTATGTATGTCACCGATGGTGAGACCAATGCGACCTTGCGTCGTGGTGACACCCTTGAGGCGATGACACTGGAGCGAGGACTTGAACTCCTTGCCGGTCGTCGCGCTTGGGAGGCTGAGAACGGACCATCGCCAAAGAAGTCACGGAAGAAGGCAGCTCCAAAGAAGGCAGGAGATAAGCCACCAACATTGACAAAGAAGGTTGTGAAGAAGGCGGCAACAAAGAAGAAAGCTGCAGCTAAGAAGAAATAACCTGCAACCCTAACTTCTTAGCATTAGCTGCCATCTGTCGGTCGAGCGTGACTAACCAATCATCTTCTCCAAGAAGTAATTGAGCTGAGGCCACATGAATAGCATCGGAAGTCTTAAGAGTTATCTCACTTCCGTAGGATTCAACCAAATCAAATATCTCATCGTCAAGATCAATCAAAGAGATGTTCTTAAGGACTGAGAAAGCATCATCGAGCCAAGCTGCCTCTCTCTTTATAACAGTTCTAATAGTTTCTACGCGACCGAGTTTTGATGTGAAGAGATCTCCATCTAATTGAGAGATGATTGCGGTAGCGATGGGTTGGCCATGTACCAGCTCGATGATAAATGAGCTATCAAGATAGAACTTCAATAGCGCTCTTCTTCTCGTTCACGACGAATTGCATCCATCAACTCTTGCGGCGCAATTCCAGCCTTAGGTTTCCATGTGCGAAGGTCGATCTTCTTTGTTGCAGGAGTAATCGCGCCACGTTCGATCAAAATATCTAACTTACTTTTCTTCGGCGGATTGATAACCGCGACAGGTTTCCCATGTCTGGTAATTGTGATGCTTGCACCACTTTCAACGAGTGCGATGACGCGAGAGGCATCCTGGCGAAGTTCGCGGATTCCGACCTGATATTCGATTTCCTGCTCAACAATTGATACAGACTTCTTCGCAGGTGTCGCCTTCTTTGCCGAAGTCGCTCTCTTCGACTTTCTCTTCGCTGTTGTCATAGGAAAAAAGTAGCACATATGCAGGATGTGCTACTTAGAGTAATTTTGAGGTTAAATCGTGACTAATCACTGCATATCTAGGCGCAATCGAGCCCCGATAGACTCACGCCTATGACCCAAGGCCTGCCATCACCTGCCGCCCCAAAGCAGCAGGAGACTCGTGGTGTCTTAGCTATTCCAGCCTTTCGTAAGCTCTGGAACTCGATGGTCTTCTCATCTATCGGTGATTGGCTCGGCCTCCTTGCAACAACTGCGATGGCGGCGCAACTCTCTGGTGGATCTTATGCAACAGCTAACTTTGCTATCGCAGGTGTCTTCATCGCACGTCTACTACCTGCAGTATTTCTTGGACCACTAGCAGGCGTCATCGCAGATCGCTTTGATCGTCGCCGTTTGATGGTGAGTATGGATCTCTTGCGTGGAGCTCTCTATATTTCGATTCCAATCGTTCACACATATTTCTGGCTCTACACCGCGATGATTTTGGTTGAGTGTCTCACTCTCTTCTGGTCACCAGCGAAGGAAGCTTCTGTTCCTAACCTTGTCCCTAAAGATAAGTTAGAGAATGCAAATCAAGTATCTCTCTTGGCAGCATATGGAACAGCGCCTATTGCAGCTGTTCTCTTCTCACTCCTCTCACTCTTTGGTGGAGCGCTCGCTGCAATTAGTCCACTGATTCCAACCGACTCTGTCTATATCGCGCTCTATATCAATGGATTCAGCTTCTTCTATGCCGCATGGACAATTCGCGGTCTCCATGAAATCCCAAAGGGATCTGCCTCTGCAGGTGGCGCAGATGAAAATATTGGTAAGTCACTCATTGAAGGCTGGAAGGCCGTTGCATCATCGAAGATTATCCGCGGCCTTATCGTTGGTATGGTCGGTGCATTCTCTGCAGCAGGTGCTGTCATCGGACTTGCCCGCACATTTGTTGGAGATCTCGGCGGTGGAGATGCTGCATACGGTGTGCTCTTCGCATCTGTCTTTACCGGTCTTGCTCTCGGAATTGGTTTTGGCCCTAAGGTCTTTGCACAGTTCTCTCGCCGCCGTCTATTTGGCGCATCGCTAGCTATCGCCGGCTTCTTCCTGATTATGCTCGCACTGATTGCCAACCTGGTTATCTCAATCTTTATCGTGGTAATTCTCGGTGCTTTTAGCGGTATCTGTTGGGTTACCGGCTTCACCATGCTCGGCATGGAGGTCAATAACGAGGTCCGCGGCCGCACCTTCGCCTTCGTGCAATCGCTGATTCGCATTACCTTGGTGGCAGTCCTCGCGATTGCTCCCATCATCGCGGCAACAATTGGAACACTCACCTATGACTTCTATAACGTGCGCCTGCAATATAACGGCGCCCAGATCACAATCTTGATCGCAGGATTTATTGGATTGCTCATCGGCGTTCTTTCATACCGACAGATGAAAGATCGCCCGCAAGTTTCCCTCTGGTCAGATGTTCTCTCTGCAATGCAAGGTGAGCTCGGCGCCATCACTGGACAATCGACTGAAGGAATCTTTATCTCCTTCGAAGGTGGCGAGGGCACAGGTAAGTCGACGCAATCAAAGCTACTAGCAGAGTGGTTACAGCAAGAGGGCGAGACAGTTACATTATCATTCGAGCCAGGTGGAACTGCGCTCGGTAAAGAGCTCCGTAAGATTTTATTGGGACATGAGACCGGCACCATCAGTCCACGTGCTGAGGCGCTCCTCTATGCAGCAGATCGCGCCGACCATGTTGAATCTGTTATCCGTCCAGCGTTGGCGCGTGGTGAAGTTGTCATTAACGATCGCTACATGGATTCATCTATTGCATATCAAGGAGCAGGACGCGTTCTCATCCCTGCAGAGGTAGCACGTATTAGTCGATGGGCGACAGAGACTTTATATCCCACGTTAACAATCTTGATTGATGTTCCAGCTGTCATCGGTCTTGGACGTTTGACTTCGATGGATCGCCTTGAGGCAGAACCTCTTGAATTTCATGAACGCGTCCGTCAAGAGTTCTTGCAGCTTGCCATGCTCGATCCAGAGCGCTACCTAGTTATCGATGGCACCGCCAGCGTGCAGGATATCCATGAGGCGATCATCGCTCGCGTTGCCGAACTTCCTGCACTCAAGCGCAATGCGCAGAATCCTCATAGTCGTAATATTTTGCGTCCGATCATCGCCGCTTCACACGCGGTGGGACGAGCAACAAAGGGCGCAACTCAAGGGGCAACAAAGGTTGCATCCAAGGCTGGTAAGGCTGCCCGGAGCACCGCCTCAAAGGCCGCCTCTAAAGCTAAAAAGCCGGCGAAGAAGTAGCTATGTCATCGGTCTACGAGAACTTGGTCGGCCAAGATCACATCACCACCATTCTCCAAGGCGCTGTCTCAGCATCCCGCAGTGGGGTTGAGAGCCAAGAGATGACCCACGCCTGGCTCTTTACCGGCCCTCCCGGAAGTGGTCGATCATCGGCGGCTGTCGCCT
>Ga0222712_10000587_pt1 | contig 47427 bp, 47 predicted proteins | sample C33_657DmetaG_FD_165043 | JGI IMG/M metagenome (GOLD analysis project Ga0222712, IMG submission 165043) | Estuarine water microbial communities from San Francisco Bay, California, United States - C33_657D | ecosystem: Environmental > Aquatic > Marine > Unclassified | place: USA: California... | reverse complement strand
TTTATTTTGCTGTAGTAAAAAAGAGGGCTTGATCAATTCAATACCTTTTGGATCATGACTGACAATTGTTCTGCCCAGCGTTTGTAATCAATTCCCGATGGATGCAGTCCTTGTCCAATGATATAAGAGTCCCAAAGGGCAAGCCAAGTAGTCGGTGCTGCAAAGCCCGGTACAACAGGGGTAGGAGCAGGTCCTGTTTGTTCATTTACTGAATAACCGCAAGCGCTCCTGAAATGCCTGGTTCGGATAAATTTGCCTATTTTCAAGGTATAAATCTTTATTATGGGCTTTCACATCAATCCTAAAATAGCCGCTAAGAGCAAAACCGGAACCACCAAAAGTACTGCTCAAGGCGGATCTTCGAAGTTCATCGCCAAACCAACCAGCACCAAATCTGCAGGCGCGGCCAAAAAGCCCGTGAAAACTGGTGGTTCAAGGGGAAGCTGATCTGCTGTGCACCACCCCTCATTCGCACCATTACCCTTTCCTCAGGGAATATAAACATAGTTCTTCGTGTTCTTGCACTTGTGCCAAAACTGAATACCTGAATGTCTCTCAAACGGAGAACAGGAATTAATTGGTAAATTTGCATTTCATGATGGATGCAATGAAGGAAAAGCTGAAAAGGCTGGTAGGGCAACTGCAGGGGGATCTTTTTCTCGATGAGACGATGCGTACCCTCTATGCGACGGATGCATCTGCCTACCGTGAAATGCCACTGGCAGTAGCCGTTCCCAAAGACCGGGATGATATCAGCCAACTCATTTCATTTGCCAACGCCAACAAAACATCACTGATTCCCAGAACTGCGGGCACTTCACTTGCAGGACAGGTGGTGGGCAATGGTATCATCGTGGATGTGTCAAAGTATTTCAACAAGATCCTTGAATTGAACAAGGAAGAGGGATGGGTGCGTGTGCAGCCTGGTGTCATCCGGGATGAACTCAATCTTTTCCTCAAACCGCATGGCTTGTTTTTTGGTCCGGAAACATCCACGGCCAACCGTGCGATGATTGGCGGGATGGTGGGCAACAATTCCTGTGGCTCCAACTCTGTGGTGTACCGCAGTACCAGAGAGCATTTGCTGGAAGTCAAGGCTTTTTTGAGCGATGGAACAGAGGCTGTATTTTCAACCCTTTCCACGGATGAATTTCATGAAAAATGTGAGCTCAATACCCTCGAGGGCAATATTTATAAATCGATACGATCGATCCTGGGCAATTACGATAACCAGGTAGAAATCAGAAAAGAGTTTCCAAAGAAATCTGTAGAGCGAAGGAATACCGGTTATGCCATTGACTTGTTGGTAGAAACAGAACCCTTCTCTGCAGGTGGTCCGGCCTTCAATTTTTGTTCACTGATTGCTGGGTCTGAAGGAACACTGGCGTTCATTACAGAGATCAAGCTCAATGTAGTGCCTGCGCCGCCTAAAGAAACGGGCTTGCTCTGTGTGCATTTCAACAGCATCGATGAGTCTTTGCATGCCAACCTGATTGGCCTCAAATACAGGCCCAGTGCGAGTGAACTGATTGATCATTATATCCTGGAATGCACCAAAGGAAACATTGAGCAAAGCAAAAACAGGTTTTTTGTGCAGGGTGACCCGGGTGCCATTCTTGTGATTGAATTCACCCGGGAAACCAGGGAGGAAATCCTGGCCATCACCCAACAGGTTGAAGCAGAGATGCGGGCTGCAGGATTAGGATATCATTTCCCTGTGCTCTTTGGAGCAGACACCAAGAAGATATGGACCCTGCGCAAGGCGGGCCTGGGCTTGCTGAGCAACCTTCCCGGCGATGAAAAAGCAGTTCCCGTGATTGAGGATACTGCTGTCGATGTGGAAGACCTTCCTGAGTACATCCGCGAGTTCAATGCCATCCTTGAAAAACATGGCCTGTATGCAGTGCACTATGCGCATGCAGGATCCGGTGAGCTTCACCTTCGTCCGATCATCAACCTGAAAACGGTTGAGGGAAACCAACTGTTCAGGACCATTGCAGAGGAAGTGGCCACCCTGGTAAAAAAATACAATGGGTCATTGAGCGGCGAACATGGTGATGGAAGATTGCGGGGTGAGTTCATCAAGCAGATGGTGGGCGAGAAAAATTATGGTTTGCTGAAGCAGGTAAAAAATGCATGGGACCCACACCATATTTTCAATCCCAACAAGATTGTGGATACGCCACCCATGAACACCATGTTGCGCTATGAACCGGGTCAGTTCACACCGGAGTTCAAAACCATCTTCCGTTTTCACCAGCAAGATATTTTGCAGCATGCTGAACAATGCAATGGTTCTGGAGATTGCAGAAAAACACATTTGTCTGGCGGAACAATGTGTCCTTCCTACATGGCGACCCGCGATGAAAAAGACACCACCAGGGCGCGAGCCAATATCCTGCGGGAATTCCTGACACATTCTGACAAACAGAACAGGTATGACCACAAGGAAATCTATGATGTGATGAGCCTCTGTTTGAGCTGTAAGGCTTGCAAGAGCGAATGCCCTTCAAATGTGGACATGGCCAAACTAAAGGCTGAATTCCTGCAGCATTACTATGATGCCAATGGGGTTCCGTTCCGGTCCATGCTGATTGCCAATTTCACTGCTGCAGCAAAACTCGGGTCCATTGTTCCATCATTGTATAATTTTTTAATGGACAATCCTTTGACAGGCGCATTCATCAAAACGCTTTCAGGCTTTGCCCTGAAAAGATCGATGCCACACCTGTCCAAACAAACGTTGCGCAGCTGGTTCAACAAACACCAACATGTTCAATCGCTTGCGAACCATTCCAAAAAAGTGTATCTGTTTTGCGATGAGTTCACCAATTACAATGATGCCCATATTGGCATCAAAGCAGTTCAATTGTTGAATGCCCTTGGGTATGAGGTATTGATGCCTGCGCATGAGGAAAGCGGAAGAACATGGTTGTCCAAGGGTTTGGTACGAAAGGCCAAGATCATTGCCAATAAAAACATTGAATTGTTCAGTCCCTTGGTGACGGACTCCATACCATTGATCGGCATCGAGCCTTCAGCGATATTGACGTTCAGGGACGAGTATCCCGATCTGGCTTCAGACGAAAACCTTGATGTGGCAAAAGCCCTTGCAAAGCATACATTTTTTATTGACGAATTCCTTGTCCGTGAAATGGACAATGGAAACATCAGCAAGCATCAATTCTCTCTGGTGAAGCGTTCCATTGTTTTGCATGGCCACTGCCAGCAAAAAGCAGTGGGTTCATTGGCCGATTCTGTTAAAGTGCTCTCTTTTCCTGCAAACCACTCTGTGGAGACTATTCCTTCAGGATGCTGTGGTATGGCGGGTTCTTTCGGATATGAAAAGGAGCATTACGATATTTCCATGAACATCGGAGAATTGGTGCTTTTCCCTGCTGTCAGGAAGAACATGTCCACCTGTACCGTTGCTGCTCCCGGAACGAGTTGCCGCCACCAGATCAAGGATGGTACCGGGGCAAAGGCCCTGCACACAGTTGAGGTTTTGTTTGAGGCATTGGCAATATGATTTTTCCCATCAACAAAAATTGAATGTTAGACCTCTTTGGTTTTTCCAATGACCCTGCTGTCAATCTCCTTCCATGCGATGGTGAAGTTCATTATTATGGCAAGTTGATGACGCCAGCACAAGCGAACGAATATTACACTGAGCTGATGTCCAATATTGCTTGGGAAAATGACCAAGCGATTATTTTTGGAAAGCGCATCATCACCAAACGCAAAGTGGCCTGGTACGGCGATAATCCCTTTCAATACACGTATTCGAAGATTACCAAGCACGCATTGCCCTGGACACCTGCCTTGAAGGAGCTCAAAGAGATGGCAGAAAAGGAAAGTGGGGAATCCTATAACTCTTGCCTGTTGAACCTTTACCATACCGGAGAAGAGGGAATGGCCTGGCACAGCGATGGAGAAAAAGACCTCAAAAAAAATGGTGCCATAGCATCACTGAGTTTTGGAGCAGAAAGAAAATTTGCTTTCAAGCATAAAAAGTCTGCAGAGCTGGTCAATGTCTTCCTTGAGCATGGAAGCCTATTGGTTATGAAGGGAGAAACCCAAACCCATTGGTTGCATCGACTTCCGCCTACCACAAAAATAAATTCGCCAAGGGTCAACCTTACTTTCAGGACCATTGTAGGATGATGCGCTATGAGACTTTCTCATCCATCTTTTCAGCTTCGTTTCCAAAAATGGAATCCTTGAATTTATTGTAAAGAAATGATGCGATCAGCATGATGACGCCAAGTACAATCAGCACAATGGTTTTGGAAATGGTGGAAAGTGAGGCGAGGTCATAAAACATCACCTTGCAAAGGGTGATGCCGAAAAGGATGATTCCACCCATCCTTACGTGTTTCAGTTGTTTCTTGATGCCCACAGTTACCATGAAAAGTGCATACACGGCAAAAATAATGCTGAGCCCGAGTTTGTATTGGTTTGCATAACCCCCAATATCCATCCAGTGGATGAACTCATTGCAGAGCAATACCAATAAGGTAGTATTGAAAACCAGGGCAATTAACCTTGTTGTGTTGGCAGAGGGTAAAAATGTTTTCATGTTGTACAGGATACCCAAAAGCAATGTTACTATGAGCAGACAATATCCGTATCGGATGCCAAATACAGGAAGGGCGGCACCGATTTTTTTCTGAATGTACAGGTCTCTCAGGATGCCTATTTCTGTCAATCCCCCGACCAATGCTATGAATAACGCATATAGTCCTATAATTACCAAAATGGTGGCCAAATGCTTTTGCTTGAAATATTGCCCGTTGAGCCATAGCCAAATGCTGGCATATCCAACGCTGAATCCCTGCAAGGATAATATCCTAAAGCTGTTCAATGCTTCGGATGAATGCTTGATCTGGTAGACTGTCCAGGCAAGGTCAATCTCCTGTAAAATACAGAGGTAGGTCAGCAGGACAAAGGCCAAAGGCAAGGCTACAGTCAATACTGATTTGATAAGGCCTTGCTTGCCTAAGGAATATCTGATGGACAAGCTGCTGATGATACCAAAGCAAATGCAAACAAAAAGAGAGCTCAGGAAATTGGCATTCAGAAAGGCCTTTGTGGCAATGGTGGTATCGGGTGCATAATCTTGTTTCCAGTCGATGAACAAACTGCCCAATGTCAATAAGAGCAATGCAATGGAGAGGATGAGGTATGTCTCCCTTTTTTTGATATGGCCTGTATAACAGAGGAAGACCGCTTCTATAGCCCACAGCACAGTGATGGTATTGCCTTCAAAGTGAATGGGAATCGACACGGTAAAGAATGTCAGACCAAGTCCCAAGATGAAGAGGGTCACGGTTTCATCTGCTAGTTTCAGCCATTTGATTCTTTCGCCGATCACCAGGTGAAACAAGGCATTCCCCAATGTGAAAAGGGTAAGGTAATGGTCGTTGTCAAATGCGTTATCAATCAAGTAATATCCCAGGAGAAAGAAGGCGATTGCATTGATCAGCAGGATGGTGATCTCCGAAAGGGCGTACAGTTGTTTTTTGATGATCTTGTTGGCAAGAAATGCTGTGTAGAAAATGATAAAGTTGATGAACAAAAAAATGAGGTTGGAATAAAATCCTATAGCAAGATTTAAAGCATTGACAAAGGTGGCTAGGAAGATGAACCAGCTGAATCCAAATGCCACTTGGTAGATCAGCTTCCAATTCCGCTTGAAGGAAAGAAACAGGACCCCGATGTTGATGATGGACAAGTATCCATACAAGAGGGGGAGGTTTTCATTGCCGGTGCTCAGAAGAAACGGAATGGCATAGGCACCAACCTGCCCGAGCAGGGCAATGATTTTTCTGTTGTACCAGATTGACATGCTGACAACAAAAGCCGTGGTAAAAAGCATCAATCCAAATGCGAGGGGTTGTGGAAAGAGATGGTAAAAGCTGTGCGCTATGTAGGTGATAAAATAGATGATGGAGATCGACCCACTCATCAATACCGCGCTATAGTCGATGTATTTGGCTTTCAGCCGATAGGCCAGCAGACACAAAACAGCGGCAACGCCATACCCAAGGATGATCCGCGTCGTTGCGCTGATAAGCTCTTTTTCAATGGCATATTTTGCGCCGATAAATACGCCAACAACCGTAACCAAGATTCCAATTTTGTTGATGATATTGCTCCCGATCAGGTTTTCCAGTTGATCTTTTCGAACATTGGTGATGGCTGCTGGTGCTTGTTTTTTGGCAGGGGGGACAAATGGAGTGGATCTGCGCACGAATGGCACTTCAGCCTGGGGTCCTGTGGCATCTTTCTGCAGTGAAGCCTTCAGTGATTGGAGTTCAGCAAGCACAGCATTCAGCGTTTCCGTTGTTCTGCCTTGTTCAGCGTTCAATTGCTTGAAGCTGTTTTCCAAATCTTCGATGCGCTGGTTGATGTTTTCCATTGTACTTGGGTTTAAAGGTGCTTTTTTTTACCCATCGTTCACAATTCGTTGATCTGTAAATCATGAATTTTTGTGAAAAATCAGTTGTTAAAAATCTAATTTCCAACCGATTTTGTTTTTTTAAGCAATTCTTCCAACTCCTTTAGCTTTTCAGGATGTTCAGCAGTAAGATTTTTCTTTTCTCCAATATCTGTTTTTAAGTTGTAGAGTTGTGCGGCAGGACTGTTTCCCAATTCAATATTGGTGAGGGCTGCAATGGCGGGCTCATTGCTGGGTTCAATGTATTTCCATTCACCTTTGGTTATGGATAGTGTGCGCAATCCCTGCTTGACCATGGTTTTTCTTCCCTGATGTGATTTTCCCATCAAGGCATCTAGCAGGTTTTCACTGTCTTTCGCATCATCTGCAGGAACCTTGGTCTTGAGCATGGAGGCAAATGACGCAATAAAATCAAGTTGTGATACCATGGCATCCGATACGCCGGGTTTGATCATGGCAGGCCAGCTGACAAGAAAAGGCACACGGGTGCCTGCTTCAAATGCGCTGTATTTTCCACCCCTGAGTGGTCCCCAGGGAGTATGACCATTCAATGCCGTGACGGCCTCGTCATCATATCCATCGTCCAGCACAGGGCCGTTGTCACTGGTCAGAATAATCATGGTATTCTTGTCAATGCCCAGCTGTTGAAGCTTGTCCAATACTTGACCCACTGCCCAATCGATCTGCAGGATGGCGTCTCCACGCAGACCCAGTCCGCTTTTCCCCCTGAACATGGTGGAAGGCATGCGGGGAACATGGGGTTCAGTCAGAGAATAAAACAGAAAGAATGGCTTGTTTTTGTTTTCCTCGATGAACCCGAGCGACTTTGACAAGAAGGTCAGTGGCAGCTCTTCGTCCGTCCACCTTGCCTTTGTTCCTCCTGTCATGAAACCAATCCTGCCAATGCCATTGACAATGGTATTGTTGTGGCCGTGATTGGGTGAGGCCTTCAGTTTCAGGAGAGATGGATTTTCCAACCCCGTTGGATCGTTGCCTATCTTTTTCTTATAGTCCACCTGAATGGGATCTTTTGGGTCGGCAGCCACCACATGATGATTTTCTACAAAAACCGTTGGCACCCGGTCAGCAGTGGCGGGAAAAATAAATGAATAGTCGAAGCCTACTTCATTTGGACCGGGTTTGATTTCTCCGTTCCAATTTTTTTGTACTTCATTGCCAAGCCCCAAATGCCATTTCCCCACCAAGCCAGTTTGGTAGGCTGATTGTTTGAAAAGGGATGGCAGGCTGGTTTTATTGGTGGGAATGATCAGTGCAGCATCTCCAGGAAGAACGCCTGTTCCTGTCTTTCTCCAGGGATATTGCCCAGTGATCATGGCATACCGCGAAGGCGTGCAGCTTGCTGAGGTGGCATGGCCATTGGTAAACCGGATTCCTCTTTTTGCAAGCCTGTCCATGTTGGGTGTTTTGATTTTTGTGGCCCCATAACAACCCAGGTCCCCATATCCAAGGTCATCCGCGTAAATGATGATCAGATTCGGGCGCTGTTGGGCAGAGAGGGTAATGCAAAAACAGAGGAGCGCGCAGAGGGTTTGAAGACTTTTCATGCTGGCAGCTTTGTGCTTTTAATTATTATTCTCAAGTGTTCTATTGAAATAAATCTCTTTAAAGGTATGGCTAAACGCCGTTAATTTTACCTTTGTGCCATAAACAATAAGCCATGTTTTATGGCATAAAACCGGAAGATGGAAATAGGAATTGATAGTTTTGCGGCGATGATGAGTGGCAATGAGAACAATGCCATCAGCGATGCATTGGCCATGGAGCAGTTGTTGGAAAGGATTGCCTATGCAGATCAGGTAGGGCTTGATTATTTTGGCATTGGAGAGCACCATAGGAAGGGATTTCTGGATTCTGCGCCAACGCTCATTCTTGCGGCAGCAGCTGCACAAACAAAAAACATCAGGCTGGGAACTGCAGTTACTGTCTTGAGTGCTGCGGACCCTGTGCGCGTCTTCCAACAGCATGCAACGCTGGATCTGATTTCAGGTGGAAGGGCTGAAATGGTGGCTGGAAGGGGCTCCTTCATTGATGCCTATCCCTTGTTTGGATTGGACCTCGATGATTATGATGCACTTTTTGTAGAAAAGCTTGATTTGCTGCTGAAAATAAGAGACCATGAAACCATCAACTGGTCAGGAAAATTTCGCCCTGCGCTAAGGAATCAGTCCATTTATCCCAGGCCGGTGCAGAATCCGTTTCCAGTTTGGCTGGGAGTTGGTGGAACTCCCTCATCCTTTGCAAGAGCAGGCACGCTTGGTCTTCCATTGATGGTGGCCATCATCGGTGGCGAGACCCATCGCTTCAGGCCACTGATAGATGTTTATCGCGAAGCGGGTAGAAAAGCCGGTCATCCGGAAGACAAGCTCAAAGTGGGTCTGCATTCACTTGGGTATATTGGTGAGACCACTGAACAGGCCTTTGAATCCTTTTATCCGGGTTATGCCGCAGCGATGACCAAGATTGGAAAAGAGCGGGGATGGCCGCCCACCACCAGGGCCCATTTTGAAGCGCAGGCAGGTCCGACCGGCGCCTTGCTGGTGGGCAGTGCCGAAGATGTAGCTGAAAAAATCCTTCGCCATGCCAAAGCATTGGGAGGAATTTCCAGGGTGACGTTCCAGTTGGATACTGCAGAATTGCCCCATTCAACAATAAAGGATTGCATTGGGTTGATGGGAAAACAGTTGAAACCATTGCTACACTAGAGCGTTGCTGCTTGTATTTTTCGTATATTTAAGCAATGCCTTCAAAGATGAAAAAAGCAGTACTCTTTTTCACAGTTTCAGTTTTATTGTTTGGTTGTCTTCAAAAAGAAAAAGATTTGACCGAGAAAGAAGTATATGCTGTCCTCGATAAGTTTGATGAGGGGTGGCAAAACAAAAAAGCAGCATTGGTTGATTCTGTTTTATCAGAACATTATGTGTATTATACCCAGTCTGGACAACCCTTTGATCGCGAAAACCTGATTGCTACAGCAGGGTCGGATGTCTATCAGTTGCAAACCATGGAGCGTGAACATTTGACTTTACAAATTGATGGGAACACGGCCGTAGTGAATACCATCTGGAAAGGAAAAGGATTCTATCATGGGGAACAATTCAATGACAAGCAACGCTGTAGCGTAACGATTGTAAAGCACAAGGGAAAAGTCAAAATCCTTGCTGAACATTGTACGCCCATCAAGTAAGGGAGGTCACTGATATTCATTTATTGTGAGGCAATAACACAGCTGGTCACAAATTTCCCTATTTGCCTTTCAGGGTCTTGTTGATGGTGTCTACCAGTCCCTCATTGGCAGTATCATGTCCAAGTTGCCAGAACATGATGCCTCCCAATTTCCGCTGCATGACATATTTTGTTTTTGCTGCAATGGATTTTTTGTTGTCAAAAGTGGCGAATGATTTTTCTTTGGAATTATAAGCAAATGGCGCCTGGGCCTGCTCATCCCAGTACATGGTATAACCACTGTTTTCGGAAATGCGTGTGGGGAATTGGTTGTATCCTATAAAATACTTGAAGGTTCCCTTTTGGTAAAGTCCGTTGTTTTCAGGCGATACCCCTTCCCAGGTGCGGGCGTAAAATGCTGCACCCACAATCAGTTTTTTTGAGGGGATGCCCATGTTGAGCAAACTGCTCACACAATTGTCGGTTGATTCCTTCTGTTTGTCAGTGCTGTACAACGCTGTGTGGTGGCCTGTTACGGTAGAATATCCTCCAACAAGATCGTAGGTCATCAGGTTCACGTAATCAACAAGCGGCATGACGGATTTCCAATCCACGGACTGATCAATGAATTTTTGAAATCCGCCTGCGGCAAAAGTGATGGTACTTTTTTTGCCCAGTTCCTTGCGCAAAAGCCTGACCAGTTCAGTAAAGTTTTGTTTGTCTTCCGGAACAAATCGGTGTCCTGGAAATCCTTCGATGGTTGGGTATTCCCAGTCCAGGTCAATGCCATCCGATCCAAAATATTCCGTGAGGGATTTCACGGATCGCACAAAATCTTCCCTGCCCCTTGCAGTACTGAAAACTTCTGAACATGGGGCGCATCCCCCCCATCCACCCAGGGACAACAGTACTTTCAGGTCCTTGTTTTGCTTTTTCATGGCCACCATCTTCCGGATCAGGAGTGTGTCTTTTTCTCCGCGCAGTTTCAGGTCATTCCCATTGAGCCTCCCAAAACAATAGATGATATGGGTGAAGTTTTTGGCATTGAAACTGTCAATCGCAGCCAGGCTTCCTGAGTAGTAAGCGATGACAGCTTTTTTTTGTGCAGATGTTGTCTGTGGTTTGCTGAAACCCATGATCAACAAAAGACAAAGAGCGGTTATTCTGTATGGCATGATTGAAAGAGTAGTTGAGTGGTTCAAATCTAAATAAATTAACGATGCATTATTGAAATTAATCATTCCATTAAAAGTGTAAATTGCATTTCTACATGATGACTGAAACAATTGCACTTCACTCCAATTCAGAATGGTTGCTGATTCTCCTGGCTTCCTTCATCATTGGCCTTACCAAGGCTGGTCTCAAAGGGGTGGACATGCTCAGTGTAACGCTGATGGCCATTGTGTTTGGGAGCAAGACATCAACAGGGATTGTTTTGCCACTGCTCTGCCTGGCAGATATTGCAGCTGTAGCCTATTACAACCGGCATGCAGAGTGGAAGCACTTCAAAAAACTCACACCCTGGATGCTGGTGGGTATTTTGCTGGGAGTTTACTTGGGGCGCGATATGGACGAGGCCATTTTTAGGAAAATCATGGCCATCATCATTTTGGTCACCATTGTTATTGCCTTGGTGATGGAATACAGGAAATCAAAAGAGGTCCCCAGCCATCCGATGTTTGTTGTAACAACCGGACTGGCAGCGGGTTTCACCACCATGATTGGCAACCTTGCAGGGGCATTTTCCAACCTTTATTTTCTGGCCATGCGTGTGGACAAGAACAGCTTTATTGGAACCGGTGCCTGGATATTCCTGATCATCAATCTTTTCAAGCTGCCGCTTCAGATTTTCTTTTGGAAAAACATCACGGTTCAAAGCCTGAAAGTGGATGCATTGCTGATCCCAACCCTTGCCATTGGTTTTGTAGCAGGAATCTTCATTGTCGGAAAGATAAGGGATGAGCAATACCGAAAGGTGGTGTTGATCCTCACCCTTGCAGGTTCGATCTTGATGTTGTTGAGGCGCTAAGATTAATCTGATAAATTTTTTACTTCTATCATCAAATTAATACACATGCAAAAGATAACTGTAAAAGCCACCATCAATTCGTCTATCAATACTGTCTGGGATTTCTGGACCAAGCCGGAGCATATCATGCAATGGAACAATGCCAGTCCTGATTGGCATTGTCCTGCCGCCACCAACGACCTGAAGGTTGATGGTGAGTTCCATTACAACATGGCGGCAAAGGATGGCAGTATCAATTTTGATTTCTGGGGAACTTATGTAAAGGTTGAACCCCATAAATCCTTGGAAATGTATTTGGGTGATGGCAGGCATCTGTTGGTAACTTTCTCAGTAGAAGCTGATGCAGTAATCATTACAGAGACGTTTGAGCCAGAGGAAGTAAATCCACTGGAATTGCAAGAAGCAGGGTGGCAGTCCATCCTCAACAATTTCAAGCATTATGTTGAAGGTTAAATTTATTGCTGCTTGATGGGTTGCAACGCAATCATTTGTTTATCGCCTTTCACCTCTGCGTATGAAATGATTTATTGCAACACCAATTCATAAAACCTGATCATTCTGTTCAAATCAGCAATGCCAATCCTTTCGTCAATCCCATGAAAGCCTTTGGCATCCTGCATGGGAGTGAAATTCAGCACTGCTTCACTGAAGCCCCTGAAATAGCGGGAGTCTGTAGCGCCAATCATCAGATAGGGCGATACCAATGCTGATGGAACAAGGCTGTTGGCAATCCCTTCCAGCCTCTTGAATGCAGGGTGATCGGTGGGTGTTGTTGCCGAAGGCTCCATGAGTGAAATGGTTTGTTTTTTCACGATTACCCGCTCATCATTGATGGCTTTTTTTACAAAATTGATCACATTATCACTGGTTTCTCCTGGAAGAATGCGGCTGTTGAAGGTTGCCTTGGCTATGGATGGAATGACATTGTCTTTGATTCCTGCTCTGACAATGGTAGGCACGATTGTAGTATGCACCATTGCATTGGTTTGTTTGTTTTCCTCCAACCGGCCGATCACCGTTCCTTTAAAGAGCCACATGTTGGACATCACCATGCGCGTGAAGAAAGATTGGGCCGCACCAGTGCGGTTGAGCAATTCTTCTACAGATGGTGTGATCATGGCAGGCATTTGTTTGGCCCTTATTTTACCGATGGCCTGGTTCAATACATCTATTGCCGTTTCCTTGTCGGGCATGGACGAATGTCCGCCGGGGATTTCAACAGTCAGGTCAATGTTGACAAATCCTTTTTCACCGGTTCCAATCACCGCTACAGGCCTACCCAGTTCTTTGAAACGCTGGGTATCGATTTGTCCGCCTTCGTCCAGTACAAATGCAGGTTTGATATTGTTTTCTTTGAACCATTTCGAGAAAATGGCGGCGCCTCTTTTGCCCGCAATTTCCTCATCATGTCCGAAAGCCAAGTAAATCGTGCGTTCTGGAACATAGTTTGACTTGAGTAATTTTTCAACGGCTTCCATGATGGCAATAGCAGAGGCCTTGTCATCCACAGCGCCTCTTCCCCAGATGGTATCGTTTTTGATGATGCCACTGAAGGAGGGATATGTCCATTTGCTCTCTGCCACTGCTTCAACAGGAACTACGTCCATGTGCGCCATCAACACATACGGCGCCGCTGTTGTGTCCTTTCCTTTCCACTTGAACACATAACTGAATTGGTTGAATGTCATCTTTTCCAGTTGTTGGTGCATCAGTGGATACGTGCTTTCCATGAAACTGCGGAATCTTATAAACTCCGCTGTGTCAATGGACAGTGTATCACCGAAGGAAATTGTTTTTATCTGAATGGCATTGCTCAAATGGATGGCTGCTGAATCGTTGTTGGGTATTTCAACCACGGTGCCGGTGAAAGCTGTTGTCTTTTGAAAGCGTAAAGTATTGACCAAAAGGATTCCTGCAACAACAGTGAGGGCCAACAATGTGAAATATAACAAACGTTTCATGCTGATGAATATTAAGCATTGAAGATAGGAAGAAAGGCCAACCCAATCAATTTGCTGGAATCCTTTGCTTGTATTAAATTCAAGCATGAAAAATATGCGTTCTCCTTTTGGACTCTTTTTGCAAGTCTTGCTCCTCATGTCATCCTTTGCAAAGGCCCAGCCAGAGAAAGCCGAAGCAGGTATCAAGGCCATCATGCAAGAAATACCTGTAATGGGATTGTCTGTTGCTGTGGTGAAACACAACAAAATCATTTATACCCAATCTTTTGGGGCCAAAAGTCTGGAAAACAAAACACCATTGACGGATGATTGTATTTTCAGGATTGCATCGATTTCCAAGTCTTTTTCTGCCACTTCCATCATGCAGCTGGAGGAAAGGAAAAAACTTTCCATCGACCAGGACGTCAGTGAATTGATTGGTTTCAAGGTGCGCAACCCGAAATTTCCGGAGACGGTGATTACGCTTCGCTTGATGATGTCTCACTTGTCTTCGATCAATGACAGCCAGGGTTATTTTAGCCTTGACGCCATCAACCCGGAAAAAAATCCGAACTGGGCCAAATCATACAGTGCATATGAACCGGGGAAAGGATATGCCTATTGCAACCTCAATTTCAATATGATAGGCGCAATCATTGAAAAGGTATCAGGGGAACGATTCGACCAGTATGTGATCAAACACATATTGGCCCCGCTAAAGATCTATGGCGGCTATGATGTGGATGGGTTGGACAAATCCAGGTTTGCTTCGATTTATGAATACAGGGCTGATTCATCAAAATTTATCTTGTCCGAAGGTGCATACGCAAGCCGGGTGGCAGAAATATCCAAGTATACCATGGGATACAGTACTCCAATATTTTCGCCCACTGGTGGAATGAAGATTTCTGCACCTGACCTTGCCCGGTATATGCTGATGCACAGCAACAAAGGTAAATACAAGGGAAGAAGGATTCTCAGTAAAAAAAGTTCCACGCAAATGCAGACCGCCATGTCTAGTGAAGAAGGGTATGGATTTGCGATTGAAACCACCAGCAAATTGATTCCTGGTAAAGTACTGAAAGGGCATACTGGTGTTGCATATGGCCTATTCAGCGCGATGTATTTTCAGCCCGAAGAGCAATTCGGAATTGTTGTGATCAGCAATGGTTGTGCCCCGGGATATTCAGAAGGCTACAATACCGTAATCAGGAAGACTGTCAATTGTTTGTATCAAAGCCTGATTGAGGAGTAAATGAATTTTTATTCTTTGTATTGTGCAGAGTCACTTGTCAGTGCTTTGATTCCTGGTAATGTTGTTTGAGGATATCTGCACCAAAGTCGTTGCCTTTCTCTCTGAGGATGGCATGAATATGGTTGCCATCATTGCTGAATCCAACATTGTCGTATTCAATCAAAAAGTCAGGGCCGTTCAAGATATAGTAATGGGGTTTGTTGTTCTCCAAACTGCCAATCCATGCGAAATGAATTTTTTCAATGCCTGATTTGATGATTTTTTCCATGAGTTGATGCGCCTTCTCGTGTTCAAAATTGTGAACGAACTCCTGGATCAGCAACTGCAGAATTTCCTTCTGGTCTTTTGTGAATTGTTTGGCCTGGATACCATAATTGCTGTCAATGCGCTGACTGCTTTTGGGGTTGGTGATGATGTCTTTCGGAACTGCGCGGTCCAATACAGCAATGGCTTTTTGTTGGGCTGACATGGATTGAACCAACATGAAACCAAAATCTTCTTCCTTGCTCAAAATCCGCAAGCCTGCATATTTGCCGGATTTCACCTCTGAAGGATCCGTCCCGATAAAATATGGTGACATGCTGATTGTATGTCCATCGGAAGTCATGCTCAGTGCCATGTGGTGACCGCCAAAATTCAGACCCCAGGGTTCATTGTCTGCCGGCTTGCCAAAAATGGCGATATAGTAGTTCCCGTGAGCCCATTTGAGGTTCTGCATGGCTTTCAGGGACTTCTCACTAATCTTTCCATCATCGAATGCCTGTTGGTAGAGCGTGTTCAAAATATCATCCAATTGCATGATGCTGGTGGTTTTCAGATACCCCTGTGAGCTGAGCAGTGCCGATAGTACACGGTGGTAGGCCAAGCGACTTTTATCACTAAGAGAGCCATACTGAATACCAGGGCGTGCCTCCATACCAACAGGCAGGTTGGTCCACTTCAAACGGGCAGGATCGTTGAAGGCATAAACGGTCTTTGCCACTTCTATATCACTCAGTGTTTGCAGAAATTGGTTGGTCGCTTTTAGGAGTTGGTTATTTGACTGTGCATTCAAAGTTGCGCAGAACGAAAATAACAATAGAAAGGCCAGGAATGATTTTTTCATTTGTTTTGATGTGGGGTTTGAAGGGAACAGGTTTTCCCAAACAAGCGGTATCTGTTTTTGGCAATCAGGTCATATACAAAATCCCTGATGGGTCTCGGGATGAACTGGAAATATTTTAACAAACGAGGAAAGCCACGCAGTTGTTTCGCAATTTCAATGGCAGCAGCTGATTTGAAGAACACCTTTTCGTTTGAAACGAAAATGATTGAATCAATTTTCTGGGAGTCAATGTTTATTTTTGACAACAACTGTTTCGCAGTTTCGCTTTGCAGTGAGGCAAATTGTATTGTATTGTACTTGTCATGCTTGCTGATAAAGCGAACAGATGCATTACAAAGGTTGCAGATGCCATCAAACAATACAATATTCATTGATGCAAAGATATGATAACCTTGTTAATGAGAATTCTCAGTCAACTCACTGATCAAGACCATTTCAAATAAAATGGCTTACATATAAATTTACTTTCAATCTCCTGAATGGTTTGGGAGGAAGATAAATTCAAAATTAAAAACATATACCATGAAACATGTAAAGTTCTTCTTTGGTCTTTCTTGTGTTTTGATTGCGATGATTATGCAAGCCAATGGACAAGAGACCTTGCCTGAAGTGAAAATCATCAGCCTGAATTATAAGTATTACAAATCTGTGACGGATACCTCCGCTGCCCAACCGGTGAGAATGCTTGAAAGAATGGCAGCATCATATGACCTGAAGAGTGCAGATTTTTATGAGGAAGAGAGTGATAATTATTTTGTTTCATTTTATATTCCCCAGGGACAGGTACTGGCTTTTTACGACAAGGACGGAAAGGTAATCCGCACCGTTGAAAAATACAAAGACGTTGCTCTTCCAAAGCCAGTCAGGGATGCCGTTGCTACAAGATTCCCAGGGTGGACGATTCTAAAGGATATTTATCTGGTCAAATATTACTCCACTGATGAAGAGGCGAGAAAACTTTATAAACTCGTATTGGAAAATGGACAAAAAAGGATGCGCGTAAAGCTTGACAACAAGGGGGTATTCAAGGATTAAATTCCAACACTCGTAGTTTATCATACATTACAGCAATGCTGTTGTTGAAAGTTAGATAGGAACTCAATATTTATCTAGGATGTTGCTGTCATTTCAACAACAGCCTTCTTGCGCCAATGAAAACCGGAATGAATACTGAATAAGCAATAAAAAAGGGAATGATAAAATCAATCCATCCCATCACCAAAAAACCAGCCATGAGCAACAATTGGAAACCTAACCCATAAAATGAGACCATACACATGAACCATTTCGGCGTGACGCTTGCTTTGGAAGCATGGGGATCCAGGGCGTAGATGAAATCATCAAATACCTTGTAGAGCAATCGAAAGCATTTGAACAGGAAGTTGACCATGGCTTGACTTTCTTCTGGGAATGCTTTGGGTGATTGATTTTCAAAAATCTGGCTTGTGATTTCTCCGTCGGTACTGTGTCTTAATATCACATGGTAGTAGTTGTAGACCGTCCCCTGGGTTTGCATGCAGATAAAGGCCATCAGGGCCCAGACGAAATTAGCATTGGTAAAAATGGCGATCGAAAAAATCAATGCATAATTCAGCAGGCTGTCCAGGATGGAATCAAGGTAACGCCCGGTATAGGATGGTTGATTTTTGGTCCTTGCCAGTTGTCCATCAGCCGCATCCAAAATGGATTTCAGTACCAGGAAAAATCCTGCGGTCCAATATTGTTCAACACCCATGCAATAGATGGCCAGTATACCGGAAACGACGAATAGTAATGTCAGGTGTACAGCACTGACCCGGGTCGATTTCAACAATTGTACAATGATTCTTGCAGCCGGTCTGCCATAATCAGAAACATCGATAAATTTATTGCCTAAAGTGAGTTTGGACATTTGTGGATGCAAAACTAAATCTGTATTTCCACAATGTTAAATTGTGTGGAGTATTCACGCAGTTTTTGCAAACAGAATTTCAGTTTTATTTTAGCCCTCACCATTTTTTGATGAACTCCCCAGGTTCATCCTGATGTACAAATCTTCCACTTGTTTCCGTGCCCATGGAGTTTTGCGCAGGAATTTCAGGCTGGATTGAACACTTGGATTACTGTTGAAACAATTGATCCGGATGTGTTGCCCCAGGTCTTCCCAGCCGAAATATTCAACGAGTTCATTAACGATGTATTCCAATGTCTTTCCGTGCAATGGGTCTTTGGATGTTGCTGACATGCGCTCAATTTATTCATTATATCTCTTTTACTGTCATTTGTGATTATTTAAATCCAAACAATGCCGGAATAATGAATACAACAATGGCTGTCCAAAGCCCGTAGATAGGCAAAAAGAAAGCAATGGCTTGTTCAATCTTTTCTGCATCCGCTTTCTTTTTGATACTTTGGAGCAGTTGATGTGTTATCCAAATCAGGTTGGAGAAAATCAATATGTTTGATCCCAGCACGGCCAATCTGTTGGGGGTGATGCCGAATTCAAATATTCTGTATCCAATAGCAGAAAGGGCAATACCATTGGTGATAACGGTCAGGATGGACAATGAGAATAAAAACAGCAAGTTGACCCTATTGTTTTCTTTTTTGGTTGCTTCAGTGATTGAAAATAAAATAATAGCCATTACACCAATTAGCAGTGCGTTGAAGATCATCAAAAACTCCCTGTCTTGGTATATGTTTTTTCTTGTGAATGCCATCGCAGATAAAAATACCAGCAGTGTTATGGCAACCAATGGTGTAAATATCTTCGCAATGATGGGAGAAATTTTATCCACCAGTTGTGGGTTGTTCCGTATCAGGAATGTTGCCAAGATGGGAATGGTTGAAAGGCCCCAGACCAGTACATAGTCCACATAAAACTTTTCTATGTTTAGGCCAGTCAGCTCAAACAACCCAAATGTAAGACCAGTAAATAAGATTCCAGACAATACCATGATTGCTGACATTACCACCAGGTCTCCATTGTATCTTAAAAAGTCAATTCTCTTCGCGCTGTTTTTAAGATCACCGCCTGCAAATATGAATCCAAGTACCGTCCATAAAAAAATAGGCAAGTGAAGGCAGGACAATATGATGGTATCACTCTTGTCATTGTTGGGGAGCAGGTTGATGTAGACAGCTGAAATAACAACAGCTATCATTGGAATAAATATGTTTTTCCTTGCCAACTGCTGTTTCCATGCAAAATAGAACATCAGCATGGGAAACGCAATCAGTCCAATGTTGCGGGAGAAGAAATGATCCGGTTCAATCTCAAATATTTGTGGTGTTTTCGCCAGCAGGCCTCCTATGAATGCAATCAGGGCAACCATCTTCAACTCACTGCTTATTCCCCAGTTGATCTCGGCCTCCTGGTAGTTGAGTCTTTCATGCCAGGTCTGGGCAATGGCATTGTTGTTGATGTCAGTGTATATGCTGTTAAAGGCCTGTTTGAACAGGACCTTGTCTTTTCTGTACAACAACTCAAGTTGTTTGGGATCCTCAATATTTTCCAAGATCCCTGAGGCCAAGTTGTTGATCTCATTTTTTCTTTCCATGTTGCTTGTTTTAGAATTCTATGGTTGATTGGTTTTTTTATATTGATCTGCTGATGAATCGTTCAAGGGCATCGAGGTGATCACTGAATGCCTTCCTACCAGGATCGGTAGCGGTATAAGAAGTATTGGGTTTTTTGCCAATGAATTGTTTGGTAATCAGGATGTATCCCAATTTATCCAGTGCATTCAGGTGGCTGGCAAGGTTACCATCAGTTATGTTCAGCTGCTCCTTGAGCATTCCAAAGTCCATGGCCGTATTGACCATGAGCAGTGACATGATTCCCAGGCGCACCCTGCTCTCAAATGCCTTGTTCAAGGCCTCCAGATGGTTTTTCACTTTTCGTATTTAAAGTAGATCCTTGTTCCATAAACGATGTGAAGCACTCCAAAACCAAATGCCCAAAAAAGCATTCCATAATCAATGAATATGGCAGCAAGCAGGCCTGTCAGGATTTCTGCGATGCCAAAATATTGGAGATCATCAACCGTATACTTGCTGGCATTGAAAAGTGCTAAACCGTAGAAGATAAGGCTAACCGGAGCGATAAATCCAACCAATCCGTGGCGCAACAGAATCATCGATAAAATGGCACCAGCCAACATGGGTACTGCCAATTGTACTGTCATCCGCTTTGCCGTTCCATCCCATATGGGCAATCCCTGTTTTTTGGCTTTTTTCATAGACATGATGGTTACTGTCGTTATGGAGAACGCTAACACCAGCAGAACATCCATGAGCAGGAACTTGAAAACATCCCCGTTGGGCTCCCCATTTTCATTGAGGATAAGGGTATGGTATCCCCCTTGATCTATGGCAAGCCCCATGTAGGCATAAGCGGATGCTACGCCTGTAATAACGGCAATGCCGATCATTACTCCCGCCAATCCACTGAGGGATAGAAATCGGGATGATCTTTCCATGAGGTTTCGGATATCCCTGATGGCTTCCAGTTGTTCTTTTTGCTTGTTCATGTCCTGTTGATAAAAAGTACTTTGTAATTCAAAGTTAAACAAAACAGCGATATTTCCAAATGGATGGTCAGATTTTATTGCTTTTTCAAAGAAATGGGAATCCAGATCTCTTCTTCGGAGTCTTGGCTTCCTTGTTTGTACTTTTCACCGAGTACCTCAAAATGTGGCCGATTGTCCAAGGAGTAACCGGAAGCAGGAAGCCATGTACTGTAGATGTATTGGAAAATGGCAGTATCCATCCCCTTGTGATTGAAAACTGCATATTGCCCCCCGGGAAGAGAAAAAGCTTCCATGTTTTCAGGTATGGTATCGTGTTGCTCAACTTCCACCAATGCCCATTTTTCAAAGCTTTTAATGGGATTGAAGGCTTTGAAATACCCCTCTGGAAAGACCTGAAGTGAATAGAGGTCATTACCAATTTGATGTTTAATTTGTTTCCTGTGGGGCATGAATGACGCCCACAATAGACCGGTCTTGTCTTCGGCCATAGACATGATAACATGTTTACCCAATAGTTTTTTGGGTGAAAGGACAACAATGGAAGGAGCTTCTATTTTCATTTAGCGGAAGGTAAAAAATATCCATAATATTGTGCTAATATCAGTAATTCAGCATAATCATATTGTATGGGTTCAATTGAGATGAGGCGAATAACGGGTGAGGATGTGTTGCTTTTGCAGGAGATTGGCAGGAAAACCTTTGCTGAAACATTTTCATCCAGCAACAGCAAGGAGAACATGGAGAAATACCTTGAGGAAGGATTTTCGCTCAACAAACTCCAGGCGGAGATCGATGATCCCAATGCTGAATTTTATTTCGCAACGCTGGATAACAATGTCATTGGATATTTGAAACTTAACCTTGGGCAATCACAAACTGAAATCAAGCATGAAAATGCGCTTGAGATTGAGCGGATTTACGTTCTGCAGGAATTTCATGGGCAGAACATCGGGCAACAGCTTTTTGAAAAAGCCCTAGAACGGGCAGATATACAAAAAGTGGATTTTATTTGGTTGGGCGTTTGGGAAGAAAACAGACGGGCAATACAATTTTATGTTAAACATGGATTTCTTGCCTTTGATAAGCACATCTTCAAATTGGGGGATGAGGAGCAAACGGATATCATGATGAAGCGACCAATGTCTGATTAAGATGATTATGTTGTACTTTAGCATATCAGATGCACAATAGCAGTAACAATAAAAGAAATATCAGTGCCAGCCCATCATTTACTAAAACGGTTTTGGGTAGGGTCTTTCTTTTGGTTTTTGCCCTTGCATTTTTTCTTCAGCAGCTTCAGGCATTTTCTTTTTTAAACAATAGTATCAGTTGCAATAAAAGCGCTACGGTTTTACTCCGATCAATCCATGGTCATCAGCCACATTTTTCATTGCTGCCACCCCAGACATCTGTCAAGACCGCTATTGAAATGGAGTTGGCTGAGGATGATGATAAGCATATTGGGGAACAAGAAACGTTCAACCATTTTTATCAAAGAAATGCTGGCGATGAGCTGGCGTATCATTGCATTTTACAAAGCCGCTATCTGCAATTGATTTCTTCCTTGCAAAAACAGCCGGAAGTCGAGTATTTTATCCTTTATCATTCCTGGAAGAAGCACATCGCTTGATCTACCATATTTGGTCTGAATTTTTATATGGCATCCCATATAAAAATTGTCAATGCATTTGATTATTTAGGCTTTAGCAAGCCAACAAGCGTTTTACCAATTCAATTACAATTTTAATGAGGAAGTTATTTACTGCCATGGTTTTGGCATCAATATTTGTGTTTTCATCCTGCGCACACAAAACTGAAGAGAAAGAAGAAGAAAGTGAATTCCTGGTTACTAGTCCTATCCAAATGGATACGGTCATTTACAAGGAGTATGTTGGACAGATTCATTCTGCAAGTCACATTGAGTTGAGGTCTCAGGAAAGGGGCTATCTTGAAAAAATATTTGTGGACGAAGGCCAGTTTGTAAACAAAGGTCAATTGATGTTCAAGATCATGCCCGTCATTTACGAAGCAGAAGTAGAAAAAGCAAAAGCAGAAATGAATTTTGCTGAAATTGAATACAGCAATACCAAGAGCCTTGCAGACAAAAATATTGTTTCATCCAACGAATTGGCCTTGGCAAAAGCCAAGCTTAACAAGGCAAAAGCTGAACTTTCCTTGGCCCAGGCACATTTGGGATTTACAGAAATTCGTGCACCATTCAGTGGTATCATGGATAGATTCCAAACACGTTTGGGAAGTCTAGTTGATGAAGGAGAACTCCTCTCTACACTTTCTGACAACAGCAAGATATGGGTCTATTTTAATGTTCCCGAAGCAGAGTATTTGAATTATATCCAAAAAGCAAAGTCCAGGGACAAGCAAAAGGTTTTGCTGCAAATGGCCAACAAAGAGTTGTTCGAATCACCGGGTATTGTAGAAACAATTGAAGCAGATTTCAACAACGAAACCGGTAACATTGCTTTTCGTGCAACATTCCTCAACCCCAATGGCATACTTCGCCATGGTGAGACAGGCAATATCATGATGCCCATTTCACTTAAATCGGCTATCCTGATTCCTCAAAAAGCAACTTTTGATATCCTTGACAAAAAATATGTCTACGTGGTAGATGAAAACAATGTTTTGAAGGCAACACAAATTACCACATCACATGAGTTGCCACATCTATACATCGTTTCTGCTGGTCTTGGCCCTAAAGATAAAATCCTGGCAGAAGGTTTGGGAAAAGTAAAGAACAACGAAAAAATCAAGTATGCATTCGTTCCTTTTGAAAAAGAGCTTGCCGAGTTAAACAAATTACACGCAGAATAAAAGGAACCTTAAAATAATTTACCATGTTTGATAAGTTTATCAGAAGACCTGTGCTTGCTATAGCACTGTCCGTGGGCATTGTGTTCATGGGACTGCTGGCGATTTATACTTCGCCTGTAGCACAATTTCCACAAATCGCCCCACCAAGGGTTTCCATTTTTATTGAGTTTCCTGGCTCCAATGCTGATGTTCTGGTGAAATCAACCATCACCATCCTGGAGCGTGCCATCAATGGTGTTCAAGGTATGCAGTATATGTTGTCTGATGCAACAAGTGCGAGTGAGGCTTCATTGGACATTGTATTCGAGCCTGGCACCGATCCTACATTGGCCGCAGCAAGGGTAAAGTCAAGGGTAGACCAGGTGATGACAAATCTGCCTCCATTGGTTCAAAGGGAAGGGGTAATCATATCGCCACTGCAACCCAGCATGCTCATGTATTTGAACCTTTTCAGCAAGGATAATAAGATGGATGAAAAGTTCCTGTTCAACTATGCTAATACGTTTATTCTACCTGAAATACAACGAATCAAAGGAATGGGACTGGCACAAGCAATCGGTAGTCGTTCATTTGCCATAAGAATTTGGTTGAATCCCGATCGCATGAGGGCATATAATATTTCACCGGAAGAAGTATTGAAATCAATTGATGAACAAAGTGTAATGGCCCGTCCAGGTCGTGTTGGACTTAGCTCAGGTAAAACAGCACAATCCCAAGAGTATGTATTTACCTACAAGGGATGGTACAATACTCCAGAGCAATATCAGGATATTATCATTAAGGCTACTCCCGAAGGAGAGATTTTAAAACTAAAAGACATTGCGCAAGTAGAAGTGGGAAGTGAATTTGTTGATATCTATTCCAACAAAGACGGTCATCCTTCTGCATCGCTTGTATTCAAACAAAGTCCAGGCAGTAATGCAAGCAAGGTAATCGATGAAGTAAAGGCGAAGCTAAAGGAATTGGAAAAAGATTTTCCTCCTGGTATCGAATATGAAATCAATTATGATGTATCAAAATTCGTAGATGCTTCCATCGAAAAAGTATTGCATACATTGGTAGAAGCGTTTTTACTGGTTGCATTTGTAGTATTTATTTTTCTTGGAGATTGGCGCTCTACCTTGATTCCTATTCTTGCGGTGCCGGTATCATTGATTGGTGCATTTATATTCATGAAATACTTTGACCTGAGCATCAACCTCATTACGTTGTTTGCATTGGTCTTGGCCATTGGTATCGTGGTGGATAATGCCATTGTAGTGGTGGAAGCGGTGCATGTTAAAATGGAAATTGACCATCTATCTCCAATTGAGGCAGTTAAAAAAGTGGTAACAGAGATCAGCAGTGCTATCATTGCCATTACCCTTGTAATGACTTCAGTGTTCATACCGGTTGCATTCATGAGTGGCCCAGTAGGTGTTCTTTACCGCCAGTTTTCACTGACCATGGCAGGAGCTATTATTATTTCTGGTTTTGTTGCACTTACACTTACGCCAGTTTTATGTGCCATCTTGCTAAAGAATACACACGGAAAGCCCAGAAAGAAAACACCAATCAATATTCTTATTGATTGGTTCAATGCAAAATTTGAGCGTATTACCGGCAGGTATACCAAAATGCTATCGCTTATCATCAATCGTCGGTTGGTCACTTTTGGGATCTTGATTGTATTTGTATTGGGTGTTGTTGGAGTTGGTAAAGTGCTTCCTGCTGGATTCATTCCCAGTGAAGACCAGGGGCAGGTTTATGCCATCATTCAAACACCGCCCGGCACAACCCTTGAGCGAACCAACGAGATATCAAGAAAGCTTCAGATGTTGGCAAAGCAAGTTGACGGGGTCGCATCCGTTACTTCACTGGCCGGTTATGAAATACTTACCGAAGGACGTGGATCGAATGCTGGTACCTGTCTGATTAATCTGAAGGACTGGTCAGAGCGTGAACATTCCGTAAAGGAGATCGTAAAGGAACTTGAAGAAAAATCCAAAAATCTGCCAGCTACCATTGAATATTTTGAACCCCCTGCTGTTCCAGGTTATGGTACATCTGATGGCTTTTCTTTGAGGTTGTTGGATAAAGGCAGTGATGTAGATTACCAGGAGTTCGACAAGGTGAATGCGTCTTTTCTTGACGAGCTGAAAAAGAGAAAAGAACTTTCAGGCTTGTTTGCTTTCTATTCTGCCAAGTATCCGCAGTTTGAAATATTCGTGGATAATGAACTGGCCATGCAAAAAGGTGTCTCAGTTGGTGCGGCAATGGAAAATCTCAACATCATGATTGGTAGTACCTACGAGCAGGGTTTTATTCGTTTCAACAATTACTACAAAGTCTATACTCAGGCAGGACCGGAATTCAGAAAGCAACCTTCGGATATATTGAACATGTTTATTAAAAATGAACATGGGGAAATGGTTCCTTATTCCTCTTTCATGAAAATCAAAAAAACGCAGGGCCCCAATGAAATTTCACGCTACAATTTATACGTCTCATCGCTGATCAGTGGTACACCTGCAAAAGGTTATTCATCAGGTGATGCGATAGATGCCATCAAAGAGGTTGCTGCACAGAAATTACCCCGAGGCTATGATATTGCCTGGGAAGGGCTTTCATTTGATGAAGCAAAGAGAGGAAACGAGGCGCTGTATATTTTCTTGGTTGTGTTATTGTTTGTGTACCTCATCCTGTCTGCACAGTATGAAAGTTTTATTTTGCCATTTGTGGTGTTGCTTTCTATTGTACCTGGCATCTTCGGATCCTTCGTGCTCCTTCAGGCAATGGGACTGGCCAATGATGTCTATGCTCAGGTAGGTCTGATCATGCTGGTTGGATTGCTCGGTAAGAATGCTGTATTGATTGTTGAGTTTGCGGTGCAAAAACACAACCAAGGCATGACCGTCCTTGAAGCTGCCATTGAAGGAGCAAGAGCAAGGTTCAGACCTATCCTGATGACTTCTTTTGCTTTCATTGCAGGTCTGATTCCATTGGTGATTGCAACGGGACCTGGTGCTGTTGGTAATCATACCATTGGTGCTTCCTCCCTCGGGGGGATGTTGTTCGGAACCATCTTTGGGGTTATCCTTATACCTGGACTGTATTATATCTTTGGGAAAATACAGGAAGGCAAACATCTCATCAGGGATGAAGATGAAACTTCGCTTACTGAAGTTTATGTGGAAAGTCATTCCGATGCTGGATTGAGCAGAAGAATTCAAAATATTATCAAACGAATCAGAAATAAAAAATGACAACGAAAAGAACACTTATACATATTTTTCTATTGCTTGGATTTGTATGGATTGGCTCTTGTAAAGTTCCGATGATTGCAGGTAAACAGGAAAACAGATCAACTCCTGGTGCTTTTAAAGGCTCGCAGGATACTACCAATTCAGCAACGATCAAGTGGGTAAGCTATTTTAAGGATCCGCTGCTTGTTTCACTCATTGATACTGCTTTAAAAAACAACCAGGAGCTCAACATCACCTTGCAGGAAATTGAAATTGGCAAGAATGAAATCATGGCGAGAAAAGGTGAGTACTTGCCATTCCTGCACTTAAGGGGAGCTGCGGTTGCAGACAGGGCTGGCAAATATTCCTGGGATGGTTTTTCAGAGGAAGACCTCAAGGCCAACCCAGATAAGGGCCCCAAGTATATTGGTGATTTTATGGCAGGAGCATATTTGTCTTGGGAGCTTGACGTATGGAAGAAACTGCGCAATGCAAAAAAGGCTGCAGCACTTCGATACTTATCATCAATCGAGGGAAAGAATTTCATGGTTACCAATATCATTGCGGAGATCGCAAGCTCTTATTATGAACTGATTGGATTTGATAATTTGCTCGCCACTGTTCAGCAGAACATTGATTTGCAAACCAATGCCCTTCAACTGGTGAAGTTGGAAAAGGAAGCAGCAAAAGTCACGCAATTGGCCGTAAACCGCTTTGAGGCACAACTGTTGTATACAAAAAACCTGCAGTTTGAGATCCAGCAGCAAATTGTTGAGGCAGAGAACAGGATTAATTTTCTGGTCGGACGATTTCCGCAGCCCGTACTTCGAAATGCCGCAGGATTTAACAACATGGCTGCAGATCCAATCTTTGCAGGGATTCCCTCCCAATTGCTTTCCAACCGTCCTGACATACGTCAGGCTGAGTTGGGACTTGCTGCTGCTAAATTGGATGTAGCGGTTGCCAAAGCGAATTTCTATCCTTCGTTCAGCCTTGTTGCTGGTTTGGGTTTTCAGGCCTATAACCCACTTTATTTGATCAGCCCCAAATCCATTCTGTATAATTTGGGCGGAGACCTGGTGGCTCCACTCATCAACAAGAATGCCATCAAGGCCACTTACTTTAATGCAAATGCAAGTCAAATTCAGGCTGCATACAATTTTGAGCGTTCCATCCTGAATGCCCATATTGAAGTGGTGAACCAGCTTTCAAGAATGGATAATTTCACCAAGAGCTATGAGACCAAAGCCAAAGAAGTGGAGATTCTGACACAATCCATCAACATCTCAAATAGCCTTTTTCGTTCTGCCAGGGCCGATTATATTGAAGTGCTGCTGACCCAGCGGGAGGCGTTGGAGTCCAAAATTGATTTGATTGAAATTAAATTGAAACAGCTGGATGCCAAGGTAAATATTTACAGGGCATTGGGTGGCGGTTGGAATTAAGATCCGAGGCCATTAAATATGGTTCAAAAAAAAGCAACCATGCGTAATTACACATGGTTGCTTTTTTATTTGTTGAACTGCGGGAATATTAGTACCCAGGATTCTGTATGGCTGCTTTTTCTGTCGCCGTCAATCCTTTGCCATTCGCTTGGATACCATCAAGGAAAGATTGTGGAATTGGGCGTAAAACATGGTGTTCTGCTACTTTCGGAGCTGCATCCACATTGAATGCTTTTGCCCTTGCTACGAGCGTTTTTGTTCTTGCCAAATCGGCCCACCTGATGTATTCACCAGCCAACTCGCGGGACCTTTCATTGAGTACCAGTCCTAGCATTTTATCATAAGTTGCTGTTGCACCAAGTGTAGTGAATATGAATTCATCCTGTTTTGGAAGTTTGGTGATGTCCGTGATAGCAAGGCTTGCAGACTGAGCTGTAGTTACCGGAATATTGTTTGACTCATAGTATGAGTTCCCCGGGAAGAAAGAGTTTCCTACACCAGGAGATTGAAGTGATGCAGAAATCAGTGTATTTCCACCATCCCAATAACCTGCTCGGTTTTCTCCTGCTTTGTACCTTGCTCTTTCTCGAACAGCATTGATATAGGGGAGGGCATCAGTATAGGTTCCAGTGCCAGCTTTTGCCAACCTGATTTTCGCTTCTGCTGCAATCAGGTAGGTCTCTGCTGATCTGGCCAAAATAAAGTCGCGGTTGCCAATAACTTCATTGAGTGAAGACCTTGATCCATCAATATGTTTGCTGAGCGGAGGAAAACTCTGACCAGCAGTGGTCAAGTCTGTATTCAATGCGCCGTCTGTTGTTCTTCCACCAGGATAGGCAACATAGGTTGTTGGGATATTTCTTCCTGTTCCAAAAACATCTTTGACAAGATTGGTGCCTGCTGTCGTTTTTGCAATTTTGGAAAGACTGTACCTTGTGTCACCTGGCTGATTGATCACGAACATGATGCCCAGATCACCTTTTACATTGGGTGCAACAGGACTTGCTCCATTCAGGGCAAACTTTGTCCTGTAAGACTTCCAGAATCTGGAGTCGTTGACCATATCGTACAGTCTGTATGTATAGTAGGTTGTTGCCAAACGGCTGAATGGCCTGTCTCCTGTGATGTCCCTTGCCATCTGATCCTGCACATCATACCTGGATACAAAATACAGGTGTTGGGTATTACCTGTTCCCCTGTTTGTATTGAGGTCATTGGTCAATTGAGCAGATAAAATTATTTCTGGAAGTCTTTCGTTGGCTGAATTAGGACCCCTGTAATCCCAAATGGCACCAAAGTCTGCTGCAAGGGGATGTCCGGCAATAACCTGATCACAAAGTGTAACGGCAGTGCTTAAATCAGTAGCAAGTGTTGTTGAATTCCATGCACTGTTCACCTCGCTGGCCCTGAACAGATGTGCCTTGGCCAGAAAATGCAAAGCAGCATTTTTAGTAATCTTGGCAGGAGCACCGGAAGTTGGCAATAAATCTTTTGCTTTGTTCAAATCTGCGATGATTTGTGCATAAACATCTTTGGGTTGGGACCTGGTGAACTCCAGCTTTACAGTCGAAAGTGGATCGAGCTGCAAGGGAACTGCGCCATACTGAGACACCAGTCTCAGGTACAAATACGCACGGATAAAATAACCTTCTCCCAAAGCAGTGCTTTTTATGGCAGTTGAAGTCGAAGTACTCTTGGTTGCATTTTCAATAAGCAGATTTGCATTACCAATACCCTTGTACAACTCATCCCATTGGAAGTTCGCAGCTGCTGTGTTTCCATTTACAACCGTAATAATTGAGTTGAAGGTTTGATCATAATTGTTCCATGGTGAATTGGATGGATCGCCTCCAATCCTGAATTCGTCTGTACCATAATTGGTTGCGGAATAGAACCACTCACCATTTGTTGGAACGGCGAATGCCTGGAAATATGCTCCCGCAGCCAGTTGAAGAATACCCTGATCAGTTTTTAAGAACTCGGCACTCCTGTCAGTTTTGAGTGTTTCCTTCAGAAAATCTTTTTGACAAGATGACTCAGCAATGATGACAAGAGCAACTATTGCTAATTTGATGATGTTGAAATATTTTTTCATATTCATGATTATTAAAATGAAGCATTAATACCAATGGTGAAACCCCTGTTCCAGGTATTTCCTACAACGTCCATGTCCATAAACTTGATCTGCGAGCTGAGCATACCAGGGTTCTGAACCTGCAGGAATGCTCTCAAATCAGATAAGCCCAATTTGGAAACAGATTTTCCTTTCAGGTTGTAGGACATTGAGATATTACGGATTTTAAGGAACGATGCATTGAGGTAGCCCAGTGCTGGGAAAAATGCATCTCCAGCAGCACCACCTGCATTGAAAATTGGTTTTTGAAATTCAGCATTCGTATTGTTCTCATTGTAATAGTTGATGACCCTGTTCACACTTCTGGCTGCCTGCACTTCACCTCCATAGTTATACTTGTAGTTTAATCTACCATAGATGAAAATATCGAAGGTGAAATTCTTGTAGGACAGGGAATTGGTCATCCCTACAACCCACCTGGGCCTGGTCCAACCAATGATTTGGCGATCAAAGTTTGGCTCAATCTTATTGTCTCCATTCACATCCTGAATCCTGACATTGCCGGGAGTAAATGTATTGCCATTGGCATTGAACTTGGCATATTCTGCCTGGTCGGTTTTCTGCCAAAGCCCCAAAGCCTTGTATCCATAGATAACGCCAATGGGTTGACCGATAAACCAGTTGTTGCCGATATCATCCTGTTTTCCATTGGACAAGCTGACAATCTCATCCTTTTGCCAGGATCCATTGAAAGTTGTAGACCAATTGAAATCAGTGTTTTTGACGTTAACCGTTGTTATGCTGATGTCAATACCCTTGTTGGCAGTTTCGCCTATGTTGGCAAAAGTTGTTGTGTATCCTGTCACTGAAGGAATGGTCCTTTGCATGATCAGGTCTGTGGTCTTAGATTTGTATACATCGATCGTACCGGACAGCCTCCGGTTAAATAGTTGAAAGTCTACTCCTAAATTGTATTGGGTTGTTTTTTCCCAACCCAATTGCTGGTTGGCAAGTTGTGGATTCAAAATAGCACCAGCAACACTTGTGGTATTGTTGGGGTAGAACAATGACAACACTGCTCCTTGTGTAGAATATGCTGCTACTGCGGAGTTTCCTGTAACACCTGCACCAATTCTCAGTTTGAGGTCATTCACCCATTTCACATTGTCCATGAATTTCTCCTGGTTCACCCTCCATGCCAATGCTGCTGAGGGGAATAAAGAGTATTTGTACCCTTCAGCCAGCTGGGAAGCACCGTCCTGACGGGCTGAAACAGTAAGCAAATACCTATCCTTGAAACTGTAGTTTAACCTGGCCATGTAAGAAAGCAACTGTGTTTCAATCAAGTTAGATGCAGTGGTCAATTGACCGGTAACTACTCCACTTGTAAGGGCATTCCAACGCTGACTTTCCAAAGGAATACCATTTCCTGTTACACTTTGTCCGTTGAGTTTATACGCTGTCTGGCTCTGCAAAAGCGTGAGACCAAATGAATGTTCTCCAACAGATTTGTCGTAATACAACAGATGATCGAGTGTATAGGAAAATCTCTTTTCATTGTTCACAGAAGCCCAGCTTGTACTTCCGCCATTGGCGACAGATTTAGAATCAATATATCCTCCATTTTCATATTGAGAGATGTCTGGACCAAAATTCATCCGGTATTTTAATCCTTTCAACACAGGGATAACCGAGCCAATATTTAATTGTGTATAAATACTACCAAATGTCCTCAGGGTCACGCGTTGATCAATATTGTACAGCCATTCGTCTGCAACATTTTTGATGGCATTGTCCCCCCCAGGGAATAGAATTCTGTCTCCATTGGCGTCATATGGTAAAGCATATGGGAATATAGACCTGGCAGATTCATACAGCCCCCCTGATGGACTTCCAATGGTTGCAACACCTCTTCCTGATTGGCCAAATTGTTGCATGTTGTAATTGACATTGATGTTGCTTCCAAGAGAAAACCAGCTTGTTGCATTGAAGTCCAGGTTGACTTTTGCTGTATACCGCTGGAAGGATTGTCCTTTGATTGTACCGGTGTTGTTCAGGTAACCCAGTGAAGCGTATGCTTTCAATTTATCGGTACCACCACTTACACTCAAAAGATTGTCTGATGTTATTGAACTTTGTTTAACAATGGCTCCCCAATCAGTGGTGGTCACTTTAGATCCATCCCATGTACCAGATGCCCAACCTTTTTCGATATTGCTCCAAGCAGTAGGATCACTGGTTGCACTGAAAAACACCCTGTCTGTGGCAATAGTAGGCTGATCTCCCCTGGGGTATGTGCTGACACCGGTTGTTTGGTTCAGTCCGGCATAATAATATGCCCATCTGCGGTATGTGATGTAATCACCTGCATTGAACATTTTTCTGCTGTCATTCAAGGTTTCAGATGTGATATTGTGATTGAAATTAACAACCAATTTTCCTGATTTACCCTGTTTTGTTGTAACAATGATAACACCGTTTGCTCCACGGGATCCGAAGATAGCGGTTGCTGATGCATCCTTCAAAACATCGATAGACTCAATATCTTGTGGATTGATATTGTCGATACCGCCTGTTGTAAGTGGAATTCCGTCCACTACAAACAACGGAGAATTGGATGCAGTCAATGAACGGACACCTCGGATATTGATGGATCCAACCGTTCCGGGCCTTTCATTTGATGATATATCAACTCCTGCAACTTTGCCTTGCATGGATTGAACGGCATTGTTTACAGGCCTTGATCGTATGTCTTTTGCACCGATACCCGCAACTGAACCAGTCACATCTTTACGCTTTACAGTGGCGTAACCAACCACGACAACTTCTTCAAGTCCTTTCGTGTCTAGCAAAAGAACGATGCTTAAATTGTTACTTGTTTCGTTGTAAGGTACTGTTTGGGTGGTGTATCCTGTAAATGACATGGAAAATACCCCATTGCCTTTTACTGTGATACTGAACTTTCCACTTGCATCTGTCAGTGTAGATGTATTGGATTTTTTGTCCTCTACGACTACACCCTGTAAGGGTTCTTTCTGTTCGTTAAGAACAATACCCTCAATTTTACGGGTAGATGTACCCTGGGCATTTACGGTTTGTACCATGAAAAAACAAAGCACGGCACAAGCGATCAGCGTTCGCATTTTGGTTAGAAAATTTGGATTCATGTTGATGATTTTAATCAATGCTAATATGGGTCTGAAAAAGATAGCATGCCAAGTTCTGATATTTTACTTCTAGTTGCTTGAAATTGTCATGAATAATTTACGCAATCGTTCCCGGGTTTGATCAGACTTTTAAAGACAAATCATAGTGTGATTCTGCTGCATCATTTGTGTTTTAACTTAAAAAAATGTCTACATTTAATTAAAGCATCTGATTATCATGAAATTACGTCAACACTTGTGGTGCGCCATCATCTGTGTTTTGTACTCAATCCAGGCATACGCCCAGGAAAAAGATGATGTCAATACGCCCCTTCACCTGCTACCAGCTCAGTATGCTACTCCTTATAAAGCTCCGGATAAAGCAGTTGTGAAAGAAGTGTTGGACAGGATATTTAACTACATCAATCAGAACACACCTCTGGAGTTGATTGATACAGTAACAAGAAAAAAAATTGACTCGCCGGAATCACTGACCAAAAATGTCATCCTCAAAAAAGGCGTTTTCAGGATCACCAGCTATGAGTGGGGAGTTGTGTACAGCGCATTGCTCAATGTCTATCAGCGCACCGGGGATAAAAAATACGTCAATTATGTAAGAGACCGGCATGAGTTCATTGCCCATTGGGCGGGCATTTTCAGGGAAAAGATTGCTAAAGGCGAGTTGTCGATGAATGGTGATTTCGCCCTTCGTCAACCCGTTGCGCCACATGCATTGGATGATGTTGGTGCGGTGGCCGCGTCCATGATAAAGGCTCAAATACAAGGGATATCCACCGGGCTCGACAAGCAGATAACATTTTACCTTGATTATATTTCTCAAAAAGAATTTAGGTTTCCCGACAAGACCATTGCAAGGAATCGGCCACTTAAAAATACGTTGTGGCTGGATGATTTGTATATGGCGCTACCGGCTTTGGCCCAGATGGCAAAATACAGCAACAAGAATACATATTTTGATGACGCCATTTATCAGCTGGAATCTTACAGCAGCAGAATGTTTGTTACCAGCAAGGGCTTGTTCATGCATGGCTGGGTGCAGGATATGCAGACCCATCCTGCTTTTCACTGGGCAAGAGCGAATGGATGGGCACTGCTGACCATGACAGAATTGCTGGATGCACTACCCACTAATCATCCCAAAAGAAATTTTGTCTTGAGCCTTTTTCGCAAGCATGTAGAAGGGTTGGTCAGGTTGCAGGATGGGACAGGCTTCTGGCACCAGCTCTTGGATAGACCCGATTCGTATCTTGAAACTTCTGCCACTGCCATTTATACTTATTGTATAGCCAAAGCCTGCAATGAAGGATGGTTGGATAAGCTGGCCTATGCGCCGGTTGTGGCACTGGGTTGGAATGCAGCTTCTTCTAAAGTAAATGCTGCCGGGCAAGTAGAGGGAACATGTGTAGGAACAGGCATGGCATTTGATCCTGCTTTTTATTATCACAGACCTGTGAGCAAATTTGCAGCCCATGGTTATGGCCCACTGATCTATGCAGCTTCAGAAGTCTTGGAATTGCTGAACAAAGGCGAATTTAAAATCAATGACAGTGCCTTGATTTTTTATCCCAATTGATCAGAAATTTATTGATTGATTTTTACAAATTCCAGTATATCCCCTGGTTGACAATCCAGCACTTCACAGATGGTTTCTAATGTGCTAAAACGAATTGCTTTCGCTTTGCCCGTTTTAAGTATTGACAAGTTGGACAATGTTATGCCAACCTTTTCTGATAGTTCATTCAACGACATTTTTCGTTTTGCCATCATTACATCCAGATTGATTATTATGGGCATAATTATATGGTTGAATCGTTTTCAGTTTGGAGTTCAATACCTCGTTTAAAAATTTTTGCTATGATATAGATTACACCTGCCATTAAAATATAGGCTTGGCTGTCTACCCAAAACGCATTGAGCATGTCTATGTCATATCCTTTATGTGATAAATTTTTTGCTATTTGTCTCGCCACAATACTTACAAAGCCAATTACAAAAGTAATGTAGCTGATAGAACTGATTTTTTGTGAAACAAAGCTGCTGAATGGTTTATCGAGGTCCAGCTTACTGGTAAGTTGGATGACGTTATAAAAGAGAACCGATTTTAATATTGCGATGACTAGAATGAGAGAATGCATCATCACAAAAATTCCTTTGCTTCTGTTGTACATTTCACTTAAGTCAAGCTTATTGTATAAATATTTGGCAACTTCTGGTTTGAAAAGACTGTAAATGAAGTTGAACAACAAGGCACCTGCCTCAATGGACAATGCAACGAAAATAATCCAAGCCACAACGGTCAGAACTTTAAAGACAAAAATGTTTTGCTTTTCCATCACTTTGAAATTTATTGTCTAAAGGTAATAATTATTTATTGTTTATCAATAAATAATTATCGAAAAAATAGTGAAAACTTCGATGGGTACTAAACAGGCTTTAGCCCTTTTGTTAATTCAACGCAACTCCCACCACAAACCCCAGCCAGGGTTTTTTGTGGTAGATCCATATTTTGCTATCACGGTTCAGGAGTTGATCAACCCCTATTGCAAGGCCAAAACTGGCTACGTTAGATTCTATGAACGCAGCAATACCAGTTTGCATGATCATTCCATTGTACTCATCAACCCGCCTGTTATTCGTCGTAAAGGGATTGATGATTGTAGTACCTGGACCTGCAAAAAATCCAATATCATATCCCATGTTTCCAATGTTTACCTGCCTTTTTTCCAAGGGATCTCTGTTGGTCGTTATACGATATTTATCATTTCTCCAGCCAATATACATGGCCATGTTCAGGTCTGTGTTCAATTGTGCAGGTAATCTTTGAATCGAAGGTTGATATTTTAAAAGAATAGAAGTGATATCAATATCAAGGCTTTGTTTCTTGAAAACCATCTTGTTGATTAAAAGGCTATCTGTATTTTCCAGAGGGATGGTGAATAGCCGTTTTGTAACACCTTGTTGCTTTATGTGATCGTAAATATCTATTTTTTCATTAGTGATATCCAAGTAAACCAACTGAACTGGTTTATTTTCAGTTTTCAAATGATAAAATCCATTGTTTAATCCATGAAGGGAAGCTTTCTCAATTGTTTTGCAAGAAGCAAAAAGCATTATTGAAAAGATTAAAATACCAATATACTCAAAGCTGTTTTTCATGGCCAATGAATAAATATCAATTTTTACATCTTCAGTGCAGCATGTAAAGGTTATTTATTCTTGGTCACAGAATTATTGATTATTTGTAACTATTTTTTAATTGGGTTCTGCTTTTCTTATAGAAAATCATTGCAAAAACTACAATAAATAACATGAGGTGCAGGAATGTTATAGAATAATAGACAAAATATGAGACCTGAACCTGAGGCGCCGGTAATTTTTCTATCAACATACCTGGGCCGGTATTACCTCCTGAAAAGATAAAAGATTGAACAAAGTTCCATCCAAAATGCATACCGATGGGTGCGTACAAAGATTTGGTTCTATAATATTCTAAAGCATAAACGACGCCAGCAGAAAAGGTGATCAGGAAGATCCATATCATTTTTACAGGGTCATTGAATATTTCATAAGTGAACCAATGGTAGACCCCAAATGCTGTAGCAGAAATAAAAATGGCTTTTGTTCCGCCCCATTTCTTGATCAATAAATAAAAGATTACTCCCCGAAAAATCAGCTCTTCATATAGCACAGATTTAATGTTATACCAAGCGCCATTGATAAATAATTGCCAATCCAAAGCAGGATTTAGCATCCATGATTCATTTGCATATAACATTCTCAGCAGGAATGTTACAGAACTGCAACAACCTGCAGTACATGTGTAAAGAAGAAGGTCGGCAATTCTTGATTGATTTGGTTTTAATCCCAAAACAGAAAGATTGCCTTTTTCTGCCCAATAAATGAGGATATAAGACAATAAAAATTGAACGAGAAGTCCGATCATTTTATACTTTAGTGATGTTCTTATTACTTGAGTGAATATGCATCTATTAGAAAATTAAACATTGAATCATTTAGGTCTGTTCCAAAAATCAAAAATAGAACCAATTGCTGTGCCTATTGCCAAGCCCAATGCTACAAATTGTGTTGAATTTTGTGTTTTTTGCCCCAAGACATAGCCAATGGCTATTCCGACCGCTGAGCCGAAGCCAATACCTATTCCAGGATTCAATTGTTTCTTTTTACTCATATTGTATGTTATTTGCCGTCTTTGCTTTTTACTGTTTGCACTATCACATTCCTAGCCAATGTCTTAAAACGGACGCCGTTTTTTTGAACAACTGTAATGGTAATATGTCCTGTCTTGCTTGTATTTAAATCTTGTACAGTTCCAGATTTCCCTTTATGGGTTCCACCAACAACCAAGCATTGATCTCCATTTTTTAATTCATTTGTTTGATTATTCATATCTGTGATGTTTCTACTATTTTAGCAATTTAAATGTATATATCCGGTGCAATATCCTATTTGAATTGTAATAAATCAATTCTTGATAAATTTTTAGAATTATCACTTATTTTGAGAATTATATCCCATAATGATCCATCACCTCTTTTCTGAACCGTTAACCGCTAGTAATGGTATCGAACTTGATTTAAGCGCTACCAATCTGGAATTAAATGCATCTGTCTATGGCAATGCCTCAGCTTTTTGCGATTACATAGAAGCAAAATTAGGCGCAAAAATCGGTTATGGAGGCTACCTGGAACACCGGGTCATTTATGAGTCACATGATAATTTCGCGACTGATTCCGCAGATTTCAGGAATATTCACCTGGGCATGGATTTTTGGACAACTGCGGGAACTCCCGTTTTTGCTCCATTGGATGGTGAAGTGCACAGCTTTCAAGTTAATCAGGGACTAGGAAATTATGGCCCTACAATCATTTTATATCATCCTGCCGAGAAAATCTACAGTTTATATGGGCACTTATCAAGTGCCGATTTGGTTGAGCTCGAAGTAGGATCACCGATAGCGGCGGGTCAGCTGCTTTGTCACTTGGGGAAACCTGATGAAAATGGGGGATGGCCGCCACACCTTCATTTCCAATTGATCCGCGATATGCAAGGCTTTCAAGGTGATTATCCTGGCGTTTGTTCTCAGCGTGATCTTGTCTTTTATGCGAATAATTGTCCTGATCCTTCAACTTTTTAATTCTCTATTAAATCATTACTTGACTTCAAAGAATAAATGACTCATTAAGCCATTGCCCAGACAAATGAATGCTATAGATTATTTTCACTTTCTATCACCTTGAGCCAGCTTTTTCTTGATCTCATAAACCTGTTTTCTCATTTCAGCCAAAGAGCCGATCAAAATATAATATTCATATTCGTAAATCGAATTTTTATATAGGATCTCATCTTTTATTGGTGCTATATAGGAGGTTGAACCATCTGAGGCTTCTTTACCGGGTACCCCAGCCATTCCAGCCAAGAACATGGTGCATTTGGGATTGTAAACAAGCATTCCAACATGAGCATCATCAACAAATGCCATCCAGTTTTCTGATACTTCCTTGTATCTGCCCCAGAATCCAGTGGAAAGATTTTTTACTTCCAACTTTTTGTAAGGCTCATTCGTAAAGGGGGCATTCCCTTCATAGGTAAAAAGATTTTTCAAAGCAGAGATTGGATAAACAGCCGGTAATTCCTGGTTGAGCATCAAACTATCGCCATATATTTCATCTGTACGATGACAAGTGAGTCTGTTTCGGATGGTCAATATATTCCCCTTCAAGAATGTCCATTGTTCCATTTCCGCTTCGGCTGGGCGATTGTTCATGTCCCATTGCATGGGGATGCATTTCACATACAAGCTATCCTTTGATTGTTTGTAGTCAAGGATTTTAGCGCGATTGCGAAACACATCGCCCACCTGAATCGGGTTCCATGCCCATGGTGACCAATTGGGTGATTGACCCTCTGCCTTTCGATCAAGGCTTTTACCTGCGTAATAGGATTGTTGAATATAACGGCCTTCGTCGGCAATATTTACAAAACTGCGTTGAGATCCTGAGTTAGAAATCCAGGAAATAGCACCACCTCGGGTAAGGTCGAATTTCACAGTCAGCTTCCCATTGTCTGCAACCATTTCTTTGGGTGTTGGGGTATTGATCTGTTTATCTGTTTGCCCGAAACAAACTGTTACGCTTAGCAATGTAGATAGGATGAAACTGCCTTTCATGACTATTGTATATGCAGTAAAAATAATTGATTGCAGCTCATGGTTATTTTGAAACTAAAGGGTTTGATCAGCTGCATTCCAATCCCACAGAACAATATCCCATCCAAAACCACCGTACATCAATTCATTGATGACTTGAAATCCCCTTTTCTTGTGTGCTTTAAGAGAGCGGACATTTGCTTTTGCTACATCTGTAACCAGATAAGTGAATTCATTGGAAAGACAATCCCGGAAATGTCCATAAAGTTTTTGAACCAGGTCTTGTCCGCGGTATTCTTTTGCCACACACAATTGACCAACAACTATATAGTTGACATCTTTTAATAATTGCCCATTGTATTCACATGCATCGATGGCGTCAAAAAGATCTTCAATAAGATCATGACCATTTTTGCTCTCTTTGGTTGTTACCAGCGCATAACCAACAACTTTATCGCCATCTTTTGCAATAATGGATGATGAAACTGCATTCATCTCCTGCAAATATTCAATTGTGTAAGACGCAGTAAGGAAACCCTGGTCAATGGCCTCTTCAGCAGTTATATTCTGCTTCAAATTCAGTGCTTGCAAATCCCTGATGCCAATTATTTCAATTGGGCTTGATACCCTTGTAATATTCATCAATAAAAATACAAAAACTGCAGCTTAATTATGATTGGATGATTAAAATTATCAATGTCAGTTATTCAAAAGTTCACACTTCGTTCACCATGTCGAAATTTTACTTACTATTCCATCCGTCCAAGATTCCTGATTTAATCTCATTGTAATTTGAAATAAAAAGGGTCACTAAAACAATCAAAAGAATAATTTTCCAATTGTTTTTGATTAGCGTTTTTAAGTCATTGATGAATTGATTCATATCTGTGATTTTAATGGTTAAATTAAATTCATAAGGTTTTGTCTCAGATTTATTTACAAATTCAGTCAAGTCGGTTTTTAATATGTCCCCAATCACCTTTAATGAATGAAGACTTGGTTTTACCTCGTTATTTTCAATTCTTTGAATTGTTCTTGGAGTTAAACCAGTTTGTTCAGAAAGCTCTTTTTGAGAGATATTCAAACTTGTTCTGATCTCTTTTAATCTTGTACCCAATCCCATTTTGCAAATATGATATTGAAAATTGAATAATTTATTGACATTTAGGCGTCATTTGGACGTCATTTTACAACAACAAAGCTAGAATACACATGAATTCAAACAAATTGAATTAAAAGTTGAAATTTCTTGAAATGAAACGATGCAGCTATAAGGCTATGCTCGAACGTGTGACTATAAAGAAATTATTTTTCTTCCCGGGTAAGTAGGTATTCATTTCTTTTAATCCACTTGTCCGATCCCTCAAATTTCACATCTTTGACAACAGAAAAGGTTTTCGCCTTTAATGTATAAGTATGCCTCAAAGTTGCCTTTTTATGGTCATTCCCATCTTCTCCTTCTTTTTCAGTAACCAAGATAAAGCCACCTTCAGTAGCTTTTCTAAATTCTACTATTTTATCTTTTCCAAATAGTTTGTCATTAACATAAGTTGTATCCATTGAGTTTGCGTGTGGTTCATCTGGATATTCATATCTCATGATATAGCCACCCTTATTATCAGTTAAACGAATCTTGATGTTAGCTAATATCGAATAAGGTTTGCCAGAAGTATAATCCAGGTAAGTTAATTTTCCTTTCCAATTACCAACAGAAGCCATTAAATCTTTGATCTGGAATGATTGTGCATTTGTGGAAATGTAAAAAAGCAAAAACAAAGTTGCAACCACTATTTTTTTCATGAAACAAATATAACCAAAAGATGCAGCTATAATTGTTCATTGTGTACAAAACTGTAAGAGAATTAAAAGGATAAAATTATTAACAATTTTATGTTCATTGCCCAAATGTGAGAAGGTTGTTGTCTGGGTCAAGCAAAGAAAATTCTATTTTCCTCCAAGGTTTCACATCTAAATGCCCATTAGGATGAATATATACAGAATTTTCTAAAAATGCCTTATAAAGATTTTCAATTTCTGTAACTCTTATATAAACTTGTCCATCGTTTTCGTTTGGATCGAGTCAATTGAATTCAAAAAAATGCAATTCAAATTTATCTTTTCTGACCAAAAGATAATTATTGTAGTTGCCCAAAATTTCAAATCCTAATTTATTTTGATAGAAATTCACTGTGTTGATTTTATTTCGCATCGGAAGTTTGGGTATTACAACTTGAAGCATATTATATTTTTTCTTTAATGTTAAAATTAAAAGTTTGGCTTTTCTGCAATTTTATAGGAAGTATCTAATTGCATTCCTGAAAATTAAGAAGAGAAACACAAATTTGTAGACAATTACTTCATTTCATTGATTCATAAGAAATTGAGCTAGTTGAACATCATCTGTTGTAAAGCCAATTTCTATTCCAAATGGCTTTTCACATAAATTACAGTCGGTAAAACCATCCTTAAATTAAAATTCGATAACATTTAAGATGCAAAAGATAGAGTTGTTTCCCTTGAAAATTATCTCACCATAAGAATTATCTGGTGTAATAAAATTTTGATTGACCCCAATGCTTGTTCATAACCGGGGTTTCTTTTTAATTATGATACAAAGATGTAATGATATAGAAATAGATAAAACCCATTTCTTGCTATGTTATCATGTATCTAACTTCGCACTTTCCCATCCAATGATAGCAGACTTTCTAGTACTTCCCCACATATATCCACCAATATTACCAGACGATTGAATAACTCGATGACATGGAATTAGAAATGCAATAGGGTTACTTCCAATTGCCGTTCCAACAGCCCTTGAAGCATTCGTGTTTCCAATTTGCATAGCAATTTGTCCATAAGTTGAAAGGCGTCCCATTGGAATTTTTAACAGTGTTTCCCACACCTTAAGTTGAAAATCAGTCCCTTTCAAATGCAATTTTATTGTTGATAATTTGCTCCAATCATTTTGAAAGATACACAAGGCGTTTTTCTGTATTAAATCTAAATTTTGCTGAAAAGACGCGTTTGGAAACTTTGCTTTTAAATCATTCAACGAACTATTATCGTCAAAAGACATATAACATAAACCTTTATTTGTAGAAGCCACGAAGAGATTACCAAATGGACTTTCTGCAAAACTATAATTGATAAAAAGGTTTTTGCCACCGTTTTTGTATTCTGCAGGAGTCATTCCCTCAATATTTATAAATAAATCGTGAAGTCTTCCTGTACTGGATAGTCCGGTCTCGATAGCTGTATCAAAAAGTGTAGCTTGATTGGTTATCAATAATTTTTTCGCATGTTCAATACTTGTGTATTGTAGGAACTTTTTTGGTGTGGTACCAATCCATTCGCTGAATAAACGTTGAAAATCAAACGGACTTAAATGAACATGTTCCGCTATATCATCAAGACTTGGCTGAGATTTGAAATTGGACTTTATGAATTCAATTGATTCAGCTATTTTCTGAAAATTGATTTGTTGTTGCTCGTTCATTTCATTTATTCTATTCTACAAATGTCTGAACAAAACTTCATTGAATAAATCCAAAAATTGCTATTTATCAGAAACATCTATAGGTCATTAATGTACGAAGAAAAGCCATCATTTCGGATAGCTCGTCTAGTTTCGCCCCCCCACAGAAGAAAGATGCAGCTATAATGCGATGATTGAGTATGTGACAATCAGGAAACTAAAGGGTTAAACTTCGTGTCAAATTGCAAGAAGTCTATTTTTCATTTAACCCAATTCCAAATCCAAACATTGCTGCAACCAAGGCCAAGTGAATAATCAAAACTGTCCTTTGCCAAGCTGGCCTGTCATTCCACTTTTGTTCCGTATCAAATGGATCAAATGCTAACCCAATACCAAGCGATGAGGCAGATGACATATAATCTTTATTAAAAAAAGCCTGATATAGACCAATTAATAAAAAGCCGAAATAGAGAAATTTATTGAATGGAGTTTTCATTTTGAGTCTATTTGATTTAAATCAAAATTAAAAATCCTTTTAGAAAAAACAAGAGATGCAGCACGCCTAACCCACTGATAGACAATAAAAAGACAACATTTCTGTCGCCTTGTGCAGTTTGGCTCCCCTTACAGACGAAAGATGCAGCTGTAATACGATGATTGAGTATGTTGCTATCAGGAAATTAAATCTATCGAACATTTGTGATTTATTTTAAAATCGATTCACCATCAAAAAAGTTTACTCCTTTGTCCGTTTCAATTCGCAGGTTTCCATTTTTTTCAGTTGATAGTTTCGTAATTGTATTACTCAACAAGCCATCCTTAGTTGTATAATTTAAAAACCCCCTTCCTGTAAATTTCCAAAGACCAGCATCTATAGTAGCAATACAAAGTGAGCCATACTTATCTTCTGATATAGACCAAACTCTTGCCATTGTACCTAATTTCCCTTTTAAATTATTTTGAAAATCGGGGTTTTCCAGATGGTATTTTTGAGTAAAATTGGTCAATAGTTTTCCATCGTATTTAAATAACCCAAAACCATTGTTCCCAATCCAAATGTTACCTTTTTTATCCTCGTAAATTGCACGAATGGCCAGACCTAATTCAGGGGTGTCAAGCCAAGAAAATGTTTTACCATCATATTTACATACGCCCCTACTTTCTGTCCCAAACCACATATTCCCCTTCCTGTCTTTTAACGTGGAATAAATGGCATATGGAGTAGAAGAATAATTTATTTTCAATTTTGAAGTTTGGGGCAAGTCAATTTTTCCCACAGATTTTGATGAAATTAAATGCCCAAGAATACTTTGACTTTGTGGAATTTGATAAAAGTTAAATCCCAACAAAATATTTGTCAAAACGAGAATGTGAAATAATACGGTCATTCATAAATTTAATTAAAAAGATGCAACTACCCTAACTCACTGATGGACAACAAAAAAGGCGACATTTCTGTCGCCTTGTGCACTCTGGCTCCTCAGACTGGACTTGAACCAGTGACCCTCTGATTAACAGTCAGATGCTCTAACCAACTGAGCTACTGAGGAGTTTCCCTAACGGGGTTGCAAAAATAGGGATTTTCCTGTTTTTCAAAAACAAAAAATAGCATAGACCAGTAAAAATAACAGAACACACCCAAGGCAGCTGAAATTCGTCTTCAAAATTGTGTGAATTTGCCCCTTTTTATATTCACATTTTCCTTTTTCCATCACCCCATCCTCCCATAAAGCACATATTTACCGGGTTATAGCGGTATTTTAGCCATATCATGCAAATTCAATCCATAGACCTGCAGCCAAGCGATCTTCAGAATAACCTGGTTCAGCTCATTCCGCTTGATGAATCTCATTTTGAGGAGCTTTATGCAGTGGCCTCAGACCCGTTGATCTGGGAGCAACATCCCAATCCTGACCGTTATCAGCGAACTGTCTTTTCGAATTATTTCAATGGTGCAATTGAATCCTAAGGGGCTTTTCTGATCCGGGATTTCATTTCGGGTGCTGCCATCGGCTCTTCCAGGTTTTATGACCATGAGCCTAATCATCGAAGGATCAAAATTGGTTATACTTTTTTTGCCCGTTCATGCTGGGGAAGGCCCTTCAATCAACAGGTAAAGCAATTGATGCTCGGTCATGTGTTTGCCTTTGTAGATACTGTAATTTTCCATGTAGGAGCATCCAATATTCGTTCTCAAAAAGCAATGGAGAAACTGGGTGCCGTTAAAATAGGAGAGGAAGAGGTGGCTTATTTCGGGGAATCCTCCCGATGGAATTTTGTTTATGAAATTAAAAAACCCCTGTGATTATTTAGTCTTGGCCACTTTTTTTAAAGCAGCCTTTTTTGCATTTTCAGACACCCTGAACTTCACAATCTTTGCAATCAATTTTTCTGGCATCTCAGCACTGTGCGGAATTTGAATCGTTCCTTTTGAAGTTGTAAATCCTTTTAATTCATCCGCAAATTGCACAATGGTTGCGGCCATTGGATAAATACCATAATGCTTTTCATGGCAGGCAATATAGATGAGCATCCCATTCAATTTGTATGCCGGCATGCCATAGCTGATGCATTCCATTGCAGCTGGAGCGTTTTTCATGATGATTTCCCTCAACAGTACAAAACCCTCCCTTTTTTCCTCAGGGATATTATTGATGTATGCCTCAACTGTACTGGCTTTGATCATGGTTGAATCATTTATTCAAATTTATCCAAAATCCCCCCTGTATCCATCTCCCTGGCATGATGGATCCAAGCAGGTCCGCATATTGGGTATCTGTCAGGTTATCGATCTGCATCATCAGTCCTGCTTTTTTCTTGAACAGGTATTTTTCGATGCGAAGATTGACCGTAAAATATTCAGGACTGATCTTGGCGTTGATGGCATTGGCAGCCTGTTTGTTTCGTTTTTTGTACACTGTTCCCATTGAAACAGCACCAAACTTATTGGATATGCCCATGTTTGAATTCCAGAGCATTTTTGCGTGAGATGACAGGTAAAACGATGGCAGGGTATTGCCCTTGCTTGTTGATTTAAGAACAGTTATTCCACTGTTCCATCTCAGTTTGGTTTCCTTCCCCCAATTGTGATTGCCACTCAGATCAAGTTCAGCACCCTTGGTGTCAACGTTGGCAACATTGCTTGCCAATGCGTAATTCCCGGTAGGCACCAGGTTGTTCCTGATGGGCATGTTTGCATAAGCAGTGGGGCTCCAATCAATGAGTGATGATTGGTTGCGCTGAAAGACCGTGGCATGAACCTGGACGGGTTTATCCAGCAGCAGGTCTGCACCAATTTCCACGTTCAGGCTTCTTTCCGCCTCCAGTGCCGGATTTCCGATGCTTCCGCCAGTAACCAGGGGCTTGTTGAAGTTGTTGTAGCGCTCAGTAAAATCAGCGTCCCTGATGCCCTTGCTGATGCTTGCCCTCAGGGTTGCCAGGGTTCCGGTATACGCAAGATTGAGTTGCGGAATCAGTGCCCATTGATAGCTCTGGTCCCAGTCAGCCCTGATGCCTTCCGTCACAAAAAGTTTATTGAGCAATTGGTGTTGAAGGTTCGCATAGATTCCCGTGTGCAAATGTTTGTGGTTGCCCCTGTCATTTGAAGCAATCTGCTTGTTGAAGACCTGGATCCCGGAACTGAGTTTCGCCTGTTGCCACTTGAACCGAAATGTATGGCGCAGGTCTGCATTGAAAAGCTTTGTGCTGTTTTGGTTGGCAATTGAAACAGGACGAAATTTATATACATCCTTCAGCTGCCTTGCATTGGCCATGATGCTGAAGGTTGATTTTTCACTTGTTCTTGTCAGTGCCAATTGTTGCCAGGTGGAGCTGACCTTTTCCCTTGCCGTATCGCTGAGAAAGATGGTATAATAATTCTGTGCATTGAAGTCTCGGCTATCGGCTGCTGCCCTCACCATCAATCTCCACGCATCATTTAATTTTCTTGCATAGCTGATGTTGGCCAGATCATTGTCAAAATATCCGGTGGTTCCTCTCATCTGCATGCCCTTTGCCTTGTTCTGTTGAAGGCCGCCTGACACATATGATTTTTTATTGCTGGATGAAAGCGCTATTCTCCCATTGGTCAATCCGTACTGCCCGCTCTGCATTGATACAGCTGCTGACTTGTTTTTTGCTTCGAAGCCGTGGGTGAATGCTTTGGTGATTACATGGATGACTCCACCCACAGCATCAGGTCCGAAAATGGCTGCTGCAGCACCTTTGATGACTTCAATCCGTTCAATTTCTTCTGGATGGATGGGAATATAGCTGTTGAAATGACCGGTCAAAGGTTCATTGGCCCGCATCCCATCAATCACGACAAGCACCTGCTGAAAGGTTCCTCCCCTGATGATCAGGTCGCTTTGCGAACCTTGGGGGCCGCGCTGTTGCACTTCAATTCCCGGAACAAACCGAAGCAGTTCATCCAACGAATTGGCAGGAATATTTTTTATGTCGTCATTGGTCAGAACAGAAATGTTTCTGCCCGTTTCCCTGATTCTTTTCTGTTGAATCGTTGTTGAAACCAGAACCGGCTCAAGCAAGGGTACTTGCG
>Ga0222712_10000586_pt1 | contig 47432 bp, 41 predicted proteins | sample C33_657DmetaG_FD_165043 | JGI IMG/M metagenome (GOLD analysis project Ga0222712, IMG submission 165043) | Estuarine water microbial communities from San Francisco Bay, California, United States - C33_657D | ecosystem: Environmental > Aquatic > Marine > Unclassified | place: USA: California... | reverse complement strand
GAAATAGTCCGACTAGGATTTGAACCTAGACAAGGAGAATCAGAATCTCCTGTGCTACCATTACACCATCGGACTGTCCTGAGTCGTCTGACGATGGGACTCCGGGTCGGTTCGTCAAAAAGAAAGGAGAGGCCTTCGGCGCCGAAATTGCGTTAAAATAGAGGCTCATAGGCCCAGCGGCCTAGTTGAACAGAGGGAGTTGCCCGCTTTCGGGTGGCAGGTGGCAGCCCTAGGTGGCGGGTGGCGGACATGAGTTTCCGGCTACCAGGATCAAGGCAGGGCTGATCACCCTTGGTCAGCCGATGCATCAGGTAGGGACAGCACCACGTGCTGTCCTCGGCCGCCGGGTGGTGGCCGGAAGGTAGGGGCGCGATTTATCGCGCCCTCTTCGGCGGAGTGCGCGGCGAAGCCACGCCCCTACCTTAATCCACGGTTGAGCGAGGCCGCTCAACCCTACCCAAGGCATGCACTACCCCGACACTCCATACTCAATACTCTCCGGGCCTCTGCCTCAGGCCCGGCGTCCCGGCGCCCGCTCCACGACCTTCTTCATGCGGCGCAGGATCTCACGCAGGCGTTCGCGGGGACATCCGAAATTGAGACGGACGTGGCCGGGACCGCCGAAGTCGGCGCCGTTGCTCAGGCCGACACCGCCCTTCTCGAATTCGGCGTGGGCGTCCTCGAAACCGAGGGCGGTGACGTCGAACCAGACGAGGAAGCTGGCCTGCGGACGCTGGCGCAGCACGACGCCGGGCATGGACTTGATCTCCTGTTCGATGAGGTCGAGGTTGCCGCGGAGATAGTCCACGCACTCGAGGCGCCACGGCTCGCCGTGGTCGAACGCGGCCTGGGTGGCGGCGAGGCCGAACATGTTCTGGTCGAGCGACAGGCCCTGGAGGACCCGGCGGAAGCGCGTGCGCAGGCCGGCGTCGGGGATGATCGCGAAGCCGCAGGTGAGGCCGGCGATGTTGAAGGTCTTGCTCGCGGCCATCAGGGTGACCGTGCGGGCGGCGAGGTCTTCGCCGAGCGAGGCGAAGACGATGTGCTTCGCAACCGGGTCCAGGACGAGGTCGCAGTGGATCTCGTCGGAGCAGACGGTGAGCTCATGCTTGCGCACGAGGGCGGCGAGGCGGTCGAGCTCCCCGCGGTCGAAGACGCGCGCGAGCGGGTTGTACGGATTGCAGAGCAGGAGGACCTTGGCGTGCGGCTGCGCGCAGGCGGCCTCGAGCTTGGCCCAGTCGAACGTCCAGCGGCCGTCGGTGAACACCATCTCCAGCTTGAGCGGATTGCGCTCGGACAGGACCGGCGCGGTCATGAACGGCGGATAGACCGGCGCGGTCGTGACGACCGACTCACCCGGCTTGCTGGCGCAGCGGATGGCGGCGTGGATGCCCGGCACGAGCGAGCACATGAACGTGATCCACTCGGGCCTGATCTCCCAGCCGTGGCGGCGACGCACGTGGTTGACGACGGCGGCGAAGACGGAGTCGCGTTGTGCGGGGTAACCGAAGACGCCGTGGGCGGCGCGTTCGCGGATGACTTCGATCACCGCGGGCGGCGCCTTGAAATCCATGTCCGCGATCCAGCAAGGAATGATGTCCTTGTCGGCGTACTTGTGCCACTTGGTGCTGTCGGTCCCGGCGCGTTCCGGACAGCTGTCGAAATCGAAAGCCATAGTCTGAGGTGAACCTTGGATTGAAGCCGAGGACGGGCAAACGCAATCTGCCGACATGCCATCCGTCCGTGTCATGCCCGCCACCCTCGCCGGATGCCCGGTGCGCGTCGGCTCCCTCGACGGTTTCGCGGCCGCGGTGACCGCGGCGGGCGAACTGATCCTCCGGATGCCGACCCAGTCGGCGGAGTTCCGCCGTCGGCTCAAGTCCTGGGGCTGCGCCATCGTCCCCGGCCACCTCCCTAAGGTCCGCGCCATCCGCGCCCACGGCACCCGCTTCCAGCTCAAGGTCTGGCAGGCCTGCCAGCGAATCCGTCCGGGGGAGACCGCCACCTACGGCGAACTCGCCAAGACCATCGGCTGTCGTTCGGCCCAGGCCGTCGGCACCGCCTTGGGCGCCAACCCCCTCGCCGTCTTCATTCCCTGCCACCGGGTCGTCAGCGCGAACGGCGCCGGCGGCTTCGCCTGGGGGCTCGCCCGTAAGCGCCGCTGGCTACGGGCCGAACGCGATGGGCTGGCTGACTGACCTCGACCGGGGCTTCTTTGACCTAGTCTTCCCCCGGGACTGCGCGGTCACGCAGGAGCCGATGGACGACGACGCCCGCCTGCACCTGTCGACCGCCGGCATCGCCCTGCTCCCGCGGATTGGCGATCCACGTTGCCTGACCTGCGGGCATCCCTTCGAAGGCATCCTCGAAGGAGACCGGGCCTGCCCGCACTGCCTCGACCTCCGGCCGGCGTTCGGCCGGGCGGTCTGCGCCTTCCGCGCCCGCGGGCCCGCTCGTCGGATCGTCCACCGCATCAAATACGAACGCTGCCCGTTCCTCGCCGACGACCTCGCCGCCGCCGCCGTAGAAGACGAGGTCTTCCGCCGTCATCTGGCCGGATCCGTCCTGGTCCCCGTCCCGCTACACTCCGCCCGCCGTCGTGACCGCGGCTACAACCAGGCCGAGCGGATTGCCGGTCAGCTCGCCTCGGTCGTGCCCGGGTGCCAGGCCGAGACCCTTCTTCGTAAGCAACACGAGACCGTCTCGCAGACCCGGCTCGGCCGGCAAGAGCGACGGAAGAATGTCGCCGGGGCGTTCACGCTCGTGGAGGGCAAGTCCGTCGACCCGGCGAAGCGCTATGTCGTCATCGACGATGTCCTTACCACCGGGGCGACCCTGCATGCCTGCGCCATCGCCTTACGCCAAGCCGGCGCGGAATGCGTGGATGCGGCGGCGTTGTGCCATGGGTAGGGATGCGATGACATCGCATCCGCCAGGCCGCCGAATGGCGGCCGCAGGGTGGGGCGTGGCTTTGCCGCGCCCTCCGAAGAGAGGAGTGCACGATAAATCGTGCCCCTACCTTGGTTCGCCCTGCGGCGAACGTTTCACAACTTGGGACGCGATAGTGATCACGTCCCTACCTGCTTAAGGTATTAGCGGTTGGCGGTTGGGAACACCGCAAGACAGCCATGTCGGCACGCAGTGCCGACCCTACCCAAGGCAAGCACTCCCCCGATACTCCATACTCGATACTCAATACTCCCTAGCGGTCCGTCCCATTGGTCAGCTGATCAACCTGCGCTTCGTCCACGCCCATCTTGGCGACGACGAAAGCGCGCATATCCGGCGCGAGCGGACAGGTGAAAGTCCGCGTGATGCGCGGGGGGAAGCGGAACTCGAGCTTGGCGGCGTGCAGGGCCTGGCGGCCCATCTCGAGCGCGGCGCCGAGGCGCTTGGTCCAGCCGTGCGCCACGAACTCCATGTAGAGCGAATCATCGCCGCCGTAGAGCTTGTCGCCGATCACGGGTAGCCCGAGCCAGAAGGCGTGGGCGCGGATCTGGTGCTTACGGCCGGTGTGCGGCTGCACGCGCGCGAGGGTGTAGCCGTTGCGGACGAGCACCGGTTCGAAGAACGTCGCGGCGGGCAAGGTGCCGGGGCCTGCGCGGACCGCCGTCTTCACCACGACCTGGCTGGTCTCGTCCGGGCCGAGCGGCTGGTCGACCATGACCGGCACCTTGAGCTCGCCCTTGAGCAGCGCGTAATAGGTCTTGAGCACCATGCGTCGCTCCATCGCGGTCTGCGCGGCGGAGGCGGCATCGTAATGCTTGGCGATGAGGATCACGCCGCTGGTCTCGCGGTCGAGGCGGCTGACGAGGTGTGAGACCTCCATCTGCTTCCATTCCTTGACCGCGCCGACGAGCGAAGACCACGGGCCGTCCTTCGACGGATGGCAGACGAGCCAACCCGGCTTGTCGAAGACCATGTAATCGTCGTCTTCCTCGATGAGCCACTTCGGCAGCTCGGCCGGATCGACCTTCGGCGTGGTGCTGCTCGGCGGGACAAAGGAATAGTCGGTCATCGAACGGGGGGCAGGCGATCCTGCCAGGCGTCGGGCAGCCCCTGGCCGCGCAGGCGCGCGAGGACTTCACCGACGAGATAGAGCGAACCGAGGACGACGAGCGTCTCGCCGGGAGCGGCGCACGTCGCGGGTGACGGAAAGAGTTCGGCGACGGTCGCGCGCCGGAGCTCGCCACGGAAATCGGCGGGGATGAGCGCCGCGAGTTCTTCGACGGAGCAGGCGCGTTCGTTGTCCGGACGCACGAGCACGAGCGTGGCGGCGTGGCGCGCGGCAACCTCGACGAGCGGGCGGGCTCGTTCGTTGCCGAGCGCTCCGACGATGATGGTCGGCGAAGAAAGCGAGGCGAGGAGCGGCTCGACGACGCGGGCGCCCTCTTCGTTGTGCGAGCCGTCGACGATGAGGCGTCGTCCGTCGGCGAGGCGGTGCGACTGCCAGCGACCGGCCCATTCGACCGTCAGCAGGGCCGCACGGGCCTTGGCGTCGTCGATGGGCAGACGCGTCGCGAGTTCGCACGCGAGCAGGGCCGCGCCGGCGTTGCGACGCTGGTGTTCGCCCGGCAGGCTCACTTCCGGCAGCCCTTGCGGGAAACGGTCACGGACGAAGTAGAGCGGCGCTCCGACGGACTGGGCGCGAGCGACGATGACCGCTTCGGCTTCGGGCGGGACATCGCCGACGACGCACGGGACGCCCGGCTTGATGATGCCCGCCTTCTCGCCGGCGATGGCCGCGTGGGTAGGTCCGAGGTATTCCATGTGGTCGAGACCGATGGACGTGATCACGCAGACCTCTGGCGCGCAGATGTTGGTGGCGTCGAGCCGGCCGCCGAGACCGGTCTCGAGCACGGTCACGTCGACGCGGCGCGCGGCGAACTCGACGAGCGCCGCCGCCGTGATCAGCTCGAAGAAGGTCGGCGCGTCCTCCGGATCTTCGGCCCGGATGGCTGCGTAGTGCGGGCGCAGCGCCTCGGCATGGGCGACGACCGCGGCGTCAGAGAGCGGCGCGCGGTCGACCTGGATGCGTTCGCCGATGGCGACGAGGTGCGGGCTGGTGTAGAGACCGACGCGGCGGCCCTGCGCGCGCTGGATCGCCTCGATCATCGCGCAGACGGAGCCCTTGCCGTTGGTGCCGGCGACATGGAAGCAAGGCGCGGCGCGCTCGGGAGAGCCGAGGCGGGCGGCGAGCAGGCGCATGCGGTCCACGCCGAGGCGCGAACCGAGGTTACGTAGTCCGGTCAGCCAGCGGAGCGTCTCTTCGGGCGTCATCTCCGCGGCGGGCGCGCTCAGGCGCGGCTCTTCACGGCCTTCACCTTCACCTTACGGTGGGCGAGGGCGCGGAGGAGGCTGGCGAGCTTCGACTTCATCTCCTTGCGGTGGATGATCATGTCGATGAGGCCGCGCTTCAGGAGGAACTCCGAGGTCTGGAAGCCATCCGGGAGGTCCTGGTTGGTCGTCTCCTTGATCACGCGGGCGCCGGCGAAGCCGATGAGCGCGCCGGGTTCGGCGACGATGACGTCACCGAGGGTCGCGTAGCTGGCCATGACGCCGGCCATCGTGGGATTGGTGAGGACGGCGATGTAAGGCAGGCCGGCCGAACGGAGCTTCGCGAGGGCGGCGCTGGTCTTGGCCATCTGCATCAGGGAGAGGATACCTTCCTGCATGCGGGCGCCGCCGGAGGCGCAGACGACGATGCACGGGCACTTCAGCTTGATCGCGCGCTCGATGGCGCGGGTGACCTTCTCGCCGGCGACGGAGCCCATCGAGGCGCCCATGAACGAGAAGTCCATGATCGCGAGGGAGACCGGGAGGCCGTCCATCAGCCCGTGGCCGCAGACGACGGAGTCGCGGAGGCCGGACTTCTTCTGGTGCTGGGCGAGGCGCTCAGGGTAGGAACCGCCGGCGGTGAACTTGAGGGGGTCCCTGGAGACCAGCTTGCTATCGGTCTCCTTCCAGGACCCGTCGTCGATCAGCAGGGCGATGCGGCGCTTGGTCGTCAGACGGTCATGGTAACCGCTGACCGGGAAGACGTTCCAGTTGGCTTCGAGGTCCTTGGTATAGACCATCTCACCCGACTGGGGGCACTTGGTCCAGAGACCCGCCGGGATATCCTTCTTCTTAGGAGTCGGGGTGTGCGTACGCTTGCGGAAGACAGCCATGGTGAATGCCCGGAGATTGATGAGTTATCCGTGAAAGCGAAAGGGTAAACCAGCCCCTCGACCCTCAAAAACCAAGGGGAACAGGCGTTTAACCCGACGTTCCGGACTTAGCGCGGGCCGCGCTCGGACCCGGCGAGTCGCTCGAGGAGCTTCTCGTAGGCGTTCACGGCGCGCTCGGCCATCACGAGTTCGAAGTTCTCGTCCGGGGCGTGCAGGTGCGACTCCGGTGTGAACAGGCCGATCATGACGGAATCGAGGCCGGTCTCGCGACGGATGTCGCCGATGATGGGCACGCTGCCGCCTTCGCGGAGATAGAGCGGGCGCTTGCCGAAGGCTTCGCCGATGGCCTTGTCGGCCTCGCGGAAAGCCTTGGCGAGGATCGGGTTCTGGCCGGCCGGAGTATTCGGACGATCCGGCGGGCAGACGAAGTAAGCCGCGTTGCCCTGCATCTCGATGAGGTCGACGCGCACGCCTTTCGGAGCGCGTGCGTGGATGGCGGCCGCGACCTTGCGATGGATGTCGGCCGGATCCTGGCCCGGGACGAGCCGGCAGGTGATCTTGGCGAAGACCTTCGAGGGAATGACCGTCTTGGAGCCCTTGCCCTGGTAGCCGCCGCCGATGCCGTTGAACTCGAGGGTCGGCGCGAAGCGCACGGCTTCGAGTCCGTCGAGGCCGGGGGCCGGATGCAGTTCGTCGACGCCCAGGGCGCGACGGTAGCCGTCTTCGCTGAGCGGCAGCTTGCGGAGCTCTTCGCGCTCCCAGCGGGTCGGCTGTTCGACGCCTTCGTAGAAACCTTCGACCGTCACGGCGTTATCGGCGTCGTGGAGCGACGAGCAGAGTTCGGCCAGCGCCTGGATGGGATTATAGACCGCGCCGCCGTGGAGGCCGGAGTGCAGGTCGGACTTCGGGCCGGTCAGGCCGACCTCGAGGCCGACGATGCCGCGGAGGGCCGTGGTGATGACGATCTGGTCCGACGACGGCGAAGCCGTATCGGAGAGGATGACGCAATCGGCCTCGGTGAGCTCGACCTTATGATTATGCAGGAATTCGGGGAAGCTCGGGGAGCCGATCTCCTCTTCGCCTTCGATCAGGAAGGTGATGCGCAGCGGCAGGTTCGGGCAGCGCTTGAGCAGGCGGGCCAGGGCGACGACCGCGACGAGGTGCGGGCCCTTGTTGTCCGCCGTGCCGCGGCCGTAGATCTTGCCGTCACGGATGGCCGGCTCGAAGGCGGGGGAAGTCCAGAGATTCAGCGGGTCGGCCGGCTGCACGTCGTAGTGACCGTAAAGGACGATGTGGGGCCATTCCTTCGGGCCGCGGCGTCGGCCGAGGACGATCGGGTGGAGGGGCGTCGGGACGACTTCGACCTCCAGGCCGGCCTGCTTGAGCAGCCCGCAGATATGCTCCCGGGCGCCGTCCATCCCCGCCTTGAAAGCCGGGTCGGTGGACACGCTGGCATGCTTCACGTAATCGGTCAGTTCGCGGACGAGATCCATGCCTTCATTAGGCAAGGAAGAGGCCGGAGGGCAACCACTAGAGGCACGAGGACAGGACCTGAAGTGAGAGTATGGAGTTTAGAGTATCGAGTATAGGGGGCGTGCTTGCCTTGGGTAGGGTCGGCACTGCGTGCCGACCTAGGCGGCTTGATGTGTTCCCAACCGCCTACCGCTAACCGCTGATACCTCTCACGGGTGACGGGTGACAGCCCCCGGGGCATCGGCCTTTCGGGAGTCAGCCGTTCGGCCTTCGGCAGCCGGCTCCAGCCACCCGGGTTGCGCCTCTTCCATTCAGCCCTCCATTCAGCCCTCTACGCAGTCCTCCATTCAGTCCTCTCAAGCTGACTCCCTGGCCAACAAATCAACCGATCAACTAACGCCTCAATCCTCTGGGCCTCTGAGCCTCTGGGCCTCCGGGGCTCTTCCACCCCCATACTCCATACTCGATACTCCATACTCTGGAATCTGGAATTTTGTCTTCCCCCTTCCCTCCCCTCTGGGAAGAGTAAAGCCATGTCCCCCGCGGAACAGTTGAAGGTCATGAAATCCCGCACCGAGAAATTCATCGGTGAGGCGGAGATCCTCAAGCGGCTCGAAGCCGGCAAGACCCTGCGCGTGAAGCTCGGCGTCGACCCCACCCGCCCTGACCTGACCTTCGGCCACATGGTCGTCTTCCAGAAGCTCCGCCAGTTCCAGGAGCTCGGCCACCAGGCCGTCCTCATCATCGGCGACTACACCACCCGCATCGGCGACCCTACCGGCAAGTCCGAGACGCGCCCCGTGCTTTCCGAGCAGGAGATCGAGGAGAACGCCAAGACCTACCTCGAGCAGGCCTACCAGATCCTCGATCCGAAGAAGACCGAGGTCCGCCGCAACAGCGAGTGGTTCGGCAAGATGTCGTTCCTCGACGCCCTCCAGCTCAGCCGCCGCATGACCGTCGCGCAGATGCTCGCGCGCGACGACTTCGCCAAGCGCCACGCCTCGAACACCCCCATCTCGATCGTCGAGTTCCTCTACCCGCTCCTCCAGGGCTACGACTCCGTCATGCTCAAGGCCGACATCGAGATCGGCGGCAGCGACCAGCTCTTCAACATGCTCGTCGGCCGCGACCTGCAGGAACAGGACAAGATGGCCCCGCAGGCCGTGCTCGGCATGCCCCTGCTCGTCGGCCTCGACGGCGAGAAGAAGATGTCGAAGTCGCTCGGCAACTACATCGCCTTCAACCACGGCGCGAAGGACATGTTCGGCCGCATCATGTCGATCCCGGACGCCACCATGTGGGTCTACTACGACCTCCTGCTCCTCTCGACGCCCGAAGAGATCGCCGCGCTCAAGGCCGGCCACCCGATGGAAGCCAAGAAGCAGCTCGCCACGCGCCTGACGGACAAGTTCCACGGCGCGGGCGCTGGCGCCAAGGAACGCGCCGAGTTCGAGAACGTCTTCTCCAAGGGCGGCGTCCGCACCGACATGCCTGAGTTCACCTGGGCCGCCGTCTCCGGCGGCGCGGCCGAGGTCGGCATCGTCGACCTCCTCGCCGCGACGAACCTCTTCCCCTCCAAGAAGGAGATCCGCCGCCTCATCGAGGGCGGTGCGGTCAAGATCGGCGACGACAAGGTCTCCGATCCGGCCCAGAAGGTCGCTCAGCCCGCCGGCGATCTGGTCATCCAGGCCGGCAAGCGCACCTTCGTGAAGGTCAAGTAAGCGGCGACGCTCAGCCCGCCGTCTCGGCGCGGGCCTTGATGATCCGCAGGATGTAGGACTGCAGGTCGTTCATGAGCCATACGGTCCACCACTGGGAGTAGAAGTTGAAGCCGGTCGAGAGGCGCTGGTCGCTCGCGAGGTGCAGCACGACACGGTCCGGGCCGAGCGCTTCGATCCAATAGGAGCCGTGCAGGACGTCGAAATAAGGTCCGCCGATGGTCACGTGTTCGTCGAACGTCGTGGGCGGGATGTTCTTCGTGTCGGCCTCGATCGAGAACGAGAGGCGCTTGTGCTCCTCCCACTCGGTCACCTTCTCGACGAAGAGTACGTCGCCTTCGAAACGGGCGTAGCGGATGGAGCCGACGCCGGTGCCCTCGAGCACGGCCTCGGTCGGACGCGGAAAGCCCAGCCGATGGCTCCACGAAGGGCCGTGTTCGGCCTCAGTGATGCGCGGCACCGAACGGATCTGCCGCCAGACCTGCGCCGGCGAGGCCGCAATCTCGATCGACGTGTGGGCCGTGCGGATCTCGGTCTCGCGTTCGCGGAGGGATTCCAGCGGTCCAGCGACGAAGGGCAGCAGCGCGACGGCCGCGACGCAAAGACGCTTGGACCCATCCGACGCGCGGGCGTCGCGCGCGGCGCCAGCGAGCATTCCGCCGAGCGTGGACATGAAGAAGACCAGCGGCAGCCAGAGGATGATGCAGATGAAGCCTTCGAGATGGCAGACGATTGCCGCAGCCATGAAAGCGAGGCCGGCGAGCCAAGGCAGGAAGACGCGGCGCCCCCAGCTCTTCTTCGTCTCGCCGAACCAGATCACCAGGAATCCGAGCGCCAGCGGCACTAAGAAGATGAAGCTCTGGCTCATGATGGCCCAGAACATCTTCACTTCTGAGGGCTTGCCCCTCGAGTCGAACCAAATCCGTGAGATCAGCCCGTAGACGACGCCGAGCGCCAGTCCGAGGAGGGCCTGCCGAAAAGGAGTGAGCCGGCGCGGGGTCATGCGGGCGAGTCTGGTCCGGCCGTACCGCCGGGCAAGCCCCGGCTGTGCATGAGTCCGCGGACACCCCCCGGATTAAGGTCTTTCCCTGCCCGCCGGCGGTCCATATCTTCCGTCTACCCCAACCTATGCATACCTCCGCCATGGATTTCGGGCAGCGCTTTTTCGCGACCTACGCCAGCGCTCGGCCCGGCCTTCACATCATCGACATCGGCGCGGGCATCGCGCGGCGGTCCAGCGCGCGTCGAAACGCCTGCCCGACATGCCCGCTGGCCCCGAGGAGTAAGATCATAAGGGGAGCGGACGGGAATTAGCGGGGTCGAGCATGGCGGCCAAGGTATCGGCCAGCGGGCGACGGTGGGCGCGCCCTGAGAGCCGCACCAGCTTGGTGGGATCGCCGACCAGTACCGGGATCTCGTTCTTTCGCATCAGGCCTTCGCTCTGGAGGATCTGCGGGCGATGGCCGGTCATCTCAGCGAGCGTCTGCAAGATCGACGCCACCGAAACGCCGAGGCCGGTGCAAAAGTTGACCGTCTCGAATGGCCCGAAACCCCGCTCCATGAGGGCCAGATAATCGTCCACGATGTCGCCGACATCGGAAAAGTCTCGGATTATCCCGATGTCGCCGAGGGTGATGGTGGCCGCGCGGCGACGGAAGTGGCCCGCGATCTTCGCGAGGAGAAAATCCTCGGATTGGCCTGGGCCGGTGTAGTTGAAGGGACGGGCGATCAGGATCGGGAGCCGGTCCGCCCAGCGCTGAGCGGCGACCTCCATGGCCAACTTACTTCGTCCGTAGCCGCTGACGGGCTCGGTAGGCATGGCCTCGCCGACGACTCCGTGGCGGATGCCATACACGTTCGAGGTACTGGCCAAGGCGATAGCCGGCGGCGAAGCCAGCTGGGCGCAAGCGCGGAGCAGCCCATCCGTCCCCGCCACGTTGACACGGTTCAACGCATCCGCATCATCGCTGATGACGCTGGTGATGCCGGCCAAGTGGATGACTCGGTCCGGACGGGCCAGCCGTACGATGTCCGCCAGTCGGCCGTGGTCGGTCAGGTCGCATCGCTGGTCGTTGCCTGGTCCCCGGCCGACGGCGGTCACCTGCTCACCCCGTGCTCGCAGAGCCCGTAGGAGATGGTGACCGGTGAATCCTGAACCGCCCGTGACAAGCCAGTGCATGAGGGTGCGGGCTATCGCTCCAAAACAGGCAAGGGTAAGCGGCAAGGCTTGCCGCAGCTCGACTTTAGGCGGAAAGTGCGGGCCATCTTCATTGCAATCCGCCAGATACTTTCCACATTCCCGCATATTCCAAGCATCAAAACCCAATGGGCGGCCCCTCTAAGCAATGAGTGAAAGCACGGTGGCAGTCTCGGTCTGGCTGGTCGGGGTGCTCGCCGTGCTCACCGCTGGCTACTGGGCGTGGCGGACGCTGCGGGGAGCCACGCGCAGCTGGCGACGCCAACTGGTCTACGCCTGGCGGATAAGAAGGAACCGCGCCTTCTGGCAATCAGCCGAGCCGCAGGAGCGGCGCGCCCCCCGGCTGCGCATCATCGTCAGCCTCACGGCTTCGCCCAGGAGGCTCGCCTTGCTCGAGCCTGTCCTCGCCGCGATCACGCGCGGGCAGACGCGGCCGCCTGATGAGATCCACCTCAACCTGCCGCACGTTTTCGCCCGGACGGGAGAAGCGTACGTGCGGCCCGACTTCTTGGAACGCTACCCGGTGAAAGTCTTCCAGGTGGAGGACGTCGGGCCCGCGACGAAGCTGGCGCCCACGCTGGCACGCGTCACGGACCCCGACGCCTGGATCCTTACCATCGACGATGACGTCCGGCATCTGCCGCACGCGATCGAACGCCTGGAAGATGCCGCGATCGCCGATCCGGCCTCCGCTCATGGCTATTCCGACTACGCCCTCTGGAGGCGATGGCGGCCCGGCGAACCGGTCGACTTCCTGGCGGGCTTCGGCGGCTGTCTCTTCCGTCGTGGCTTCTTCGGGCCTGATTTCGACGCTTACTTCCAAGCTGCCTGTGAGCACAAAGCGTGCTTTTTCCAGGATGACATCGTCTTCGGCAACTACCTCGCCCGCCAAGGAGTCGCCTGCCATCGGATCGCGCCACCGGACTGCAACCTGGCGCTGATGAAAAGACGGGGTTGCCTGCTTGAGCAGGCCGGCGACGGCGACGCCCTCTCCCACGGCGCGGGGAGCGGGATGGATACCAAGACTCGGTCGCTCGCAGCCATGGCTTTCCTTCGGAGCCGAGGCCTCGCCGCCAAGACCCGCGACTAGGCGGCCATCCGCTGACGGACCTTCTCGAGCAGCAGACGCGTCGATTCGTCCCAGCTGATCCAATGCCAACCCTCGACCCGACGGCGCGACGCAGATTCCAGGCGACCCAGCAGGGCCGCCAACGCCACGGCGTCGCCCAAAGGAAAGAAATCCACGGCCGTACCGCCGATCTCCCGGAAGACGGGGATGTCCGCGGCGACGACCGGTAGGCCGCAGCCGAGCGCTTCCACCAAAGGCAACCCGAAGCCTTCCACGTAAGAGGCCGCGATCAAGGCATGCGCCTGCGCATAGGCATGGACGAGTTCGGCGTCATCTAAGTCGTGGAAGACGAACAGCCGTCGTCCCAATTCAGGATGCTTCGCGATGCGCCCGAGCAGGCCGTCGGCCTGCCAGCCGACCTTACCGGCGATGAGCAGGCAGGCGGCGCCCCCCTTGCGCCAGAGGAGCTCCATGGCGTCCAACGCCTGCGCGTGGTTCTTGTGAGGAGCGATCGTGCCAACCATCAGGAAGCAGGGGTGAGCCAACGCCGCCAGCAGCTCCGGCCGCCGCACCGGGCCCGAGGACTTCCGGGCGAAATCAGCCCCAAGATGGAAATGGTCGACCCAAGGACCGCCGGCCGGAAGCCTCATCCGGATTTCGCGCTCGGAAAAAGCGGAGATGGACATGATGCCTTCGGCATTCGCCAGCGACCAGGCGAAATGCTCCCCGAATACCTTATCTTGCCGATAAAACTGGGGGTGGGACAACGGAATACAGTCATAGATCACTGCGACGACCCTCACGCGCTTGGCCTTGACCGCTTCGATGGAAGACCGCCTTTGCAGAGGGTATTCAGGCATCAGCAGGATGTCGCCGGGCCGCATCGGCGGAGCCGGAGGAGCGTGCAGGACGCGACGCATGAGACTGGCGCAAGCCGAGCCCAGCGCCGAACCCAGCAGGCCTCCGAGCATGGCGAGGGTGAGCCAGATTTTCGTCGGCGACGCCTTCCATTCCGCGCGGGAGAGCCGCCGCCAGGCGCGACACTGCGCCGCAAGCAGGCGACTCCGGAAAAAAATGCCGTAGGCCGGACCTTCCGTGCCACCGAGGGTCCGCCAAGTCCGCCCATCGAACTGCACGGGGATGACCTCGGCTCCGCCCGGGGCCTGGGATGAGCACCGGCGGCAGATCTCGCGGGCAACCCGCTGGATTCCTGTCCTATTCTCGGGACGCCAGAAGGACTCGGTGCCATCGACGAAGATTCTCATGGGGAACGAGGGCAGATACAGGGGGCGACCCATGCTGAAGCAAGCCGAAGCTTGCGCCCGTGGCGACGGCCGCCCGAGCCGTTGTGCATAAGTCCGCGGATAACCCGCGGGATTATGCCCTTCCCCTGCCCTCCGACGGCTCCCTATTATCAACGCCCCGCATGGCCGACCCGGAAACCATCAGCCGAGACTTCGTGCACCTCCACGTGCATACGGACTACAGCATGCTCGACGGCTGCAGCCGCATCGACCGTCTGATGGAACGCGCCTGCGACATGAACATGCGCGCGGTGGCGATCACCGACCACGGCAACCTCTTCGGCCTCTTCGATTTCTGGAACGAAGCCAAGCAGCGCTCCAAGGGCGACGTGAAGCTCAAGCCGCTCCTCGGCTGCGAGCTGTACCTGGTCTGGGACCACGCGCTCACCGACAAGCCCGACCGCCGCGACCACAAGTATTTCCACATGGGCGTGCTCGCCCGGAATTTCAAAGGCTACCAGAACCTCACCAAACTCGTCTCCGACGCGCACGTGCGCGGCCTGCACTACAAACCGCGCACCGACCTCGAGCAGCTCGCCAAGCACGCCGACGGACTGATCGGCTTCTCCGGCTGCCTCCAAGGCGTCATCCCCCAGGCCCTCCTGCGAGGCGACTACGAGGCCGCCCGCAAAGCCTGCGGCAAGTTCGTCGAGATCTTCGGCCGCGAGAACTTCGTCATCGAACTGATGGACCACGGCCTGGAGGAGCAGAAGCGCATCATCGCCGACCTGCTCAAGCTCGCCGGCGAATTCCAGCTCCGCGTCGTCGCCACCAACGACGTCCACTACGTCGACGCCGGCGATTCCGTCGCGCATGACGCGATGCTCTGCATCCAGACCGGCGCCCGCCTGGCCGACGAGCGCCGCATGCGTTACTCCGCCACGGAGTTCTACCTCAAGAGCGAGGCCGAGATGCTCCGCGTCTTCGGCGAGGTCCCCGAGTCCATCAAGAACACCGTCGCCATCGCCGAGATGTGCGACGTCAAGCTGCCCGTCGGCCAGAACAACTACCCGGTCTACATCTTCAGCGAAGGCGTGAAGCCCAAGGCCTCCGAGAAGATCGACGCGATCCTCGACGGCTACGAAAAGCTCAAGAACGGCCTGCTGGTCGCCGCCGGCAAGCCGGGCGACTTCGTCATCGACCCCGAGAAGCGCAAGGGCATGCGGGCCAACGGCTCCTACCTGCTCGAGCAGGTGAAGGCCGGCCTCAAGGAACGTTACGGCGTCGATTACGACGACCCCAAGTCGTGGCAGGACGAGAAGGTCCCCGGCCCGGGCCAGGCCAGCCCCGCCGAGCTCTGCCGCCGCGTCGACTACGAGATGGGCGTCATCGCCGGCACGGGCTTCGTCGACTACTTCCTCATCGTCTGGGACTTCATCGACTGGTCGCGCAAGCAGGACATCCCCGTCGGTCCGGGCCGCGGCTCGGGCGCCGGCTCGATCGTGGCGTATTGCCTCAAGATCACCGACATCGACCCGATCCGTTTCGGGCTGCTCTTCGAACGCTTCCTGAACCCCGAGCGCGTGTCCGCGCCCGACTTCGACATCGACTTCTGCATGCGACGACGCGACCAGGTCGTCGGCTACGTGCGCAAGAAATACGGCGAGGACCGCGTCGCCAACATCATCACCTTCGGCACGTTCGGGGCCAAGATGGTCGTCCGTGACCTCGCCCGCATCCGTGACCTGCCGTTCATCGAGACCAACCGCCTCGCCAAGCTCGTCCCCGACGACATCAACATCTCGCTCGAGGACGCGCTGAAGAAGTCCAACGAACTCCGCGAGGAGGTCAGCATCAACCCGCAGGCCGCGAGCATCATCGAGACCGGGCGCGTCATCGAAGGCATGGTGCGCAACTCCGGCAAGCACGCGTGCGGCATGATCATCGCCGACCGCCCGCTCACGGACATCATCCCGGTGACGATGCAGGAAGGCGACCTGACGACCCAGTACGCCAAGGACCCCGTCGAGAAGCTCGGCCTGCTGAAGATGGACTTCCTGGGCCTGAAGACGCTCACCATCATCGACGACGCCCAGAACCTCGTCCGCAAGCACCGCAAGCAGCCCGGCTTCGACATCGAGAAGGTCGGCTTCGAGGACCCCAAGACCTTCGCCCTCCTCAACGAGGCGAAGACCATCGGCGTGTTCCAGCTCGAATCCGGCGGCATGCAGTCGCTCTGCCGCAAGTTCAACATCACGCAGATCGACGAGATCGTCGCGCTCATCGCGCTCTATCGTCCGGGCCCGATGCAGTTCATCCCGGACTACATCAAGGGCAAGGACGACCCCAGCACCGTCAAGTACGCGCACCCGCTCCTCGAGAAGGTGGCCAAGGAGACGTACGGCATCCTGGTCTACCAGGAACAGGTGATGGAAGCCGCGCGCGTGGTCGCCGGCTATACCCTCGGCGGCGCCGACATGCTCCGTCGCGCGATGGGCAAGAAGATCCGCGAGGAGATGGAGCAGCAGCGTTCGATCTTCGTCGAGGGCGCCAAGACGACCAACGGCATCGACAAGAAGAAGGCCGAGGAGATCTTCGCCACCCTGGAGAAGTTCGCCGAGTACGGCTTCAACAAGTCCCACTCCGCCGCCTACGCGATCCTCTCGTACCGCACCGCCTACCTGAAGGCCAACTACCCGGTCGAGTTCATGGCCGCCGTGCTCACGTCCGAACAGGGCAATGCCGACAAGCTCGCCGAATTCATGGCGGAGGTCGAGGCCCTCGGCATGAAGGCCCTCGGACCCGACGTGAACCAGTCGGACACCGACTTCACGCCGGTCATCAAGGACAACGCCATCCGCTTCGGCATGGGCGCCATCAAGGGCGTCGGCGAACAGGCCGCCCGTAACATCGTCGCCGAGCGCGAGAAGAACGGCCCCTTCAAGGACTTCGCCGACTTCGTGGGCCGCATGGGCGAATTCGAGCTCAACGCCCGCACCCTCGACTGTCTCGTGCGCGCAGGCGCCTTCGATTTCACCGGCGAAGACCGCCGCCACCTCGTCGACTCCATCGAATCCGTCCGCCGTCACTTCGCCGGCGAGCGCAAGGAGCGCGCCAGCGGCCAAGGCTCGCTCTTCGACCTCCTCGGCGCCGAAGACGCCGGCGCCGCCCGCCCGACCGACCTCATCCTCCGCAAGTCGGAGAAGATGCCCAAGCTTGAGATGCTCAACGGCGAGAAATCGCTCCTCGGCTTCTACCTCAGCGGCCACCCGCTCGCCGACTACCACGGCCTCGACGAAGCCGTCGCCACGATGGTCGTCACCCCGGACCGCGTGGAGCTCGACAAGCAGCAACGGCACACCGTCCGCATCTGCGGGATCGTCGGCGGCCTCGAGAAGAAGATTTCCAAGAAGGACAACCGCCCGTGGGCGCTCTTCACCGTCGCCTCCCGTTCGGTGACGATCCCGGTGATGATGTTCTCCGACGCCTATGATGCCGCGGCGCAGCTCAAGGACGGCGAACTCCCCCTGCTCATGGACGGCTCGCACGTCATCGTCGACGCCCGCCTGAACTGGCGCGAAGAGCGCGGCGAATGGTCGCTCAGCGCCCACGCCGTCAGCACGCTCCGCCGCGCCCCGAGCCTCATCAAGAAGATCCTCTTCGCCCTCAAGCCCGGCCCCGAGGCCGGCGACTTCCTCGAGAAGATCGTGGCGCACACGCGCAAGGTCGACGGCCCGACCATCGTGCAGGTCGGCTTCATCCAGCCGGACGGCCGCGTGCTCGTGGCCGAAGCCGCCCGCGGCATGACGACCCGCTTCGACACCGAGAGCTACGGCGTCTTCGGCCGCCATCCGGCCTGCGCCGGCGTGCAGATCGAGCCCGTGCCGCCGATTCAGCCGCCGCAGCGCAAGTTCGGCCCGCGGGCCTGACCTAGGTCGGCGAGGACTCCTTGGACGATGCTCCTGACGAAGTGCGGCCGGCCGAACCGTTCGGCCTGCCCTGAATCGAAGTAGGCCTTCGCCGCCTGCTGGTAGGCGCGGTAACGGCCGTCATCGATGGACCGGAGATAGGCGTCCAGGTCTTCCGGATGAGGATAATCGCGTCCGTCGATGAAGCAGCCGGCCGGCACCAGGTCCCGGATCTCCTTGGGCCCGACGTACACCGGAACGCAGCCGGCGCGGAAGCAATCAAACAGCTTTTCCGTCACATAGCCGGATAAGTCGCGGCAGTTCTCGTGCGCGAGGCAGAAGCGGGACCTGCTGAGCAGCTCGATCTTGTCGTCGACCATGCCATGCCAGGTCGCGTAGGGGCTACGCGGACGACCCAGCTTCGCCAAGAGCAGCGCGGCTTTGCCGAGCAGGCGGCCCCAGCGCCCCGGGCGTGAAGCGCCGACCTCCCACCCTTTCCCGTAAAGATGGAAATCCGCCGGGGCGTGCCGTTCATACCAGTCGATGAGGCGGACACGTTCTTTGTATTGGTCGCGTTCATCATGCGTCGCCAGGGCTTTGTTCGAGGCGACCAGCACGCAGAAGAGCGGCCGGCGCTCCGGACCGGCGAGCGGCCACGCAGGGAAGGCGTTCGGATACGGCACGCGGACGAAGCGGGCGTCGTCGGAAAGGGCTTCATCCCAGCCGAACCACCGGTCGTAGTTGGCCAGGACGGACCGGTCCCGGTTGAGCGGACGAATCAGCGGGTTTTCGTAAAGATAAGCATAGGCTTTCCCACGGGGCGGACGTCGCTGTGCGTTGATGTGGAATTCGAAAGCCACCTTACGCCCGGCGTTGACGTCCGGCGTATTGAGCTCGATGCCTTCGGCCAGGAAGCCTTCCCTGAGCTGCCCGTAGGGCAGAAAGAACTCCCCGTTGTTGCGCCCCTTCCCGGATACGAAGACTTCGTTGTCCTTGAAATCAAGGCATCTGAGACTGGCGTAGATCATGCCCGGAGGGCGCTCCTCACGGCGTCGAGATACTCATCCTTGTCATATAGGTATCGTCCCGTCGAAAATTCCGGCGGCGGCGCCGCCAGCAGTTCTTTGGTCGGGACATGGGGGCGCTTGGCCGAATCCAAGGTCGAGAAGTAATCCAAGAACTTGAAATCCCCCCCGGCCATGGAGACCGAAGGGGCTAACCATAAGTTGGGGATGCCCAGCGCATCCGCGACGATGAGACCGTGGAGCGACTGGCTCATGACGCGTTCGCAAGAGGCGATCGCCTCGATCACCTTCCAAGGCGCGTCGGCCGGATCGATCACTTTCACGCCCTCCGGGCATAGCCTCCGGAGCGATGAGACTTCGGAGACGTGCGGCACCATCCCCATGGGGCAGGTCTTCCCTCCTGCGGGCTTGAACACCCGGTCGAGCAGGACCATCGGGTCGCCAAGCAGGACCGGACCTTCCGTCCGGAGGTGTTCGCGGCTGAGCCGGCCGCGGACCGCGACGTATCTTGCGGAAACCGGGAAGAGGGCCGCAGGCCGCCGTAGGAATCCGGAACCGAGCACCGTCGAGTCAGCGGTCGCTTTCTCCAGGATCGACCCCATCCCCAGGAAGTGGGGGCGATTCCTGTCCGTCTGCAGGCGGACGGTCCGCCCGGCAATCAGCCCGAAGATATCGGGGTTGATATCGTCGCCGAAATTAGGGGTTCCGATGTGCCAGAATATTCCGGGGGCCGAAGAAGGCCGGCACCTTGCGGTCAGATACCGGGTGAGCTTGATGAGCTTTCTCATCGGCCGGATGTCTTCCGGGACCATGCGTCCACCGTCCGACGATACCAAAAACGCTTCCACTCCCTCGACAGCTTGGCGCCCCACTGCGGCGTCTTTTCCTGGATCAGGCTGCCGCCGAGGTCGGCGGAGACCTCCCTGAGGCTCGACGGCCAGACGCTCAGGACGCGGACTCCGTGCACCCAGCGCATCTGGAGGAAAGTGTCGACCGGTCGGTCGAAGTTTTCGGTCGCCGCCAACAATCGGCGGGCGGCCTCCTTGCCGACCACCTGGCCGACGGCGCCCAAGGCGATGACTTCCGGACGGATGAGCTTCAAGTCGCCGTCCGTCGCGAGCGGCGTCGAGGCGGCCTCCCTCTGCCGGAGGGGAAACCGGACGTAGGCGTCCTCGATTCCGCATGACATGGCCAGCCGCACCGCCCGGGCGAATACGTCCGGCACGAAATCCAGGTCATCCTCGAGGATGAGGCCGGCCCGGGCTTCTCCCTCGACGATCAACCGCCAGCAGGCGCGGTGGCTATGAAAGGCCCCGTGTTCTCCTGGCCTGAGCTCGAAAGGGTAGCAAGGCTCGTGGAGTCCCTGCCGATAGGCGGCGCGCTGGTGCGGGCCGAGCGCGGACCCGTCGACGGCGTCGATCACCGTGACGGGGCAAGGGACGTGGGCGGAAATCCACTCCACCTGAGGGCCGCGACGGCTGGCTTTCCTGAGGTGGATGACGTATCCGTGGAGGTCTTTCATCGGCGATAAGTCCTGCCAGAGTTCCTGTTTATTGTCTCAACCTTACGCACACTCAAGCAGATATGGTCCGCTTCCGGCGGAGCAGCCCGAGCAGCCGCTTTGCCGGCCTCGACGAAAGCCAAGGCTCCGCGCCCGTCGCGTCGTAAAGGAAGGGCGAGCGGCCGGCAAGGAGCGGTCACCGTCGATGGGCCAGCAAGGCCTTGAAGAATTCGCCTTAGCCGGACTTGGCGATGGGCTCGGCGAGCCCGAGCATCTGGGCGTCGTCGATGTAGCCGCGGCGCCAGGTGAACTCCTCGATGCAGCCGATCTTGAAGCCTTGGCGGGCCTCGACGATCTGCACGAACCGCGAAGCCTGCAGGAGCGAGTCGAAGGTGCCGGCGTCGAGCCAGGCGGTACCGCGAGGCAGGACCTTCACGCTCAGCTTGCCCTCGCGGAGGTACTCGCGGTTGACGTCGGTGATGTCGTATTGGCCGAAGGCTGGAGCGCCTTGGCGATGCCGACGACGGTGTTGTCTTAGAAGTAGGGCCCGGGAACAGCGATCGAGCGGTCGACGTACGATTCGGCGGCCAAGTGCATGACCGCCTCCGGCTTGGCGGAAGCGAAGTTCCGGCGCATGGCCTCGGCGTCGCAGATATCGGCCTGGACGAAAGCGAAGCCCGGCTTGCCCTGCAGGTCGGCGAGGGAAGCCAGGTTGCCCGCATAGGTGAGCTTATCGACGACCGTAACGGCATGTCCGCCCGCGCCGCCGGTGACCCGAATGCGCATAAACAGTGTTCAATAATCTCACGGAATGGAGGGTTTAAAGCCAGAAAAAAGACGGGTCCATGAAGGTGCAAAGGTGTAACCAACTCGGGGCCACGGGTGCCGGCCACGGGAGTCGGCGACTCGGGCGTCGGCATCTCGGCCCTCAGCCGCGAGAACCTGAAGCCGGCTACCGAAGGCTGAGTGGCTGACACCCGAAGGGCTGATGCCCCGGTGGCAAGCACCCGTCACCTATTAAGTGTCTCCCGCCTTTGCACAGGCCGCAGGCCGATTTGCACCTAGGGCAGCACGCGGTGCTGCCCCTGCCTCTCTTCATGTCCCCTTGCCCCCTCGCCCACTTGTCCCCTAACTCCTGCCATGTCCCAACGGCCTCTTGGTTTCGGCATCTGGGGAACCGGCATGATCGCCGAGTTCCACGCGAAGGCGCTCGCCGAGATCGCCGGCGCGAAGCTCGTCGCCGCCTATAACCGCTCGCCGGCCAAAGGCCGCGACTTCGCCGCCAAGCATGGCATCGCTTTCGCGGAGACACCCGCCGCGCTCCTGGCTAATCCGGACGTCGACATCGTCTGCCTCTGCACGCCGAGCGGGGATCACCTCGCCCCGGCCCTCGCCTGCGCCAAGGCCGGCAAGCACGTCGTCGTCGAAAAGCCCCTGGAAGTCACCCTCGCCCGCTGCGATGAACTCAACGCCGCCTGCGCCCAGGCCGGCGTGACCGTCGCCGGCATCCTGCCCCGCCGCTTCGGTGCCGGCGCGGTCGCGCTGAAGGCTGCCCTGACGGACGAGCGTTTCGGCAAGCTGACGCTGGCTGGCGCGCTCATCCCTTGGTGGCGGACGCAGGCCTATTATGATTCCGCGGCCTGGCGCGGCACCTTCGCCCTCGACGGCGGCGGCGCCGTGATGAACCAAGGCATCCATACCATCGACCTGCTCCTCTGGTTCCTCGGCGAACCGAAGCGCGTCTCCGCCACCGCGGGTCTCGTCGCCCACGCCGGCATCGAGGTCGAAGACATTGCGACAGGATGGATCGAATTCGCCAACGGCTGCCGTGCGACGCTCGCCAGCTCGACGGCGTGCTGGTCCGCGACCGGCTTCCCCGCCGAGATCCGCATCCACGGCACGACCGGCGCCGCCGTCCTGCGCGACGACAAGCTGACCGCCTTCGAATTCGAGAAATCCCTGCCGGCCGATGCGTCCGTCGTGGCCTCCGCCACCGAAGGCGGCGGCGCGGGCGCAAACGACCCCAAGGCGATCGGCCACGCCTGGCATCGTGCCAATCTCGAGGACGCTGTCGCCGCCATCCGTGCGGGCAGACGTCCCGCCGTGGACGGCGCCGAAGGCCGCAAGGCCGTGGAACTCATCCTCGCGCTCTATCAATCGGCGCAGGCCGGCGGGATGCCGGTGGAGTTGCCCCTGGCCAAGGATCCGGTGCTTGGCCTTTTGGGCCATAAAGACCTTCCGCCATGAACCCGCGCGACTTCATCAACAAATACCTTCTCACCGGCCCGATGCGCCTCTCCGAAGGGGCCGCCAAAGAGGATATCGCTCGCTTTCTCCGCAGCGTCTTTCCCGTCACGACCGAGCATGCCCTTGTGCGGATCGGCGGAGACTCCGACGGAGGCTACCTGGTTCCGGACGATCTGAGCGGCATCAAGACTTGCTTCTCGCCGGGAGTGTCCGATTATGCGGGCTTCGAGGAAGGTTTGGCCGCCCGCGGAATTCGGAGCTTCATGGCTGACTATTCGGTGGAAGGACCGCCCGTGCCTAACGCTCTCTTTCATTTCGAGAAAAAGTACCTCGGCACGCGCAATGACGAAGCCTTCACGACCCTCGAATCGTGGATCAGCCGCCACGCCCCCCATGACAGCGAAATGATCCTGCAGATGGACATCGAAGGCGCGGAATATGCCGTCTTGCTCGCGACTCCGCCGGAGGTCCTAAGGCGCTTCCGCATAGTCATCATCGAGTTCCACGGACTTGATAGCCTGGCCGAACTGAGAGGACTCGAACTCCTTGGCATGTCGTTCGAAAAACTGACCCGCGACTTTGACATCGTGCACTCCCACGTGAATAACTGCGCGAAAGTCGCGAGCTACTCGGGCTTCGACCTCCCCCAGGTAATGGAATTCAGCCTCCTCCGCAAAGACCGCTCCAAATCCCGGGTCCCGGCCAAGAACTTTCCCCATCCCCTCGACCGAGCCAACGCCCCCGGCAAGAAAGACATCCGGCTCCCTGCATGCTGGCACGCTTAGCCTCGGATCATGGCGGGCAGCAATCTCAACCAAAGATGCCGCCTGCAGGGAAACCCAGCTGCGGCTGGCTTAGGTGGTTTCACCGTTTCTCTGTTCCCCGAAACTCTTCGAGCGGCGGAGCTGACTTGTCTCGTTCCGCACCCGACCTGGAGAGGACCTTGAAGAAGGTGCTGACGACAATTCTCATGTCCAACCAGAAGCTCCGGTTGTCGACGTACCAGACATCGAGGGCGAACTTCTCCTCCCAGCTGAGGGAATTGCGGCCGTTGATCTGGGCCCAGCCGGTGACGCCGGGTCTGACCTCCATGCGTCGGGCCTGGAAGGCGTCGTAGCGGGCGACGTACCGCATGAGAAGCGGCCGCGGCCCGACGACGCTCATGTCACCGATGAGGACGTTCCACATCTCGGGGAATTCGTCCAAGGAGGTGGCGCGCAGGAAGCGGCCGAAGGCCGTCAGGCGCTGGTCGTCGGGCAGGAGTTCGCCGTCCGGCCCGCGCGCATCGGTCATAGTGCGGAACTTGACCATGCGGAACGGCCTTGCGCGAAGCCCGGGGCGCTCCTGGATGAAGAGCACGGGCGAGCCGAGCTTGAGGCGCACGAGGAGGGCGACGACGAGCAGGAGCGGGCTGAAGATAATCAGCCAGCCCAGCGAGAAACCGATGTCGAACGCACGCTTGAGCATCAGCGGTCCGCGGCGACAGGCAGCTCGAACAGCTGCACGGAGGCTTCCTGCGGGAAGGCGCCACCGGTGAAGGTGAGCTCATACTCGAGTCCGGTGGCCCACGCCGGGACGACGGCCGGGACGATCGTCTGGCGCGACTGGCAGACCTGACGGATTTCGGAACGGGCGTTCGGACCGGTGAACCGCAGGGTCACGACGAGCTGGTTCTCGACGACCGGCAGCTCGGCCGTCCAGGTCCACAACTGCAGGCGCACGAGCTGTCCTGCCTTGAGCGCGACCGGTGCGGCGATGGGGCCGATCTTACCTCCGGGCGCGACGAGTCGCAGGCCGGAGCGAAGGACGTCCTGTCGGTTGAAGGAGGCCGGGGCGAGGTCGGTCGGGGTCTCGGCTTCGGCGAAGTCATGGCGATGCGCGACCGGTGCCGTCGTACCCTGCTGCGCGACGCGGTAGGCCAGCCAACCCTTGGGCTGATCGGTGGCGGCCCACTGGGCGAGCGCGGCGTCCGCGCCTTCGACGAGGAATCGTTCGGACCACTGGGCGCGGGGATTCTCGCCCGAGAAGAGATGCCACTTCACCGGCTGACCATAGGCGCCCCAGCGGCGATTGAAGGCGGCTTCCTTTGTGGTGTAAGCGGACTCGGCGGAGGTGAGGCGACGCAGGGCGGAGAGACGGGCTTCAGCGGAGGGGATGACCTTGCGGGCTTGGACGAGTTCACGGAAGCCGAGGTACAGGTCCCATGCTTCGGTGAACTGGCCGAGGCGCCAGGCCTGACGGCGGCGCGCAGCGGCATCGGTGGTCGGATCGCGGAGGATCTGCCGAGCGGCGAGGAGGTGCTGGCTGATCGCGGCGATCTCACCGGCGGAAAGCACGAGGGCGCCGCGCTGATCGTGGAAGTGGCGGAGGAACTGGTCCTTGCCGCCGACGATAGCGTCGCGTTTCCACGCGGCTTCGATCTGCGCGTAGGCGGCGATCATCTCGTCGGCCGCCGGACCATAGGCGCGGTCGAACCAGGTCCGACGCAGCGTCTCGGTATTGGCCATGCGGTCCTCGAGCAACTTGGCCGCGATCCAGAGCTTGGGCGCGTCGAAGGCCCAGAGGGGGTAGGCTTCGGCATACCAGCCGCGGGCGCCGGCGGTGTAGGTGGTATGGATGGACTGGATGAGCGCGGTCAGGTTGACGCGCGGCGAGGCGACTTCGGCGCCGTAGAGATAATCATAGACGCCGAGGCGACGGACGCCCGACTTGGCCCAGGCGGTGAGATTGGCTCGGTCCTGCGCGGCGAAGGCCGGGTCGCCGTAAGCGGTCCGGTCGGCGCACACCCAGGGGAAGATCGCCGGGCGAAGCTTGATGGTCGGAGCGCGGAGGGTCTGCAGGTAAGCCAGCACGCCGATGGCATGACGCTCGCCCTTCAGGTCGCCGTCGGGCGCCCAGACCGAATCGGCGACGGCGTTATAGAAGCTGAAGACGTAGTCGGTGCGCACCGGACGTTCACGATACCAGCCCTCGGACTCCGCGGAGTCGTCGTACTTGAGCGTATCGTTGACGCCGAGAGGGACGGAGAAGGCGTCGGGGTTCTGACGGAAGAAACTGCGCGCGTATTGGGCGCCGATTTCCGGAGCGCGCGGGTTGTCGAGGTGCGGGTTCGGATCGTGGGCGTCGCCCTTAGGTTCGACCGCCTTGCCGCCGACCATCGCGAAGAGCAACGGCTCCTGCTTCCAGAGCTTCTGATCGAAGGCGCGATAGAGCCCGTGCGAGAAGCCCGGGGTCCGGCCGTAGCCGACGGAGAAGGCCCAGTCTTCGGAGAGTTCGTTGAGTCCGCTCAGCTGGCGCCAGCGGAAGTCAGGGCGGAATTCATCGGAGCCCGGGAAGCCGATCTGGTAGCGCGGACGCCAGTCGGCGCCGAGTTCACCGGGAAAGGCGAAGAAGACGCCGAGGTGCTGTTCGCAGAAACGGCCGACGGCGATGCGCGTGGCGGCCGGATTGTTGCCGAGGAGGAAGACGGACTGGCCGACGACCGCGCGTCGGGCGGTGTCGCCTTCTTCGGCCAGAGCCTTGATACCGGCGGAGCGGGCGGCCGCGGTCTTGCCGACATAGATCGCCAAGGCCGGGCTGCGCACGCCCTTGGCTTCATAGCGGGTCGCGGGACGTACGCCGGTGACGCGCTCGCACCAATCGGCGAGGGAGCGGGCGGCGGAGAGTTCATCGATCTCGGGCTCGGTCGGCAGGATGATGGGCGCCCAGGTACCGGCGTCGAAGAGGCCGCCTGCGCGCGCGGCGACGGTGAGCAGCAGGAGGCAGGTCAGGGCCAGGATTCGGGGCATGGGGTTCGCCGAGTTATCGGCGGCCCCAGAGTATCGAGTATGGAGTATCGAGTATAGGGGAAAATCATGGCTGAACTGGAGGTGCGGAGGCAGGGTCGGCGCTGTGTGCCGACCTAGGTGCAAATGTGCAAATCGGCCTTCGGCCTGTGCAAAGGTGCAAAAGTGGCGCGAGAGTACTGAGTATCGAGTATGGAGTATCGGTGGAGTGATGGCCTTGGGTAGGGGCGTGGCTACGCCGCGCCCTAGTGGTTTCATTCTTGGGTGGCGGGTGGCAGCCCCGGGTGGCAGGTGGCGGGAGTGAAATCAACTCAAGGGGAGACCGGAAAGGATCCTGCGGGCATGATTAATAACCCCAGCCAACTATCCGGTCTCCGTTCTCCCCTTGAGATTTTGCATCTCCCAACAGCTTAACGCCAACCGCAAATAACCGATGCTCCATGCTCGATACTCCATGCTCTGGGAATCGTTGTCCCCTTGCCCACGCGCCCCCATGCCCCCTAATTCATAACCATGCTCCGCTCCTTGGTCTTCTTCTTCCTCTGCGCGGCGGCGCTTCCCGCCGCCGACGTCTTCGAGCAACAGCAGCGTCTCGGACGAGGCCTGAACATGGGCAACTCGCTTGAAGCCCCGAGGGGCGCCTCCTGGGGCCGCGAGATCGCAGAAGAGGATTTCCCCCGCATCAAGGCCGCCGGGTTTTCATCCGTGCGCATCCCTGTCCGCTGGGCCGACTACGCGGCGAAGGAAGCCCCGTATGCGATCGAGGCGGCCTTCGCGGATAAGGTCGAAGGCCTCGTCCGGGCGGCGCTCAAGGCCGGTCTCCAGGTCGTGCTCAACATCCATCACTACGACGAGCTGGACCGCGATCCGGTCGGCCAGCGCCCGCGCTTCGCGGCCCTCTGGAAACAAATCGCCGGACGCTTCGCCGGCTTCCCCGACGCCCTGCATTTCGAACTGAGCAACGAACCGCATGGCGCGCACACGGCGGCCGAGTGGAATGCCAACCTCCGCTTCGCCCTCGCGGAGATCCGGCGCTCGCATCCCGAACGCGCCGTCCACGTCGGCAGCGTCCAATGGAATCAGATCGCGATGCTGAAGGAGCTGCAGCTGCCCAAGGAAGACCGGCACATCATCGCCCACGTCCATTATTATTCTCCGTTTCACTTCACCCATAAGAACGCGTCGTGGGTGAAAGGCTCCAAAGAGTGGAAGGACGGCGACACCTGGGACGGCACCGAGGCCGAGCAGGCCGCCGTGCGCAAGGACTTCGCCGTCGCCAGGGAATGGGCCAAGGCCGAAGGCCGTCCGATCTTCCTCGGTGAGTTCGGCGCTTCGGGCACCAATCCGAACTACCCCGCCCGCGTCCGCTGGACCCGCTTCGTCCGCCAGGCCGCCGAAGAGGCCGGATTCACCTGGGCCTATTGGGAATATCAGTCCGGCTTCGGCGTCTGGGATCCGCAGGCGAAGCAGTGGCGTCCGGAACTCAAGGACGCGTTGGCGGGGAAATGAGACGCGGCCGCCCCCGAGGCCGCGTTGACCGGAGACCGGATTGATCGACACATCGCATCCGTCCGCCCAAGGGCGGGCCAAATCTCGCCCTCGCCTCGGGCCATCCAGGCACAAAAAAGCCGCGCATGCGGCGCGGCTTGGAAGCTGACCCTATGCTGCGGGCTAGGCAGGCTTTCTGTTGAGGAACAACACGTCGGCTTGGATGAGCTTGTCGCCGGAATACATCAGGTCGACGATATCGACGACGCCGAATCCTTCGCCGTGCAAGAAGGCGACGACCTCTTCGAGGCGAGGAGCACCGTGATTATAGTCCCACGTCTGGAGTTCGAGCAGGAGATAGCGTGAGTGGCGGATGATCGGAAGTCCCCCGCGGATGACGTCCAGCTCCGCGCCCTGGACGTCCATCTTGATCAGGTCGAAGCCTTCGTCCGAGCCCAGCAACGTCGTCAGCGTGACGCACCTGCGCTTCTCGGCGGCGAATCTGAACGGCGTGTTCTCTCGGTAGATGCCGTTTCCAGACCCCGCATCGCCGTCCAGGCATCTGTAATAATCCACCTCCCGGCCGTCTTCCATGCCAAGAACGGCGATCCTGCAATCACCCAGGCGCCTGAGCGTCTGCTCCTTGTCACGATTGGCTTCGACCATGATCACGCTGCAGGACGGATAGAGCTCCTTCACCAACCTGGTCCATTTTCCCTCGAAGGCGCCGAGGTCGAGGACGCGCCGTAGCCCGACGCCGGAGGACTTGAGGCAGGCCAGCCGGTTCCGATGAGAAAGCCGCTGCTTGGCCGGCCTGAACTTGTTCAGGAACCTTTTGATCAGGGATAGCATAATCAGGAGGGGTATAGCTGTTTCACCAGCGCGCGGGCCACGGCAGGCGCATCGAAGTGCGTCCGGGCGAGTCCGGCAGCGCGGGCTCCCATTTCGGCGAGCTGAGCATCGGAGGCGGACAGTACGGCGCGCAGGGCTTCCGAAGGATCGGCAGGGTCACGGATGACGAAGCCTGTCGAAGGGGTCTCGACGACTTCCCGGATATTGCCGGCAGCAGCGGACATCACGATGGGCAGTCCGGCGGCGGCGGCCTCGATGGCCGAGAGCGGATTAGGGTCGAGGCGAGTGTTGAGCACGAATGCGTCGGCGGCCCATAGCACCCGGCGCACTTCCTCGGGAGGCAGCTGACCGAGCACCCGGATCGCTCCTTCTGATCCAGCCGCCAGAGTCTCAAGCTGGGAACGCTGCTCCCCTTCGCCCACGAAGAGCAGCCTGGCGCCGCTGCGCCCCGCGGCGGGAAGTCCCAGGAACGCATTCGCCAGCTCGAGCACGCCTTTGCGGGCGGAGAGGGCAGAAACTTGGACGAGCACCCTACCCTCGCCCTCCAACCCTAAATGGCGGCGTGCTTCCTGACGTGACGACGCCGACGGACGAGCGAAGAACTCAGCGTCGATGGCATTAGGCAACGTCACCACCTGGCGCGGGCTGCCGGCTTGGGCCGCGGCCCACTCTGCACTCTTGGCGTTCGGGACGGCGAAGCCGTCGAATGTCCGGTAGACGCGGCGGCGCAGCCAGGCGATCGGGCCGGTCTTATGCAAGGCGGCGTCGGCATGCCCCTCGCTCCAGAAGAAACGACGCGGAGGCGGAGAATAGATGTTCAGGCCGGCGACGAGCATCGTCGGCGTATTCCAAGATCCGGCCAGGATGAGCGTGTCCGGCTTCAGGAGGTTCAGCTCCGCAAGCACGCCGGGATTCAGGTGCGCATGGATGCCGGTCAGCGAAGGATGAAAGCCGCGGAGCACCGTATGGGCGTGGCGCATCTTGGAGGCGTCATACGGCCAATGCCTACCTGGCTCCGTCTTGGCGCAATACAGCACATGGAAGCGCTTGCCCGCCCGCGCCGACTCCTCCGCCAAGGCGTCGAAGAACGCCGTGCGGTAGGGGGTCGGGATATTGGTCAGGACGACGAGCATCAGGCTGGGCGACGATTGCAGAACAGCAGCGACCGATGGCGCTCGGTCGTGAAACCCGCGGCATGAAGCCAGCCGGGGATGTCCCGGTGGGCGGCATCGCCGTGCAGTTCGATCACGATGCACCTGACCGAAGCCAACCACGGCGTGGGCGGGCGCAGCATTTCGTATTCGGCGCCTTCGATGTCGAGCTTGAGGATGTCGATCGCTCCGGCTGGCGACTGCCGAAGCACGTCGGCCATCGTCCATACCTCCAAGGTCTCCGCTCCGGCCCCGGCCGCGATCACCCTGGAACCGGTACCGGCCTCGATGATGTCGAACGCCCCATGCTCGCGCGCCAGCATGGCACGGCGTAACCTCGCACGTTGGCCGTAAGGCGCCAGATTGCGCTCAGCCAGTCCGGCATGGACGCTTGGCTCGAAGACCAGGCAGGATGCTTCCGGATATAGGCTGAGGAACACCGCGGCGCTGTCGCCGATATAGCCACCTCCATCGACGATGAAGACGGCCGCCGGGGGCAGCGGCCCTCCCACGCATTCGCCGCGGACGATGTTCTGCATCACGACACCACGGTCTGATTCCGTGAGCCGATAAGCAAAGGGGTGCCGCAGCCTGCGGAACCGGTGGCGCCGCTCGCCTTCACCCCAGAGCATCGCGAAGGCCGCCGAGGGGGAGTCCAGCAGGGTCCTGAAGACCGAATAGGCCAACGCCAGCCGCTTGAATAAGGCGAACGGCAGGATCGATCGAAGCAAGCGGCTCATGCTTTCCTGTCGGAGGGTTTTTCGTGATCGGCGTAAAGACGATCGAATCTTCCGTCACGGATCGCGCGAAGGTTGAACATGGCGATGAAATAAGCCCGGGCATGGCCGAGCCACCCGCGACCACGCAGCATCCGGACCAAGGCCTGGTGCACCGCGGCCCAGTAAATCGCGGCCAGCGAAAACCAGAAGCCTGCCCCGGGACGAAGCCTGGAGGCGATGTAGATGCGGTTCCACGCGCCGCAAAGATCGGCGAACGCATCGGGCTCACGCCATTCCTGCGAGACAAGGTGGGCGACGGAGATATCCTCCGAGACGACGCACCTCCGGCCGGCGGCCCGCGCCGCAAGATATACCTGATGGCTGAAAAGCATGTCCTCGGCCTGGGCGTAACGGACCATTTTCTCATCGAACCGCAGTTGACGCGCTGCCACGAACGTCCGGTCGACCGCGAACCAGTATCCGGTCGCCCATTCGGTATCCATGTCGCCGACGACCGGCTGGGGATAACGGGCCTGCATGCAGGCCAGGACCTTGCCGCGGCGGAGGGGCCGCAGCGTATTCGTCAGGAAGAACGCAGCCAGGGCGCGCCTCCAGAACGGGCGGGCTCCGGGCGGGCTGCGCGAATCGCGGGCGCCCAGCATCGCCAGCCCGGGGGTGGCTTCGACCTTGGCGATGAAATCACCCGTGACGGAGCCGGGCCAGTCTACGTCATCGTCGGAAAACACGACCCAGTCGCCATCGGCTGCGGCCAGCCCGAGGTTTCGCGCCTGCGTGGACGAAGGCACGTCGGACCAGATCGTCCGGACCGCCAGGCCGGCCGCGAGCGCCTGCCCGACGGCGGCGCTCACGGCCGGCCGTTCCGCCGGCGGAGACTGGTCGACGACGATCACTTCATCCGGCCGACGCAGCTGGGCGGCGATGGTGTCCAGCGTGCGTCCTAAGGAGGCGGCGCGGCGATACGTGGCGATGACGACGGACAGCTTCATCTTATGGGGTCATGCCCAGCGCTTGAAGATAACGACGCGTAAAACCTTCTGCGGAGTAAAGGCTACGGGCACGACGGCGCCCTTCCTCGGCCATCGCCGCAGCGGCCGCCGGGTCTCGGATGACTTCGAGCATCTTGGCGCAGAGGGAGGAAGGCGACCCCTGGTGCGCGTAATAAGCGTGGTCCCCGGCGACTTCCCGTAAGGCGGCGACATCCGAGAAGACGCACGGAAGCCCCGCGGCCATGGCCTCCGCCGCAGCGATGCCGAACCCCTCGGCGCCGGTTGTCGCGAAGACGAAGGCCTCCCACCTTCGCATGGCCTCCTCGGGCTGCGCCAACGCACCGAGGAAACGAACTCGCTGCTCAAGGCCGGCGGCGGCGACCTGGCGGCGCAAGGTCTCGCCTAGGACGCCCTCCCCGATCAGCTCGAGCCGGAATTCCATCTCGGGCGGCAGGAGACGGACGGATTCGATGAGGCTGCGATGGTCTTTCAGGCCGTCGAGACGCGCCAGCATTCCCCAGACCTTGGGCGCCGACGGCGACTTCGGTCGCGCCTCTCCCAAGAAGAAGAACTCCGGCCGGACGGCGTTAGGGATGACGACGAGAGGCAAGCCGGCGAAGGCCGGCTCCGCCTCCACCGAGGCGGCGACGGCCTGCGAGCAGGCGATCAGCGTCGGGCGACAGGCCGGGCGATATAGCATTCCCATTGCCCGGCCTTGCCACCTAGCCCGTCGGCTGAGACCGCCGACATTGCCTAGATGCACCACGCAACGGCCTTCCGCGGCCAGCGGCGACAAGACCAGCGGCAGTCGGGTCGGGCTCCACGCGATCAAGCGGCGGACTTGTCGCGCGCGGACGAAGGCCTTCCAGCGCCGCGCCCATGCCACGCCCAGCAGCCCGTCCCATCCGTCGACCTGGACGACCTCTGCGCCGGCCTCACGCCACAACAAGGCCGCCGGCCCCGAAGCGTCACCGGTCGCGATGACGTGCCTGATATCCCGCGCCTGCCGGATCAGGGTGAGCGCGGCCGTCTCGATGCCGCCCAAGGCCGAGGTCGGCAACCAGTGCGTCAGGCTTACCTGGCCGCTTGGGGGCGAATGATCTTGGTCGTGCATGATCAGGGATGGGCGGAAAGCGCCCGTCGGTAGACGATCAGGCTGCCGAGCGCAACGAGGCCCGTAGGCAGCAGGCCCCAGATGCCGCCACCTGACAGCACGGCAAAACCCTGCGCCCCCAGCAACAACAGCGTCGCCGTGCCAAACCAAAGCAATGTGCGCGCGCTAAGCCACTGACCAGCCCTTCGGCGCACGACGATGAGCATCGCGACGGCATAGAGGAGATAGCCGACGAAATACCCGACCGCCGTCCCGGCCAACCCCAAGGAGGGCAGCAGCAGGACGGGAAGCGCCGCCATCACGAAATTGCCGGTCACTTCGACCGCGACCACCGTTCGCATCGAGCCACGGGCGACGAGCCAATACCCCAACGGCCAGCCGAGCAGCCGGACGAAGACGCCCCAGATCATCCATGAGAGCAATGGCACGGCCGGCTCGAACTTGTCCGCGTATAACAAGGCGATGCCCAGCCGGTTCATCGTGATGAGCCCGACGAAAATCGGCATCGCCAGCAGCAAGGTCGCTTCGATTTGTCGCTCGGAGAGGACCTTGGCCTCGGCTTCGTCCCTGGCGGCGGTGACACGCGGGAAGAAGTCCGTCCCCATCGCCGCGAACACCATCGCCGGCAGGCTGCCGGCGATGGCGATGGCGGCCTGGTAATATCCGGCATCCGCCAGGCCGGCGCCTACGTCCGCGCCATGGTGCTTGATGATGGCCAGACGGACGCCGTACGCCGCGAGCTGGGCCGCCACGCCGATCACCATCAAGCCGCCGCCCATGTCAAAGAGCGCCCGCAGGTCCGCGCGGCGGGGCTTTTCAGAGCCGATGTCACAATCATGACATGCCGCCCGCCAGGTGAACGCCATCGGCACGAAGGCCGCCAGCAGGAGGCTCCCGGCGATGCCGATGGTGCCGAAGAAATAGATCAGCGGCAGCCCGACGGACAGCCCGCCTAGCGCCGCGGCCGCCTGCGCCTTTGCGAGGGTTTTGACGTGACCGGCGGCCTGCAATATCGCGGTCCAGATCAGGCTCGCGATGATACAAGGCACCGCCATGCCGCCGACCAGCAACTCGAGCGCATAGCGGTTAGAATCAAAAGTCAGGTAGGCGACCGGCCAGAACAGCAGCACGGTCGCAGCGAACCCGAGGCCCGCCAGCGTCAGGCCGAACTTGCGGACGGCAGCCTGCTTCATCTGCCTGTCCTCCGGCTTGGCGGCCGAAATCAGGCGGACGCCCGAGGTGCCAAGGCCCCATCCTGCCAACGTGGAGACATTGCCGTTGAATGCGGTGAGCATGCCGACCAAACCGACGCCCGCCGGCCCCATCAGCTGGGCGATGACCTTCGTTCGCACGAAGGCCAAGGCCAACGTGGCGACCTGAGCTCCGCCCATGAGCGCGCTGGAACGGAGGATGCGGGCGAAGGACATAGACGAAAAGTGGTGGCGGCGGGCGGTCGGCGGCGGGAAGCGTCAAATGAGATAATCGGCCATCAGACACCGATGGCGGAACAATAGGCGGCGAAGAACTTTCGGCGGTATTCGGCCCAGGTGTGCTTCTCGGCTTCGCGCCGCGCGGCTTGCCCCATCTGGAAGAGCGCCGCGCGGTGCGACAGCGCCCAGGCGAGCTCCTGCTCGATCGCGGACGCGGAGCTCGGCTCGATGAGCAAGCCGTTCTGACGATGCTGGATGAAATCCGCACCGCCGGTGCTGGTGGTGCAGAGCACGGGGACTCCGCAGGCCATGGCCTCGAGGATGACGAGCCCGAACCCTTCGGCGATCGACGGCAACGCCGCCAAGTCGCAACGTTTCAGGTCCGCCGCGAGCTGGACGTCGGAGAGTCCGCCTTTGACTTCGATGTCGACGGACTCGAATCCGCGCAAGAGATCACGGTCGACGGCGGCGCGGGTGTAAAGAACGAGCTTCGCCGAGCCTTTCGGCAGGGCTGCCAGCGCGGCTAGGAGATATCGCGCCCCTTTCCGCTGCGACAACGCGCCGACGAATCCGACGGTGAGCGGTTGGGCGGCGGGCGCGGCGGCACGCGCCGAGAAGAGGTCCAGATCGACGCCATATCCGACCACTTGGGTCGGAGCCCTGGAACCGGCGGCGGTCAGCGAGTGGCGGGTGAAGGAACTGGCGCAGAGCACGGCATCCGCCCGGGCGAAGGTCTCGTCGTTTTGGGCGAAGAGGGGGGACATCTCGGTCTCCTCCATGAGCGAGGCCTTCGCTTCGGGGACTTTCTCGATTTCTCTCTGGAATAGTTCCCTCAGGTATTTGCCGTTAGGGTGAACCTGGAAAAGGATGCGCGGCAGGCCTGACCCCTCCATCATCCGGAAGGCCGCGTCCGCGTAGTAGCTGTAGGCGATGAGCGGCGCGCGACGCGCAAGGGCGACCTGACCGGCCTTCTCGCTCAGCAGCCGGTCGGCGGCGGCGAAGTGAGGCGAGTCCTTCCGCCGGTCGATGCGCGCGCCAAGCGTGCGCAGGAAAGCGCGGTAAGAACATCTCGTCTGCTCCGCCGGAATCTCCGGGCGATGACGAACCTTGGCGAAGCGATGGAAATGCTTTCCGCAAATCCCGGTCTCGGCCCAGAACTTGGGAAAATAAGCGTCGGTGACCAGCGCTTCCAATGCATGGTTCTCCTGCAGCGCCAATGCGGACTGATAACGGTCGCGGGGGCCGGCGAAACAGATGACGGCCGGAATCATCGCAGGAATTCGAGCTTCGATCCCGACGGCAGTCCTTTTTCGAAAGCCTTAAGCCGCGCGATCAGTTCGTCGTGCAGGCCCGGGTCGGCGAGGTAGAAGCAAACCTTGTCGCTAGGCAGCTCGACGCCCGAGGTCCTGAGAACGGCGACCTTCCGCCACATCTCCGGCATCACATGGCCCGCTCGTTCGTCATAAATCATGGCAAGCCGCACCTGATGGCGCTGAGCGAGGGCTTCGACATGCGCCGCATCGAAAGTCCCGTTTTTTCGCAGCTTCCTTACCTCTTCGGAACCAAGGCCCTCGAGGTCGAGGACGTAGGCGGGGTTATGGTAGCTGACCCACCCCAGATCAACTACGGCGACCGGTTGTTTCCAGAAATCCACCGCGAAACGGCGCATCTGGACCTGCTGCTCATAGATGCTCCGGGCGGCGGCGGGGGCATTCAGGGCGGTGCGCACATAGGGCGCGGCGACGATCGCCAGCAGGCACCCCAACGTGACGACGCATTCACGCCGAAGCCAAAACTCCCGGCCGACGGCCAGGATCGCATAGATGAGCAAGGCCAGGAGATAGATCTCGTAACGCGAAAACCAGCCATACTGACCGAAGCAGACGTGCGCCAGCGCCACGAGAAGCAAGGTGGCCGTGAAACGGACCTGGCCGAGGCGAGCGCTGGCGGCGGCCATGAGGCCGAGGACCACCATCAGCACCAACACCAAGGCGCCCTGGCGCAACGCGAAAGATACCTTCAGATTGTGGAGCAACAGGCCAACGATGCGACCGAGGCCGTCTTGACCCGCGATTCCGGAAACCAAGGCCGACTTCATCTGCACGGAACTAGGCATCACGGGCAGGCCTTGCGAATACGTGAACAGCGCCCACGCCGCCAGCTCCAGCATCAGCAAGCCGGCCAGACATCCGGCGGGACGCCAACGGCGGAGCCAAAGGAGCAGGAGCAATCCTGCGGCGGCGGCGGCGGCGCCCTCGAATCGGATCAACGGCAGGACGCAGGCCGCCGCGACCAGCAGCCGCACCTCCCCTTGCGGATTCTCTGCCAAGCGCAGGCATGCCATCGCGAACAACAAACCGGCGTACAGATGCAGGGAGTGCTCCATCCCGGTCATCACGAGGCCCCAGCTGTTACAAGCCATGCAGGCCAGCAGCCCAAGTCCCAGTCGTGCCGCGCCCCAAGCCAATCCAGACAACCCCCAGGGCGGCAATGGGGGCAGCGCCTCGCGGATCATGCGCGCGATGAGGAGGACGGCGGCGAACATTGCGCAGACGTTGATCGCCAACGGACCCCATAGGCCCCAGCCGACAGCCTCGGTAACCGTCAGCAGGAACGGCCAGAGGATGGATGAAGACGGCGCGCTCGGCTCGCCGGCATTGATGCCATAAGTCCCGCCCAGAAGCTTTTCGCTGACCGACATGTGGATGATCGGGTCATCCAAGGCGAAGACCAGACGCCCGTCGCAGAGCACCCACGCCCGCGCGATGATGAACATCATGATCGCCAGCCAGGCGAACGGAAGGATCAGGTCACCCCGGCCACAGCCTGCGGATTTCGTTTTCGTGTTCATGAGGAAAGCGGACCCGCGCCGTGGGGGCGGGAGCCGAAGACCCAACGCCGGTCCATCAGGTATTTCATCAGGTATCCCAAAGCCAAACCGAGGCCGCCACCCCAATAACGACCGGGGCCAGCCCAGGCCGCCTCGCCCAGCCATTCGGCTGACCAGAAGATCGCGGTCGTCACGAGGCCGAACCCCGCGTAAATGACAAACCTCGAGACATCACGCGCGAGCGGCGCGCCGGCTGCCGCGAAGATATAATTCCGGTCGAGAACATATTTGAGCAGGAGACCGGCCGCCGTGCCCGCGGCCAGGGCCGGCCAGAAGCCCAGGCCGAGCCATGCGGAACCAATCCATTGCACGCCGAGGTTCACGCCTATGGCGCAGGCGCAGAAAAAGACGTAAAGCAGGCCGATGCGCACGGAAGGCCTCATAGGCGCAGGCGCTTGAACACTCCTTCGGGCAGGGCCCGGATGATGGCCATGATCGGTCGCCAGAACCATGGGGAGTAAACCACGTCGCCACCGCCTTCGACCGCCCGGAAGATGTCGCGCGCGACCTGATGCGGTTCGGCGAGGAGCGGCGAGCGCGGGTTCACCTTGCCCGTCGATAAGGGTGTCCGCACGAACCCGGGCTTGATGGCGATCACCCGCAGGCCGGCCGGCGAATGAAGATTGCGCAAGCCGGACAGGTAGGCGTCCAACGCCGCCTTCGTGGCGCCGTAAGGATAGTTCGACTGACGTCCGCGATCGCCGGCGACCGAAGAAACAGCGGCAAGGACCGGTTTGCGGCCGTCGGCGAGGGCGTCATCGATGACCGCCTCGAAAAGCTCGGCGACCGCGGTGCAATTCGTCCGCATCATGACCTCCAGCCCTTCCCGTCCGACCATCACGCCTTGGAACGTGACGACGGAGGACACCCCTCGGGCGGTGGCGACATCCGCCAGGACACGGCCGGCGTTCGGTTCGGATGCATCATAAAAAACCACCTCGACCTGCGAACCATGGCGAATCCGCAGATCAGCGGCGATCTGCGCGAGCTCTTCGGCGTCGCGGCCCGCGAGGATCAACGGCCGACCCTTCTTGGCGCAAAGCGCCGCATAGGCCTGGGCGATTGGTGACGTGGCTCCGACGATGAGAGCCGGGCCTGCAATCTGGTCATTCATGAAGTTTCAGCCGTTCGGACAATCGTGAGCGGAGCCGCCCGGCCGGGTCGAGGCGCGCCTTGACGTCGCGGAATTCAGGCAAGCCTGGGTACATCGCCGCGACGGCCGCCGCCGTGGCGTAAGCGTCCTTGGCGAAATAGATGCGACCACGGTGACGCAGCAGGATCGCTTCCAGCTCCCGCATGAGCGGAGGCAGCTTCACCGGATCGGCCGGGAGGTCCAACGCCAGCGTATACCCCTTGTCCAGGAAAGAGAGCAAGAAGCCGTTGGCCGGGCCGGAACGCTTCAGCACGGCCAAGAAGGATGCCTGGCGTGAAAGACTGATGGCTTCGAGGCAGGCACGCAAACCCGCCTCGGCGGTCGCATCCGGGAAAAAGGCTTGGAACTGCACGAAACCCCGCGCCCCGTAGGCGCGATTCCAATGCGCGACGGAATCCAGCGGGAAGAAGAATTTCTCGAAGTCGACCAGCCGCTCCCGGTCCCGGGCGAGCCCATAGTAGCATGCGTTGAAGAGCCGGACAGACCAAGTCCCCAGGGCCCATGACGGCCAGTCGAACGGGACGGAGAACCGTCGGCGGCGAGGAGACTGGTGCGGCCGGGCCGCCGCAGAAGCAGGCAGGTCTTCCGGCTCGGCTTCGTTGCCGAGCATGAGCACGGAGCGGCCAAGCGAATCGCCGCGCGCCAAGCCGTCGACCCAGGCGACCGTATGGCGGTAATGGAGATCATGCTCGCCTAGCAGGGCAAGGGCATGAGCCAGGTCACGGCTGCGAATCGTCCGGACCTTGCACCATGCGCTGGGCACCTTTCGCAGGCGCAGGGCGAGCCGCATGATATGTCCGGTGAGCCCCATCCCGCCGACCGTCGCCCGGAAGACGTCGCCGTGCTCCGACGGCGAGCATCTCATCAGACCTCGGGCCGGCGTGAGTAGTTCCAACCAGAGCACGTGCGCGCCCAAGGTCCCGTCGACGTGGTGATTCTTGCCATGGATGTCGGCGGCGACCGCTCCGCCGAGCGTGACATATTTCGTGCCCGGAACGGTCGGCAGGAACCAGCCGCGGGGCAGGAAGGTCTCGATGATCTCCTCGAGGCTTACCCCGGCCGAAGCCACCAACACCCCGGTCTCCGGATCGAATTCCGACAGGCGGCGAATTCCGAGCGAGCTCAACGCCTTGCCGCCCTCGCTCGCCGGGAGCGCCGCGTCCCCGTAGGCACGGCCTAGTCCGCGGCTTACGAGCGGCTCCGTGCCGACGAAGGCGCCGAGCAAAGCCTGCGATGAATCCGGCGTGACCACGTCGGCCGCGACGCGCGGATGATTGCCCCAGCCGGCAAGCATTGGGCTTCTCATGGGATGGAGGCGAGCGCCATGCAGGCCAGGCAGGTCGCGAGCAGCAGATACGAGACGATATCCCGCATGGCATGCACGACAGGGTCGGCATGCAGTTCACCCCGGGAGGCCTGCAGCCAGAAACGGGCCAGCCCGAACAGCACGGCCGGAGCCATGCCCATGAGGTAGGCCGGACGCGCATAAAGGGCGACCACGCCCGGACCGGCCACATACAGGCAGAGGACCAACGTCGCCGCGAAGGCGGAGCCGACCCCCAAGGCGCCCATCAAGACATGATCCTCGCGCCGGTATCCTCTGCCTCGGATGCAGTCTGCGTGTTCTTGGGGCAAGGCGATCAGTTCGGAGAAACGCTTGAGGCAGGCAAGGCTCAGGAAGAGGAAGAGCAGGAAGGCCGCCATCCAGACGGAGATTCCCGTCGGAACAGTCAGAGCGCCGGCGAAAGCCCGGAAGGTATAAAGTCCGGCCAGCAAGAAGACGTCCAGCAATGGCACCCGCTTGCCATGCATCGAATAGTAGGTCGTCGCCGCCCAGTAGCCTGCCAGCATCATGACGGCGCCCGGCCCCGCGGCGAAAAAGGCCACGGCGAAGGCGGCCAGCGGCAATATCATCGCCGTGGCCAGCCCCAGCGGGATCGAGACGGCCCCGCTGGCCAAGGGCCGGCCCTGCTTGTGAGGGTGGACCCGGTCGTGCGCGAGGTCGAGCAGGTCGTTCAAGGCGTAGACGCCGGAAGCGCAAAGCGAGAAGGCGACGAAAAGGCCTGCCGCGGGAGTCATCACCGTCGGGTCGAAAAAACGATGCGCCGCGGCCGCCGGAAGGAAGACGAGGATGTTCTTCGCCCATTGGTGCGGGCGTAGCAGTCGCATGACCGCGCCGAGCCGATTATCCTCCGAATCGAATCGGGCCTCGATACGGACGTGCTTCAACCCGTGCTCCAGCGACACCGCCCGTCCGACCAGCACCGCCGACGACGCCTCCTCGAAAATCGGCGCATCCACGGAGTCATTGCCGGCATAGGCAAAAGGCCGCCCCGCCGCATGGGCCTTGATGGCCTCCAGCTTGCGAATGCCTGTCAGATTCGTGGTGCCATCGCTGGCCAGGACGCCGTCGAAAAGTCCGAGCTGGCCGGCGACGGCCTCCGCGACCGCCCGATCCGCACCGGTCGCGAGCACGAGGCTTCTGCCGGCGGCGCGCTGTTCGGCGAGCCATGTGACGAATTCTTTCCTGTAGGGCAGAGAGCCGACGTCGAGGCGCGAGCGGACCGCAACCTGCTTCTTGAACGCGGCCTTGCCTTGGAACAAGGCCCGGACAACGGCCGGCCAGAGGACCGGCCGCGCGAACACCGAGGGCATGGCCTCGTGCAGCGTATCGCCGCGCAAGAGGGTTCCGTCCAAGTCGACGTACAGGATGGATTTGCTCATGAGATTCATTTGCCGGGGGCGGGCTGGCGCCTGAACAATACGTAGTCGCCTTTCGCATGTTCACGGCGGTAGCGACGGACTTCCTCCCACGCCCCCCCGATGCCCTCAAGGCATGCCGGAGCCTCCGCCTCGCAGGCCAGAAGCCATTGCGTCGTGGACTGAGCCCATGCGGGGAAATATAGTTCTCGCTTGAAGCCGAGACTTAGCCGCGACTCGTGCTCGCAGCGGAAGAAGACCATGGGCTCGGCCGGGCGGAGTTCGAAGAAGAAATCGAACGTGCTGGCGACGGTCTCGCCCGGCCGCAGCCGCTGCTCGAGATCCGCGACGGCCTGCTTGCGGATGGCGTCATCGGCCAGTCCTCCGGGAATCTTCCGGATCTCGCGCGCCGCGCCGGCCAGGCCGAGCGCCAAGCCCAAGACCGCAAGTCCGCGAAGGGGCCAGGCGGGGGGACGCCTGAACAGGGCCGCCACCCCGAGCACCATTGGCAACGCCAACATCCATGCGTAGCCCGCATGCCAGATGCCGATTGCGCCGACCAGCAGCGGAATGGCGAAGTACAAGGCCATGATGATGCCGAGCACCCGGGTCCGCTCCCGCCAGCCGTCGTCCAGACGTGTCAGGAGATCCCAGCCCAAGACCGCCGCGCACCCTATGGCGAAAATCGCCAGGTCTTTTGTGACGTAGAAACGCCGAATGCCCGTAGGCACCCATGGCAATTCGCGACCGAAATGAGCCAACCTGTGGGCGAGAAACTGATCCCAGACTCCAAAATGCCCGTAGGCGAGACGGAGGGCCAGCCCAGCGGCCAGCATGCCCGCAGCCAGGGTGAGTCCGAAGCGAAACCAGGACCACGACGGCCGCAACAGAAACAACGTAGCCGTGACAAGGGCGAGGTAGAGGCCGAAATGCAGCCCCATCGTCACCGCCACGAAGCCGAGCAGGAAAAGTCCGGCCGCGACGAAGGCGCCTCCGGCCTCCCAGGAATCCTTCAGATTAAGGTACGTCGCACAAATCAACAGCGCGAAGCATTCGAGGCGGGCGTTATAAATCGCGTGATGCGACAGCGCGGGCGTCCCCATGAAAACGATGAAGCAGACAAGCTTGGAGGCGGGCGACATGCCGAAGGTTCGGTCCGCCCAACGGATGATCAGGACCGCGCCGAGAAGATGTCCGAGGAAGAAGCTCACCCGAGGCACCCAGAGGCCGAACCCGAACACTTTGAACATCGCGCCGAAGAACAACGGGAAGCCCGGCGTCGAAGAACCCCATTCGGCGCCTGGAGCGCAGCTCTCCCAGCAAGTCGAAACAAAGCCGCGGCCTAAGGCGAGGTTGGCGCCCGGATCGAGATACTGGCCTTCGTCGCTCCAGGAAGGACGGTACACCACCGTCAAGAAGACGAGCGCGCCGAAAACGGCCGCGACGACCCAATGCCCTAGATTTTTCGGATTAAGCGGCATGCGGAAAGACGGAGGAATCCCCGGTGGTCGAAACGCTCTTCGGCCTCACGGACCAAAGGCTCGCTTCAGGCACGCGATCACGCGCAGGCGTTCTTCTTCGCTTAAGCCGGCGCCGGAGGGGAGACAGAGACCCTGATCGAAGAGGCGCTCGCTGACCTGCCCGCCGCGCATCTCGGCGCCGGCGAAGACGGGCTGGAGGTGCATGGGCTTCCAGACGGGGCGGGCTTCGATGTTCTCGGCTTCCAGGGCCAGTCGCACCTGCTCGCGGGAGATGCCGGCGATCCGGGGATCGATGGTCAGGCAAGTGAGCCAGCGGGTCGATTCACCCCAGGGCGCCTCCGGCTGCATGACGACCCCGGGCAGGTCCTTGAAAGCATCGGCGTAAGCCTTGAAGTGTCCGCGGCGGCGGGAGACCTTGCCGGAGAGCCGCGTGAGCTGTCCCAGGCCGATGCTGGCCGCGATATTGCTCAGGCGGTAGTTATAGCCGACGACGGAATGCTGATAATGCGGGGCGGCGTCCCTGGCCTGGGTCGCCAGGAACCGCGCCTGCTTGGCGAACTCGGCGTCATCGGTGACGAGCATGCCGCCCCCTCCGGTGGTGATGATCTTGTTGCCGTTGAAGGAATGGATGCCCGCGACGCCGAACGAACCGGGAGAGGCCTCGCCATAAGTCGCACCCAGGGCTTCGGCGGCGTCTTCGATCAGCTTCACCCCATGCTTGTCGCAGCACGCCTTGATGGGGGCGATGTCAGCGGACTGGCCATAGAGATGAACGAGGACGAGCGCCTTGGGCTTCTTGCCGGCTTGGACCTTCTGCTCGATGACCGCGCACGCGAGGGCGGGATCCATGTTCCAGCTCTTTTCTTCCGCATCGATGAAGACGGGTTTGGCGCCGAGATAGGTGATGGGGGCCGCAGACGCGATGAAGGTGAGCGAGGAGCAGAGGACTTCGTCGCCCGGCCCGACGCCGGCCAGGCGCAGGGCGAGATGCAGCGCGGCCGTGCCGGAAGCGACGGCGACGGCATGCTTCGAACCGACCAAGACGGCGAAATCTTCTTCGAAGGCGTCGAGATTCGGACCCGCCGGAGCGATCCAATTGGACTGGAAGGCTTCGAGGACATGTTCGATTTCCGCGCTGCCCACATCGGGCGGGGAGAGGAATATACGGGGAAGAGGCATTGGTTTTAAAAGTGCAAAGGTGCAAATCGGAGCAAAGCTCCTATGCAAAGGGACGAGACAGAGGGAATCTCAAGGGGAGACCGGAAACCGGATAGTTAGCTGCGGGGCATTCTCGGGTGGCGGGTGGCAGCCCCGGGTGGCGGTTGGCGGGAAAGGCCTAGCTTGGCGCGGGTAGTATCTGTGGTTTAACGGATTTCAAAATGAGGCAAGATTTGGGTCATGTGCGCCGCACCCATTGAACTCCACGTTCTTGCCTTGGCCAACGAACTGTCTGAGCGAATCTATCGTCTAACCGAAGGCCGTAATTATCGTGGGGACGGAGTGCTCCGGAATCAGATTCGGAGAGCCGGTCTTTCCGTTTCTAGCAACATAGCCGAAGGAGATGGCAGAAGGTAGGGCAAGGAAGGGATTCGGTTCTTCCAGATAGGCATCGCATCGGCGGAGGAATGTAAGAGCCAACTGAAAGTGGCTGGTCAACTTGGCGCAGTACAGGGCGAAGAGGCTATTCGTGCCTACGATGATTATTCCGTTGTTTGCAGGATGCTGAACCGACTCATCGTATCTCGAAAATCTAGGGGCGACGCCCTAGAATAGCCTGCCACCCGAATTGAGCCGCCACCCGCCACCCGGGGCTGCCACCCGCCACCCGGAACGAGGCAATCTTACTTCCACTTCCTATCCGCGTATATCCCCAGCGGCGCTAGCGCCGCAAACAGCACTCCGTTCGCCTCATCCGCGATCAAATCCTCGAACCTCGCGTTCGACGATATCCTCACGAACATCTGCTCGTTCTTCTGATTAAGGCCGTAGGCCAGGATATCTTTCCAGACGAGAGGCAGGCGTTCCAGGCGGCCGACCAGTCCGTTTCTCCAACCGGCTTCCTGTTCTTCATACCGGTTGGGTTCGCCGTTCACGAGATGCCAGAAGGCGACATTCTGCTTCCCGCCGTTCGGCACGATATATTGGCCGGATTCGTAAGGCAGCAGTTCCCGCTCCCCGGTCTTGCCGGGTACGGCGTGCATCCGCTCGGTGCGCACGCACCCGTTGTTCACCCAGCAGGAATCAGGGTTGTGCGATCCGGCGTCGACGACCGATGCTTTGCCGGGCTCCCAGTAAGCGACATAGACGAGAATCTGGGTGCTTCCCCGGACATAGAGGACCTGCTTCGCCTGGCTGAAATTAAGGATGCCCTGCGCGCTGGCCATGGCCGCCGATGATCCGGCGATCGGAATCTCCCGCCGGCTCCAACCCGGCACTTCCGGCAAGGCCTGCCCGAGCTCGCCCGTGAAACCACGCGGACGCGGGGGCGAGAATTCGGCGGCGAGCACGAGCGCGAGCAGCGCGACGAGCATGACCGAGCCGAAAATGAGGAGGGCTTTGCGCATTCAGAGGATCCGGGCGGGGATGCCGACGACGGTCACGGCCGCGGGGACGTCGGTGACGACGACCGCCCCCGCGCCGACCGTCGAACGGCTGCCCACCGTCTTACCGGGAATGATGGTGGCGCGAGATCCGAGGAAGACGCGATCCGCGACTCGGACGTGACCGGTGATATCACATTGCGCGCTCAACGACGTCCAGGGACCGAGTCGGGCATCGTGGCCGATGGTGCAATTAAGGTTGATCATCGCGAACTCGCCTACGTCGATATCGGCGGACAGGACCGCGCCGGGGCAGACGACTACGCCGCGTCCTAGCGTGACCCGGTCGCCGAAGATGACCGACGGATGCACGAAGGTGAGGAATTCAGCCCCGGCGGAAACCAGCGGGTACACGAGCTTCTCCTTGAGGGCGGGCATGCCGAGTCCGGCGAGATAAACTTGGTCCGCGGCAGGCTTATGACCGGCCAGCGGCGACACGGGCGCGAAAGATCCGAAGGGTTTCAAGGCTTCGGGATTATCGTCCAGGAAGCCGGCCAGCCGCCACGCCCTCCCATGATCCGGATGCTGGCTCGCCCAGGCGTAGAGTTCCCGGCCGAAGCCACCGGCGCCGACGATGAGGAGTTTCTTCATGTGAGGGATTGGATGAGGTCGAGGAGATCGCCGACGGTCCGGCACCCGCGGATCCGGGGGCCGCGGACTTCGAGGTCGTGGACATGGTCGCAATGCGAGACGACGAGCAGGATGGCGAGGGAGTCCCAGCCGGGCATTGCGGCGAGGACGGAGGTCTCCTCCGCCTGGGCGAGGATATCGATGTCCGCCCGCAAGGCATTCAACATTTCCGCTCGGGTCATCGGGGGAAAGGGAGGATAGGGGCCGCGGTGAGAGGGCCGAGTTCGCCCGCGAACGCCCCCCAGGATAAGCCGACGCCGAAGCCGCACCCCGCGACCTTGAGCGGACCAGCCGTGAGCCGGTCGCCCAAGCCGTCGATCAGGGCGCAAGGAATCGAAGCCGAGCTCTGGTTGCCATGCTTCTCGACGACGCCCATGGGCGTACGCGCCGCGGCGACGCCGATCTTCTTGGCGAGCGTGGAAAGGATGAAGCGGTTGGCCTGATGCAGGACGAGCGCGTCCAGGGATTCGGGTGAAAGGCCGGCGTGTCGCATAACGGACTGCACGGCCGCGGGGACTTCCCGGAGCGTGAAGCTGAAGACGTCGGCTCCGTTCATCGCGAGATTTGCGTCGTGTCGACGATTGCCCTCGGCGTCCGTCTTTTCGGTCAGCGGCCCGGCCGGCTGACGCGCCCCACCCTGCTTGACGATGATGGCCTCCGCGCCAGAGCCGTCGGCGCCGAGGACGAAGTGCAACGGGGCGGAACGGCCCGTCTTTTCGACGAGGGTCGCCGAACCCGCATCGCCGAACAATGGGTCGGTCGAACGGTCGCCGGGATTCGTGAGTCGGCTCAACGTATCGCCCGCGCACAGGAGCACGCGCGCGGCGCCGCCATGCGCGCAAAGCAAGGCCGCCTGATGGAGGCCATACACCCAACCCGAACACCCCATCGAGAGGTCGTAGGCGGGGGCCGACTTGCTAAGGCCGAGCCGCCGATGCAGGAGCGAGGCGTTGTTGGGCTGTCCGTGATCAGGGGTCTGGGTGACGAAGATGACGGCATCGATGGAAGTCTCGTCCAATCCCATCTCGGCCAGCAGGCGCTCCGTGGCATCGGCGCAGAGATCCAAGGCGGTGACACCGGACGCGGCGACGCGACGCTCCCGCAAGCCGATGGTCTGCGCGGTGCGCTCCAAGGCCGCGCGATCCAGGCCCGCGGCGAGCCCGTCCGCGATGAAATCACGCACGATCGATCCCGTGGTCACGGCCAGGCCGGCGACGCGGATGTTGGAGAGGGAGGAGTGCATTTTTGTTAAGGGGACAAGCTGGCACGTGGGCACGTGGGCATGGGGAGAAAGCAACGCTAGAGGCTTAGTTGACCAGAGGCTCGGAGGCTCAGAAGTGAAGGCAAGCTAGCTGGCCGGTTGACAAGTTGGCATGTGGACAAGAGAACCCCAAAGAGGCTCGGAGGCCCAGAGGCTCAGTGGACCAGAGCAAGCGGGAGAACAATCGCTCAAAGGGGAACCGGAGGCCGGATGATTGGCTAGGTAGAAGGTAGGGTTGAGCGCCTCGCTCAACCGCGGCTGACCGAGGGCGGTCAGCCCTACCCATTATAGCCGCGGGGGGCCGGAGCCGGCGGCTGAAGGCTGAACGGCTGACACCCGAATGGCTGATGCCCCGGTGGCCGTCACCCGTCACCTGAAAAAAACTTTGAGGCTAGATACCGCTATGTCGTGACGCGGTCCCGACCCTACCCGCTGTCTCCCTTGTCAACTGGCCAACTGGTCAACCGGTCAACTAACGCTTCCTCTTTCTGGTCAACCGAGCCTCTGAGCCTCTGGGCCTCTTAGACGGGCGCCTTCAACGCCCGGCAAACTGCCTCACCCATGATTCCAGGCACAGGATTGCCAGGAGCGGATAAGCGGCGTCTATTTCGCCGCGTTT